>PJTQ01000023.1_pt1 | contig 372287 bp, 324 predicted proteins | sample 1512231 | NCBI WGS metagenome assembly PJTQ01 (sample SAMN08177688, study PRJNA422409) | Soil metagenome, whole genome shotgun sequencing project. | isolation source: Soil (3) enriched on wood chips | place: USA: Madison | collected 2015-01-15 | reverse complement strand
CGAACCCACCGAACCCGGCGTCAAACATGTCGCCGAAGTGTGGGAATACCTTCGCCACTTCATGAACCACGGCCCGGACAAACTCCCCCCGCCCGGTGAACCCAACTGGTGGCACAAGCCACTGCACGCCATCTGCCTGACCCCGGCAGAAGCCTGGCGCCACTATGCCCCTTGGCGAACCGGCGAGCCCGGTGAAATGCAGGGTAAAAAGAACTGGCAATTGCCGTTCTGGGCCGTGCTGTTTCCCTACAACCTCTCCGTCGCCCTCTGCTGGTATGGCATCTGCCGCCTATTCAACGTCCGAGCAGCGCCACCGCCACCAGCAGCCTTCGAAGAAGCCCCCGTTCAACCCGGCAAAAGGAAGCGCAAATGAAACCCATCGTACTGGTAGGCCATCGTCATAGCTGCCCGCTCCATGGCGAAGGCACTGTGGAAACCGGCGCAAATGCAACATTCGTGGATGGCAAGGCCGTCGCTCGTGTGGGTGATCGCATCAGTTGTGGCGCCGTTATCGAAACCGGCGCTGCCTGCACAATCATCGAGGGCCACCCCGCAGCAAGGGAGGGTGACACTACCAGTCATGGAGGGACGTTGATCGAGGGGGACCAGGGTTGGCTCATTGATTGAAAGCCACTATCGGTCACTGAGCCGGATACTGAAGCCTGTCAGTCACCCGGTTGGGGTCGTCCAGCGGCTGCTTCGCGGGTGCCCCGTTCTCACACGCATGGCGCCATGCCCGCAAACTGCGCCATGTCTGCGTCAATCCAGCACTGGCCGAAGCAACGCCTGTGCCTCATACAGGGTCGGCAAATACCGCAACCGTATCTCATCGATACTCAACCGCGAAGCATGAGTCGTGATGGTCAGCGTCGCTTTCAACTGACCGGCCCGTCCCAGCAATGGCACACCCAGCACCCGCATACCGATTTCATATTCCTGATCAACGATACAGAACCCCTGCCCCTTCACGCGCAACAGCTCAGCGTCCAGCTGCGCCCGGTCTGTCAGTGTGTAAGGCGTCAACGCCCGCAGCGGCTGACGGGCAAAGTATTCGTCCCGTTCCCCCTCATCCAGCCAGGCCAGCCAGACACGCCCGCCGGCCGTGCAATACATGGGTACCCGCGAGCCCGGCCTGATCGACAAAGACGCCACATGGCTATACCGGCTACGCACCAGATGGATGATCTCATCGCCATCGCGGGTACCCACCGATACGTGCTCCTGGGTCTGCCGCGCCACCTGTTCAACAATCGGCCGCAGCATGCGCGGCAGTTGCGCCGAGTCCACATAGGCCTGGCCGATACGCAAGGCCTTGGGGGTCAGCCAGTACTCCCGGCTGTCAGTTTCGGCAAAGCCCTCGTGCACCAAGGTCAGCAGAAACCGCCGCACCGCGCTGGGCGTAAGGCCAGATAACCTGGCCGCCTGCGGCACACTCAGGCGCGGCTGCTCGGCGCTGAACAGTTGCATCAGCGCCAGGCCTTTCTGCAAGCCCGCGATCAGGTCACGGGGATGGATGGCGGGTGTGTTCATGCATTCGACTCGCTACCAGAGGAACAAAAACAGCCGATTACTGCGATAACCGGATCATGACTGCGATTATCGCATTAAGTGGCCGCTTGACGCATTGTTGCACGCGCCCCTCTGCCTCACCCTTGCCTCCATAACAACGCCAATAAGGAGGTCAGCATGATTCGAGGTTCCACTGAACTGGTCGCCATCGTCGGTTCGCCCATCGCCCAGGTGAAGTCTCCGGAAAACTTCAACACCTGGTTCAACCACAACAACTGCAACCTCGCCATGCTGCCCTTCGACCTGCACGAGGCGGCGCTGGACAGCTTTGCGGATACCCTGCGTGGCTGGCAGAACCTGCGCGGTTGCGTGGTCACCGTGCCTTACAAGCAGGCGCTGGCCAACCGCGTGGACGGCCTGAGCGAGCGCGCAGCTGCCCTGGGTTCGGTCAATGTGATACGTCGCGAGCGCGACGGACGCCTGCTGGGCGACAACGTGGACGGCGCCGGCTTCCTCGGCGCTGCGCACAAGCATGGCTTCGAGCCGGCGGGCAAACGGGCACTGGTGATCGGTTGCGGCGGTGTTGGCAGTGCCATTGCCTATGCACTGGCTGAGGCAGGGATCGCCAGCATTACCCTCAGCGACCCCAGCACAGCACGCATGGGTGCTGTATGCGAACTGCTCGGCAACGGCTTCCCCGGGCTCACGGTCAGCACACAGTTCAATGGGCTGGAAGACTTCGACCTGGTGGCCAACGCGTCCCCAGTCGGCATGGGCACCCGCGCAGAGCTGCCGCTGTCCGCCGCCCTGCTGGCTACCCTGCAGCCAGACACCCTGGTCGCCGACGTGGTCACCTCACCCGAGATAACCCCGCTGCTGAACCGCGCGCGGCAAGTAGGTTGCAGGATCCAGACTGGCCCGGAAATGGCCTTCGCCCAACTGGGCCACCTTGGCGCCTTCATGGGCGTCACACCGTTGGAGATCTGAAGCCATGACGACTCTGGAGCACACACACAACAGCTTCGACCTGGTTGTGCTGGGCAGCGGTGCCGGTGGTTTTGCCGCTGCCGCCACCGCGGCCCGCCGTGGGCTGAAGGTGCTGGTGGTGGAAAAGGCCGAACGCTTTGGCGGCACCTCGGCGATTTCTGGCGGCGCGGTGTGGCTGTACGGCACCGACCAAGCCCGTGACGCCGGCGCCAAGGACTCCCCCGAGGCAATGCGCACCTACCTCAAGCAGGTCATCGGCGACGGCTACGATCCCGCCTTGGGCGATGCCTTCATCGAGCATGGCCACCAAGCGCTGCGCTGGCTGGAGCAGAACACCGAACTGCGTTATGCCCTGCGCCCACTCTCACCCGACTATTACCCGGATGCACCCGGCGCCACTCAGTTCGGTCGGGCGCTGGAAATGGTCGAATACGACGGCAAGCACCTGGGCACACGCTTCAAGGACCTGCAGATGCCACCGCCCGGCATGCTGCTGTTCGGCGGCATGATGGTCAACCGGGTGGATATCCAGCATTTCCTCAGTATTCGCCGCTCACCCAGGTCGCTGTGGCATTGCCTGAAGCTGATGGCGCGTTACGCGCGCGACCGCCTGCAGCACCCACGCGGCACCCGGCTTACCACTGGCAACGCATTGATCGCCCGCCTGGCCACCAGCGCCTTCGCCCACGGCACGCAGTTGTGGTTGCGCAGCGAAGCCGTGGAGCTGATCGCCGAGCACGGCGTGATCACGGGCGTGGTCGTACAGCGCGAGGGCCGCCGTGAGCGGGTAATGGCCCGTGGTGGCGTGGTGTGCGCCATGGGCGGATTCGCAGCAGGCGCAATGGCCGCCGGCTACCGCCCTGCTCAAAAGGCGCCGCACCTGACCATGTCACCACCGGCCAACGACGGAGCCGCCCTGCGCCTTGCCCAGGCCGTGGCAGCAGCCGAGGGCGAGAGCCTGGCGGCCAACTTTTTCTGGGCACCGGTTTCCGAACTACGTCATGCCGATGGTGAACGTGAGCGCTTCCCGCACCTGGTCACCGACCGCGCCAAGCCGGGCGTGATTGCGGTAGACCAAGCCGGGCGGCGCTTCGTCAACGAGTCCGACTCCTACCACCACTTCGTGCACACCATGTTCGCCAACGGCATTGCCAGCTGCTGGCTGGTCTGCGATGCCGAGGCAATGAACCGGTACGGGCTTGGCCTGGCGCGGCCCAAGCCCGTCAACAACCAGGCGTTGATCGACGCAGGCTACCTGTATCGGGCCACCACATCGCAGGCACTGGCCCTGGCCATCGGCGTCGATCCACAGGTGTTTGCGCAAACACTTGCACAGTTCAACAGCGATGCCAGCAATGGCATCGACCGCGCATTTGGCAAAGGCGGAAACAGTTACAACCGCTACATGGGCGACCCGCAACATACGCCCAACCCATGCTTGGCCCCCCTGACCAAGGGGCCGTTCTATGCCATCCGCATTCACACCGGCGACCTCGGTTCAGCCCGTGGCCTGGTGACCAACGCCGATGCCAACGTGCTGAACCGCAGCGGTTTGCCCATTCCCGGGCTGTATGCGGTCGGTAACGACATGAACTCACTGATGAAGGGCACCTACCCCGGCCCCGGCATCACCCTGGGCCCTGCCCTCACCTTCGGCTGGCTTGCTGCCAACCACATCACCGCGCGCCTGCAGGCGCCGGCTACCCCTACGGAGAAACCGGCATGTACTACGAACTGAGAACCTACACCCTCGACCCATTGAAAATGGCCGACTGGCTGGCCCTGTACCAAAGCCACGCACTCGAGGTGCAGAGCGAACACCTGGGCAACCTGGTGGGCTTTTTCACCAGCGAGTTCGGCGACGTCAACCAAGTGGTGCACATCTGGGCCTATGCCAGCCTCGACGACCGCATGGCGCGCCGCGCAGCCATGGCGGCAGACTCACGCTGGGCGGAATTCTCGCGACGCAACCGAGAGCTGGGCGCGGTACTGCGCCTGCAATCGCGGCTGCTGCGCCCGACCGGTTTCTCACCGCTGCAGTAAGCCACACCCACCTCTTCCAACAGCCGAGCGGACCCCTTCCATGCCCCCCCTTGAATGTGACGTACTCATCATCGGCTCCGGCGCCTCTGGCCTGGCTGCCGCCGTAACCGCCGCGCATCATGGCCTGACAGTGGTCGTCGCGGAAAAAGCCAGCCAGCTGGGCGGCACCAGTGCCTGGTCTGGGGGCTGGTTGTGGATACCGCGCAACCCTCTGGCCATCGCCGAAGGCATCGTCGAAGCCGACGATGCCCCGGAGCGCTACTTGCGTGCGCAAACCCACACCCGCGAGCTGGACCCGCGTCAACGCGCCTTCCTGCGCCATGGTCCGGAAATGGTGGCGTTCTTCCAGCAACACACTGCCGTGCAGTTCCAGTGCGGCAGCCGTATGCCCGACATGCGTGAAGGCGATGGCAGTGCACGCGGTGGTCGCTCGCTGTGTGCATTACCTTACGACGGGCGACGGCTAGGGCCTTGGCTGCACACGTTACGCCCACCGCTGGACATCGTCAGCCTGGCCGGCATGGGCATTGCCGGAGGTGTCGACATGGCTGCCTTCTTCAACGCCACACGCTCGCCGAAGGCAGCGCTGCATGTTGGCAAGCGCCTGTTGCGCCATGGCCGAGACCTGCTGCTGCACCGTCGCGGCCTGCATCTGGTCAATGGCAACGCGCTGGTGGCGCGCCTGCTGCGCAGCGCCCTTGATCGTGGCGTGACATTGCTGACAGAGAAAGCGGCCAGCCGTCTGTTGTTGTGCGAAGAACGGGTCAACGGCGCGCTGTTTGCCGATGGCCAAACGATCTACGCACGGCGTGGTGTGGTGCTGGCCTGCGGTGGCTTCCCACATGATCGCCAGCGTATCTCGCAGCTGATGCCGCACGCGCCGGACGGTGACCAGCATTACTCCGCTGCGCCCAGGGAGAATAGCGGTGATGGTTTGCGCCTGGGCGAACAGGCGGGTGGGCGGGTGTCTGCGGCAGGCGCCCACGGGGGCGCCTGGGCGCCGGTCTCGCAGGTACCGCGCCGCAATGGCCATTTCGGCCATTTCCCACACCTGATCGACCGTGCCAAGCCCGGTTTCATCGCCGTGCGCCGCGATGGTCGGCGCTTCGTCAACGAAGCCGATTGCTACCACGACTTCATGAACGCGCTGTTCGCCGCCACGCCGCAAGCTGAGCAGCCGGAGGCCTGGCTGATCTGCGACCATGCTGCGCAACGGCGCTATGGCATCGGTTGGGCCAAGCCCTTTCCCTTCCCTACCCGCTTCTATCAGCGCAGTGGCTATTTGCACAGCGGCGCTACCCTGGCGCAACTGGCGCAGCGCTGCGGGATCGACGCCGAGCAGTTGCAGCGCACGGTGGAGGGCTTCAACCATCATGCGGCACAAGGTGAAGACCCTACCTTTCTACGTGGCGCGTCGGCCTACAACCGGGCTCAAGGCGACCCGCAGCAGGCACCTAACCCGTCGCTTCGGCCGTTGCTGAAGGGGCCGTTCCATGCGGTGAAACTGCTGCCAGGCAGCCTTGGCACCTTCGCCGGCCTGGACACAGACGCCTCAGCCCGCGTACTGGACCACGCAGGGCAGCCGATACCCGGGTTGTTTGCAGTGGGTAACGACATGCACAGCGTGATGGGTGGGTACTACCCGAGCGGCGGCATTACCCTTGGCCCTGGGATGACCTTCGGGTATCTGGCCGGTAGAGCGTTGAGCGGGGGCCGTGCACATCACTGATGTCGGTGTTGCGCCCATCAGGCAACCAGGGCCAAAGCCTTCTACCCTTCAGTGACGTGAATACCTGCGGCGCCCGCAGGCCAACGCAACCGTTCGATAACCGAACAGTAGCCCGTCTCTTGAATTGACGCTGCCCTCTTCACTGCTCACCATGCACCGGCCTTGCGTGCCCCCCCCTGCCTGGGAAACGGTCACGTACCCGTAGCACCGCAGCTGAATACAATTTCAAGAAACGAGCAGTCTATGAACCACTCCAAGATCCCCCCCGCCGCGCCCCGGATGTCCCAGGGCTCGATCGGCGACAAGCTCCGCGGCGCCTTCGGCGTCGGCAAGACCCGTTGGGGCATGCTCGCCCTGGTGTTCTTCGCCACCACCCTGAACTACATCGACCGCGCCGCCCTCGGCATCATGCAGCCCGTGCTGGCCAAGGAAATGAGCTGGACGGCGATGGACTACGCCAACATCAATTTCTGGTTCCAGGTCGGCTATGCCATCGGCTTTCTGTTGCAAGGCCGGCTGATCGACAAGGTCGGGGTCAAACGGGCCTTCTTCTTCGCTGTACTGCTGTGGAGCCTGGCCACGGGGGCCCACGGCCTGGCCACCTCGGCGGCAGGTTTCATGGTTTGCCGCTTCATCCTCGGCCTGACCGAGGCCGCCAACTACCCGGCCTGCGTCAAGACCGTGCGCCTGTGGTTCCCGGCGGGTGAGCGGGCCATTGCAACGGGGCTGTTCAACGCCGGTACCAATGTTGGCGCCATGGTCACCCCCGCGCTGTTGCCGCTGATCCTGGCTGTGTGGGGCTGGCAGGCTGCGTTCATCGCCATGGGCAGCCTGGGCCTGGTGTGGGTCGTGTTTTGGGTGCTGAAGTACTACAACCCTGAAGACCACCCCCGCGTACGCCAGAGCGAGGTGCAGTACATCCAGCAGGATGACGAGCCCGAGCCAACCCGCGTGCCGTTCAGCCGTATCCTGCGCCTGCGTGGCACCTGGGCTTTTGCAGTGGCCTATGCGATTACCGCGCCGGTGTTCTGGTTCTACCTGTACTGGCTGCCGCCGTTCCTGAACCAGCAATACAGCCTGGGCATCAACGTGACCCAGATGGGGATCCCGTTGATCATCATCTGGCTGACGGCAGACTTCGGCAGCATCGGGGGTGGCATTCTGTCGTCGTGGCTGATCGGCCGTGGCGTGCGTGCCACGACAGCGCGGCTGGTGTCCATGCTGATCTTTGCCTGCACCATGCTCAGCGTCATCTTTGCCGCCAACGCCAGTGGACTGTGGGTCGCGGTGGCGGCCATCTCGATCGCGGTGGGCGCGCACCAGGCGTGGACGGCGAATATCTGGAGCCTGGTGATGGACTACACACCCAAGCATCTGGTGAGCACCGTATTCGGCTTCGGCAGCATGTGTGCGGCAATTGGCGGGATGTTCATGACGCAGATTGTCGGCAGCGTGCTGACCGCTACCAACAACAACTATGCCGTGCTGTTTACCATGATCCCGGCCATGTACTTCCTGGCGTTGGTGTGGATGTATTTCATGGCACCGCGCAAGGTCGAGAGCGCCTGAGAGCGCTAGCCACTTACCTCTACGGGGCCCTTGCGGGCCCTTTTTTTTGGCTTGGTATTTCTTGAGAAACAACAACGACAAGGCAATGTTCGGTGTGGGAGCGGGTTCACTCACGAACGTGACGCAGCCGGTGCCATGCGCCACGTTCGCTCGATCAGACCGCGGCCAACACCGCCTTGGCTTTCTCCAGCGCCATGCGCGCGCGCTGTTCGCCGCTGATGCCCTGCTCCAGCAATTGCCGCGTGGGGATTTCCAGGCTCAGCGGCACGCTCGGCGGCAAGGCGCGCAACAGGCCAACCAGGTCGGCGTCGCCATCACCCGGGAAGCGTCGCTCGTTACGCGCCTGGCGCAGGATCTCGTCCATGTCAGCCGGTACCGGGCCAGCAACGTCACACAGTTGGGCATAGCGCATGCGCTGCGGCTTCAGCTGCGCCAGGTCGTCCAGCGAAGAGCCGGAGCGGTTGAAGTGGAAGGCATCCACCAGTACGCAGCCATTGGCGCGGTCGGCGTTGGCCACCACCCGCATGGCCTGGCGCAGGTCACGTACGTCGGTCCAGGGCATGAACTCCAGGTGAGGGTGAATGCCGTATTGCGCCGCCAGCTCGCACAATGCGGCAAAGCGTTCGGTCAGGCGCGCTTCGTCGGGGTCGTTGCCCGCTACCAGCAATTCAGTGCCACCCAACTCGGCGCCCACCGCCAGGATCGCTTCGAAATCGGCCACACAGGTGGCCGGTTCAAGACGCAGGATCTCCAGGTCGAGCACCTTGATACCCGTGTCGCGCAAGCGCGCCTGGGTTTGCCGGCGCAGTTCGGCATCGGCGACCAACGGGAAATGCCGCTCCTGTTCGGTGGCTGGCACCAGCCGTAGGCCGACATGGCTGTAACCCGCTCGGGCGGCGGCCTCGACCATGTCCGGTGGAGACAGCTCGAGCACCGTCAGGGCCGCGAGGGAAAAAATTCGATCAGTCATTTATCATCACCCGCAATAGTAAGGTTGTATCAGCCAATGTGCTCGGGCGCGCAAGCCTGACCGCTTTGGGCTGCCTGCCTTATCGCTTCGATCAGCGCCAGTGTGCGCCCCCCGTCGGCAGCGTCGATCAGCGGCGCCTGTTCACCCCGGGCAACCCGCACAAAATGCTGCAATTGCAGGGTCAATGCCTCGCCGGCGGGGATGCTTTCCGAGCTTTGCAACAGGGGCGTATGCCAGCCCGAGCCTGCCTCGGCGTAATGCCAGCGCTTGAGCTGGGGAATGCTCAGTGCTCCTTGGGTACCGGCCAGCAGATAGCACGGCTGGCCATCCTGGCGCGGGTACACAGGGCTTTCGCCAGCGTCCAGCTCCCAGCTCCACGGTGCAGCCACCGCGTCGGACCCGGTCAGGCTGCCCAGGGCACCGTTGGCAAACTGCAGCAGCACCGCGGCGCTGTCTTCGTTGGCAAAACCGCGGACATCGTTGCGGGTGAAGGCCTGCACCTGCACCACCTCGCCGCACAGGTAACGCAACAGGTCAAGGTCGTGGATCAGGTTGGTCAGCAAGAAACCGGCCCCTGGCTCGCGGCGCCAGGGCGTTTCGAAATAGCTGTCGGGCTTTTGCAGCTGCCACAGCGCGGTGACGTTGATCAAACGGCCCAGCTTGCCTTCGTTGATCACCTGGTGCGCCTTGGCGATCAGCGGATTGTGTCGGCGATGGTGCCCTACAAGCACCGGCACACCTCGGCGGCGTGAGGCTTCCACCAGTGCACGCACTTCATCCAGGTTCACGCCCACCGGTTTTTCCAGCAGCACCGGCACCCCGGCCTCGACACAATCCAGGGCGGTGGCGACATGCAGGTTGTTGGGGTTGGCGACGATCACTGCCTCGGGGCGCGCATGCGCCAACATTTGCCGGTGGTCGGCAAAGCAGGGCACACCGCACTCGGCAGCGAAGGCCTCGGCCTGCGGGCCGGGGTCGGCTACCGCACACAGTTGGGCTTGCGGCACATTGCGCAAGTGCTGGTAATGCTGCCGGCCCATGATGCCGGCGCCAATCAAGGCAATACGAAGGGGTGCGTTCAACAGCCTGTCCTCTTGTCATTGTTGTTATGAAATTCTGAAACCAGGTTCCAAAATTCATACTCGACAATTTAGAACCAAGTTCAGCTTTTCAGAAGAACGGGCGCAACAGACTGTGCGGTAATCGACCGGAATATCCTCTCAGGCAAACAGCTCGCTGGCGGGACTGGCCGCCGACAGCTCTTCTGCCGCCGACAGCAATAGCGGTGCTAGCGCTGTAAGGCGGCTCTGTGCCAGCCGCGCGCTGGGCCCGGCGATGCTCAGCACGCCGATTACCTCGTCGCTTTGCGGCCGGCGCACCACTGCGGCCAGGGCTGAGGTGCCGATGGCGGAGGTTTCCTCGACCCAGGCATAACCACGCTCGCGGGCGCGGTGCAGGTAGGCGAGCAGCTCGTCGGTGGAGCGTGGCGCATTCGGGCCGAACTGGTCGGGGTCGGCAATACCTTGGCGCAACACCATCTGCAGCGCCTGCTCATCGTCCAGGCTGGCCAGCCAGGCATGCCCGGAGGCGGTATAGAACAGCGGCGCGTCGCGCCCCATGTCCGGGTCGTAGCGCAGCCCGGAGCGGGCCCCCTGAGACTTGGCGATCCAGGTTTGCCGGGCACCGTCGATCACCCCAAGGCGCACCAGCTCACCGCTGTCCTGGGCCAGGCGGTCAAGAATCGGCTGGATGATGTCGGCACCGTTGCTGGCGAGGTAACGAAAGCCCAGCGCTACCAGCTTGGCCGACAGTTGATAGCGGCTGTTTTCCCGGTTCTGGCGCACGTAGCCCAGCCGCACCAGCTCAGTGAGCATGCGATGGGCAGCGCTTTTGGGAATGTCCAGGCGCTCGGCTAGGGTTTGTAACGGCAGCCCTTGGGGTTCACCGGTAAGGCTTTCTACAAGACTGAAGGCGCGTTCGATCTGACTACCAGCCATGTCACAGGTCCCTGATTTTTTTGCGGATTCTAGAAGATGATTCCACATCGTCGCTAGCCAGCGCAGCTCGGGCCACCTCGAATGTCCGATGATCGCCCAGTTCTTGCCTGACATGACCAACCTGACCTTGCAGGACCACCCGCTGCCGATAAGAATGTGGAACATTGTTCTAATAAAAGCACAGGAAACCCGCAATGCCTTCCGCTCCTCTCGAAACCGAATGCGATGTACTGGTCATAGGTTCTGGCGCCGCCGGGCTGGCGGCGGCTGTCACGGCTGCCTGGCATGGGCAGAAGGTGATCGTGGCGGAGAAAGAACCGGTGTTTGGCGGTGCCACCGCCTGGTCCGGCGGCTGGGCCTGGGTGCCACGCAACCCGCTGGCGCGCAGGGCCGGCATCGAGGAAGACATCGAGCAGCCGCGGACTTATCTGCGCCATGAGCTGGGGGCAAACTACAATGCCGAGCGCGTCGATGCCTTCCTTGAGGCGTGCCCGCACATGGTGGCGTTTTTCGAGAAGTACACGGCGTTGCAGTTTGCCGACGGCAACGGCATCCCGGACATGCATGGCGATACGCCGGGGGCAGCCCTTGGCGGCCACCAGGTGATCGCCGCGCCCTACGATGCCCGCGAGGTTGGCGCCCTGCTGCCACGCTTGCGCAAGACCATGCGCGAAACTTCGTTCATGGGCATGCCGATCATGGCCGGTGCCGACCTTGCCGCCTTCCTCAACATGACCCGCTCGCCCAAAGCACTGCTGCACGTGTGCAAGCGCTTTGGCCGCCACCTGTACCACCTGGCCCGCCATGGTCGGGCCATGCACCTGGTCAACGGTGTGGCACTGGTGGCGCGCCTGGCTAAATCGGCACAGGACCTGGGTGTGCACCTGCAAGCGTCGGCGCCGGCCAAACGCCTGCTGATCGAGGGTGGCCAGGTACGCGGGGCATGGGTCGCGACGCCACAGGGTGAGCAACTGATCCGCGCCAAGGCCGTGGTGCTGGCGGCAGGTGGTTTCCCCAATGACAACGCCCGGCGCCAGCAACTGTTCCCGCGCGATGCCAGCGGCCACGACAACCTGGCGCTGCCGCCCAAGGGGTGTTCTGGCGATGGCCTGCGCCTGGGCGAATCCGCCGGCGGTGTGGTTGCCACCGACCTGAAGTCGCCGGTGGCCTGGGCACCGGTTTCACAGGTGCCGTATCGCGACGGCAGCGTCGGCCACTTCCCGCACATTATCGAGCGCGGCAAACCGGGCGTTATCGGCGTGCTGGCCAACGGCAAGCGTTTCGTCAACGAAGCGCATGGCTATTACGACTATGTGTCGGCCATGGTCGCTGCAGTGCCGCAGGGCCAGGAGGTGTGCTCGTGGCTGGTTTGCGATCATCGCTTCTTGCGCCGCTATGGCCTGGGGCATGCTCGCCCGGCACCGCTGCCGGTAGGGCCGCATGTGCGCAACGGCTACCTGAAACGCGGCGCCACGCTCGAGCAGCTCGCCCAGGCCTGCGGCATTGACCCGTCCGGGCTGCGCGCCACGGTCACTGACTTCAATAACCATGCCCGTAACGGCCAGGACCCGGCGTTTGGCCGCGGTTCCACGCCGTTCAACCGCAAGCAGGGTGACCCACAGCACAAGGGCCCTAACCCGTGCGTGGCGCCCATCGAGCACGGGCCGTTCTATGCGGTGAAAGTAAAGCCCGGCTGTTTTGGCACCTTTGCCGGGTTGCGCACCGACGGCAATGCCCGTGTCCTGGATGAGGCCGGGCAACCGATTGCAGGCCTGTATGCAGCAGGTACCGACATGGCCAGCGTGTTTGGTGGCTGGTACCCGTCGGGCGGCATCAACCTGGGGCCGGCGCTGACCTTTGGCTATGTCGCCGGGCGGCACATTGCCGGGGTGCAGGGGTATGAGTGAGCTGGCCCCACAGTACCCGGGTGGTCGGCGCTCTGCAGGAGGACGCAGGGAAAAGCCGTGGCGCTTGAATCGAGCGCCACGCGGTCTGATTTTTCAGCGCTGTCGTCCCTCAGCTCACAGGTCTCGCTGCGCTGCTCTCCTGAATCTGCGCCAGCCAGTAGACCACATCCACCTCGTCGATCTGCTCGGTGCGCAGGAAGCGCTCGGCATATTGGCGGTATACCCCGCTGCTGAGGAACAATTGTAGCAGTTGCCCGTCGACGTGCCCCTCGCGGGCCATGGCCACCAGGATTTTCACCGATTCGGACAGCGTCTTCGGGGGTTTGTAAGGCCGGTCTGCTGCCGTCAGTGCTTCGAAGATGTCGGCAATCGCCATCACCCGCTCGGCGATGCCCAGGTCCTGCCCGCCCAGGCGGCGCGGATAGCCGCTGCCGTTCATCTTTTCGTGGTGGTTGCCGGCGATGTCGGGTACCCGCTTGAGGTGGCGCGGGAGCGGCAGCGCACTGAGCATGATGATGGTCTGCACGATGTGTTCGTTGATCTTGAAGCGTTCTTCGTCAGTCAGCGTGCCACGGCGGATCGACAGGTTGTACAACTCGCCGTAGTTGCTGGCGTGGCCTGGCAGGTGCATGTCGAACCCCCAGATATTACGCGGGTCATCCTTGACCACCGGCGGCGTGCGGGTGCCCCAGGGCACGCAGTGCTCGGGGCGATCAGCCAGCAATGGCTCCTCTGTCGGTAGTGCAGGCTGCGGCACGCCGACAAGGCGTTCCGCCTCGTCACGGGAGATGCCCAGGTGGTTATCGAAATGGCGCAGCCAGCGGCGCTTGCCGATCACCTGCAAGCGCTGGATATCGGTGTCCTGCATGAACTCGCCGCCGATGTTGGCCTGGGCGACGAAAGCGAAGTCGTCCTGCAGCTCGGCCTGGCTTCGCTGCAGTGCGGCTTTCAGCACCTGCTGGTCGGCGCCACTGGCCAGGCCTTGCCAGTAGGCCAGCTCCGCATCGCGCCACAGCACTTCGAAACGCATGCGTACTTCGTGGATGCGGTTGTACAGGGTCTCCAGCTTGGTCGCCTTGTCCACCACGTACTCGGGGCTGGTGACCTTGCCACAATCGTGCAGCCACGCTGCCACACGGAACTCGTACCGTTCTGCCTCGGTCATGCTGAAGCTGGCGAACGGGCCGCTGTCGGCTGCCACTGCCTGATCCAGCAGCATCTGCGCCAGCTGAGGCACCCGCTCGCAGTGGCCACCGGTATAGGGGCTCTTGGCATCGATGGCGTCTGCCAGCAGCTTGATCATGGCGTCCAGCAGGCGTTGCTGGGCTTCGACCAACTGGCGGGTTTCGATAGCCACCGCAGCCACTCCGGACAATTCCTCGACAAAGCGCCGGAATGCCTCGCCCCCCCGCTCCTGCGCCTGCTCTTCGTCCATTTGCAGGACCAGGATGCCCAACAGTGCCCGGCTACGGTCATTCAGCACCACGGTCAGGCTGCGCTCGTGCAGGCCGAGGGCCTTGGTCACTGTTACAGCCAAGTGCTGCCGGGCGCCCTCATCCACTGCCAGCTCGCTTGGGTAGTGTTCACCGCGGCACGAGGCGGCCAGGCGCAGCAAAGCCTGTTCAGCGTCGTACAGGTAAACCCCGCCGGCGTTGCCCCCGGCAGCTTCTACCAGATGGTTCAGCACGCCGTCGAGCATGCGCTCCAGGTTTCGCTCACGGCTGAGCGTAAGGGTAATCGCCTGAAAGTGGCGAATGGTACCGGACATGCGGCTCAGCACGCGGCTCAACTCGCGCACCTCGGAAACCCGCGAGTACACGCCCACCTCACGGCTGAAATCAAAGCTGGCCAAGCCTTGAACCTGCTCGCGCAACAGCCGCAGCGGGCGGCCAATGCGCCGGCCAAGCACACCGCCGAGCACCAGCAGTACGGCCATCAGCGCCACGGTCCAGAGCAACTGCTCGTACAAGACTTTGCGCGCCCCCACCAGCAACTCGTGGCCGGGTACGGCAATCAGCACGTACAAGTCGTGCCCGGCCAGGGTGGTCAGATGCACACGAATGCCATACCAGGTCTGGCCATCCACCTGATAAGGCTGAGGCTGGTTGCCCGTGGGCAGGTCAGCGTATAGCCGCGCCAGGCTGGGAGCGCCCAGCTCGGCGACACGCGACAGGCGCACGCCTTGCCCTTCGTGCACGATTGCCCGCTGCGGGTCCGGGTAGGCCACAACGTTGCCCTGGTCATCGACCACCACGATCTCGGTACCCGGGGTCATGCGCAGGTCCTGAGTCTCGCTGGCCAAGTCGTTGACCGAGACATCCAGGCCGATCACGGCGCCACCGTCGACGCTGCGTTGGGCCATGGTCAAGCCGACCTCGCGGGTGGTGAAGAACACATAAGGGCGAGTCAGCACCGTAGAGGGTTGTACCGTGGCTTCAGCGAACCAGGGGCGCAGGCGTGGATCGTAGCGATAGTCAGGTTTGGCCTGGGCCTGCAACAAATTCAGCGCCCGATCATAAAAGCGCCACTCGCCCTGCACCTTGCCGCCGTCGCCATGGCTGACGCTCTGCACCAGAAATGCCGTGCCCGGTGGAGCGGCGAAACGCTGCATCAGCTGCGGGTCATGCAGGCGACGCACCAGCAGGAACTCGCCGCTGGGGTAACCTAGATAGGCGGCGCTGAGCATGCGGTTGGCGTCCAGCATTTCCACCAGCTGTGGCAGCCGATCCAGGCGCTGTGCCTGGGTGTGCACAGTCGGGTTGTGGGCAAGCAGGCGAATGCTGCTTTGCGCCGGCTCGATCAGGCGCCTGGCGCGCTCGTCGATCGTCTTGGCAACCTGTTGGGCGGCATCGCCAGCAGCAGCCACAAGGGTTTGGCGAATACCGCGGTAACCCTGCCAGGCCAGGGCGGCGCCGAGCAGCAGCATGCCCAGCACGACGGCCAGCGCTACCAGCCACTGCAGTGAAATACCACGTCCTCTATTGCCAACGACACGCCCCCTCGACACGCAGCCCATCCCAGGTACTCCATGTGCGGCACATTGCCTTGGCTGATGTCTGCAGCAGTGTAGAGTGCGGGTGAGCGTTCTGCCGGGGCGGAAACAGGTTTACAGACGAGCGTGCAAGACCTTGTACCGCGTCGCAGGCGACGCGGGTCATGATCAGGACATCAGCCGCGCAACTGGTACCAGGTGGTCTTGAGCTGCGAATACTTGTCGAACGAATGCAGTGACAGATCGCGGCCAAACCCCGACTGCTTGCCCCCACCGAACGGCACCGTCACATCCAGCGCATCGACCGTGTTCACAGACACGGTACCGGCTTTCAACGCCCGCGCTACCCGGTGCACCTGGTTGAAGTCGTCACTCCACACCGAAGCTGCCAGGCCATAGATGCTGTCGTTGGCCAGGCGCACGGCTTCTTCTTCCGTGTCGAAGGCGCTGACCGCCAGTACCGGGCCGAACACCTCCTCCCGCGCCAGGCTCATGCGGCCCTCGACACCGGCAAAAATGGTCGGCTCGATGTAGTTGTCCGAACCTTCGACGGTCAGGCGTCGGCCGCCACACACCAATTGCGCGCCCTCTTGCCCGGCACGCACGATGGCGGCCTCGATGCGGCCGGTCTGCTCGGCATCGACAATGGCCCCGGCGCGGCTCGCCGGATCCAGCGGGTTACCGGGCAGCCACTGGCGAGCCTTGGCCTGCAGGCGCTCGATGAACTCATCGTGGATGGCACGCTGCACGTACAGCCGCGAGTTGGCCGAACACACCTCGCCCTGGTTGAAGAAAATGCCGAAGGCGGCCTTTTCCGCAGCCAGGTCCAGGTCCTGGCAGTTGTCGAACACCAGGTTCGGGCTCTTGCCGCCGCACTCCAGCCACACCTGCTTGAGGTTGGACTGCGCCGAGTACTGCATGAAGTACTTGCCCACCTGGGTGGAGCCGGTGAAGACCAGGCAGTCCACATCCGGGTGCAGGCCCAGCGCCTGCCCGGCCTGCTCGCCCAGGCCCGGCACCACGTTCAGTACGCCTTCCGGCAACCCTGCTTCCAGCGCCAGTTGGGCCAGGCGCAGGGCCGAAAACGGTGATTGCTCGGCGGGTTTGAGTACCACGCTGTTACCGGCAGCCAGCGCCGGGGCCAGCTTCCAGGCGGCCATGTCGAGGGGGAAATTCCACGGCACCACAGCCGCGACCACACCCAGTGCTTCGCGGGTGATGGTGGCCAGCGCCGTGGGCGCCGTGGGCGCCACCTGGTCGTACAGCTTGTCCAGCGCTTCGCCGTACCAGCCGAACACATGTGCCGAGCCCGGCACGTCGATGGTGTAGGCGTCCATCACCGGCTTGCCCATGTTCAGCGAGTCCAGCAACGCCAGTTCTTCACGATGGGCCATGATCAGCTCGGCCAGGCGCAGCAGCACTTTCTTGCGCTCGCCCGGCGCCATGCGCGGCCAGGGGCCGTGCTCGAAGGCTCGACGGGCGCTGGCGACGGCCAGGTCGACCTCGGCCTGGCCGCAGGCGGTAACCTGTGCCATTACGTTGTGGGTGGCGGGGTTGATGGCTGCGAAGGTGGCGCCATCCTGTGCGTTGACGGGTTTGCCGCTGATAAGCGCCTGGGATGGCAGGTACAGATCCGAAGCGCGCTGTTGCCAGAATTCGAGGGTATACATGTGTACTCCTGGTAAGCATGGGAGCAATCTTTTGGATGGGGGCGTCGTCCCACGGATGGATCGCCGGGGCTGCTTTGCAGCCCAATCGCGACACAAGGCCGCTCCCACAAGAACAGCGTTGCCCCTGCAAGCGACGCGATTGCTGTGGGAGCGGCCTTGCGTCGCGATCGGGGCGCGAAGCGCCCCCAGAAGGCTTAGAGCTTGCCGGCCAGCCGCGCCGTGCGGTCTACGGCTATCCGGGTCTTCTCCACCAGCTCATCCAGCTCGCTGTGGTTGGCGATCAAGGCCGGGGCCATGATCATCCGGCCCAGGGTCGAGCGAATGATCACCCCTTCCTCGAAACCAAAGGTGCGGCACTGCCAGGCCAGGTCGTTCTCGTTGGCAAAGCGCTTGCGCGTCGGCTTGTGCTCGGCGAACTGCAGCGCCGCCACCAGCCCGGCCCCTTGCACCTGGCCGATCAATGGGTGATCGGCAAACACTTCGCGCAGAATGCGCTGCAGGTACGGCCCCGTGTCGTCCTTCACCTGGCGCACGATGCCTTCGTCACGCAGCGCCTTCAGGTTGGCGATGGCCACTGCCGCCGCCACCGGGTGGCCGGAATAGGTCAGGCCGTGGGCAAATACCCCGCCGCGTTCCACCAACGCCTCGGCAATGCGCTTGCTCAGCACCAGGCCACCCATGGGCACATAGCCGCTGGTCAGGCCCTTGGCAATCGACAGGGTGTCGGGCTCGAAGCCGAAGTATTCATGGGCGAACCATTCGCCGGTGCGGCCAAAGCCACCGATCACCTCATCGGCGCACAGCAGCACGTCGTACTGGCGGCAGATACGCTGGATTTCCGGCCAGTAGCTTTCCGGCGGGAAGATCATGCCGCCGGCCCCCTGGAAGGGTTCGGCAATGAAGCCGGCAACGTTCTCGGCACCCAGTTCGAGGATCTTTTCCTCCAGCTGCAGGGCGCAGCGGCGGCCGAACTCGGCCGGGGTCAGTTCACCGCCCTCGGCGTACCAGTAAGGTTCGTCGATGTGTGCCACATCCGGAATCAGCCCGCCCATGTCGTGCATGAACTTCATCCCGCCCAACGCCGTGGCCGCCAGGGTCGAGCCGTGGTAGCCGTTCCAGCGGCCGATCATGACCTTCTTGCCTGGCTGGCCAACCACCTGCCAGTAGCGGCGCACGGTGCGGATCAGTACCTCGTTGGCCTCGGAGCCGGAGTTGGTGTAGATCGCGTGGCTGTAGTGCCCCGGCAGCAGGCTGAACAGCAACTCGGACAGTTCGATCACCGCCGGGTGGGTGGTGTGGAAGAACATGTTGTAGTAGGCCAGCTGATCCATCTGCGTGGCCGCGGCGGCCGTCAGGTCACGACGGCCATAACCGAGCTGGGTGCACCACAGGCCAGACATGCCATCCAGGTAACGCTTGCCCTCGCTGTCCCACAGGTGCAGGCGTTCGCCCCCGACGATCACCCGCGGCCCTTCGGCGTTCAGCGCCTTCTGGTCGAGGAAGGCATGAATGTGGTGGGCGGCATCGGCTGCCTGGTAGTCACGGGTCTGGCGTTGCGGGGCGAAAGGCGCGTTCATTGTTGGTTTTCCTTTGCGGTGGGGTTGCAGGGCAGCTGGCGCTCAGCGCAGCTTGCCCATGTAGCTTTCCAGCGGGTCCTTGCCCAGCACGCCCTGGGCATTGGCCAGTGCGTCGATGAACAGGGAGAACAGTTCGGACTGGGTGCCGATGTCGAGCTTGACGTAGACGTTCTTGCGGTGCGACTTGATGGTGTCTTCCGACACCCCCAGCCGCTCGGCCAGCGACCTGGTCGAGTGACCACGCAGGATCAACTGGGCGATACGGCATTCACGCTCGGTCAGCAGCGAGCTGCCGAAGTTGTTCAGCGCGGCATGGATACGTTGCTCGAGGATGTTCTCGAAGCGGCCTGCGCGGCTGTCCAGCCCGGCAAAATGCTTGCCGAGTACCGCCAGCACCCAAGGCGTGATGAGCCCGAACCGCGTGCGGCTTTGCCCATCCAGCTTGTCGGTGAAGGCCAGCGACACCGCCAGGCTTTGCCCGGGCGCCACCTGCAGGATGTAGTTGAGCTCATCCTCCAGGTGCGAGTGGCGGTAGAACGATTGGTAGTATTCGCTGACCTCGAAGTGATCGGGCGCCACTTCGAACAGGCCGTAGCAGCCGGATTCGACCTGTTCCACACAAGCACCGTAGAACGGGTCAAGCAGGTAGAAACCCGACAGGTAGCGGCTGACATTGCCTTCGGGCTGCCAAGGTGCCTTGTCATCCTGCTCGAACAGCGCACAGGGCATGCCGTCGTGCGGGTACAGGTACACCGTGGTCGCCTGGATCGGCCGTATCACACCCAGTGCAGCAAACAGGCTGGCGGCAAAGCCCGGCCGGCCGATCGCCTCGGTGACCTTGGCCTGGTGCTCGAACCATTGTGCTGAAAGCAATTGATTAGTCACTGTAAGCCTGCCGTTTCTTCTCAGTGGCACCGCCGCCAGTGCGGTGCGTCGTTGAGCAGATACTCCCACGGGGCTGCAGGCACCGGAATCACCCTTTGGGGTGAGCCGGGCAAGGGCAGTGGCCGCTCACCCCAAAGGGTGATTCCGGGTACCTGCAGGGTGTGGGAGCATCAACCCGCCCCAGCGCTGCGAGCTTTCCGCTCGACCTCCTTGCACAGCACCTAACGGTCGCGAGCCTGCTCGCCTGCCGCGGTGTCCTGCATCCCTTTTCAGGAGTTAGCAATGCATACAACAACAAGTACAGCCCATAGCCCCGCCCCGCATGCACCCTCGCAACCCGGCACCAGCACCGGCCGCTTCCGCAAGTCCATGAGCATGACCGCCCTGGTGCTGTTTGGCCTGGCCTACATGGTGCCCCTGGCCGTATTCACCACCTACGGGCTGGTCACCCAGATGACCAAAGGGCACCTGCCCACCGCCTACCTGCTCACGCTCGCCGCCATGCTGCTGACCGCCTACAGTTACGGCCGCATGGTCCAGGCCCACCCCTACTCCGGCTCGGTCTACACCTACACGCGCAAGGCCTTCGGCAGCCATATCGGCTTCATCACCGGTTGGACACTGCTGCTCGACTACATCTTTCTGCCGCTGCTCAGCTACCTGCTGATCGGCATCTACATGTCGGAATACTTCCCGACCATCCATGCCTGGGTGTGGGTGGCGGGCTCCATTGCCCTGGTCACCTTCCTCAACCTGATCGGCATCGAGTCGATCACCCGGGTCAACTGGATCCTGGTGGTGGTGCAATTGGTGTTCATCATCGTCTTCGTCGCCCTGTCCATTCTCAAGCTCAGCGGACAGGCGGAGCCGGTGTCGCTGCTGGCCCCCTTGCACCACGAAGGCTTCAGCGTGCCGTTGATCATGACCGGCGCCGCCGTGCTGTGCCTGTCGTTCCTCGGCTTCGATGCGGTGTCGACCATGGCTGAGGAAACCAGTAACCCGACCTACCGCATTCCCGTGGCGATTCTGGCGGTGTCGTTGATCGGCGGCCTGCTGTTTCTGGTGGTGTCTTATTGCGCACAGATGGTGTTCCCCGATTGGGGCAGCTTCGCCGATCCGGATTCGGCGTCGGTCGACGTGATGCGCCGGGTGGGCGGCGAGCTGCTGGTAACCGCCTTCACCGCGACCTACGTGGCCGGCTGCTTCGCTTCGGCCATGGTGTCCCAAGCCAGCGTGTCGCGCGTACTGTTCGCCATGGGCCGTGACGGCGCATTGCCGCGGGCATTCGGCCAGCTGGTGACGAAAAAGCGCGTGCCGGCCACTGCCATCCTGGTGGTCAGCCTGCTGTCGCTGATCGCCCTGGTGATCACCCTGGATACCGTGGCGAACATGATCAGCTTTGGCGCACTGTTCGCCTTTTCGGCGGTGAACCTGGCGGTGGTCAAGCACTACCTGGTGGACCAGAAACTGCGCGGTTGCCGCAACTGCCTGCTGTACGGCGCCATTCCTGGCCTGGGCTTTCTCAGCACGCTGTGGCTATGGAGCAGCCTGACCAGCCTGTCGTTCACCATCGGCCTGTGCTGGATGGGCCTGGGCCTGTTGGTGCTACTGGGGCTGACCCGGGCGTTGCGCGTGAAGCTGCCAGAGTTGCAGATGGCCGAGTGAGCCCTGACGCCTTGCGTGACCGCTCCTGCCGGGCATCGCGAGAACCCGGGTGATAACTGTTCGTTATCACCCGATCCGGATTAATCATTATTCAGCCCCCCGTTCGCCCCCTACAGTCCTGACCAACGATTGTCATTGCCAACGGGAAACGAAATGTCCATCGAACACCGCCTGAACCACATCGCCGGCCAGCTCAGTGGCCACGGTGACGTGCTGCTGCACAGCCTCGACGCCCACACCGGCGAAGCACTGCCCTACGCCTTCCACCAGGCGACCGGCGACGAAGTCGAGGCCGCCGCCCAGGCCGCCGAGGCGGCCTACCCGAGCTACCGCAGCACCCGCCCGGACCAGCGCGCTGCTTTTCTCGACGCGATCGCCAGCGAACTGGACGCGTTAGGTGATGACTTCATCCAGGACGTGATGCGCGAAACCGCACTGCCTGAAGCACGCATCCGCGGCGAACGCAGCCGCACCAGCAACCAGCTGCGCCTGTTTGCCGAAGTGGTACGGCGTGGCGACTTTTACGCTGCACGCATCGACCGCGCCCTGCCCCAGCGCACCCCGCTGCCGCGCCCGGACCTGCGCCAGTACCGCATCGGCGTGGGCCCGGTGGCCGTGTTCGGCGCCAGCAACTTCCCTCTGGCCTTCTCCACCGCTGGCGGTGACACCGCTTCGGCGCTGGCCGCCGGCTGCCCGGTGGTGTTCAAGGCACACAGCGGGCACATGCTCACTGCGGCCCATGTGGCCGCGGCCATCGACCGTGCAGTGACCGGCAGCGGCATGCCGGCAGGCGTTTTCAACATGATCTACGGTGCCGGTGTGGGCGAAGCGCTGGTCAAGCACCCAGCCATCCAGGCGGTCGGCTTTACCGGCTCGCTGCGCGGTGGCCGCGCCCTGTGCGACATGGCCGCAGCGCGCCCGCAGCCGATCCCCGTGTTCGCCGAAATGAGCAGTATCAACCCGGTGATCGTGCTGCCGCAGGCTCTGCAGGCTCGCGGTGAGCAGGTGGCGACCGAGCTGGCCGCCTCGGTGGTGCTGGGCTGCGGGCAGTTCTGCACCAACCCGGGCCTGGTGGTGGGTATCCGGTCGCCACACTTCGAGCATTTCCTGCAAACGCTGGTGGCACGCATGGCCGACCAAGGCCCGCAGACCATGCTCAACGCGGGCACCCTGCGCAGCTACCAGAACGCTGTGCAGCACTTGCTGGCGCACCCGGGTATCCAGCATCTGGCCGGCCAACCGCAAACGGGTAACCAGGCTCAGCCGCAGTTGTTCAAGGCCGACGTGAGCCTGCTGCTCAATGGCGACCCGCTGTTGCAGGAAGAAGTGTTCGGCCCTTGCACCGTGGTGGTTGAAGTGGCCGATGCCCAGCAACTGGACGAAGCATTGCGCCACCTGCAAGGTCAGCTGACTGCCACCCTGATTGCCGAACCTGACGACTTGCGCGCCTTTGCCTCACTGGTGCCGCTGCTCGAACGCAAGGCCGGGCGCTTGCTGCTCAATGGCTACCCGACCGGTGTGGAGGTTTCCGATGCCATGGTGCATGGCGGCCCCTACCCGGCCACCTCCGACGCCCGCGGCACTTCGGTCGGCACCTTGGCCATCGACCGCTTCCTGCGCCCGGTGTGCTTCCAGAACTACCCGGACGCACTGCTGCCGGATGCGTTGAAAAACGCTAACCCGCTGGGGATTGCCCGGTTGCTGGAGGGTGTGAGCAGCCGCGAGACGGCGTGATCTTTCATGGCTGCAACCCGTGCCGGCCTCTTCGCGGCTCCAGCCGCCAAGAGGCCGGCACGGGTACTTCGAGCTGTATACAATCAGTAAAAAGCTTGCTTACAATACCGAGCGCCTATGACATCGGTAATCGCCGATGCGTATTGCGCAGGCTTGCACCATGTCATCTACAAACCCTGCAAAAACGCTCCTCGTCAAAAACGCCGCACTGCTGGTCACCATGGACGGCGAACGCCGCGAAATCAAGAACGGCGGCCTGTTCATCGAAGGCAACCTGATCAAGCAAGTCGGCCCCAGCGAAACCCTGCCGCAACACGCCGATGTGGTTCTGGACATGGCCGGCAAGGTGGTCATCCCAGGCCTGGTCAACACCCACCACCACATGTACCAGAGCCTCACCCGTGTGGTACCGGCAGCTCAGGACGGCGAGCTGTTCAACTGGTTGACCAACCTGTACCCGATCTGGGCGCGCCTGACCCCCGAGATGATCGCGGTGTCGACCCAGACCGCCATGGCCGAGCTGATCCTGTCCGGCTGCACCACCTCCAGCGACCACCTGTATATCTACCCCAACGGCTGCAAGCTCGACGACAGCATCCACGCGGCTGCCGAGATCGGCATGCGCTTCCATGCCGCGCGCGGCAGCATGAGCGTGGGCCAGAGCCAAGGCGGCCTGCCACCTGACGCGGTGGTGGAAAAGGAAGCCGACATCCTCAAGGAATCGCAACGCCTGATCGAGGACTACCACGATGCCAGCCACGGCTCGATGCGCCGTATCGTGGTCGCGCCATGCTCGCCGTTCTCGGTCAGCCGCGACCTGATGCGCGAAGCTGCCGTGCTGGCGCGCCAGTATGGGGTGTCGCTGCACACCCACCTGGCCGAGAACGTCAACGACATCGCCTACAGCCGCGAGAAGTTCGGCATGACCCCTGCCGAGTACGCCGAAGACCTTGGCTGGGTCGGCCATGATGTATGGCATGCCCACTGCGTGCAGCTCGACCAGCACGGCATTGAGCTGTTCGCCCGCACCGGCACCGGCGTCGCCCACTGCCCATGCTCGAACATGCGGCTGGCCTCGGGCATCGCCCCGGTACGCAAGATGCGCGACCACGGCGTACCGGTGGGCCTGGGGGTCGATGGCTCTGCCTCCAACGACGGCGCCAGCATGATCGGTGAAGTGCGCCAGGCCCTGCTGCTGCAACGGGTGGGCTTCGGCCCTGACGCGATGACCGCACGCGAAGCGCTAGAGATAGCCACCCTGGGTGGCGCGAAAGTGCTCAACCGCAATGATATCGGCGCCCTGGCCCCGGGCATGGTCGCCGATTTCGTCGCCTTCGACCTGGGCCATGTGGCGTATGCCGGCGGCCACCATGACCCATTGGCGGCACTGGTGTTCTGCACCCCGACCCAGGTGCATACCAGCGTGATCAACGGCCGCGTCGTGGTGAAAGACGGCCAGCTGGCCACCGTCGACCTGCCGCGCGTACTGGAACGCCACAACCAGCTGGCCCATCAGCTGGTCAGTGGCACTTGAGGCCAGGCATCAGCTCGGCATCGCCGGGTTGAATGAAGGTCATGCGCAGCCCTTTGGGCTGCGCTGTCACGTAGAGAACAAAGGCAGCAAGCCACCAACGTCAATCAAAGCGTTACCTGTTTTCCCATGAGGAAAGCCGGGTGCGTGGCTAGAAGCTGCGGGCAGCGCACACTACGATTTCACGTTCACTCAAAGGCCCATGACCATCTCATGCCAGGCCATGCCGCCGTGGTCCGACGGCGACGGTTTCACGTATCGGTAGCCCAGCTTCTGGTACAGGGCCACATGCTGCTCCTTGCACATCAGGTGAATGGTCTGCTTGCCCGCCGCATGCATGCGCCCGATGAATTCGTTCATCAACAGTTTGGCATAGCCTTTGCCCTGGTGGGCCGGGTCTACAACCACCGACATGATCACCACGTTCGCTGCCGCCGGGTCATGGCCGACCAGCTCTTTGAAGGCCTCGTCGGACATCACGACCTCGTGGGCGCAGCCACTGTTGATGAAACCCACGATCTCGCCGTCACTTTCCAGCACCAGGAAGCCTTGTGGGTACTGCGTGATACGCGTGCGGATTTTCTCCAGCGTGGCCGCCTCATCCCCTTCATAGGCGCCAATTTCGATGGCGTAGCAACGCTCGGCATCGGCGGGAACGGGGGTGCGGAACTGAAGGGCGCTCATGGCAAGTATCCTTGGCAATGGTAAAGACAGCCGCCATGATAAATGAGCCTCGACCTTGCGCTCCATCATTGCGAACTCGGTCAGGTCGGGCGTGTGACGCTTGATGCTTGCCAAGGATGGCAAGCATCATGGGGACCTTGCTCTATTGCCACGGATACGCCGATGACCGCTGTAACTTCCCCCTTCACCGAACCAAGCCGCTGCAAACGCCTGAAAGCGGCCAGCAGCAGGGATCATGACAGCGTCGATCAATTGGTAATGGCAGCGCGGCCCTTCGAGAACCGCGAGCGTTATGGTCGCTTCCTGCAGGTGCAGCACCGCTTTCATGGCAGCCTGCTGGCGTTGTATCAGGATGAACAGCTCAACCAGCAACTGCCGGGGCTGGCGGCGCTGTCACGTTTCGCGGCAGTCGAGGCCGACCTGCGCGACCTGGGCCTGTCGCTGCCAACGTCCACCCAACCGGTCTGTGTCAGCTCGGCCCAGGCCTTGGGATGGCTGTATTGCAGTGAAGGCTCGAACCTGGGGGCGGCGTTTCTCTACAAGCACACGCAATGTCTTGGGCTGGAGGGTGACAAGGGCGCCCGCCACCTGGCCCCTCACCCGGATGGCCGAGCGCTGCATTGGCGCGCATTTGTTGCCAGGCTGGACAGCCTGGTGCTGGGGGATCAGGAAGAAGCAGAGGTGGTGAAAGGGGCGATTGGTGCGTTTGACAGTTACCGGCGGCATTTGCGTGAGGTGTTTGCAGGCCTATGACTGACCAGTGGGGCACTCACGGCGGATACTGCACAGCGCCAACCACCCCGGCAAAGTTCTTCAAGTTGTTGCTGTAGCGAACTTTTTCTTGATTCCCTGTCTATGTGTGAGGCACAGAAAGGTAGCGGAACGCGAGACAAGGTTCGCCCCACACCTGCTGGCCAGATGGCTCATTCGTTATCAGAGGTTGGCTACGCTCATGAAAATACATGTCGCAAGGTTGGTGCTGCTCGGCCTGTTCTCGCTCGCGGCGGTGGGCACGGCATCGGCAACGAAAATGAAAGCCGCCGAACCGGTTTCACCGGCTGTCCAGTCACCGTTAAAGCCAGCCGGCAACCCTTGGTCGAGCGTGGCCAGCGTGGCCGTTGAACAGCCGGCCACCCTCCTGGCGCATGATGACGATCGCTGGCACGACCATCGAAGCGACTGGCGCCGCGAACAGTGGCGGCGTGAACAAGCCCGTCGGGACTGGGAGCGGCGGCGCGACTGGGAACGGCGCCGTGATTGGGAGCGCCGCCATGAGCGCGCCATGCGCCAGCGTCATCATGACGCGCATCATTACTACCGCCGTTGAAGCCCAAGCGATCGGTTTTAGGGGCAGTGTCAGTCGGCCAGCTGCGGAGCCTCCCCCGACGCCTCTGCCTCCATCTTCAAGCGGTCCGCCTTGCAGATGTACTTGGGCTTGCGTGGCGCCAGCTTGGCACTGGCCTTTTTGGCATGCGCCTGCAATAGCTGCTTGATCTTCTTACGACGGTTCATAGTCTACGGGGCCTTTCAGGACGTTTCGCTGCCGCCATCATACCCCGGCAGCCTTGGGAAAACGCGGTGAACAGCCCAGCTTATGCCTGCTACGGCCACGCAGGTCACAGGATTCAACGCGTTGACGTATTTTTCACAGTCCGCAGATTAGCGTCACGCCCTTTCCGGTCACGCGCACAACCGCTGGCCGCCAAGGTACGACGAGGCATACGTGTCAAACACTACATCCCCCGCCGCGCACAAGCGCGTGGACTGGGCCGGGCTCGGCTGGCTCTTGCTGTTCTTCTGGTATTTCTCCGGTGTAACCCAGGCGCTGCTGCTGTTCAGCGGGACGACCGGCTTCGCCGGTTTTCGCGATGCGTTATTCCTCAGCAGCCTATGGCTGGCGCCCGTCCTGTTGCTGCCGCGCTTCACCCGCGCCACCGCGGCAATCATTGGTCTGGTGCTGTGGGCTGCGTCGCTGGTGGGCCTGAGCTACTTCGGCATCTATCGCCAGGAATTTTCACAAAGCGTCATCTTTGTGATGTTCGAGTCCAACACCGCCGAGGCTGGTGAGTACTTCAGCCAATACTTCAGCGTGGGGCTGGGCCTGGCACTGGTGCTGTACACGCTGGTCGCGGTAATGCTGTGGCGGCGCGTGCGCCCGGTCAGCCTGCCGCTGCGCAGCCGACTGCCGGTGGTCGTGCTATTGCTGGTGGCCAATCTGGTCATGCCGTTCTACAAGCAGATGGTCACCCAGGAGCGCAACTTCGCCGATGCGCTCGAAAAAGTGCAGCAGCGAATGGAGCCGGCCGTCCCTTGGCAGTTGCTGGTCGGCTACCGACAGTACCGCCAGCAACTGGACAACATGCAGAAACTGCTGGCCCAGAATGCCGCACTGCCACCGCTGCAAAACCTGCGAGACAGCAGTGGTACAGCGCCACGCACCTTGGTATTGGTGCTCGGCGAGTCGACCACCCGCGAGCACATGCACCTGTATGGCTATAACCGCGATACCACGCCCAACCTCGACGCGCTGGCCGCCAGCGACAAGGGCCTGACCGTGTTCCGCGACGTGGTATCGCCGCGCCCGTACACCATCGAAGTGATGCAGCAGATCCTCACGTTCGGCGACGAGCAGAACCCGGACCGCTTCCTCAGCGACCCGTCGCTGATCAACCTGCTGAAACAGGCAGGCTACAAGACCTTCTGGATCACCAACCAGCAGACCTTGACCAAGCGCAACACCATGCTCACCACCTTCTCGCAGCAAACAGACGCGCCGGTGTACCTGAACAACCAGCGCAACCAGAATGCCAGCCAGTACGATGACGTGGTGCTGGCACCGTTCGAGAAAGCCCTGCAAGACCCTGCGCCCAACAAGTTCATCATCGTGCACCTGCTGGGCACGCACATGGACTACCGCTACCGCTACCCGGACGACTATGCGCACTTCAACGACAAGCAAGGAGTGCCAGCCAAGCTGACGGCGGACCAGGTAGAAACCTACAACTTCTATGACAACGCGGTGCGCTATAACGACTATGTGGTGTCGACCCTGATCAAGCGTTATGCGGCAGGCAACCCCAACGGGTTCCTGATGTACCTGTCCGATCATGGTGAAGACGTGTACAGCTCCGGTGACCACGACCGCCTGGGGCGCAATGAAGGCGCACCGACCCGGCCGATGTACACCATCCCGTTCCTGCTGTGGACCTCGCCTAGCTGGCAGGCCGAACACCCGCGTGACTTGCAGGCAATGGCCAACCGCCCCTACAGCAGTTCGCATCTGATCCATACCCTGTCAGACCTGGCCGGATTGAGCTACGACCGCTATGAACCGGCCAAGAGCCTGGTGAGCCCACAGTTCGTGGTAGCACCACGCTGGATCGGCGACCCGTACCGCAAGGATGGATTGCGCGAGTTCGATCAGCTGCCGCAGGACAAGGCCGAAGGGGCACAGGAAACAGCCAGCACCCGGCAGTAATAAGGCCGGTTCATGCCCGGCAGCTACCCTGCAGGGCACTCCCCCGCACCGCCTCGGCCAACTTGCGCAGGTTGGCCTGGTGTGCATTCACCAGGCTGGTGATGCTGTTGTCCGCGGCAGTCTGCACAGACGTACGGCAGGTCAGTTCGGCCTGCCCTTGCTGCTTCAGGCGCCACACCGCCTCCAGCGAGGCATAGCGCCCCGGTACCGTGTCGAAGCGCTGCACATCCACCCGCAGCGACGCCTTGCCACCGCCCGCCGGGCCGCCCAACAGGTCCTGCAGGGCGCTGCGGAATTCATCCACCAGGTTGGCGCCCCACCACTCCGTCTCCAGGATGGCCAGGCCGCTCTGCCCTTGCCGCACCACCAACTGTGGGCGGTCGACCTGGGGCGGCACAGCCACCCTGACCACCTGGATGCGCTGGCCGCTGTCACGTACCGGTTCGCTCGGTACCAACGTGTGGTAGTTGTTCGGCGTACTGCTGCAGCCCCCGAGCCACACCAGCAGGCTGGCCACACATACATTGCGCAGTCGTTGCATCGGCTGTCTCCTCAGGGTTCAAGGTCTGCGGGCCCGGCCGCTTTCGGCCGGCCACGAATGAGCGACTCGGGGTGTCGGCCCAGGTAATCGGCAAGGTCACGTAGCGACCGCGACATGCGCTCCAGCTCGTCCAGTGTTTCGCCCATTCGCTCGCGCTGCGGCGAATCTTCAGAAATGGCCGAGTTGGCCGTGCGCAGGGTCTTGTGCACCTCGTCCAGCGCCACCTTCACCTCCGGCAGCGTCTGGCCATTGAACTGCCTGAGGCTGGCGCGCAGCTCACGCAAGCTACCGTCCAGGTTACCGGCGATGCTTTCCAGCGGCAGCTTGGCAATGCGCTCCATCACCCGCTGCAGCTGTTCCTGCAACTGCTCAAGGCTGCCGGGCAGCGTCGGGATCATGATGGGGTTGGCAGCCATGTCGAAGGTCACCTTCGGGGCATCCGGGTAGAAGTCCAGCGAAATGAACATCTGCCCGGTGATCAGGTTGCCGCTACGCGCCTGGGCCCGCAGCCCATGTTCGACAAACGTGCCAATCAGTTTCCGCGCCCCTTCCATATCACCCTCGGTGTGCTTGAACACCGCCAGCATCTTGCGGTGCACCGGCCCTAGCCGCTGCGGGTAAATCACCGCATCGACCACAACCGGGAAGCTCTGCCGCGTAGCATCGTAATCGAGCTGGATCGAGGTGACCCGGCCAAACTCCACCCCCTTGAATTCCACTGGCGCGCCCACCGACAGGCCACGCATGGCCTGGTCGAAGCGCAACTGCAGGTACTGCGCCTGGCCATGCGGAGGCGACAGCGCCATGTCGCGGTCCGCGAATAGCTGGAAGCGGGCCTGGTCGGCAGCAGGCTCGGCTTGCGCGGCGAAATCGGGCGAGCCGAAGGCCAACCCGCCCACCAGAATCGACGACAGCGATTCGGTATCGACCTTCAGGCCATTGGCACCGATCTGCATGTCGATGCCACTGGCATTCCAGAAGCGCGTGTCAGCAGTGACGAACGTGTCGTAGGGCGCCTGCACAAACACGCCAATCTCTACCCCCTTGCCATCGCCCTGGAGGGCAAAGGACACCACTTCGCCCACCGGGATCTTGCGGTAGTAGATCGAAGAGCCGATATCCAGTGAGCCCAGGTCGCTGGCGACAAGAACAAAGCGCTTGCCCTTTTCGTCATAGGTGATCGGCGGTGGCAGTTCCAGACCGACAAAGGACTTTTCCGGCACCTTCGACTCGCCGGAATCGGCCCCGATGAAACTGCCCGAAAGCAGCGTGTCCACCCCGGAAACCCCGCCCACGCCGATGCGCGGTCGCACCACCCAGAAGCGCGCCCCCTGGGTAGCAAACGAACGGGCATCGTTGGAGAGCTGAACCTTGGCCACCACGCTCTTCTTGTCGTCGGCCAAGTCCACCGTGGTCACTTCGCCAATCACCACGCTGCGGTATTTTACCTGGGTCTTGTGCGCCACCAATCCCTCGCCACTGTGGAAAGAAATGGTAATCACCGGCCCTTGCTGCATCCAGTTGCGCACCACCAGCGAAGCGCCGATCAGGATCGCCAGGATCGGCACGATCCATACCAGCGACACACTCCAACGTCGGGTGCGCACTTCAACCTGCCCAGGGCCCTCGCGCTTGTCAGTCTGTTGCCCCATCAATGCGGCCTCCCCTCGTTGGCATGGCTATCCCAGATCAAGCGTGGATCAAAGCTCATCGCAGAGAACATGGTCAGCACAACCACCATGCCAAAAAACAGAATGCCCACACGCGGCTCGATGGTGCCCAGCCCGCGCAGTTGCACCAGCGCAGCCACCAACGCCACTACCATCACATCGAGCATGGACCAATAGCCGATCAGCTCGACGAAGCGGTACAACTGCGAACGCTGCCGGCAGGCCCAGGAAGAACCACGCTGGGCAGTGAACAGCAGCAGGCCAAGGGAAAAGAACTTGATGGCGGGCACACCCACGCTGGCAATGAAAATGATCAGCGCGATGTCCCAGGCCCCGGCTTCCCAGAACTCCAGCACGCCACCGCCAATGGTGCTTTCTGTACCACTGCCGAGCATTTCGGTGTGCATCACCGGCAGCAGGTTGGCGGGGATGTAGAAAATCAGTGCGGCCAGCAGAAACGCCCAGCCACGGCTGATGGCATTGGCCTTGCGCCGGTGAATGACGGCGCCGCAACGGTTGCAGGTGTGCGCGCCACTGCGCGTGTCGCATGCCTGGCCACAGCCATGGCACAGACACAAGCCAAGGTCGTGCGCCATGGCTGGGACAGTCATACCTGTTCCCACAAATCGCGGATGTCCTTGCCGGCAATGTGGATGATCAACATGCTCAGTGCGGCCAGGGCCAGCAGGCCAATACCGGGGATCACATCGAGCAGCCCCGCCAGCTTGATCACCGCCACCATCGCCCCCAGCAGACACACCTCCAGCATGCTCCAAGGCCGCAGGCTTTCCAGGCCACGCATGCACAGGGCAAAGCCGGGGGCACGCTGACCGGCAAGGGCAAAACTCAACACCCAGCACAACAGGGCAATTTGCAGCAGCGGCGCAAAAATGATCGACAGCGCCATGACCAGGGCGATGAAGGTGATACTGCCGTGACTGAGGATCTGCACGGCGTCCCACAAGGTGGCCGAGTGGGTCAACCCCTGCATGCCGATGGTCATCACCGGGTAATAGTTGGCGAACACCAGCAGGACACCGCCAGTCACACTCAATGCCAGCCGCTGCTCGATGGTCAGTGACCTGTGCCGGTACAGCACGCCGCCACAGCGCTGGCAAAGGGCACGTTGATGTTTGAGCAGCGGTGCACGGTGGTACACCGTGTCGCAATACTCGCAGATGATCAGATCTTGCATCTGGCTCATGGTTTGCCCGCAGGTAGCCTTGGATCAGGCCAAGAGGCTAATCGGAACGGCGTCTGATATCCGGTGTAGACCATCTGGGCAAAACTTCCATCGCGACCTCAAAGGCGACTATCCTGTGAGGCGGGCTTTCCGCCCGGTGGAGGTGTGCCATGCGTACGTTCACGTGGAGTTACCTGTTGATGCTGCTGTGCGCAGCATCGGCCGCCCAGGCGCAGTCGGTGGTGCCGCTCAAAGGCCAGAGCAGCCAGCAGATGCAACTGGATATCAACGATTGCAATACCGTCGCCACCAATGCCGCAAACGGCACGGCGACGTCCAGCGACCCCCATGTCGGTGGCCGGGTTCGCGGTGTAGCTGCGGGTGCCGCCGCCGGTGCTGTAGGCGCGCAGGTGCGCGGCAACCAGCATGACGCGTTGTACGACCGGGTGGGTGACGATGCCAAGCAGCAATACCGGCAGAACCGTGCCGGCGAAGTGGCCGCCGCCGGGGCCGCGGTCGGTGGCATGCGCCAGCGTCAGGACCGGCGCCAGGACCGGCGCGGCCAGGACGAGGCAAAAACCCAGGCCCATGCCAGTGCCTACAGCGGTTGCCTGCAGGGGCGCGGCTATCAGGTCAGCCCCTGAGCAATGCCACGCCATGCGCCTCCTGCCGGGGTAGCATGGCGTGCTCAGTTCAGGAACTTCGCCAGCTCTTCCCGGCAAAACTCCACGAACAACTGCGCCGGCTTGGTCAGCTGGACTCGCTTCAACCACGCCGCAGCCAGCCCCGACAGCGCCACCGGCTCGGCAATGTCGAGCATTGCCAGGCGCTGGCCGTCATAGGTGTATTCCGAGTGCGGACGGGTTACCAGCAACGAAAAACCGAAACCCTGACCGACCATGCCGCGCACCATCTCGATCGACGGCGAACTGAAGACGATATTCGGTGCCAGGCCCATCTCGTTGAACAAGCTGACGAAGTAGGTGCGGCTAGGGGCCACGTCCAGCAGGATCATCGGCTCCGGGCACAGGTCGCGCAGCGAGACCTGGGCCTGGCCGGCAAAGCGGTGGTTCTCGGGTAGCAGCACATAGGGCTTCTGCGGCGGCATCAGTGGCTCGGCCTCGATGGTGCCATCCAGGTCGTGGTCATAGAGAAATGCCAGGTCGAATGTTCCAGCGGTCAGGCCCTGGATCAGGTCCTGCTGCTCACCGTCGCGCAGGCGAATATCCACACCCGGGTAGCGCTGGCGAAAGCCGGCGATCAGGCGCGGCAGGTACAGTGGCGCCACGGTTTCGAAACAGCCAATGTCGATTTGCCCGGCGACGGTATCGTTGTCGGCCAGGGCGTTCTGTTCGAACTCATGGGCCATCTGCAGCAGCGACTTGGTCTTGGCGTAGAAGCGTTTGCCGCTGGGCGTCAATGACACGCCCTGGGCGTGGTGGCGGATGAACAGTTGCACACCGAAACTTTCCTCCAGGCTCTTGATGGCCGTGGAGATGGACGGCTGGGCGATGTACAGCTGGCGTGACGCTTCGGCCACACTGCCCGCTTCCACGGTGGTGACGAAGTACTTCAGTTGTCGCAAGGTATAGGCAGCCACAGGGTACCTCTCTGACGCGGGTCTTGGCAGGCTGGGATCATGCCTCACACTTTACCCTTGGCTGCCGCTCTGCGGGCGCTGAGCGCTGAAGGATTTACCTATGCCTTGAACAGGTTTTTTGTAGGGTCTGCCAGTACCTCGTCTCACAGGCCTGCGTAAACCGGCGCCGCACCACGCTTGCACCTGTAACGGGGCCCCGTGGCACTGCAACCACTGGTCAAAAACGCCCGAACGTCTTTACTGATAGTCATCGGCCCCAGGTAAACGGTGTGTGCTTATGAAGATCGTGGTCACCAGCATCCTCGTCGACGACCAGGCCAAGGCCCTGGCTTTCTACCACTACGTACTCGGTTTCGAGCCAAGACACGACATCCCCATGGGCCGGCACCGCTGGTTGACCCTGACTTCGCCCAACGACCCCAATGGCGTCGAACTGCTGCTGGAACCCGACGCGCACCCGGCGGCCAAGGTGTACAAGGCCGCGCTCAAGCAGGATGGCATCCCCGCCACCTCGTTCGGCGTGCGCGATATCCAGGCCGAATATACCCGGCTCTGTGCAGCCGGTGTGCAGTTCATCCGGCCACCCACCCCAATGGGGCCGGTTACCGTGGCGGTGTTCGATGACACGTGCGGCAACTTGATCCAGATTGCCCAGAAGCACTAGCCGGTTGCCCTTATCCCAATGCGCACCCACAAGGAAAAAAGATGCGCCACGAATTCAGCGAAGTGCTCAACGACCTGGTCGACTATTTTCTGCTCGGCGATATCCAGTTGCTCGAGCGCTTCAAGCAAGACCATCAACTGCCCGACGACCTGGCCGGTGCGTTCACCCACGGTGACAGCGGCGACCAGGCGGTGCGCGAAGGCATCGTGCTGCCGCTGGCCGGTGTCGACAACCTGCCCTACCGCATCCTGTTCACCCTCGATAACCACACACCGGCCCTGCGCGAGGCCGGCAGCCGCCTGAAGCACCGCCGCAATGGCTATGTACTGCGGGTCGAGCACGGTGCGCTGATGCTGTACACCTGGCGCATCCTGCAGCATTTCACGCCCAAGACCCTGGGCGACCTGATGGCGCGTTACCAGGTGCCAGGACGGCCGATCATCGAACTGGACAATGGCTGGTACGACGTGGAGGTGCTGGCGGGGGCACTAGTGCGCGACGGGTTGTACGAGCCGGCATTCGAGTTCGTGCTGAAGAAGCGCTGGAGCCGGGGTGAGGCGACAGCTGTGGATACCGGGTATGCATTCGGGCTTCGTGGCTACTTCGACTGATTGATCGCCTGTGCCGGCCTCTTCGCGGGCAAGCCCGCTCCTACACACCATTCGAGGCCTGTGCCGGCCTCTTCGCGGGCAAGCCCGCTCCTACACACCATTCGAGGCCTGTGCCGGCCTCTTCGCGGGCAAGCCCGCTCCTACACTGCATTCGAGGCCTGTGCTGATCCTTTCGCGGGTGAACCCGCTCCTACAGCGAAGGGGCCAGCACAGGCAAACTCGACCTTCAGGTGTGAGTGATATCCCGATCCTTGGTCTCCGGCAGGAAGAAGATCCCCAACACCGCCGTCATCACGGCAATCACGATCGGGTACCACAAGCCGTAATAGATATCCCCGGTCGCTGCCACCATGGCAAACGCCACGGTCGGCAGGAAGCCGCCGAACCAGCCATTCCCGATGTGGTAAGGCAGCGACATCGAGGTGTAGCGGATGCGCGCCGGGAACAGCTCCACCAGCCAGGCGGCAATCGGCCCGTAGACCATGGTTACGTAGATCACCAGAATGGTCAGCAGCAACAGCACCATCGGGTAGTGGATCTTCGCCGGATCGGCCTTTTCCGGGTAGCCCGCCTCTTTCAATGCACCACTCAGGGTTGCGGTAAACGCTTCGCTTTGTACCTTGAAGTCGGCCGCCGCCAGGCTGCTGCCATCAAAGCTCGGCAATACCCGTTCGCCAATGCGGATCTGTGCCACGCTGCCGGGCTCCGCCGCTTCATTGGTATACGGGATGGCGCGCTTGGCCAGCAGGCTCTTGGCAATGTCGCAGGAGCTGGTGAATTTGGCCTTGCCCACCGGGTCGAACTGGAATGCACATTGGCCCGGGTCGGCCACCACCACCACCGGGTTCTGCTCCTGGGCAACGAATACATCCGGGTTGCCGTACTCGGTCAGCGCCTTGAAGATCGGGAAGTAGGTCAGTGCAGCGATGATGCAGCCGGCCATGATGATCTTCTTGCGGCCAATCCGGTCGGACAGGCTGCCAAAGAAAATGAAGAATGGTGTGCCGATCAACAGTGAACCGGCAATCAGCAGGTTGGCGGTCTGCGGCTCGATCTTGAGCGTCTGCAACAGGAAGAACAACGCGTAGAACTGCCCGGTGTACCACACCACGGCCTGGCCGGCGGTGCCGCCGAGCAGCGACATGATCACCACCTTGAGGTTGTCCCAACGGGCGAACGATTCGGTCAGGGGCGCCTTGGATGCCTTGCCCTCGGCCTTCATCTTCATGAATACCGGCGACTCGTTCAACTGCAGACGGATGTACACCGAAATCGCCAGCAGCAGAATCGACAGCAGGAACGGTATCCGCCAGCCCCAGGCCTCGAACGCTTCCGTCCCCATGGCCGTGCGACAGGCCATGATCACCAGCAGCGACAGGAACAGCCCCAGGGTGGCAGTCGTCTGGATCCAGGCGGTGAAAAAGCCGCGTCGGCCCTTGGGCGCATGCTCGGCCACGTAGGTGGCCGCGCCGCCGTACTCACCGCCCAGCGCCAGCCCCTGCAGCAAGCGCAGGGTGATCAGGATGATCGGCGCGGCCACGCCAATCGTGGCGTAGCCCGGTAGCAGCCCCACCACTGCGGTGGACAAGCCCATGATGACAATGGTGATGAGAAAGGTGTACTTGCGCCCGATCATGTCGCCCAGGCGACCGAACACGATGGCGCCGAACGGTCGGACGGCAAAGCCGGCGGCAAAGGCCAGCAAGGCAAAGATGAACGAGGTGGTTTCATTGACGCCAGCGAAGAAGTGCCTGGCGATAATCGCGGCGAGTGAGCCGTACAGGTAGAAGTCGTACCATTCGAACACCGTGCCCAGGGATGAGGCGAAGATGACCTTGCGCTCCTCCTTTGTGATGCCGCGTTGGGGCGCGCTGCTGCCCGTGGATGCGCTGTCGAGAACCGCCATGGGTTGCCTCCGTCATGTTGTCATGCAGGCCGGAGCACCTCACAACCACTTCACCGTCGCACCCAGGCCCTTGAGCTTGCTTTGTTTGCGCGAAGCACGACGAGGCGTCCCGCCTCGGATCGCAGCAAGGTAAATGAAGCATAATCGGGATTGCCTGGATATCCACCCGCCAGGCCCTGCACAAGAAGACGGCCTGGACTACACGGCAGCACCGGGTGCTGGGCGATATCGGGTTGGCTGACGATTTTGGCGGGGGCGGTTTCAACCGCCAGGCATTACCGGCCCCTTCAACTCGACCTGATTACCGTCCGGGTCGTAGCAGTAAAGCGAAAGCCCCTCGCCTTCGGCACCATAACGCTTCTCGGCAGGCTCCACCTTTACCCCGGCGGCTTCCAGATAGGCCGTCAACGCGGCCTCGTCAAACGGCTCGATGCGCAAGCAGAAATGGTGCAGGTTGCGCCCTTCCACGCCCGGTGCAGCTCCGCCTGGCTGCCCCAGCGGGCCATCCAGGGTTACCAGGTCGATCATCGCCGTGCCCGTGGCCAGGTGCACCATGCCCAAGTCTTCGCGCACGCGGCTGACGGTGCAGCCGAGCAGCTCAGTGTAAAAGGCAACACTGCGCGGCAGGTCGCTGACCCGCAACACAAGGTGGTCGATGTGCTTGATGGTGAAAGGCCGCATGCCGGGCTCCCTGTGGCGTGTTTGCGAATACGTTCGCCACCATAGCGCAGGTTCACGCGGCGTGACCAGAATCAGCTACTCGTTCACCAAGCGTTGCAGAACGCCCCCTTCATGGCGCGTCAGGATACGCAGCAACTGGTCGACCAGCGCCCGGTCCGGCGCATCCAGGTGGAAGTGGTGCCCGCCTGGGTGCCAGGAGACTTTCGCCTGGCTGGGCAAGGCGGCCTGACGCCGGGTAAAGGCCTCGCCGGTGAAGGCCCCCTGGCGGCCGAACAGCAGGTACAACGGGCAGCGGATCTGACTGAGCAGGTCGCAGGCTTCGCGCTCGGTCAGGGGCATGGGTTCGGGCAATACCAGCCGCGGGTCGTGGCGCCAGCAATAGCCATCGTCCAGCTGCAGCAGGTCGCGCAGCGCCAGCAGCCGAGCGGCACCTTCCGACAGTTCGGTGTCCAGCCGCTCGCGGCGTTGCGCCAGGGCGGTGTCCAGGTCGTCGAAGCGACCAACATCCGGCTCGGCAAAACCCGGCAACTGGCTACGCTGTACCATGCGCTTGAGCCGGTAAGCCCGCGCCAGGTGCTGCACGCGGTCATCCTCGGCCACCGTGAACGGTGCCCCCATGCCGTCGAGGAAGGTCATGCTGGCAATGCCACTGGTCATGGCCGCCAGCAGCGACGCTATACCGGTGCCCATCCCATGGGCCAGCACATGAAATTGCGCCAGGCCCAGGCTGTCGGTCACCGCCAACATGTCTTCGGCATGCTCCCACAGGTAATAGCCGCTGTCGTGGCGACGATGCCCGGAACGGCCATGGCCGATCAGGTCGGGGGCCACCACGAAGCAGCCGTCCAGCATCGGTGCCAGGCGCTCGAACGAGGCAGCGTTATCCAGCCAGCCATGCAAGGCCAATATGGGAATACCGTCTTCTGCCCCCCAGGTGCGAACCGCAATTTCAACGCCATCGAGGTCTAGCAGGTGGTCTTTCGGACTGCACAGCGAACGCATTGCAATTCTCCTTGGCTGAAGCCTGCACCATGACCTGCCTCACCCTCTCGCAGATGCTCCCTCGCTGCCAGCCCCCCACCGACCCGCGCATACGCAGGACCGACCGCTGCCAACAACTATCTACCGCACCCCGGCGCCTTGATCAGCGTGGACTGTCTCCCCCCACAAAAGAGATGGTGACCATGACAACCCCGACACCGTTGCATCAAAACCAGATAACCCGATCGTTACCGAAATGGAGCAAGGCGCTCCAACCCACGCATACGCGCAAAGTGGTGCAGAGCCTGTACAAGGAGTACCTCGATGAAGATGGCACCCCTTACTCGTGGTATGCCACTGCCGATGGGCCAATGCGTGAGCAGTTGCACAACGCGTTGCAAACCCGTAACAAACGGCTGGCGCAGGTCAAGCAGGCGCTAGGCGAGTTCAAGGACATCATCGCGTTCTGCGGCCCTCTGTTGACTGAGCGGTTGAAGCTGAATGTACCCGTAGACAGGGCGCAGTATGTGTTCCAGCCCTTTGAGTCAGACGCCAACATCTGGGTTGGCGTTCCCGATGTGGAAACGCCTTTGGTCCCGGACGTGGAAGCGGACGTGCTGGCCACCCGCCCCGTAGGCCAGCCGCAAACACGCAGTTTGCTGGAGGCTGCCCTGCACAACTTCGAGGGGCTGGACGAAGTCGGTCCCTACAGCAGGCTCACCGACGCCGCTGGTAGCGACACGCCCCTGGCAGGCCTGACGATGGCGGACTTCGTGAGACATTGTCGGGCGCTGGACCTTGGCAAACGTTATCAAGACCATCTGCTTGCAACCCATGAAGGCGCCAATCGCGCTGAAATCCAGCGCCTGTCGATTGCAGCGAACCGTGAGGCCTTGAGGGTCCAGGCATTGATCGCCAAGCTCAAAGGCCTGCTGAGCGAGGCCGGGCTCGATGCGCTTGGGCAACTGTGCGACGGCAAGCCTCACCCCACCTATGAAAACGAGGCGTTGCATTGCTGGCACTTCAACCTGTTCGATATCCCCGTCCACGAAATACTGTTCATCGGGCCAGACAACCCTTACCGCAAGAACCCCTGCATTGTGTATGTCCCTGGCGACAGCGAGCACCCGGTAAGGGAGTTCGCTTCTCGTCAGGAAGCGGGCAAGCACCTGCGCAACCGGCTATTGCAAAGCGAGTTTCGCCGCGCTTTGGTGCATTTCGCCTACAAGGACAGGCAAAAAGAACTCGCCTTAAAGCTGGAAATCGCGCTGTTCGAAGAGGATGAAGCGGGCATACGCAAACCCCGCATCATGCCAGTGATCCCTTTCACGCTCTCGCCCATCAGGACCGACCCTTGGGCGTCCTTGTACAACGCACACCTTGCGCGCATGAAGGCCGACGCAAAAACCATTGCTGTGCCTACCGCCGAAGTCGACGCCAACGCCCGCAACGAGCGTCTGAAGTACTGGTTCGACCTGGGGATGAACGTGCTGAATGTCGCCGCGTTCTTCGTGCCGGGGTTGAACACGGTCATGCTAGGCGTTTTTGCTTACGACCTGATGAGCTCTGTTTTCACTGGGTTCGAAGCCTGGGAAGAAGGTGATACCCGGCAGGCACTGGCGCAGCTGGAATCATTGGCCATCAACGCGGGCGTGATTGCCGGCTTTGCAGTGGGCACCAGGATCGTCCAGGCGTCTGGCTTTGTCGATGCACTGAAAAGTGTATGGCATGAAGACAAGGAGGTGCTCTGGCACCCCGACATGAAACCCTATGCGAGCACGGCGGCTATTCCTGAGGGGGCTCAACCCGATTTGCTCGGCCATCTACACGTCGATGGGAAGACCTACCTGAAGCTGGATGGGACCCTGTACGAGGTGTTTCAGGGCGCTGATCAGCAATGGCGCGTGCGCCACCCCGAGGATGCGCAGGCCTATGCCCCACGCTTGCTGCATCATGGTAACGCCCGCTGGCAACTGGCCCATGAGCAGCCTCTGGAATGGGACCGTGAACAGCTCGCGCGCCGCCTCGGCAGCCATAGCGCAGGCCTGGACGACAGCGAACTGGACCATGCCATGCGCACTACCGGTACCGAACCAGACGTGCTGCGCCGTGCCCAGGCAGCGGGCCTGCGTCCACCCGCTTTGTTGCTCGACACGCTGCAGCGGCTGCAACTGGACAATCAGACACAACAGATCATCAACTGCGTACGCCATGGGTTGCCGCTGGCTGCGTACAAGAACTTTGCCTTGCCTGAGTTGCTGCGCCTGCCGGGGTGGCCCGAGGGACGCGTGCTGAAGGTTTACCAAGGGCCAGAACCCTGGGGCGAATCGGTGCGCTACGGCCCCCCTCACACGCTGGGCCAGACAGAAATCGAAATTACCCGTACCGACCTGGACAATGGCCAGTTGAGCCAGACCGTGCTGGATCAGATGGATGAAGAAGCCATTGAGCAGTTGCTCGGTGATACACCCACTGAGCACCGATCGTCCGCACTGAACAACAAGCTCGCGCAACACCTGGAACAGCATCGCGAGGCGCTGTTCGAAAGCCTGCAACAAAGACGCCGTCCCACACACCCACCCACTGCACAAACCCTCGCCCGGCAGTTTCCCGGGCTGCCGGACAGCGCGCTTGAAGAATTGCTTGCCAACATCAGCAACGCCGAACGGGAACGCCTGACAAACGGACGGGTGCCGCTTCGCATTGCCGAGGAAGCACGCCTTCTGCAAGCTCGAGCGCGGCTTGACCGCGCCCTTCTCGGTCTGTTCAGGCCTAGCCTGGCCAACGACGACAGTCTACGCATCAAACAGGCGCTGCAAGCCGCGCACCCGCAGGCTGACCCGGCCCGGTTGCTGCAAATTGCCCTTGACGATCGCCAGCACTGCGCCTCACTGCTCGGCCAGCAACCCATCAACCCCATGTTCCGCTCCCCTTTGCGATTGGCCAACGGCCAGCTGGGCTATCCCCTGAGCGGCCGTGGCCTGCAGGGACGAGCCTTGCCGGCTGCACGTCGACTCCGGGCGCTCTACCCCGAACTCAGCACCGAGCAAATCAGTGGGCTACAAGCCGAACTGGCTCGAGGAGGCGACCTGGGTAGTGCGATCAACCAGCTGGAGGTCGAGCAGCGTACCCTCAACCGAGATCTCAACCGCTGGGTAAGCACCGCCCGCACCCTTGAAGAGCGCTTTGATCGCCAGCAATGCACCGAGCGGCTGATGAGTGCTTCCCGCCGTGAAGGCGGCGCGCAAGCCGAAACACTGGTACTGGACCGTATGCAGCTCGAAGCGCTACCCGCTTTCACTGCACGCATGCCGCATATCCGCAATCTCAGGCTCGAGGGGTTACAGATGCGGCGCCTGGAGGGCAGCTTCCTGACGAACTTCCCTAACCTGGAAACCCTGGAAATCGTCGGCAACCCGGACATCGATGCCGAAACATTGTTCGAGGCGCTCAGATCGGCACCGCGGCTACGCGAGCTGGGCCTGACAGACAATGGCCTGACCACCCTTTCACCCACCGCCCAACAGGCCATCGGGGCAATGCCCGGCCTGCGGCTACTGTGGCTCAGCCGCAACCGGCTGCAACTTGACACCAACAGTTTAGGCTTCCTGACGCGCTTGCCCCTGGATGCCCTCGGCCTGGGCCACAATCAAATCACCCTGGACGAAAGCCTTGCCGCCCAGTTCCAGGACATGATCCACCCCACGGTACTGTACTTGCCAGGCAACCCGCTGCAACTGGCACCCGACCTGCGCTTCATGGCCCGTCTTGTCCATCTTGACCTTGAGCGTTGCAGTCTGCAGCAGTGGCCGGACAGCCTGACCGTCCTGATGAGCCAGCCCCAGTACCAACTGCGCTATCTGAACCTTTCGTCCAACCGCATTCGTACCCTGCCGGACTTGCCTGGTGTGCTGCGTACCCCGTTTGCCCGCGATGTCGCCGCGCACTTGCCAGAGCGCCGCTGGCTGTTCAACTACAACACCCTGGAAGCCGAGACACGTGCACGCCTGGGCAGCAGCGGCGTCAACGTCTTCGAACATGCAGAAAACGCTCCACTGTGGCAAGGCTTTTACCGTGGCGGGGCGAGCAGTGCCGAGGAGCAGCTGTGGAACGACCTGTTCGACCAAGGTGAAAACGCAGCACTGCTGAGCGTACTCGAACGTCTTGCCCAGTCGGCAGAAGCGCAGCGTGATGGCGAGGCCCTGAGGGCGCGCGTCTGGAAGCTGCTGGATGACGCTGCCCACGACACCGTGCTGCGTGAGCGCCTCGCCACCGTGGCCGGCGATTTCCCACCAACCTGTGGCGACGCGGGTGCCGACGCTTTCAGTGCCTTGGAGATAGAAGTGTTGGCCCACGAAGCGGCAGCCATCGCCGGTAGTCGACCCGCTGATCTACTGAGCCTGTATGGCAAGTTGTATCGACGCAGTCAGGTCAATCAACTGGCCGATCGCATCAGCTGGAGAAGGTCCTTGCGCAAACAGGCGCTGCTCGACGGGGCCGTCGATGAAAACCTCCCCCCCTACGATGAGCTGGACGACCCCTCAGCCTTTCCAGACAGCGAACTTCAAACGGGGCTGGTGGACGATGTCGAGGTACGTTTGGCCCTGCGCCAGTCGTTGGCCAGCGCGCTGGACTACCCTGAGCCGAGCCGAGGCATGCTGTACCGCAATACGGCCAGAATCAACGACACAATCATCGAAATGGTGAAAGCTGAGGTCCTTTCCCTGGACAGGGATGCCATCGCTCGGGAGCAATGGTTGACCCAGCAGCCGGGCTGGGTCGAGTACTTGAAACGAGAGCATGCGGCACAGTTCAGCCTGATCACCGACTTCTGGCGGCCAGGCCTTGACTACCTCTATTACTGCCTGGATGAAACCGCCGACCCGGTGACATCCCTGGACAGCTCTGTGCGACGAGCTTTGGCCAGGGTCATGCCTGAAAGCCCGGTGGATGCTGAGGGCAAGCTGCGGCGCGTCGTGCTCAACGAGCAGCAGTATCGCCAGGGCGTGGACGCGCTGACTGCCGAGCAGCAGCAGGTTGAAACCGGTCTGCTGATCAGCCTCACCCGCCAGACGCAAACAATCGGCCGCTGAACCCCACTCACTGCCCGCGCAGGTCTTCGAAGAAGGCCTGCTTGCCGTCCACCTGGCTGGACGCCCGTGGGGCCGCTGCGGCGTCACCATTGGCGGCCTCCACGTGCCAATAGCAGTGCTGTACTGCACGGGTCACCGCCACGTAGGCCAAGCGCTGCACTTCTTCCTTCTGTGCCGTATCGAACGGTTGGGCATCACCTGCCTTGCCCAGCCCGGCCTGGCGGTATACCTGGTTCTTGTAGGGTGAGCTGGTCAGGTACTGGCAGTCACCCAGCATGAATACCGCATCGGCCTGCAAACCCTTGGCACTGTGATAGGTCAGCTGGCGCAGCCGGCGCTGTTCGGCCGGTAGCGCTGCCTCGGCGTGCAGCACGCTTTGCAGGTGCTCGTTCATCAAGGCCCGGTCACTGCCCTTGCGGTACAGCATCATGACCGTCTCACCCCGCTGGTAATGCTCGACAAGCGTTTCGCCCAACGCAGCCTCGTCACGGTCGAACACCTTGACCGGCGAGCCGGGCAACTCGGCCGCCGGGCCACTGGCGCGGGCTTTCTTGCCGGCAATCGCCGGGGTGCCCTTGACCAGGTGCTCGGCCGCATCGATCACCTGTTGCTGGCAGCGGTAGTTGTCGACCAGCATCACCCGCGTGTTGGCCGGCGACGGGAACGCCTTGGTGAACTCCATGAAATACCTGGGCGAACTGCCACGCCAACCGTAGATCGATTGCCAGTCGTCACCCACGCACAGCAACGACGAATGCTGGGCATGGCGCCCGGTGTGCATGGCCGGGCCGCGGCGCCGTATTTCAGCGAGGCTGGCACGCAACCAGCTGACGATCTGCGGCGACACGTCCTGGAACTCGTCGATCATCAGGTGCGCCAGCGGCCGCAGCAACGGATCGGGCAGCAAGTGCAGGTTTTCTGGGTTGTTCTCGCCAAACAAGGCGAACATGCGGTTGTAGCTCATCACCGGCGGCGACTGGTCCAGCAGGTGCGCTTCCAGGGCTTTCCAGTACAGCGCCAGGGCCTCGAAGAACAGTGCATCGCTATCGCCGGACGGAAAGCTCATCGCCGCCACCGCTTTGTTCACCTCCAACCCAAGGTTTTCGATGAAATTGGCCGCACTGACGAACGCATCCAGCAGCGGCGCCGGGGCCAGTTCGCCCTTGACCTTGTACTCGAAGCCAGGCCCGGCCACGGCATCGCCCGCCAACGATGCCGCCAGGCGCCTGGCCATGGCGTAGTTGTCGAGCCAGATCAGCGGCCTGTCGCAGAACGCCTGCAACAGTGTGCGCTTGACCGCCCACTCGGCACGCACGGTCAGCTTGGCGCCGGGGCGCTGGTACTGCGCGCTTTGTGCGGGGTCGAAGCCCAGCACCACCAAAGGCCCCTGGCCTTCCAGGCGGCCATGCACATGGAAGCGGCTGCCACGGATGTCGACCGTTTCGCGACAGGGCTCGATGCCCTTGATCGGCCAGACGCCGGCGGCGAACCACAGGTCCTCGATCACGTCGCACAGTTCTTCGTCGCGCTGGGCGGCCAATTGGGTCACCTGTGCGCGCTTCTGCACATCGGGGTTGTTCGGGTCCAGCGGTTTCAGTTGCAAGGCTTCACTGCGCAACTGGCCGACCAGCTCGGCAAAACGCGGGCTCTCGCCCAGCAAGCTGCTGTAGCACTGGTTCAGCTGCTGGCGCTGGGCATCGTTCAGGCGCAGGTCGAACGGGTTGCTGTCGGCCTCGGCCTCACGCCCGGCAGGCATCTCGTGGCCCAGTGTTTCAAATGCACGCACCTGGCCGAAGCCTGGCAGGCTGCGCACCAACGGCAGGATGCGCGAATGGAACGTGCGCACCAGCTCGCGGGCCTGCGCAGGCTGCAGGTTGATCTGCCACAGGGCGAACACCTGCAGCAGGCGCTTGATGAAGTCCTTGCGCGACTCGCGGGTGAAGGTGACCACGGTCATCGCATCCAGCTCGTAACCCAGGTAATGACGCAGCAGCAGGATACGCAGCACCAGCGACGTGGACTTGCCTGCCCCGGCGCCTGCCACCACGCAGGTAGACGGGGTGTCACTGAAGATCAGCTTCCATTGCGCGGCGCTGGGCTGGGCTTCGGCGGGCAGGCGCTGGGCGACATCGGCCTTGAAGCGCTTCTTCAACTCGGCCGTCAACGGCAGGCGCCAGTCGTCGAACAAGTTGTCATCCTGGCCTGGCACGGCGGCGCTGTCGGGGCGCGTATCGCGGATCACCAGCACCTGGCGCCCCGCTTCATAGCCCTCCACGCGACCACGCTCGAACCCCTCACGCACACCATCGGCATGGCCAGTGCGCTGGCCTGTGGCGTGGCCGAGGAACCACGAGTCGCGGTGCTGGGCTTGCAGGCGGGTCAGGCCACGCCCCAGCAAGCGGGCGGCCAGGCGGCGAAACCAGGGCAACTGGGCAGGAGGGGTAAGGTCGGCGGGGGCCAAGGGTTGCTCGTGGGCCACGGTCACTCCGTTGTAAATCAAAACAGCAGGCATGTTCGCCGCATCGACGAAAAATCGCCAGCGGATGCTTGCAGATCAGTGGATTAGGCGATGAAGCAAATAAAACGCCGCCGAAAAAACATCTATAAAACAGATTGTTTTAAGCCGATATTTACGCTTATTTTCGATGTTTCTTTAGCGCATCATGGCGTCATTCCACTGATTCAAGGAGCACGACCATGCTGCAACTGCGACCCTTCGAAAGCCTCGGCCACGCCAACCATGGCTGGCTCGATGCCCACCACCATTTCTCGTTTGCCGAGTACTACGACCCGGCACGCATGCACTGGGGTAACCTGCGGGTTTGGAACGACGACCTGATCGCGGCCGGCAGCGGCTTCCCGCCGCACCCGCACCGCGACATGGAAATCATCACTTATGTGCGTGAAGGCGCGATCAGCCACCAGGACAGCCTGGGCAACAAGGGCCGTACCGAAGCCGGTGATGTTCAGGTAATGAGCGCCGGTACCGGCATTGTGCACAGCGAGTACAACCTGGAAGACATCGATACACGAATTTTCCAGATCTGGATCGTGCCGGAGCGCACCGGTGAAGCACCGCAGTGGGGTAGCCGGCCGTTCCCCAAAGGCGAGCGCGGTGAGGGCTTCGTGACCTTGGCCAGCGGCCGCGCGGGTGACGAGGACAGCCTGCAGATCCGTACCGATGCCCGCCTGGTGGCTGCCACCCTGCGAGCCGGTGAAACCGCCGAGTACCACTTCGATGCCGAACGCCGGGGTTACCTGGTGCCGGCCAAGGGGCTGGTGGAGATCAACGGATTGCGGGCCAAGGCGCGCGATGGCGTGGCGATCGAGCAGGAAACGGTGCTGCGGGTGACCGCCATCGAGGACAGCGAGATCGTGCTCGTGGATGTGGCCTGAAAACCAGGCCTGTGACAATCCATGTCGCAGCGCAAGGCGGCTCCCATGGAACAACCGCTAACCCGTATGGTTAGCAGGGTTTTATGGGGGCACGCTTGCGGTCCTGGACCTGCCCGGCTATCGCAAGGCAGCCTTCAAATGTTGGCGCCATCAGCCAGCCTGCACTAGCGTTGTGCTACCAGCCAGCCCAACGTTCCTGCGGAGCACTCGATCATCATGCCAGACCTGCGCCCGAACCCGACGCTGTGCCTGGAATACCGAGCCGAACAGCCCATTCACCACGCTTTCATCCAGCAGGCCAGCCGCTGCCCGGCGGCCATTGCCATCATTGGCCAGCACACAACCTGCAGCTACTCCCAACTGGAGCAGATCAGCGCGGGCATTGCCGCGTTTCTGGTTAAAAACGCCGCCAGCGGCACCGATCGTGTGGTCATCGTCAGCCGCCGCAGCGCCGCCCTGGTATACGCCATGCTCGGCTGCCTGCGTGCCGGCCTGGCCTTCACCGTGGCTGACGCCGCTTACCCAGCCGCGCGTATCGAGCAAATCGTCAACACCTTGAAGCCTGCGGTGATACTGCGCTGTGCCGAGGCAAGCGTCGACGTCGGCCAGCCCATGGTCGTCACGGTGCCTGAAGCCCCCGCTGAAGCGCTGCAGGCCTTCCCTCGCCAACCTGTCGCGCTGCCCGCTGTCAGCCCTGAGCAGCCGGCCTACATCACCTTCACCTCGGGCAGCACCGGTGAACCCAAGGGCATCGTTACCCACCACGCACCGCTGGTGCACTTCATCGACTGGCATGTGCGCCAGCACGGTTTCACTCAGGCCGACACCTTCTCGCTGCTTTCTGGCCTGGGCCACGACCCGGTATACCGCGACGTGTTCACGCCACTGTCGGTTGGCGCGACCATTGCCTGCCCGGCGCAGTCGACCCTGACCGACCCCTCACGGCTGGCCAGCTGGCTTCACCAGTACGGTGTGAGCGTGATCCACCTTACCCCGCCGTTGGGCAAGCTGATCGAAACTGGCGCACACCTGAACGGCCAGGTTCTCGACCACCTGCGCTACCTGTTCTGGGGGGGCGATGCACTCAGCCCGACGCAGTACCAGCAGGTCCGCGCCATCGCACCGAATGCCGTCAATGTTAACTTCTACGGCACCACCGAAACCCCACAGGCCATGGCTTTCCATACCCTCGACCCGGAAGTGGACAATGCCCGGGTGCCCTTGGGCAAAGGCATTGCCGATGCACAATTGCTGGTGATAAACCCGGCCAACCAGCTGGTCAGCGAGGGCGAGACAGGCGAAATCCTGATCCGCAGCCCCTACCTGTCGCGGGGATACTGGGGCGACCCGGGGCTGACCGAAGCCAAATTCATCGCCAACCCGTTCACCGCTGACGCGGCCGACCGCTGTTACCGCACGGGTGACCTGGGCACCTACCTGGCCGATGGCAGCGCCAGTTTTCTGGGGCGCGCTGACAGCCAGGTGAAAATCCGTGGGCATCGCATCGAGCTGGCAGAAATCGAGAACGCCATCTGCCGTCACCCGCACATAGGGCAATGCGTGGTCCTGGCCAACCACGAGGGTGCATCGACCCGGCTGGTGGCCTATTGCGTCGCGCAGCAAGCCATCCGTGTTGACGAACTGCGCCAGGCCCTCAGCGGCCAGCTGCCTGACTATATGGTTCCGGCGCTGTTCGTGTTCCTTGATGCCCTGCCGCTCACCCCCAACGGCAAAGTCGACAAACGCGCGCTGCCTGCTGCATTTGACGACAGTATCAGCCCACCGTTGTCACCCTTGGCCGAAAAGCTGAGTACAGCCTGGGCACGCATCCTCCAGGTACCGCGCCTGGACGCCAGGTTGAGCTTTGTCGAGCTGGGCGGCGACTCGCTGTCGTTCGTGCAGGCTTCGCGCGTGCTCGAAGCACTCATCGGCCACCTGCCTGAACGTTGGGAAACCCTGCCGGTGTGCCAGCTGGCCGAGCTGAGTACGCCGCCCAAAGGCGTATGGCGGGTAATGGAAATGCCGGTGTTCATCCGCATGCTCGCCATCATCCTGATTGTGGTCGGCCACCTGGGTGATTTCGACCACTGGCCGATACTCGGCGAAACCTCGGTGCTGTTCCTGGTCTCCGGCATCGCCCTGGCGCGCTTTCAGCTCAAGGCCATCGAAGCGCGTGGCGATGCACGCACGCTGCTAAGGTCACTGGCAGCCATCGTGGTGCCAACACTGTTGTACACCGCATTGATCCAGCTGGTATTCGACCGGCTGCATTGGCAATCGCTGCTGCTGGTTTCCAACTGGTTCCCCGCCAGCGAGGTCAGCCTGTTCAACTATTGGTACATCGAAGTGTTGGTGCAGATGATCGTGATCATTGGCCTGGTGCTGTCGATCAAGCGCGTGCGCCAGGTGCTGGTTGCCGACCCGTTTCGCTGGCTGATCATCGCTGCCTGTGCACTGGTAGCGCTGGATGTGCTCCTCAACCAGTTCGTGTTCGACGCCAGTGCCCTGCTCAACCGGGTACCCCAGCACTTCCTGGCGGTGATGGTGCTGGGCATGGCCGTGCACCATGCCGACACGCCCTCACGCAAATGGGTGGCCAGTGCGGTGGCCGTGCTGGTGGTTGGCGAGCTGGACCTGATGGCGGTTGCCGGTGTTGGCTGGCAAGCGCTCACACACTATGTCGACATCGCCCTGCCAGCGATACTGGCGCTTGTCTGGTTCCGCTCGGTGCCAGTACCCGCCCTGGTTGCACGGGCAGGTGCGGTGATCGCTTCGTCAACCTTGTATATCTACCTGACGCATTTCCAGTTCGAGTCGGTGGCGGAGCATGTTTTCAGGCACCCGCTGTTCGAGGTGGCCCTGGCACTCGCTGGAGGGGTACTGGTGAGCTATTGCTGGAACACCCTGTTGCGCCTGCTGTTTACCCGCAGGCGCAAACAGCACCAGGCGCGTGGAGCCGATCCAGCTGAACGCGTCACCTCTGCCTGAACGAAGATGACCCCGCCGGCGCATGCACTACGCGCGTCCGGCCAGTTCAGCCAGCACCTCGGCCGAGGTAGTGACCTGGCGGAAGTGGTGCTTCCACAGGTCGGTACCCAGCTTGCCCGAACGGTCCAGCGACGACCCTATTGTCATGTCTGTCACCAGCGTGGGCATCAGCCCTGCATCGAACAGGGCAAAGCCGGCGGCCAGCACGCAGGTTTCGGTCTGCAACCCACACACCAGCACCCGCTCTACACCCAATTGCCGGATGTAGTCGATAGCTTCGGCACTTTGCCCATAGCCATGCTTGACGAACACCTGGTCGGCCTCGACCAGGCTTTCGTCCTCGGCCGCCGGGTGCCAACCGAGCTGGCGCTCGAACGGCGTGACCTGTTCATCGTGCAACTCGACCGAGGCTATGGTGGGAATGTTCGCTGACAACCGCCGCAAACCATCGACCAGCCACTCGGGTGGGCTGAAGGTGGACTGAACATCGACGATGAGCAAAACCTGGCGCATGGGCGGATTCCGGCACGGGCAAAAGGCGCGAAGTATAACGCGAAGCAACTGCCGTGGTCGCTGGACAGGCCCGGGGAACCATTCGGCGACTCTTTGCGCGGAAAAAGGGGCTGCTGCGCAGCCCCCCTGTTGTACCCGTAACAGCTAACCCCAGCGCCCCTCAACCGGCCAGGATGAAGTCTGCGGCGGTCACCGTGGTTGCATCTGCCACCCCCACCAAACGTATGGAGTCGGCAGCACCGATACTTACCAAGGTGTCCGCACCAACATCGGCGATGGTCACACTGGCGCCAAAGGTGGCTGCGGTAATGTTGAGGGCGGTGATATCCAGCCGGTCCTGGCCACCCGCCGCAATGGCATCAAAATTGATGATCAAGTCGTTGCCAAAGCCTGCAGCGAACTGGAACACATCGTTGCCATCGGTGGCTATCAGGGTGTCGTTACCGGCCCCACCCACCACCGTATCGTTACCTGCCGCACCGTTGAGGAAGTCGTTGCCGGCCCCCCCGATCAGGGTGTCGGTACCCACGTCGCCGAACAATGTGTCGTTACCATCGCCGCCCTGCAGGGTGTCATTGCCGTTGCCGCCATCCAGGCTGTCATCGCCAGCGCCCCCGTTCAGGTTGTCGTTACCGGCCTCCCCCAGCAACGTGTCGTTGCCGCCACCGGCATCGAGGCTGTCGTCCCCCCCTCCACCGCGCAGTTGGTCGTCACCCAGGCCGCCGAACAGCTGGTCGTTCCCGGCGTCGCCGTTGAGGGTGTCGTTGCCGGCATTGCCGTTGAGCACATCGTTACCGCCGTCGCCGCTGAGCGTGTCATTACCTACCCCACCGTCGATGATGTTGGCCAGTCCGTTACCCGTGCCGGTGAAGTTGCCCACCCCGGTATAGGCCAGGTTCTCGACGTTGGCCGCCATGGTGTGGCTGGCCAGCGTGGTACGCACAAGGTCCGTACCGGCCCCGGTCGCCTCGACCACTACATCCCCGGCATCATCCACCACATAGGTGTCGTTGCCCACGCCACCCACCAAGCGGTCGGCACCCGCACCGCCGTTGAGCAGGTCGTTGCCGGCCCCCCCCGTGAGGGTGTTGGCCAGCGCGTTACCGGTACCGGTAAAGGCGCTGCTGCCGGTATAGGTCAGGTTCTCGACGTTGGCACCAAGGGTGTAGCTGGCCAGGCTGGTCTGCACCTGGTCCGTGCCACCATTGAGTGCCTCGGTGACCGTATCCCCGGCGTTGTCGACCAGGAAGGTATCGTTGCCGGCACCGCCATTCATGGCATCTGCGCCAAGCCCGCCGTTGAGGGTATCGTTGCCATCCTCGCCATTGAGGAAGTCAGGGTCGTCACCGCCATTGAGGATGTCGTTGCCAATGCCACCAAACAGCTGGTCGCTGCCGCCCAGGCCGTTGAGCGTGTCGTTGCCGCCCAAGCCCGAGATCACGTCATTGCCTGCGCCACCGGTCAGGGTGTTGGCTCCATTGGTACCAACCAGTACAACACCCGGTGGCACGGTGACTGCAGCGGTCGCCGCCGAGGTCAGCGACTCCAGGGTGCCGAAGCCGTCGGTGTAGCGCACGATCACCCGTAGCTGCTGGTTACCCTGGGTGAAGCCGGGGGTGAAGGTGGCCGCCGTGGCCCCGGCAATATCGGTGAAGGTGCCGCCGGTGCCTTGCTGCCACTGGAAGCTGAAGGCCCCCAGGCCGTCGATGTCGGCAATTGCGCCGGTGAGCGCGGTCAGCGTCTGGCCTTGGTCGGGCGTGGTGTCGCTGATCAGCAACGCACCGGTCGGCGCATCGTTGACGTTGGCCACCGGGTCGAGAATGTCGGAGGCGACGCTTTCCTGCACGCCAAAGTCATCCACGTAGCTGACCACCACCCGCATGTTCTGCCCCACTTGCGCCTGCGTCAGGACGAACGTGCTGCTGATGGCGCCGGCGATGTTGACCCAACCGACACCCCGGTTGGACTGCCACTGGAAGGTGAACTGAGGGTTGCTCAGGCCGTCGGCATCGACGATGGTGGCCGGGTTGGCGGTGAGCGTCTGATTCTGCACCAGCAGCCCGGTCACGGTCGGCCCGGCGCTCGGCGCGCTGTTCGGCGTCGAATCGACGATTTCCAGCGTGCCCTTGGCATCCTGGTACACCGCACGCACGCGGATGTTCAGGCCGGCGACATCGTCCGTGACGCGGTAGGTCGTACCGGTGACCCGTGTCGCTTCACCAGCGGCCACAACCGTGATGTCTTCATAAACCCCGGAACCCGGCAGCGCCTCGACTTGCCAGTAGTAGGCTACGGGGCCGTTCACCGCACCGGTCGCATTGGTTGCGCTGACATTGTCCGCGTCATGCACGGCGAGGTTGCTTACCCTCAGCAGCTGGCCACTGACTGGCGTATCGTCGCGCAGGCCGGTGCTAGCATCGAGAATCGCCAGGTGGCCGGTGGGGCCGGCGTTGACTGCCGTACCGACGCCAGAGGCCTGCGAACTGTCAGAGAACTGCAGGCGCTCGATGCCGGTCAGGTGGTCGACGCCGTCACGACCGGCCACCAGATCGGTGACGATCACCGAGTTGCCATCGACCACCACGCTGTAGTCGGTGGACACCCCTGAGAACACCGCCGTGTCGTAGTGGTCGGTACCGCTGAGGATCTCCCGCACGATCACCAGCTGGCCCGGCTTGTAGGTGCCATTGAGCATGAACGGCACCATCGGCTCCATGCTGTTGAAGCTGGCGATTTCCGGGCCTGTGCCATCAGGGTTGGCGCGTACGCTGATGCGCACGTTCAGCCACTTGTCGCCGTCGAGGATATCGTCGCCACCCCGGCCTTCGAGCAGGTCGCTACCGCTGCCGCCGAGGATGATGTTGCCACCGTCATAGAAGGTCGCCCCGGCCGCCAGCAGGCCGGCCAGGCCGTCGATCAGGCTGATGTTGGTCAACACGCTGCCGTTAGCACCTGCAGTAGGCAGCGAGGTGGCGTCTTCGCTGTCGCCGCGCAGGAAGTCGCCATGCGCCGAGCCCGACAGGCCTTCCATGATGTCGAAGCGCACCAGCGTCGAAGCGCCCGAACCCGGTACCAGCGGCACATCGAAGAAGCGGTCGCTCATGTCGATGGACACGCCTTGGGCCAAGTCCTTGAAGGTTGCCCAGTCATAGCCCGAGCCACCAATGTAACGGTCGCCGAACCCCAGGCTGCCGACCATGATGTCGTCGCCGCCTTCACCGTTGAACTTGTCGTTCTCGTTGCCGCCGACAAATACGTCGTTACCGATGATCGGGTCGTTGCCGAGCGGGTCGAAGTTGTCGCCAGGCGCGCCGTCCGAGGTGCCCTTCTCGATCCAGTCGTCACCTTCGTTGCCCATGTCCTGCTCGTTGGCCTTGCTGCCGAGGATGAAGTCATTGCCCTGACCGCCGATGGCTTCGGAGGCGTCCTCACCAGTGACGATAAAGTCATTGCCGAAACCGCCGATGATCAGGTTGATGCCATTACCGCCGTGCAACACATCGTTGCCGTCGCCGCCCTGGATGTTGTCGTCACCGCCCATGTCGCTGATGATGTCGTCGCCGGCCCCACCGCGCAGCTGGTCGTTACCGTCACCCCCCTCGATGCGGTCGTTGCCGGCATCACCCCAGACCGTGTCGTCGCCTTCGCTGGAGACCAGAATATCGTCCCCGTTGGTGCCGCCCAGCACGATGTGCTCGGCACCGGCATAGCGGATGTAGTGGGTGTCCGGGCCAGCCGTCAGCGGGCTGTCGCGGAACACCACCTGCTCGCCGTTTTCGCCCAGCGGGTCGGCGCTGCCAAGGCCCTCGTTGTACTGCTTGGTCTGGTCCAGTTCCAGGTAGAAGCCAGGGTCGGAGAACACCAGGCCTGGCAGGTGGGTGGCTGAGCTGTTGGCCATGATCAGCTTGGCGAACGAGTTGCTTTCCAGCTCGGCGTTCATCGACAGGCCCGCGGTGCGCTCCAAATAGTAGAAGCGGTCGCCGTCCTGCAGTTTCTCCATCTGGTTCTCGAACACGAAGTTGAAGGTGCTGCCGAGCATGCCGCCAAATGGCGCTTTTGCTTCCGCCAGGCCGCCGATCCACAGGTCGATGGCATCGACACCGGTCACGGTGACTGCCTTGAGGTCATCGGCAGTACCCAGTACACCGTCCTTGCCGGGCAGGGTCACATTGGCCCAGGCGCCACTGCTGTTGAGGAAGTCCATGCGGTCGGCGGGTGCGCCATCGCCGCCGAACACCAAGGCCATGGCCGCGGCGCGTTTTTCCAGCAGGGTGGTGGCAGCGGTGATGGTGCTGTGGGTGCCGTAGGCCGCGATGAAGTTGATCAGCGACTCTGGATGTTTCAGGTGTTGCACCAGGTCGACCCAACTGCTGTACGGTTTGAGCTGGGTATCGCCGGTTTGCCCGTAGATTTCACGGCGCACAGCGTTCAGCGAAGGGATACCGACGTCGCGGCCACGGGCGATGTTGATCGCTGGCAGGTCCAGTGGCAGGCCGAGCAGGTTGTTGCGCAGCGCCTCGGTGACGAACTCGTCGATTTCGTTACCGGCCTGGCGGGTGACCCCGCGCACGATGGCGCTGGTGGCGTCCTCGGGGGTTACGCCACTGGCGGCATAAGCCAGCGGGTTGAGGAAGGCCGCGATCAGCCCCAGTTGCTGGTCGGGGTTGGCGCTGGCCGGGTCCTGGATGACGTTGAAATCGATGTCGAAGCGGTCGACAGTCTCGGTCAGCATCGAGTGGCCAAAGCGGTACACGGTGTGGGCGAACTCGGCCACGATCGAGGCATCGAGGTCGACGTCGTACACCTGGGTCGGGGCAAAGAACAGGTCGACCCGAGGTTGCACGGTGCGGGCGAACTCCTCGAACACCAGGTGCTGGTACTGCATTTCGGTGCCGAACTTGGCCGCCTGGAACAGCCGCTCGCCATTCCACACCAAGGCATCGATCTCGGCCGGGGTGACTGGCAAGGCGCTGACGGGGTTGAGCAGCCACTCGTTGAGGAAGGCCAGGTCACCCGAGTCGAGCACGGTGTCCATGGTCTGCGCCACCAGCCGGTTGTGCTCGGAGTGGAAAATCGCATGCACGGCGGTCAGGCCGATGTTCTCGTTGACCCGGCCGTCACCGGCGATGTAGTGCGCGTCCAGCAGTTCGTTGTCGTAGGCCAGGTTGGCACCGGTCTGCGGGTTGACCGGCACGGCATTGCCGGCAACGTTGTCGGCATCCGGCGCCAGCACGCCGCCACTGAACACCGGCACGGCATTGTGGGCGATGTCGGCAAGGAACTGGTGCCCGGTACGCACGGCGTTGGTCAGGTCGAGCGGTGCCAGCGGGTTGCCTTCGACCTCCTGGTCATCAGCGGTGCCGGCAATACCGTCCAGGCCTTTCATCACCACCATCGGGTAGCCGTTGGGCCCTTTGATGAAGTTGCCGTAGGCGTCGGTGGCCAGCAGCGGCACGTTGTCGACGTCGGCATCGGTCAGGTTGATGCCGAGCAGGTCGCGGGCCTGGGCCTTGACCACCTTCCAGGTGGCCATGCCGCCGATCTCGGTGTCGTCGGCCGTGCCGAACCGCCCATCAGCGCCCAGGTCGCGATTGGTGATCAACCGGCCCGTGGCGACCGGGCCGTCGTCAGTCATGACATAGGCGCGCAGGAACACCTGGTGCGAGGGATGCGAGCTGTAGGTCTGGTTCTGGTCAACGAACGGTGTGGTGGTGTTGGTGTGTTCGCGGATGTCGTCGGCGTTGCCAAGGATGCCGTCCGGCCCAGGCAGGTTGGTGGCACGGGTTACCACCATGAAGTTGGTGAAGCCACCCTCCACGTACAGCGGGTCATCCGGTTGCAGCGGGATGTAGATGGTACCGGAGCCGCCCTTGGTAACCAGGTCCAGGCCATGGTCGAAAAACTGCCCGAAGAAGGTCATCCACGCGTTGAACGGCGCAGACAGCCCGGCATCGGCAGCGGTGTTCTCGAACAGGTACACGTCATGGTCGTCGGTGGTGCCGAACTGGCCGTCCATGCCCGGGCTGGCGACGATGCGCACGCCATCCTTGAGCACGTCGTCGTTGCCTGCGGCGCCGAAGTTGAGCACGCCATCGGCACCCGGGTCATACGCGGTGGCATAGGCTGCCGGGTTGTTGGAGGTCTGGTCGACAATCAGGTTGCTGATGGTACGTGGCTGCGAATCGAACACCGGGCCGCTGGTCTGCTGGTACGACGAGCCCGGGATCGCGGGGGAACCTGGGCCGAAGAAACCGGCTGGCGCACCTTCGGCCGGGTTGAATACCGGGTCGGTCACGCGCGGGAAGACGTTGTCGGCGGCACCGTATTGGGTGTTGTTGTTGCCGTTCAGGTTCATCAGGTTGTTGTTCGAGCCATCCACCGCACGCAGGCCCATGGCTGCGCGGACGTTGGGGATCAGCGAGAGGATGTCCTGCCCGGCGGCATCGGCCTCGGCAATCTTGATTTGCGCGAGGATGAAGTTCAGGTCGGAGCGCACCATGTGCAGGCCGGCCCCGCCGTCACTGGCATCCACCACCGGGGTGGCCGCTGTCGGCACCACGGGCGCGCCAGGTTGCACCACGGTGGTAGGCTGCGAGTACAGCACTTCGGTGGTGCCGTGGGCATCCTGATAGATCGCCTTGACCCGCAGGCTCAGCCCGGCCAGGTCTGGCGACACCTTGAACGAAGTGCCATCGGCGCTCTGGAAGGCCAGGTCGCCGGCCGGTAGCAGGATGATGTCCTGGAACACACCGCTGCCCGGGTCGGCCTCGAACTGCCAGTAGTAAGACACCGAACGGTCGGCGAGCGAGCCCGTCGGGTTGCCCGCACTGATGTTGTCGGCGTCGCGCACGGCGGCCACGCTCACCGTCAGCATGTCACCCACAGTAATCGCACCGCCGTTGCCGTCGAGCAGGGTCGGGCTGCCGGTGGGTTGTGCGTTCACCCCCTCCACCAGTACGCGCTGGCTATCGGCAAACTGCAGGCGCTCGATGTGCAACAGGGTATCGACGCCATCGCGGCCGGCCACGGTGTCGGTCACGGTCCAGACGTCATCGGCGACATCGGCGGTGCCCTTGGTGTTCTGGGTCACCACGTACTCGCTCTGTAGCCCAGAGAATATTGCCGTGTCGAAGGCGGCCCCGCCGGTCGAAGTCCCGGGCAGGATTTCGCGCACGGCCTTGAGTTGACCGGGGTTGTAGGTGCGGTCAAGCATGAACGGAATCATGTCGGCCATGCTGTCGAAGCTGGCGATTTCCGGGCCGGTGTGGTCGACGTCGCCAGGAGCGTACACGGCGATGCGCACGTTGAGCCACTTGTCGCCATCGATCAGGTCATCGCCACCCCGGCCTTCGATCAGGTCACTGCCATTGCCGCCGAGCATGATGTTGCCGGTGGCAAAGCCGGTGGTGGGCAGGCCGGCATCCGCCAGGAACTGCTGCAGCCCCCGTATCAGCGCCACGTTGGTCAGCGCACTGCCGGTGGCGCCGCCATGGTTGAGAATGGTCACGGCATCGACGTCGTCGCCCTTGAGCACATCGGCGTAGGCCGAACCAGACACCCCTTCGACCTCGGCGAACCTGTCCAGAATCGATGCCGGCGAAGCGCCCACCGGGTTGAACACGCCAGCGTTCTGGTTAGGCGCGTTGCCATGGGGCTGAGCCAAGGCGGCCAGGCTGAGGTCCACGGTGACACCCACGCGGTCATTCTTGTTGGTGACCCAGTCGAAACCGGACATGCCGTCCATTTTGTCTTGGGCATCGCTGCCGACGAAGATATCGTCGCCGCCCTCACCGATCATTTCGTCAAAGCCGCCGCCCCCGACGAAGATGTCGTTGCCAATGACTTCGTCACCCAGCAAGGGTGCGAAGTTGTCACCAGGTGCGCCGTCCTGGGTGCCCTTCTCGATCCAGTCGTCACCTTCGTTACCGGTAGGTGGCAGGTTGGTCTTGGCGCCGAGGATGAAGTCGTCGCCCAGGCCACCGAAGGTGGTGCTGATGTCCTCGGTGGTGATGATGAAGTCCTGGCCATCGCCGCCCAGGATCAGGTTACCGGCAACCCCCATGCTGCCAGCGACGATCACGTCGTTGCCGGCGTTGCCTTCCAGACGGTTGTCGCCGAACGAATCGGTGATGATGTCGTCGCCCGCGCCACCCAGCACCGCGTCGTTGCCGGCACCGCCTTCGAGCAGGTCATCACCGGCATCGCCATAGAGGGTGTCGTCGCCTTCGCTGGAGATGATGATGTCGTTGCCAGCGGTGCCACCCAGCACCACATGGTCTTCACCGGTGTAATGCAGGAAGTTGCCGTCTGGCCCGACAGTATCGGGGTTATCGCGGATCACCAACGGAACGATTTCAACCCCGTTGATCTCGATGCCGCCAGTGGGGTCGGCCTTGCCGTCGGCACCCAACCCGGTGAACTGGTTGGCCTGGTTCACTTCCAGGGTGAACGTGGGCGTGAGGAACACGGTGTTGGACAGGTGGGTGACGTCGGAGTTGGCCATGATCAGCTTGGCGAAGGAGTTGTTTTCCAGCTCCGTACCAAAATTCATGCCCGCCGTGCGCGACAGGTAGTAGAAGCGGTCACCGTTCTGCAGCGCTTCCAGCTGGGTTTCGAAGACAAAGTTGAAGCTGGAGCCGAGCATGCCGCCAAACGGCATTTTCTTCTCGGCCAGGCCGCCGACCCAGAAGTCGATGGCGTCGACCCCGGTCACGGTCACCCCGGCAATGTCGTCGGCCGTGCCGGCGATGCCGTCCGCGCCGGCCAGCGTCACGTTGGCATAGGCACCGGTGCCGTTGAGGAAGTCGAGGCGGTCAAGGGGGGCGCCGTCTCCGCCAAGTACCAGTGCCACGGCGGCGGCGCGCTTGGCGGCCTCGGTGGTGGCCCCGGTAATGCTGCTGTGGGTGCCGTAGGCGGCAATGAAGTTGATCAGCGACGCCGGGTGCTTGAGGTGATCGGCAAAGTCGACCCAGCTGATGTAGGGCTTGAGCTGGCTGTCGCCGGTGGCGGCATAGAACTCGCGGCGGGCCTCGTTCAGGCTGGGGATGCCAGTATCACGACCGCGGGCGATGTTCAGCGCAGGCAGGTCAAGTGGCAGGCCGAGCAGGTTGTTGCGCAGGGCTTCGGTGACGAACTCGTCGATCTCGTTGCCCACCTGGCGGGTAACGCCGCGGATGATTGCGCCCGCCGCTTCATCGGCCGTGGCCCCGCTACCGGCGAACGCCAGCGGGTTGAGGAACGCGGCAATCAGGCCCAACTGCTGGTCGGGGTTGGCCGGGTCGGCAGAAACCGGGTTGAACGCCGGGTCGTAGCGGTCGACGGTTTCGGTCAGCATCGAGTGTCCGAAGCGGTACACCACATGGGCGAACTCGGCGAGGATGGCCGGATTGATCGAGGTGTCGTAGCCGTTGGGGGCGAGGAACTCATCGATCTGCGGCTGGATGGTGCGGGCGAACTCTTCGAACACCAGGTGCTGGTACTGCATCTCGGTGCCGAACTTGGCAGCCTGGAACAGCCGCTCGCCATCCCACACCAGCGCGGCGATGTCGGCAGGCGCGGTGGGGATAGCGGTGACGTCGTCGATCAGCCACTCATTGAGGAACGCCAGGTCGCCCGCGGCCAGCAGAGTATCCTTGGTCTGCTGCACCAGGCGGTTGTGCTCGGAGTGGAACACATGGTGCACGGCGGTCAGGCCGATGTTCTCGTTGACCCGGCCGTCACCGGCGATGTAGTGCGCGTCGAGCAATTCGTTGTCGTAGGTCAGGTTGTTGCCACCCTGCCCGACCGGCTGTGCGTTGCCCACCAGGGTGTCGGCGTCAGCCTGCAGCACACCCCCAACCACCACGGGCGCGGCATTGTGGGCGATGTCGTCAAGGAAGCCATGCCCGGTGCTCACGGCATTGGCCAGGCTGATCGGCGCATTGCGGTCGCCCTCGACCAGCTGGGTGACGTCATCGGCGGTGCCAGCAATGCCATCGGCGCCGTTGTTCACGCGCATGACCACCTGCGGCATGCCGTTGGGTCCGCGCAGGAAGTTGCCGTAGGCATCGGTGGCCAGCAGCGGCACGCTATGCACGTCGGCATCGGTCAGGTTGATACCCAGCAAGTCGCGGGCCTGGGCCTTGACCACTGCCCAGGTGGCCATGCCACCGCTTTCGCCGTTGCCATCGTCGGCGGTGCCGAACTTGCCATCGGCGCCCAGATCACGGTTGGTGATCAGGCGCCCGGTAGCCACCGGCTCACCTGCCGCGTTGACCGTGTATTCGCGCAGGAACACCTGGTGCGAGGGGTGCGAGCTGTAGGTCTGGCTCTGGTCGACGAAGGGCGAGGTGGTGTTGGGCTGGCTATCGTCGGCGGTACCCACCACGCCATCGGCGCCAGCGGTGCGCACGGCGCGGGACAGCACCATGAAGTTGGTCGGGCTGCCGGCCACGAACAGGGGGTCGTCCGGGCGCAGCGGGATGAACACGATGTCGGTGCTGCTCTTGCTGACCAGGTCCAGGCCGTGGTCGAAGAACTGACCGAAGAAGGTCATCCAGGCGTTGAAGCCGGCGGTCAGCCCGGCGTCTGGCGACACGTTCGGGATGAAGAACACAGGCTTGTCGTCAGCGGTGCCGAACACGCCATCGATACCAGGGCTCATCACCGGCGCGGCACCGCCGTTGGCCTCGACGGCGGCCGGGTTGTTGGCTGTCTGGTCGACGATCAGGTTGCTGATGGTGCGCGGTTGCGAATCGACGACATTGCCGGTGCCGACATAGTTGGCGCGGTAAGACGCTTCGAGCAGGCGCAGGAACGAGTTGTCGGCTGCGCCGAACTCGCTCTGCCCGGTGACCAGGTTGTTGTAGCTGCCATCCACCGTGCGCAGGCCAAAGGGTACCTGGCTGTTGGGCAACAGGTCGATCAGGCTGGCGCCATCGGCGTGTGCCTCAGCGATGAAGATCTGTTTGAGGATGAATTCAAGGTCCGACTTGCTGAAATTGGCCATTGCAGTTGCCCTCGATCTGTCCGGAGATGACACAGGGCAACAGGGTCCTTCCCGCGCCCAGTCAGTGTTGACGTGCGCAGAATCTGGTTGGGTGTACCGGGCTCAGTAGCCCAGCACTCGTGTGCTGAAACCTCTGGCCTCTTCTTGGCAAGCTGGCCCCCCGTTGCAGGAGGGGCCCTGTAAACCGTGCGCAACAGGTGTAACGCACGTGCATCGATCCCAGCTCGCACAGGGCCCGAATACTTCAGACTAAAGTCGTAGGCCAAAAGCTTGTCAATATTTCGTCAAAAAAATCTCGACCAATGATAATTCGATGCAACTTACTGTTTTCCTGTGACTTATGAAAAGTTCAAAGTATTTATAGAGCAAAATGATATTACCGAATGTTTCGTTGCAACCTACGCTGCTGCATGTGGGAGCAACGCAGCGTTTTGGCCAATATCGCCATCAGAGCGACCCGCCTGCGAGCCGACCAAGAAGCCACAACTACCGTTTTACGGGGCGCCGCAAGGGCTTCCCGCTTTGTGATGAAGGGAGGCCCCCCGATGGCTAAGCCACCACGCACCCGCTCCGAGCTGGCCGACGTGCTGTTTCGCTTGCGCCGCAGCTTCTACGCCCTGGCCGCCTTCAGCGGCGTGATAAACGTCATGATGTTGACGCCAGCCATCTATATGTTGCAGGTGTACGACCGCGCCCTGGTCAGCCGCAATGTCACGACCTTGGGCATGCTCACCTTGCTGGTGGTCGGGCTGTTCCTGCTGATGTCGTCGCTGGAGATGGTCCGCACCCGGGTGTTGATAAGGGTGGGCAACGGCCTGGACATGAGCCTGAACCGGCGCCTCTTCAGCGCTGCCTTCGAACGCAACCTGAGCCGTGCCGGCGGTAACCCGGCCCAGGCCCTGCAGGACTTGGCGCAGGTACGGCAGTTTCTCACCGGCAACGGCCTGTTCGCGTTCTTCGACGCCCCCTGGACACCGATCTACCTGCTGGTTTGCTACCTGATCCACCCCTGGCTCGGGCTGGTCACCACGATTGGCTCGCTGATCCTCGTCGGGCTGGCCTACCTCACTGAAAAGGCTACGCAAAAGCCCTTGGCCGAAGCCAACCAGGCAGCCATGTCGTCAGCCAGCTACGCCAACAACAACCTGCGCAACGCCGAAGTGATCGAAGCCATGGGCATGCTGCCGTCAATCGGCAAGCGCTGGTACCAAGGCCACTTGCGTATCCTGCAGATGCAGACCCTGGCCTCCGATCGCGCGGCGCTGATCAGCAGCACCGGGCGCTTCGTGCGCATCACCCTGCAGTCGCTGATCCTCGGCACCGGCGCGCTGCTGGCGATCGAGGGCACGATCACCCCCGGCATGATGATCGCCTGCTCGATCCTGACCGGCCGAGCCCTGGGCCCGGTGGAACAGGTGATCGCCGCGTGGAAGCAACTGCTGGGCTGCCGCCTGGCCTGGGGCAGGCTCAATGACCTGCTGCAAGACTACCCGCAACGGCCACCGAGCATGTCGCTGCAGCGGCCGATGGGCATGCTGGCCGTGGAGAACGTGATCGCCGGCGCCCCTGGCAGCACCACCAGCATCGTTCGCGGGGTGAGCTTCAGCCTGGCCCCGGGTGACAGCCTGGGTGTCATCGGCCCTTCGGCCTCGGGCAAGTCCACCCTCGCCCGCCTGCTGGTAGGTGTGTGGCCGGCCCAGGCCGGCAAGGTGCGCCTGGACGGCGCCGATATCTTCACCTGGAACAAGGCCGAACTGGGCCCGTGGCTGGGCTACCTGCCGCAGGACGTGGAGCTGTTCGAAGGCACCATCGCCGAAAACATCGCCCGCTTTGCCGAGGTGGACAGCGACGCGGTGATCCGTGCTGCCCGCAGCAGCGGTGTACACGACATGATCCTGCGCTTCCCGCAGGGTTACGACACCCGCCTGGCCGCCGATGGCAGCCCATTGTCTGGCGGCCAGAAGCAACGCATCGCGCTGGCCCGCGCCCTGTATGGCGAGCCCAACCTAGTGGTGCTGGACGAGCCCAACGCCAACCTCGATGACGTGGGTGAAAAAGCCTTGGTCGATGCCCTGGCCGAGCTCAAGGCACGCGGCGCCACGGTGGTGCTGATTTCCCACCGTCCCAATGTGCTGTGCGCGGTCGACCAGATACTGATGCTGCGCGACGGTGGTGTGCACATGCTTGGCAGCCGCGACGAAGTGTTCGCCGCGCTGCGCAAGGCCGCGGTAATTCCGGCAACGGCTGCGGCACCGCTGGCTTCGGTCAAGGTACGGGAGTAACCAACCATGCAGATGACTCAACATGCCGAACTGATCCCTGCCGAGACCAGCCACCTGATCGACCTGGACGCGGGCCGCCCGGTACGCTGGGGCGTATGGCTGGTCATCGCCGGCTTCGGCGGCTTCCTGCTGTGGTCCTGCCTGGCGCCACTGGACGCCGGCGTGGTCGCCACCGGTACGGTCAAGGTCACCAGCAACCGAAAGGCGGTCCAGCACCTGAGCGGGGGCACCGTTGAAGCGATCATGGTGCGCGAAGGCGATGTGGTGAAGAAAGGCCAGGAAGTGGTGCGCCTCGATGCCCTGCGTGCGGTGGCCGAACAAGGCGCACTCAGCGCCCAGTACATCGTCAGCAAGACCGTGGAAAACCGCCTGGAAGCCGAGCGCGATGGCCGCGATACCGTGACGTTCGACCCTGCCCTGCTGGAACACTACGCCAATGACCCACGCCTGCTGGCCGCCATGGACCTGCAACAGCGCCTGCTCGATACCCGCCGCGCGGGCCTTGCCGGTGAACTGAGCATCCTTGAAGAAAACCTGACTGCCTCGGCAGTGCAACTGAAGGGCCTGCAGCAGGTGTACGGCGCCCGCGCCTCGCAGATCGGCTTCCTCAACCAGGAACTGCAAGGCACCCGGGTACTGGCCGCCGAAGGTTATGTACCCCGCAATCGCCTGCTGGAGCTGGAGCGCAGCAATGCCGACCTGTCCGCCGGCCAGGCCGAAAACCTCAATAACATTGCCCGGGCGCGCAGTCAGGCCACCGAGATCAAGCTGCGCATCCTGCAGCGCCAGCACGATTACCTGAAGGAGGTGGAGTCGCAACTGACCGATACTGCCAAGGAAAACACCACCCTGGCCGATCGCTTGCGCGCACTGGACTATGAAGTGACCCACACGGTGATCCGCTCGCCGATCGACGGCATGGTGCAGGGCCTGAGCATCGCCACGGTCGGCGGCATCATCCAGCCCGGCGCCAAGATCATGGAAGTGGTGCCGCTCGACCAGCCGCTGCAGGTCGATGCGATGATCCCGGTGCAGGCGATCGACAAGATGGTCCCAGGCCTTGCCGTGGACATCGCTTTCCCGGCCTTCAACCATGCGCAGACACCGAACATTCCCGGCCGGGTAAAAACCATTTCCGCCGACCGGCTGCTCGACGAAGAAAGCAAGCAGCCGTTCTACCTGGCCCAGGTGGAAGTGACGCCGGCCGGCATGGGCTTGCTGGGCAGCAACCACATCCGCCCCGGCATGCCTGCCACCGTCACCATCAAGACCGGCGAGCGCAACCTGCTCAGCTACCTGCTCAAACCAATGCTCGAACGTGTGGACGCCGCGTTCAAGGAGCAATGACATGAAACGCCCATGCCTGATGGTGTGCCTGCTGGGAGTTGCCGTACAGGCCAGTGCCATGGACCTGAAGCAAGCCTGGGACCTGTTGCAGTACCAGGGCCCGATCTACCGCGCCGCCGTGCATGAAAAACAAGCCGGTGGCGAAAACCGCGCCATCGGCGAGGCCGGCCTGCTGCCGCAGATCAACGCCTCGGCCTACTTCAACCAGGTCAATGGCAGCCAGCGCCAGAATGGCCAGGACAATGACCTCGACTATGACTCCAAGGGCGCCAACGTGCGCCTGCGCCAGCCGCTGTTCAACAAGCAGAAGATGGCCGAGTACCGCCAGGGCCAGCAACGCGCCGACTACAGCGTGGCGGTGTTCGATGCCAAGAGCCAGGACGCAGCGGTGCGCCTGGCCGACGCTTACTTCGACGTGCTGCTGGCCAGCGAAACCATCACCCTGGCCAAGGCCAAGCTGAACGCGTTCGAGGAGCAGCTGGCATCGGCGAAGCGGCGCAAGGAACTGGGCGCCGGCACCATTACCGACGTCGACGAGTCGGTGGCCCGGCGCGACCTGGCCGAGGCCGACCTGATCGACGCCCAGGACAACCTGGTCAACGCCCGGCGCAAGCTGGAGGAATACATTGGTGAAACCCCGCAGGCGTTGACCACCCTGCAGGCGGGCTTCAGCACCCCGCCGCTGATGCCGGGCAACCTGCAGGAGTGGCTGGTCAAAGCCCAGGCTGACAGCCCGCTGATTCATGCGCGCCGGCACAGCTACGCGCTGGCCGAGGAAGAAGTCAACCGCGCCCGCGCCGGGCATTACCCGACCCTGGATTTCGTGGCGGGTTACACCGCGGGCAGCAGCCAGTCGATTTCCGAGCTGAACCAGCGCAACCACTACAGCTCGATCGGGCTGGAGCTGAACATCCCGCTGTACAGCGGTGGCAGCACCCGTGCCCTGACCCGCCAGGCCAGCGCCAACAGCGCCAAGGCCCTGGATGAACTGGACGCCACTCGCCAGGAGGTGATTTCCAACACGACCCGCGAGTACCGTGGCGTGCAGAGTGGCGCCCTGCGCATTCAGGCACTGGAAAAGGCCGTGACCTCCAACGAGCGTTCGCTGACCTCGACCCGCAAGGGCTTCAAGGAAGGTGGCACCAGCACCAACTCGGATGTGCTCAATGCCGAGGAGCTGCTGTATGACGCCCGCCATGACCTGTTCGAGGCCAAGCTCAACTACCTGATGTCGCGCCTGCGGCTGGCCTCGTCGGTGGGCAGCCTGGGGGATGATGATATCGAGCAGATCAATGATTACCTGGGGCCGGAGCTGATAGTCAGCAATTGATAGCGACCTCAAGCTATGAAGTGCCCCTGCACGAGCAGCCTTGTACTGCGAACAGGCCAGCCAGGCCTGACCGGTGGCAACGATCCACGAGATCCACCCCTTTCGATGCGGTCGTTGCCAGTTTCAAGGAAGGGGCACCCGCCCTGCAGGCTGCCGTAGCTGCGACGTATTCCTTCAGGCTATGATCGGTCACCCTGCCGCGGACACCCTGAGCCATGCCCGTAGACCTGCAAGCGTTGTATCCCAGGCTGATCCACCTGATGCTGGACACGGTATTCGTGGTCGACAGGGACAACCAGATCGTGTTCGTCAGTGATGCCTGCAAGACACTGCTGGGCTACGAGGCCTGCGAACTGATCGGCACGCCGATCACCCGCTACATGCACCCTGACGACCTCGCGGCCACGCGCGCCTCGATCATGCGGGTGATGAACGGCCAGCCGCACTACGACTTTTGCAACCGTTACCTTCGCAAGGATGGCAGCGTGGTGCACATTCTGTGGGCGGCCTGCTGGTCCGAGGAGGCCCAGGCGCGTATCGGCGTGGCGCGGGACGTTACCGCCCAGCGCAAGGCCGAAGACGAACTGCGCTTCCTCGCCCATCATGACCCGCTGACCCGGCTGGCCAACCGCGCCATGTTCAATGAACGGCTGGACACTGCCCTGGCCGCGGCCCGGCGTCACAACCGCAGGCTGGCCTTGCTGTTCCTCGATATCAATGACTTCAAGCAGATCAACGACAACCACGGCCACAGCGTGGGTGACCGGGTCCTGTGCACACTGGCCCGCCGCCTGGAAAGCTGCGTAGGGGCGGCTGGCACGGTAGCGCGGATGGGCGGTGACGAATTCACCGTGTTATTGCCCGATTGCCCGTCGCCGGAGGCCATTGCCACGCACGTGCAGTACATTCTCGCGGTCATGGCTGAACCGCTCGATGCCGAGTTTGCCGGCATCGATGCACCGTCCTGCAGTATTGGCGTGGCCCGCTTTCCCGAAGACGGCAACGATGCCGACATGTTACTGCGCCATGCTGACGGGCACATGTACCGAATCAAGCGCCAACGCGCTGCGACTGGCTGAAAGCAAGGGCACACCGCATGGCTGAACACCTGCAAGCAACTGCCGGGCAAACACCCGCCTCTGTCGGCCTGGCCCAGGCATTGCTGTTCTGGCTGAAGCTGGGTTTCGTCAGTTTCGGCGGCCCGGCCGGGCAGATTGCGATCATGCACCAGGAGCTGGTGGAGCGGCGCCGCTGGATCAGTGAACGGCGTTTCCTGCATGCCCTCAACTACTGCATGTTGCTGCCCGGGCCCGAGGCCCAGCAACTGGCCACCTACATCGGCTGGCTGATGCACCGCACCTGGGGCGGGGTGATGGCCGGCGCTCTGTTCGTGCTCCCGTCGCTGTTCATCCTGATCGGCCTGTCGTGGGTGTACCTGACCTGGAGCGAAGTACCGGTGGTCGCCGGGATTTTCGAAGGGATCAAGCCGGCCGTGACCGCCATCGTCGTGCATGCTGCCCACCGCATTGGCACGCGGGCGCTGAAGAACGGCTGGTTATGGGCCATTGCCGCGGCCTCGTTCGTGGCCATTTTCGCGCTTGACATCCCCTTCCCGTTGATCGTACTGGCGGCCGCACTGCTGGGTTATGTCGGTGGCCGGCTGCTGCCGGCACAGTTCGCGCCCGGTGGTGGCCACAGCGCAGCCAGCCCCCGCCAGCGCCCGGCGTTGATCGACGACGATACCCCGATACCCGCGCACGCCCGCTTCAGCTGGGGCCGCCTGGTGACCTTGCTGCTGGCAGTTGCAGCGCTTTGGCTTCTGCCCATGGGCCTGCTGATGGCGGCCTTTGGCTGGCACGGCACACTGACGCAAATGGGCTGGTTCTTCACCAAGGCGGCGCTGCTGACTTTCGGCGGTGCCTATGCGGTGCTGCCCTATGTCTATCAAGGGGCTGTCGGCCACTATGGCTGGCTGTCGCCCACGCAGATGATCGATGGCCTGGCGCTGGGCGAGACCACGCCCGGGCCGCTGATCATGGTGGTGGCCTTTGTCGGTTTCGTCGGCGGCTACCTGCAGCCGATGTTCGGCGCCCACCAGGCGTTCCTCGCGGGCGCAGTGGCAGCGAGCCTGGTGACCTGGTTCACCTTCCTGCCCTCGTTCCTGTTCATCCTCGCCGGAGGCCCGCTGGTGGAGTCGACCCACAACGCACTGAAGTTCACCGCCCCACTGACCGGGATCACTGCGGCGGTGGTGGGGGTAATCCTCAACCTTGCGCTGTTCTTCGGCTACCACGTGCTGTGGCCGGCCGGGTTCGATGGCGCATTCCACTGGTCCTCGGCTGTGATAGCGCTCGCGGCGGCTGTGGCGCTGTTCCGCTACAAGCGCGGGGTGATACACGTGTTGATCGGCTGCGCCGTTGCCGGGCTTGCCCTTCACCTTTTCCGCTGATGGAGCCGATCATGCGCAACCCTGAAGACGCCTTGCTCGACAGTTGGCACCATAACGCCCAAGTCTGGATCGACGCCGTACGCAGCGGCGCCATCGAAAGCCGTCGCCAGGTCACTGACCAGGCCATCCTGCTGGCCATCCTCGGCCGCCAGCCCGAACGGGTGCTCGACCTGGGCTGCGGTGAGGGCTGGCTGCTGCGCGCGCTGGCCAGCCGGGGTATAGAGGCCGTGGGCGTCGACGGCGACAGCTCCCTGGTGGATGCAGCGCAGGCTGCGGGCGCGGGTGAGGTGCACCTGGCCAGCTATGCGCAGCTGGCTGAGGCGAAGGTACATGTTGGCAAGGACTATGACGTGATCTGCGCCAACTTCGCGCTGTTGCACCAGGACATCATGGAACTGTTGTCGGCCATGCGTACTTTGCTGGTGCCAGGCGGTGCGCTGGTGATCCAGACCCTGCACCCGTGGAGCGTGGCCGGTGGGGCTTATCAGGATGGCTGGCGAGAGGAGTCTTTTGCCGGGTTCGCCGGGGATTGGCAACCGATGCCTTGGTATTTCCGCACCCTGGCCAGCTGGCTGAATGCGCTGGACATGGCGGGGTTGAGACTGGTCAGTCTGCAGGAACCGCAGCACCCGCAGAGCGCGGTGCCGCAGTCGTTGTTGATGGTGGCTGAGCGTCACTGAATCGGGCCGTAACGATCCTGTGGAAGCAGGGTTCACCCCGCTCCCACAAGACAGGCCGGTGCAGGCGACTACAGCACCGGCTTGCGCGCCGCTCCGCTTCGAGCCTTGGCCATGGCTGCCAGGCGCACCGCAACGTTGGCAGCGCCGTAACCGGCGTACCCCGCCTTGCGCTGGATGATCTCGAAGAAGAAACGCTCCTCGAACGGCTCGGTATAGACGTGGAACAGCTCGCCACCTTGAGCGTCACGGTCGTACAGCACGTTGTAGTACGCCAGTTCGCTGAGGAACTCGTCGTCGAAATCGAAACGCGCCGCCAGGTCGTCGTAGTAGTTCAGCGGGATTTCCAGCAGCGGTACCCCTGCCAGCTTGGCCCGCGCCACTTCGCGGAAGATGTCGTCACAATCGAAAGCGATGTGATGCACGCCCGAACCACGGTAGCTTGACAGCGCATGGGCGATGGCGGTGTTGCGGTTTTCCGAGATGTTCAGCGGCAGGCGCAAGGTGCCGCACTGGCTGCGCAGGGCGCGGCTCTTGACCAGGCCATACGGGTCGGGCAGCACCACTTCGTCGTCGGCGGCGAAGTCGAACAAGCTCTTGTAGAACAGCACCCAGCTGTCCAGCGACTCGGCCGGCAAGGCCAGCGCCATGTGGTCGATGCGGCGCAGGCCGCCGGTCGCGGTTGCGTTGTTGTCCAGGCTGAAGTCGGTGTCGTACAGGGTGTGGCCGGCAGTGCCCTGCTCTACCAGGTACAGCAGGCTGCCATCGGGCGCACGCACCGCCGGCACTTCGCATTCATTGGGACCGACCAGGCCGCGGAACGGCTGGCCACGGAAGGCGGTGGCCCGCTTCAGGGCCGCTTGCTGGTCCTTGACCCGCAGCGCAGTGGCGCACAGCGAGGGGCCATGGGCCTCGAAGAAGTTGTGGCCAAAGGAATACGGTTCGGCGTTCAGCACAATGTTGATATCCCCCTGGCGCAGCAGTTGCACTTCTTTGCTGCGGTGCTTGCCGGCTTCGGCAAAGCCCAGGCGCTTCAGCCAGTTGCCCAGGCGCGCGCCGACGGCTTCGTCGACCGCGAACTCCAGGAACTCCACGCCGTCATAAGCGCTGGCCGGCGGCGGGGTGAACAGCACGCCAGGTTCGATCGGCGTGTTTTCCTGCTCCAGGCGCAAGCGGGTCTGCTCTTCGAGGTACAGCAGCGAACGCAAGCCGTCGGCGGCATTCTGCCGGGTCGGTGCGGCGCGGAAGCCGTCATTGAAGATTTCCAGCGACAGCGGGCCACGGTAACCCGTGGCGAGGATCGGCGCCAGGAAACCGGCCATGTCCATTTCGCCCTGCCCCGGGAAGCAGCGAAAGTGGCGGCTCCACTCCAGCACATCCATGGCCAGGATCGGCGCATCGGCCATTTGCACGAAGAAAATCTTGTCGCCGGGGATGTCGCGGATCGCGCTGGGGTCACCTTTGAGGGACAAGGTGTGGAAGCTGTCGAGGATCACCCCGAGTGCCGGGTGGTCGGCCTGGCGCACCAGGTTCCACACTTGCTGGTAAGTGTTGACGTGGCGGCCCCAGGCCAGCGCTTCGTAACCAATGCGCAGGCCACGCTTGCCGGCATGTTCGCCCAGCAGGCGCAGGTCGTCGACCAACAGTTGCTCGTCACCCAGGGCATCGGCCTGGACGTTGCTGCACACCAGCACCAGGTCGGTACCCAGCTCCTGCATCAGGTCGAACTTGCGTTCGGCGCGGTCGAGGTTTTTCTGCAGGCGGTCACGGCGGCAGCCTTCAAAGTCGCGGAAAGGCTGGAACAAGGTGATGGCAATGCCCAGGTCGGCGCACATCTGGCGCACCTGGCGCGGGCTGCCAGCGTAATAGAGCAGATCGTTCTCGAAGATCTCGACGCCGTCAAAACCGGCGGCGGCGATGGCTTCGAGCTTTTCCGGCAGAGTGCCGCTCAAGGACACGGTAGCGATCGAACGCTGCATGGCGGGAGTTCCTTGTTGTTGGAAGAATACGGTGCCATTCGGGCAAACAACCCCTGTCACAGTTTATGGCACGATCGATTATTCGCAGGTAAAGTCGTCGCTTCAATCTCTTTGTACGGAATGGTTAGTTTTGCGTTCGATTATCGCACAAAACCCGTTTTAGCGAATTGCTAGACCGCGGGCCCGTGGTCAACATGGACCACAGACGCAGGCACACCGACCGTTGCCTCCTGCCTTGGCATAACCTCTGGCGGAACCTGCGCAAACAACAATAACAACGGAGACAACGATGGCTCACTCCAGCTCGCAAGCAAAGAAAGCGACCGCCAGTGGATGGATAGGCTCGGCACTCGAGTACTACGACTTCTTCATCTACGCCCAGGCCGCTGCGCTGATTTTCCCGCAGATTTTCTTCCCTAACACCGACCCGAAAATGGCCATCATTGCCTCGTTGGCCACCTATGGCGTGGGCTACCTGGCACGCCCGATCGGCGCCTTCGTACTGGGCCACTGGGGTGACACCCGCGGTCGCAAGAACGTCCTGCTGCTGTGCATGTTCCTGATGGGCCTGTCGACCATGGCTGTCGGCCTGCTACCCACCTACCACGACATCGGCTACCTCGCGCCGGCCTTGCTGGTGGTGTTGCGCCTGATCCAGGGCTTTGCCGTGGCCGGGGAAATTTCCGGTGCCAGCTCGATGATCATGGAGCACGCGCCGTTTGGCCGAAGAGGCTACTACGCCAGTTTCACCCTGCAAGGTGTGCAAGCGGGCCAGGTTCTGGCGGCGGCGGTATTCCTGCCACTGGCTTACTTCATGCCCAGCGAAGCCTTTACCGAATGGGGCTGGCGCATTCCGTTCCTGATGAGCGCCATCGTGCTGATTGCCGGCTTCATCATCCGCAAGGAAGTGCACGAAACCCCAGCGTTCGTCAAAGAAGAGAAACAGGACAAGGTTGTCAAGTCGCCCATCAGCGAAGCCTTCCGCCACAGCTGGAAGCACATGGTGCTGGTGATGTTCATGGCCCTGATGAACGTGATCCCGGTCGTTGCCACCATCTTCGGTGCGGCCTACGCGGTGCAGCCGGCGTATGGCATCGGCTTCGACAAGAGCGTGTACCTGTGGATTCCGGTGGTCGGTAACATCGTCGCGGTGCTGGTGATCCCGTTCGTGGGCAACCTGTCGGACAAGATCGGCCGTCGCCCGACCATGATCGCTGGCTGCCTGGGCTCTGGCCTGCTGGCCTTCGTCTACCTGTATGCGATCAGCATCCAGAACGTGCCAATGGCGTTCGCCGCCTCGATCGTCATGTGGGGCATGGTCTACCAGGGTTACAACGCGGTGTTCCCAAGCTTCTACCCAGAGCTGTTCCACACCCGCTACCGCGTTACGGCCATGGCCATCGCGCAGAACATCGGCACCATGCTGACCGCCATGCTGCCCGCGCTGTTCGCAATGGTTGCTCCGCCGGGCTCGGACAACATTCCGCTGGTAGTCGGTGGGCTGGCCTTCTTCATCACCGGCGTGTGCGCCCTGGCGGCCTACATTGCCCCGGAAACCCACCGCCTGGCGATGGACGACCTGGGCAACCCAGACGCCAAGCCGATGGAAAAGGCTGCCTATGAAGCCAGCCGTAAAGGTAGCTTTCAAGCGGTGAGCCACTGATAGATTGCAGGGGCTGCTTTGCAGCCCCTTCGCGGGCAAGCCCGCTCACACAGGTACCGTACAGGCTTCAGCCCTGATGCGATCCCTAGAGAGCGGGCTTGCCCGCGAAGGCTTCAGCCCTTGATCACGTCCTGCAGACGTGACCACAGCCGCTGCACATCCCCCCGCTCGGTCGGCAGCGCACCAATCGAAACCCGCACCATCCACCGCCCGTCCAGTGTAGCCGGCGTCACATAAGCATCGCCGGATGCATTCAGCCGCTCGGCCCAACCCTTGGTATGCGCATCCAGCGCCTCCCCTTCAAGCCCCGCCGGTCGATGGCGAATGCACAAGGTTTGCAGCTGTACTGGCGCCAACACTTCCCACTCCGCCGCCGCCTCGACCTGCCCCGCCAGCCACTGGGCATTCTCCAAGTCACGCCGCAGCCGCGCCTGCAATGCATCGACACCCTCGCTACGCAACATGAACCACAGCTTCAACGCACGGAACCGACGGCCCAGCGGAATGCCCCAGTCGCGCAGGTTCTTCACCTCGCCATCCACCGCCGACTGCAGGTAGCTGGGATTGGTGCTCATCACGCGAATCAGGTGCTGCGGATCGCGCACGTAGTAGATCGAGCAATCGAAGGCCACACCCAGCCATTTGTGCGCGTTGACCACCACCGAATCGGCCAGCTCGATGCCGTCCCACATCCAGCGGCACTCGGGCAGGATCATCGCCGAGCCGGCCATGGCCGAATCAACGTGCAACCACAGCCCATTGGCCTGGGCGATTTCGCCCACCGCACGCAGCGGGTCAAGGGCTGTGGTCGTCGTGGTGCCAGTGGTGGCAACCACGGCGCAGGGCTGGTTGCCGGCAGCCAGGTCCTGCTCGATCGCCGCCTGCAGTGCTTCTGGGCGAAGGGCGTAGCGGTCGTCGGTGGGGATCAGGCGGATATTGTCGCGGCCAAAACCTGCCAGCAGTGCAGCCTTGTCCACCGAGCTGTGGGCGTGGGCGCTGACATACACGATCAAAGGCTTGGGCTCGGCCTGCAGGCCACCACGTACCAAGGCGTAGTCAGTGGCGCGTTCACGGGCACTGATCAGCGCCACCAGGGTGCTGGTCGAGGCAGTGTCCTGGATCACCCCACTCCACTGGCCAGACAGGCCAAGCAACTGGCGCAGCCAGTCGAGGGTGGTTTCTTCCAGTTCGCTCAGGGCCGGGCTGGATTGCCAGGACAGGCCCAGCACGCCCAGACCGGTACTGAGGAAGTCCCCCAACACCGAGGACAGGGTGCCATTGGAAGGGAAATAGCCATAGAAATCCGGGTGCTGCCAATGGGAAAGGCCGGGCATGACCAGGTTATTGACGTCGTCGAGAATGGCCGCGAAAGGTTCGCCTTGTTGAGGGGCAGTTGCGGGCAAGGCGGCCTTGAGATAGCCAGGTTCGACCTGGGCCATGACCGGGCGTTCGCCCACGGTCTGGCGGTAGTCGGCAATCAGGTCGATCAGTTGGTGGCCGTACTGGCGGAATTGTTCGGGGGTCACGCTAGCTCTCCTGGGGTTATCCATCGCCTGTGCTGGCCCTTTCGCGGGTAAACCCGCGCCTACAGCCGCGAAGAAGCCGCACAATCAACACAATGCCCCAGTCTAGGCACCTATCCCCAGCCGAATAACCCCGCTTCACGCATAGCTGCTATGGCAAACCCGCATGCCCACCCTGCACCCCGAACTGCGACTGACGCCACAGCTCGAACACCCGGTTGCGCAACCAGCGGTGCTCGGCCGAGGCCTGCAGGCGCTGGTGCCACACCACCCAATAGCGCTGGCTGTGGTCAATGAAGCCCAGTGGCCGCCAGGCCAGGTGATGTAAACGGCACAACTGCCGGGCAATATGCTCGGGGACCGTGGCCACTGCCTGACTGTTGGCAATCACTTGTACCGTGGCGCAGAAGAACGGCACTTCCAGGCTGACCCGCCGCTGCAGGCCCTGTGCACGCAAGTGCCGGTCGATGAAGCTGTCCTTGTCGCCACCGCCCGAAATGCGCACATGCTTGTACGCCAGGTAGTCGGCCTGGCTGAGCGCGGCCTGCGCGGCCAGCGGGTGATCCTGGCGCATCAGGCATACCGCGCGGTCCTCACCCAACAGCCGTCCGTGCAGGTTGGGCGGCGACTCGTCGAACAAGGTAGTCGCCAGATCGATTTCTCCGCTGGCCAGCAAGGCATACTGGCCGGCCTGCCAGGTGCGGTACTCCAGCGATACACCTGGCGCTTCGCGCTCCAGCGCCGCCACCAGCAGCGGCAGCATGTGCTCGGCCACATAGTCCGAAGCGGCCAGGCAGAACCGCCGCTCGCAACGCGCCGGGTCGAAGATGGCGGGCTGGCGCAGCGCGTGCAGTTCTTCGAGCACCTGGCGCAAAGGCTCGACCAGAGCTTCGGCGTGTTCGCTAAGCACGTAACCACGCCCTTGGCGCACCAGCAACGGATCATCGAAGGCTTCACGCAGGTGGGCCAACTGGCGGCTCAGGGCCGATTGGCTGACGCCCAGGCGCTCGGCCGCGTGGCTGAGGTTTTTAAGCTGCAACAGGTGGTCGAGGGTGCGCAGGTGGGCGAGGCTGAGGGAGGCGAAGGTGGGGTTCATGCAGGCTCCCTGCGGTGGAATTCAAAAGCCTATTCGCGGGCAAGCCCGCTCCCACAGGGTTCTCACATCGTTCAGCATCGTGAAAAACCTGCGGGAGCGGGCTTGCCCGCGAACAGGCCGCAACGCGGCCCCGACGATTACTCGGTCAGGCCAACATAGACGTTCTGCACGTCATCGTGCTCGTCGATCGCCTCGAGAAACGCTTCGACCTCGGCCAACGCTTCAGCACTCAGGCTGGCCGCGCTTACCGGGTTTTTAGGGGTGTAGCCGATTTTTGCCGCAGTCACGGTGAAACCATGCTCCGGCAGGGCCTTCTGCACCGCGTCCAGGTCGGTGGTGTCGGTGATGAACAGGGTCGAGCCCTCTTCTTCACCTTCCTCGAAGTCCTGGGCACCGGCTTCGATCGCGGCCATTTCCGGATCAGCGTCAGCGCTCGCAGGCGTGGCTTCGATCAGGCCGACATGGTTGAAGTCCCACGCTACCGAACCGCTGGCACCCAGCTGGCCCTTGCGGAACAGCACGCGGATCTGCGCGACGGTGCGGTTGATGTTGTCGGTCAGGCACTCGACGATCAGCGGTACCTGGTGCGGTGCGAAACCTTCATAGCTCACCGCATGGTATTGCACGGCATCACCGTCCAGGCCTGCACCCTTGCGGATTGCCCGATCCAGGGTCTCGCGGGTCATCGAAGCCTTCTTGGCTTGCACGATGGCCAGGCGCAGGCGCGGGTTCATGTCGGGATCGGCACCCGACTTGGCCGCGATCTGGATTTCCTTGGACAGCTTGCCCATGATCTTGCCTTTGGCATTGGCCGCTGTTTCTCTATGTTTGGCTTTCCACTGTGCGCCCATGTCGACTCTCTTGTTTCAGCGGCCGGTTCAGGAAGCGACCGGCCAAAAGTGGGTGCATTTTATACGCCCTCGAGCATGGGATCGACAAGAAATCTCATCAGCCTTTATCGGCTTTGCCCGCCGCCGCGGCAAACCGCGCCAACCGCACGTCCAGCCTTCGCGGGCGCACACCACGATCTTCGGCCTGCTCCTTGCGGCGGATGGCATTGCGCACCATCAGCGAGCCCAGGTAGCGGATCGGCTCGGGCGGGAACAGCCCCAGCGGCCCTTTGACCAGCGGCGACCGGGTCCACGGGTTGTCCAGCCCCAGCGCCAGCGACGAAAGAATCTGCCCGCCCATGTGGCACGGGCCAACACCGCTGCCGGAGTAACCAAAGCCATAGAACACGTTGCCCTGCCCATCCAACCGACCAAAGAACGGCAGCCCGGTTACCGAGCGATCCGACGGCCCGTTCCAGCTGGCCGCCAGTGGCACCTCGGCCAAGGCCGGGAAAAAGCCGCCAAGGCTTTCGCGCAGCAACCGCCGATACGGCGACGGCTGGTCGAACACCGGCAACATGCGCCCGCCATAGGCAAACGTGTTGCCGCCCTTGCCGAGCATCAGCCGGCCATCGGAGGTGTTGTGGTAGTAGTGCACGAAAATACGCGAGTCGAGCACGCTGATGCCGCTGTCCAGGCCGATCTGGCGCAGCAGCTCGGGGCACGGTTCGGTAATGACCATGTCGCTGGAAACGATCGCCACACTGCGCTCGAACTGCGGGAAGACGCGCGCCATCCAGGCATTGAGGCCCAGCACTACACGGTCGGCGCGCAGCGTGCCGTGGGCCGTGCGTACCTGCACCGGGGCGCCGTGTTCCAGGCCGGTCATGGCGGTGCCTTCGTAGAGGCGCACGCCGCGCTGCAAGGCCACGCGGCGCAGGCCGCGCACCAGTTTGCCAGGCTGCACGGTGGCGGCGGCCGGCGAGAACCAGCCCTCCAGGTGCCGTGCCGAACCGGCCAGGCGCTGCACCTGCTCCAGCGGCAAGCGGCGGAACGAGTTGATGCCCTTGTGCTCCAACGCGGCGATCACCGCGTCGGTGGCACCGACCTGCGCTGCGTTAGTGGCCGTGTACAGCGTGCCGTCCAGGCGGTAGTCGCAGTCGATGCCATTGGCCGCGCAGAACACACCGATGTCTGCGATGCTGCGCTCCGACTCGCGCACCAGCCGCACCGCCTCCGCCGCCCCGAACAGGCGTTCGAGGGTGAAGTACTTGGCCGACCAGGACAACGCACATCCCCCATTGCGGCCGCTGGCACCGGCACCACAGATGTCGGCCTCGATCAGCACCACATCCAGGGCCGGTACCGCTTCCTTGAGCATCAGTGCCGTCCACAGGCCGGTGTAGCCGCCGCCGACAATGCACACATCGCAACGGGTATCGCCTTGCAGCGGCGGGCATACCGCCTCCTGCGCCGAATCCAGGGCCTGTTGCAGCCAGAAGGGTCTCATTCGCTCGCTTTCCTTTAAGTACGCAGTGGCTTGATTGCCATGCTGGTGTTCGGTGCCACGTCGGTGCCTTGCGCGCTGCTGGCCGGGCGGCTGTTCCAGTGCGGCAGCAACACCAGCGCCGAGAACAGCGCACAGCCCGCGAACACGATGAACACCGTGACGCCGTCGAAGTAACCCGGCAGCAGCCCACCCAGCACCGCGCCCACCGAGCCACAGCCGTTGACGAAACCTGCTGCGGTGGCGCCGGCCTTGGCGGTGCCGAAGTCGATGGCTGCAGCGCCGCTGATCATCGAGTCCGGCCCGTACAGGGTCAGGCCCATGACGAACAGCAGCGCCACCACCAGCAGCACGCTGCCGGTGTGCATGGCCGCCATGAACGCCGCCAGTGTCACGGTCAGCAGCACCAGGCTGATCACGCAGGCCGGCATGCGCCGGGCGCCAAACAGTTTGTCGGAGGCCAGGCCGATCATGATCGGGCCAAGCAGCCCGGCCAGTTCGAAAGCAGTCGGGATGATTGCCGCGCCCACTTTGCCCACCGAGGGCATCTGCTCGAAGACGATCACAGGGCCCCACAGCAAGATGGCGTAGCGCGCCGGCTTCAGCAGGAAATACGCCAGGCCCAGGGTCAACACCGTGCGGTTGCGCAAGATTTCCCGCAGGGGGGCCCACACGCTGCACAGGTTGTCGGCCGGGGCCATGCTTTGCGGCTCGGGCTCAACCGCCGGCAAGCCGACGTCCTCGGGTTTGTTGCGCTGCAGGAAGAAGAACAGCACCGCCACCAGCGCCACCACTGCCGCGCTGGAGAAGAACGCCGCATGCCAGGTGCCCACCAGGGTGTAGGCCCACCAGCCCGCGAACGGCGAGGCCACCAGGCCGCCGAAGGCATAGCAGGAACTCCACAGGCCCAGCACCCGCCCGCGCTGCGAAGCCGGGAAGAAGCTGCCGATGTTCTTGCACAAGCCGGCCCAGCCGGTGGATTGCGCCAGGCCCTGTACCAGCATGCAGGTGGCGAAGATCGGGAAGGTTGCGTAACTGCCCATCACCACTGCCGCCACCGCAGAAATCAGCAACCCGCCCAGCACGACCACGCGCGGGCCGAAGCGGTCGGCAAGCATGCCCCAGGTGAATTGGCCCACGGCATAGGCGGCCAGGTAGATGGCATCCAGGTTGGCCATGGCGGCCTTGTCGAGCATGAAGCCTGGGTCTTCGGCGATGCCCAGTTTGGCCACCGAGAAGGCTTTGCGGGTGAAGTAGAAGGCGGCGTAAGCCAGCCAGGTGATGGCGAAAATCTGGATGCGCCAGCGTTTGAACGCGGCTAGGGATTGATTCATGTAAGTCTGACCTCTTGCTCAAGTGTGCCGGCAGAATGTGAAGAAACGCCTGTCTTGTTCTTGTGTTACGCACAGCGATGACGAGGCTGTCATCGGGTCAGGTGGCGCCGTGTGAGCGCCATGGCCCTGGCGGCATTCGTGGTGCCAGCGTCGGGCTGAAATCCATGGAAACAGTTGCTGTAAGATAAATAAAATCGATTTATCGTATTACACACATAAGCCCAGCTTGTTACTGAGGTCGTCATGTCGGTTTCCCACGCTCAACTCAAGGCTTTCCACGCGGTGGCCGTGCACGGCAGCTTTACCCGCGCCGCTGAAAGGCTGTTTCTTACCCAGCCTGCGGTGTCCGATCAGGTGCGCAAACTGGAGGAGCGCTTCGGGGTATTGCTGTTCCACCGCAACAAACGATCGGTGCAGCTCACCGACCTTGGTGAGCGGCTGCTGGGCATCAGCCAACGCCTGTTCGCCTGCGAGGCCGAGGCACAGGAGCTGCTGCACGACTCGCGTGCGCTGCACACCGGCAGCCTGGTGCTGGCAGTGGATGCGCCGGTGCACGTGCTGCCGCAGATCGCCCGCTTCTGCCAGCGTTATCCGGGTATCCAGGTGAAGATCGAAACGGGCAATACCGACGAATCGCTGGCGCGGCTGTTCAGCTATCAGGCCGACTTGGCCCTGCTGGGGCGGGATGTCGACGATGAGCGCCTGCATTGCCTGCCGCTGCGTCGTGACCCGATGGTGGCGTTCGTTTCCCACCACCACCCATGGGCCAGCCGTGGCTCGATCAGCCTGGCCGACCTGGACGACACGCCACTGGTGCTGCGCGAGCCCGGCTCGGTAACGCGGCAAACGCTGGAAGAAGAGATGCAACGTGCCGGCCTGCGGATACGCGCAGCGATCCAGGTGGAGGGCCGGGAAGCGGCGCGTGAAGCGGTGGTGGTAGGGATTGGTGTGGGTGTGGTGTCGGCGGCGGAGTTCGGTGCCGATGCGCGGGTGTGTGCGTTGCCGATTGTCGATTGCCAGCGGCATTTAACCGAGACCCTGGTGTGCCTGAGCGAGCAGCGTACACGCCGGGTGGTGGCGACTTTCCTGCAGATGGTCGAGGAAGGGGGGTAGGCCTGTGCTGGCCTTTTCGCGGGCTCGCCCGCTCCCACAGGTCCTGCGCGGCATCCGGAATCTGTGGTGATGCTGTGGGAGCGGGCGAGCCCGCGAAGGGGCCAGATCAGGCAACCCGACTATGCTGGGATAACCCCAATCCCCGGGCGCCCACCCCATGCTCTACCGCCTTGCCGCCGACACCCTGGTGCTGCTGCACCTGGCCTTCATCCTGCTGGTGCTGTTCGGCGGGCTGCTGGTGCTGCGCTGGCGCCCTGCCCTGTTGCTGCACTTGCCGGCCCTGGCCTGGGGCCTGGCGGTGGAGTGCCTGCACCTGGGCTGCCCGCTGACCACCTGGGAAAACCGCATGCGCAATGCCGCCGGTGACGCAGGTTACCAGGGCAGCTTCGTCGAGCACTACGTCTGGCCACTGATCTACCCCGCCGGCCTGACCCCGCAGATCCAGCTGCTGCTGGGCACCCTCGTGCTGGCGCTGAACCTCGGCATCTACAGCTACGTGGCCTGGCGCTGGCGCCGCCCTAGCGGGTAGCGATCACGAACAACCGCGGGAAGGGCAACAGGACCTTGCCATCAGAGGCCGGCGGATAATCGCGCTGCATGGCCTGCAGGTACATCTGCAGGAAGTCGGCCTGCTCCTGCTCATCAAGCCTGGCCAGATAAGGCCGCAACGCCGAGCCCTTGAACCATTCCACTACCGCTTCGGCGCCCCCCACCAACGGGTGATGATAGGTGGTGCGCCACACATCCACCCGTGCGCACAGCGGGCTGAGCAAGTCGTAGTAGAACGCCGCGTTGTGCCGTGGCGGCAGCTGCAAGTCGGCGAATTTCGCCGCCCAGGGGCCTTGGCTTGCGATCTCGCGCAACTGCCGATGGGCCGGCTCGTCGAGGTTGTCCGGGGTCTGCACGGCCAGGCTGGCGCCTTCGCTGAGCTGGCGCACCAGGTGCGGATACAGCAAGGCGTGGTCAGGTACCCATTGCAGCGAGGCATTGGCCAGGATCAGGTCCTGCGGCTCGGGGGCAGCCCAGCCGGCAATGTCGGCAATGACCGTGCGCACACGCGGGATGCACAGCCGCTTGCGCTCACGGGCCTTGTCGATCATGTCCGGGTCGCTGTCCAGCGCCGTCACCTGAGCATCGGGGTAACGTTGCAGCAGCACTTCGGTCGAGTTACCGGGGCCGCACCCCAGGTCGGTGGCGTGGCGCACCGGCCGTGGCGGGATGGCGGCAATCAGGTCGCGTACGGCGCGTGTGCGTTCGTCTTCGAACAGGGAATACTGGTTGGCAGACCAGGCCATGTGCGGCTCCTTTGGGCGGGCAATGTGCCTAGCATATGCCATCTGTCGCCCGGCGGGACGGTTACGAACGGATTACCCCGGAACTGATCACCTCTGCTTGAAGTCAGTCCTTGCATGCGCACGCCCTTGAAGACCTACATCGCCCTCGCCATCCTGGCCCTGATCGCTGCGGCCGCCCTGCTCGGTTCACCGTGGATGAACCAGCGTTTCCACATGCCTGCAGAAAAAGCCCAGGCCCAACAACGCGAAACGGCCGGGTCCCCAAGGGAGCCGGCCGTTTCCAGACGCGAGTGACGCTTAGTGCTGCTTGCTACCAGAGCGGATCTGGTGCACCACACCCATCGCCACCACGACCGCCGCAGCGATACCGGTGGAAATGACCAGAATCTGGTAGTCAGGCATGAAGGCCATGGTGACCAGGGCAGCCACGATGAACGCGATCACCAGGTAGGTCAGCCACGGGAACAGCCACATCTTCAGGCGTACTTCCTTGCCCTCGGCAATCAGCTTGCGGCGCATGCGCAGCTGCGAGAAGGCGATGACCAGGTACACCAGCAGGGCGATCATACCGGTGGTGTTCATCAGGGTGTCCAGCACGTCTTTCGGGCGCAGGGTCTCGCTGAAGTTGATCAATGCACACACCACGGCCACGGCGCACGAGCCCATGATCGCGTACACCGGTACACCGGTACCGGCGCGGGTGATCTTGAAGAACGACGGCGCATCGCCACGCTGGGCCAGGGAGAACAGCATGCGCGAAGCGGTGTAGTGGCCCGAGATCAGGCAGCTGCTCACCGAAGTCAGCACCACGAAGTTCATCAGCAGCTCGGCATACGGCACGCCCAGCAGTTCCAGGGTACGGCGATAGGCGCCATAGCCAGAAACACCCAGGTGCGGGTCGTTCCACGGTACCAGGCAGACGATCAGGAAGATCGAGCCGACGTAGAACAGGCACACACGCCAGACCACCGAGTTGGTTGCCTTGACGATCTGCGCAGCCGGGTCTTTGGCTTCGGAAGCGGCGATGGTGACGATTTCGGCGCCGAGGAAGGCGAACATCACCCCGAGCAAGGCACCGATCACAGTGGTGATGCCATTGGGCATGAAGCCTTCGGCGGTGAGGTGGCTGATGCCGCGCACTTCACCGAACTGCCAGATGTTCATCACGGCAGCGGTACACACGATCAGGAAGCAGACGATCGCAATCACCTTGATCAAGGCGAACCAGAACTCGAACTCACCGTAGTGCTTGACGTTGAAGAAGTTGACGGTGATCAGCAACAGGGTCGTGGCCAGCACGAACACGTTGACGCTGACGTCGGGGAAGAAGCCATGCAGGATCTTGCCCGCCACATAGGCTTCCCAGGCCATGAGAATGACCCAGTACCACCAGTACAGCCAGCCGATGGTGAAACCGGCCCAACGGCCAATGGCGCGGTCGGCGTAGGTTGAGAACGAGCCGGTGTCAGGCGAGGAAGTCGCCATTTCACCCAGCATGCGCATGATCAGCACCACCAGGATGCCGCCTGCCAGGTAGGCCAGGACAGCGGCTGGGCCGGCACTGTGGATCACGCTGCCGGAACCGACGAACAAGGCGCCGCCAATAACCCCGGCGATCGACATCATCGTCAGGTGGCGCGACTTCAGCGAGGCACTGAGCTTGCTCTCGTGCCCGCTTTTCGCGGTGGTGGTTGTGGATGTTGCGTCCATCAGTTGTGTACCCCGTGCTTCTTTTTATCCAAGGAAAACTGTGAAACCCCGATGGCTGGCGATTTCACCTGTACATCAGTGCTAATGCGGGCAGGATGGTGTGAACTTACACACGCAGGCCTTCCATGGCGGCCTGCTGACGCGCCCCAGGGCGACTGCCTGAGGCGAACTGAACATGCTTTATGTGGCGATATCCGACACCTAATGTAAAAATGTCCAACGCAGAGAGCCATGCACAGTGGCATGAATCTCGCACTGCACTGTATAGGTCGCCCATGCAGTACACCCTGCAGACGCCCGGCGATACGCACCCTGAAGGCCCCGAATGTTCGAATTACATCCAGACTCCTCTACCCCGCTGGTCAACCAGATCATCGATGGGCTGCGCGAGCTGATCGACAACCAAACCCTCAAGCCAGGCGCCAAGGTCCCGTCGATCCGCGCCTTTGCCGCCAGCTATTCGGTGAGTACCTTCACCGTGGTCGAGGCCTACGACCGCCTGGTCGCCCAGGGGCTGCTGGTGAGCCGTGGCAATGCGGGGTTCTTCGTCAACCGTGCGGCGGGCGAACTGCTGGAGCAGCACAACACCGAGGCCGACACCAGTCGACCAACGTTCAACTCCGAGTGGTACCTGCAGCAGATTTTCGAAATCCGCCAGTTGCCGTACAAACCGGGGTGCGGCTGGCTGCCCAACGACTGGATGTACGAAGACGGCCTGCGCCGCGGCCTGCGCCAGGTGGCCGGCAGCCCGCTGGAGTTGTCGGGGTACGGCGACCCCATGGGCCTGATGGAGCTGCGTGCGCTGACCGCCCAGAACCTGCAACAAGAGCTGTCGATCGTCGCCAACCCAGCACAGCTGATGCTCACCCACGGCGCCAGCCAGGCCCTGGACCTGGCCGCACGCACACTGGTGCGCCCGGGCGATGTGGTGCTGGTGGACGACCCCGGCTACCCGAACCTCATGAGCATTCTGCGTACCCAGGGCGCGACCTTGGTCGGCGTGCCGCGCACCCCGGCCGGCTACGACCTGAACCAGCTGGAACAGTTGCTGACACACCACCGCCCGACCGCGTTTTTCACCCAGCCACACCTGCACAGCCCGACCTGCTCGCGCACCCCGCTGCCGCAGCTGCACCGCCTGTTGCAGCTTGCCAGCCAGCATGGCTTCCGCCTGGTGGAGAACAACCTGTACGCCGACATGGTCGCCGAGCCGCAACCGTGCCTGGCCAGCCTCGATCACCTGCAGCAGGTGGTGTACGTGGGCAGCTACTCGAAAAGCATCTCGCCCAACGTGCGGGTCGGCTACATGCTGGCCAATCCTGAGCTGATGCAGAAACTGCTGCACCTGAAAATGCGTTCGGGCCTGACCACTTCGCAGGTGATGGAGCGCGTGGTGTACGCCGCGATCATCGACGGCCGCTGGCGTAAGCACCTCAAGCGCCTGCGCCAGCGGCTGGCCGAGGCGCACCAGGAAGTTGGCCGGCATCTGCATCGATTAGGCTTCGAACTGTTTACCGAATCGGATGAAGGCATGTACATCTGGACCCGCCACCCGGCCATTCCGGACAGTGCCGCGTTGCTGGACGATGCGCTGGAGAAAGGCATTATGCTTGGGCCTGGGCAGTTGTTCATGGTCGACGCCAAGGCGACCGGGTGGATGCGGTTCAACGTGGCGTTCAGTACGGACCCGGCGATGTGGGAGTTGTTGGAGAAGGTCTTCGTCAAGCATGTGCGCCGGGGTGGGATGTAGTTCGCCACGACATCCGCACCGCCTGTGGGATTGAGCGCCGCCCGCGCGCCACGACATCTCACAGGCGTTGAAGATGTTGTGGCATGCACTTATTGGCTCCATCACCCCCTTCGCGCTTGCTCCTCTCGCCCCCAAATATTCCTGGCGCGTTAGAGCCTGTGACTACAAGGAGCAGGTGCAGGAAAGTGACTGGGGCAGGGAGCAGGTTTGAACTGTGTGATCAAAGAAGTTAAGAAGAAGTGTTGTGCCTCATGAGCCACCGAATTATAAAGATTGCATCTACTGCTTCCCGCCAGAGTCAGGCCTACCGCCACTGTACGTGGTTTTCAATTCCCCCTATCCCGGCGTGAAAACTATAGGGACTTACAGCGGACGCCCCTACAACCTGGACAAAGCCGGGGGGCCCAATCGAACGAATGGATTGGAGAGAGGCCCGGATCACAGCAGGCGGCGTCGAGTTAGTCAAATTACAAACAAGTCGACTTCCGCCTTCAGACGCGAACAAAATGATGATAGACAGGCTCGAAAAATCTACAGCGCACACTACAAGCAACCGACATCGACAAGCGATTTTTCATACATGAAATAAGGGGGCTTGAGCACCTCCGCGCCCTTGGCATTGCTGATAAAATTCTACCAACTGATGGCGGCGAAACTTGGAACAATACTCACGCAGCCACTTTGGAAGACTATCAGCTTTGATAAGACGCCGAGCTATTATATACAGCGGAAGCGCTAGAAGCAGACGCAACCCAGCTTGAGCGGGAATCCATGAATACCATTCACGATGTAATTAAAAACGAATATCCTACGGATGTAATTTTATTTTTCACCAGAGGTACTGGCATCTCCCACCCGCAACTAGACAGGCTTTACACCCAGAACAATTGGATTCACCTAGGTGACTGCATTGGCCTCATCGAACTGATCAGACGAATGACGAGCGACGGCTTGATTGAGCAAAAAGCCGGTGGATATGTGAAAGGCCCAAAATGGACGGCACCAAAATTCATGCTCGAAAATAAGTACACTTTCAATCAAAGTTGACAGCACACCAACGGGCGTTGGCCGGCGTACCCGGTGCGGTGCAGTTCGTCGGCGACGCTGACGCAATCGGCATCGCGAATGGCCAGCGCCTCGGCCAGCGCGAGGCTGCCGGTGAACACCGCCGAGCCGAACATGGCCGGGATGAAGCGCGCGCCCTCCTCGTTGGTCCATACGGCAATTTCCAGTGGCTTGCGGGGTTGGATGTCCAGGTCGCTCAGGCGGCGCACCACTTGACCGAGGCCTGACGCCACAACTTGGATCCCATCTTTTGAAGGGGTATGCTAGGCAATAGCTAAACGCCACTACCCAGGCAGGCTTGGTGCCTGTCTTCAAGGATGAGCCCTTTGCCCAGCCACCCGACCCGCCACACCATCGCCCGCCAGTGGCAACTGCTCAAGTTGCTGCCCGGCCGCCACCCGGGAATGAGCTCCACCCAGTTGCAGGCTGCCCTGACAACCGTGGGCCATACCACCAGCAAACGCACCGTCGAGCGCGACCTGGTCGAACTCGCCGCACTGTTCCCGCTACAGTGCAACAGTAAAGGCATGCCTTATGGCTGGTACTGGCAACCGGGCTTGAGCCTGGGCGAAGCGCAGCAGCTGCAACCCGACGCACTTACCCCCCCGACACACGTTGTACTGTATGCCTGGGTCGATGACGCGCTGGCCCGCCGCCTGGAACAGTCACCCCTGTCCGTCGATATGCAACTGACGCCGCAGGCTGGCGGCGGCGCCGCGCTGGTGGCCACCGTCGACGACAACCGCGCGCTGATGGGCTGGCTGCTGTCCCAGGCGGGTTCGATCCGCATCCAGGCGCCGCAGGCGCTACGTGCGGCCATGATTGAACAATTGCGCCAGAGCCTGGCGCTGCATGAGGGCGAAGGCGGCTGCAAGCAATAGCGCCAACGGCGTCAGTAGGTTCCCGGATACGCCCCGCCATCGATCAGCAGGTTCTGCCCCGTGATGTACCCGGCATGCGCACTGCACAGAAATGCGCAATACGCGCCAAACTCCGCGGCTTCGCCAAAACGCGATGCCGGAATGGCCTTGCGCCGCGCCTGGGCAATGACTTCCACATCACCACCCGCAGCCTTCAAGGTCTTTTGCAGGCGCGCCGTGTCGAACGCCCCAGGCAACAGGTTGTTGAGTGTCACATTGCGGCCCGCCAGGCGCTGCTGCCGGGCCAGGCCGGCAATGAATCCGGTCAGGCCACTGCGGGCACCGTTGGATAAACCCAGCATGTCGATCGGTGCCTTCACCGCGCCGGAGGTGATGTTCACCACCCGGCCAAAACCCCGCTCGGCCATGCCATCGACCACCGCCTTGATCAGCTCGATGGGCGTGAGCATGTTGGCATCCAGCGCCTTAAGCCAGTCATCACGCCCCCAATCACGGAAGTCCCCTGGTGGCGGGCCACCGGCGTTGTTGACCAGAATGTCGACCTGCGGGCAGGCCGCCAACAGCGCCTGGCGCACCTTGGGATCGGCCACATCACCTGCCACGGTATGGACCTCGATGCCCGGGCAGGCCCTGCGCAACTCGCTGGCGGTCTGCTCCAGGGTGGCCTGGGTACGGGCATTGATGACCAGGTTGACGCCTTCTTTGCCCAGCGCTTCGGCGCAGCCTTTACCAAGGCCTTGGCTGGCCGCGCAGACGATGGCCCAGCGGCCGGTGATGCCTAGATCCATTGGTTTGCTCCTTGATGCAATCAGGGTTACAGGGTGACTGACAGGCACTGCCGGGGCAATCTAGAGCACAGGACAGGGCCACCGGTAATGAAAAGAACTGATCCTCCGATAACCCTCGCTTATCCCTGCCAGCGCTTCGACAACGGGCTGGAGATAGAGAGGTAGCGTCACACTTCACCCGCCGTCAATTCCTCCACCAGCAATCGTGCCGCAGGCGATAACGGCGCCGCCAACCGGTGCACGATGCCGAACGGCTCGCTCAACGCCCGTAGCGGCACCGCCAGCGACACCAGCAACCCGCGCTGCTCGGCAAAGGTCGCCACTGCACGGGGAATTACCGCCACCAACGTCGGGTCATCTTCAAGCAGCATGAAGGTGGCGAAGGTGGAGAAGGTCTCCAGCGGATAACGCGACACCTCCACCCCAGCCTCGTTCAACTCGCGTTCCAGCGCTTGGCGCATGGGCATGTTGGCCGGATAAACCACCCAGCGATAATGACTAAGGTCGCTGATCTTGAGTGTCGCCGCCCCGGCCAGCGGATGCTGCGGATGCGCGACCACCGCCAGCGGCTCCTGGGCCAGTTCGACGAAGGCATATTCCGCCGCGTTGCGGCCCAGCCCTGGCCGGCAGATAGCCAAGTCCAGGCGCCCTTCGTCCAGCTGGACGAGCAGGTTGGCGCTGGTATTCTCGGTGATTTCCACTGCCAGTTGCGGCTGTTTGCGGCGCAAGCGCCCGAGGGCGCTGACCAGTGTGGGCATAGCCCCCATGATACTGCCCACCGCCAGCCGCCCGCCCTGGCCTTGGACGATGCCCAACACCTCTTCGCGCAGATGCCCCAGGTCACTGTGGATCAGCCGTGCGTAGCGCACCACGCATCGGCCCACGTCGTTGGCAACCAGGCCGCTGGGCATTCGCTGGAACAACGGTACGCCCAGTATCTCCTCGACCTCACGCAGGGCCTTGGTGGCACCGGGCTGGGAAATGGCCATGGCTTCCGCTGCCTTGTGCAGCGAGCCACAGCGGTCCAGCTCTATCAGCAAGCGCAACTGGCGCAGGCGCAGGCGAGAAAAAATGGAATCCAGAGAAGGGATCATCAGGCAGGCTCGGCAGGGGTTTCGTCATGCCGAGCACTATAGAGGGTCGTCTGCGGGGGCGTATTGAATTTTCCGCAAATGACCCTCGATCGCAGAACGAATGCACGGATTTTTCTGCAGGCTGTTTTACCGCGGGCCACGACGTGCCAGGCAGGCATAGGCCAAGCCCAGTACGCTGGCCGCCAGTATGCCAAGCAGCATCATCAGCTCACGGCTGTAACGGGCAACCATGGCCGGAAAACCGATGACCTCGCGGTACACCTGCACATTGGCCTCACCATCGGCATGGCTGATACTGACCCCACCATGGCGGATCTGCGAGTAGTCGGCATCGAAATACACCCACACCTTGCAGGTGCCACCAGGCTCGATGGCCGGGATATCAACCTGGGCAATGGCGGTTTCCAGCAGCGTGTCGTTGCCGGCAGCATCGCGCACCTGCACCAGGCCCTTGGCTGGCAGGCGGATTTTCACCTGCCGGACCTGCGCATCACCACTGTTGTGCAGTTCGATCAGCAGGCCGGTACGGTGGTCGACCAGCCCGGCCTCGAAAGGCTTGGCGAACAGCTGGGCATAAGGGGCCTGCGCCATTTCGATGAGCCGCTCGACCTGATCATGGCCCAGCTGGCCTTGAACGATACCGTTGATTTGCCCCTGCAACTGCTCGTACTTGAGCTGTTCGCTGGCCTTGCTGATCCGCTCGCTGAACTGGCTGGGGTAAGTGAGGTAGGCATAGGTCAGTGACGCCTCAAGGCGCGGATTGCCCCTGAGCAACGCGTAGGCGGCCAACAGGACCATCAGGCCGATCAGCACGGCGACGAGAAGCTTCCCCACCTTGTCCCAGCTCAATGCATGCTTCCTTCTGTCGTGTTACAGACGATTAAACCGCCCAAGGGTGCCAAGTTCGCGCCCCCCAGGCAAGCCTGGCTAGGCTTCGCCCCCGCCTTCGCGCGCCTGACGTATCTGCAGCAGCTGGCCGTCGATCAGTGACTTGGCCATCCCCGCCAGGTAGTACGTGGCCTTCATCATCACCTGGCGGTCGTCAGGCCTGTCGATGGCCCTGCGGGTGATCTCGGTGATGCAGCCCATGATGCCCGAAGCTTCCATCAGTGCGGTGCGTATTGGCAGTTGCGGTTTCATTTGCACCAGTTCGGCATCGCTGTTGCCAAAGCGGCTCGCGGCTTGCACGACATAGGGCTTGCTGCTGTTTTTCGGCGTTTCGCTGTCCATGTCCATTCCTCAAGATTAGGCGCTTGCCGAGGCTAGGCCGCTGCCTACCCCATTACAATGACAAAGGGGTGGAATGGGTCACTTTAGGAAATGGACTACAAGAACCCTGCACAGGGAGCGCCGAGCCCCCGCTCAGCCCACTTGACCCACCCCCGGCAGTGGCGGACGATCAACCTCCCCCACACAAGGACGAACACCATGCTGCGGATACTGGGAAGAGCCTCTTCCATCAATGTGCGAAAAGTCCTGTGGGCCTGCGCCGAATTCGAGATCGCGTTCGAGCGCGAAGACTGGGGTTCTGGCTTCAAGGCCACTGACAGCACCGAGTTCCTCGCGCTGAACCCCAACGCCATGATTCCGGTAATCCAGGACGGCGACTTCACCTTGTGGGAATCCAATAGCATCATCCGTTACCTGGCCAGCCGCTACGGCGCCACCGCGTTCTATCCCGGCGAGGCCCAGGCGCGGGCGAGGATCGACCAGTGGATCGACTGGCAAGCCTCGGACCTGAACCGCTCTTGGAGCTACGCGTTCATGTCGCTGGTCAGGCATTCGCCCGCTCACCAGGACCCGCAAGCACTGGCTGCCGGTTGTGCCGAGTGGTCACGCTACATGCGCATCCTCGACCGCCAGCTGGCCGGCACCGGTGCCTATGTGGCCGGCAGCCAGTTCACCCTGGCCGACATCCCGATCGGCCTGTCGGTCAACCGCTGGTTCGAAACGCCGTTCGAGCACCCGCACCTGCCCGCGGTGCGCGATTATTACGAGCGCCTGAGCGAGCGCCCTGCCTATCACCTGCATGGCCGAAACGGTACCCCGTAGTACCCGCAAGGACGTGTATCGAGGGGCGCAAAGCGCCCCAAGGTTCTGGCCTGTTACAGCGCAACCTGCCGCCCGGCTACCACCCCTCGCCCACGCCAGGCAAGCAGCAGCACCAGCACCAGCCCCAGCGCCGCCATCGCAGCCCCCGCCAGGGAAATCGCCGGGTAGCCCAGCCCCGCGTTGATCACCGCGCCGCCCAGCGCCGCACCGATCGCATTGCCCAGGTTGAACGCGCCAATGTTCACCGCCGAGGCCAGGTTGGGCGCATCCTTGGCCGCTTCCATGACCCGCATTTGCAGCGGCGGCACCAGGGCAAAGCTGGCCGCCCCCCAAACCAGGATCGCCAGGGCAGTCGGCAGCGGCCAGTCCAGTACCAGCGGAAACACCAGCAGCACGGCAATCAGCCCAGCCAGTGACAGGATCAGGGTGCGATCGATCGAGCGGTCCGCCGCCTTGCCGCCCCACACGTTGCCCAAGGTCAGGCCGACACCGAACAGCACCAGCATGGCCGTCACGAAAGGGGTGGACGCCGCCGCTTCATGCTGCAGGATCGGCGCAATGTAGGTGAACACCGTGAACATGGCGCTGGAACCCACCACGGTCAGCAACAAGGCCGCCAGTACCGGCCTGCGGCCCAGCACACGGATCTCGGCCATGGCACCCTCGCCCTTGGGCGACGCAACATTGGGCAGTGCGTACCAGAGCGTGGTCATCGCCACCAGGCCAAGCCCGGCAATCCCCCAGAACGCCGTGCGCCAACCCAGCATTTCACCCAACCAGGTCGCCAACGGCACGCCGCCGATGGTGGCCAGGGTCAACCCCATGAACATTGCAGCCACGGCCCCGGCGCGCTTCGCCGGCGGCACCACACTGGCCGCGACGATCGAGCCGATGCCAAAGAAGGCGCCGTGGTTGAGTGAAGTGACCACGCGGGCCACCAGCAGGCTGGCGTAGTCGCTGGCCAGGGCCGACATCAGGTTACCCAAGGTGAAAATGGCCATCAGCCCGATCAGCAGGTAACGGCGCGGGATCTTCACCGTGGCCAGGGTCATCAGCGGCGCGCCGATCAGCACGCCGATGGCATAGGCACTGACCAGCAGCCCGGCAGCAGGGATGGAAACGCCAAGGTCGGTAGCGATACTGGGCAACATGCCCATGGGGGCGAACTCTGTAACGCCGATGCCGAAGGCACCGATGGCGAGTGCGACAAGCGGTGGATTGATACGCATGGCAAGCTCCTTATCTATGCCGTAAATGCTACGATCCGTTCCAAACGCGCACTAGACTGCATTTTTGCGAACCACCTTTGCCTGAGAGGCACAAATGGACTTCAGTGGCAGATCCGGAGAGATGGAGATTTTTGCCAAGGTGGCGCAAGCGGGCAGCCTGTCTGCCGCCGCCCGGGCGCTGGGCCTGACACCCTCGGCGGTCAGCCGTATTCTCGCCCGCACGGAACAGCGCCTGGGTACCCGCCTGCTGCTGCGCACGACCCGGGCGCTCACCCTCACCCCCGAGGGAGAGGCCTACCTGCGCGGCGCACGGCGGGTGCTGGCGGACATGCTGGAAGTGGAAGAAGCCATCACTGACCAAGGCGTGCCACGCGGGCGCTTGCGGGTCAGCGCTGCGCTGGGCCATGCCCGGTTGACCGTAGTGCCGCTGCTGGCGGCCTTCAGCGCACGCTACCCGCAAGTGCTGGTTGACCTGACCCTCAGCGACGAGGTGGCTGACATTCTCGGCGGCCAGGCCGACGTCGCGCTGCGCTTCGGTCACCTGCCGGACAGCTCGTTGAGCGCTCGCGCCATTGGCGAGACCGGCCAGGTAGTGGTGGCCTCGCCCGATTACCTGCAACGCCACGGTACCCCGCTTGAACCTGAAGACCTGGCCCGGCACAACTGCCTGCGCTTCAACTTCCGCCGCGCGATGCCCGACTGGCCGTTTCACCGCGACGGGCATACGTTCTCACTGAAGGTTAAAGGGAATATCGAATGCAGCAGCGGCGAAGCGCTGGCACAGCTGGCCAGGCTGGGCGCCGGCGTGGCGCGTATCGGCACCTTTACCGTGGCCGATGACCTGGCCAACGGGCAACTGGTGCCGTTGCTGGAGGCTTACAACCCGGGTGATCGGGAACCGATTCATGCGGTGTTCGTCGGCGGCCCGGCGATGCCGGCGCGGGTGCGGGTGTTTGTGGATTTTCTGGTGGAACAGCTATCTGACGGCCTGTAGGGTCGGCCTCATGTCGCGACAGGGCCGCCCACGCGCGCCCTGATCAGTCTCATCGCGCTTGCATGCCGGCCAGGATAAAGCCCATGAACCGCCGCACATCCGCCCGGTGTGCCGTCATGTCCAGCGGCTCGCGGCTGCAAAGGCGCAGCAACTGAAGGTGCCCGTAATCGTTGATCAGGAACGCCGCATAGCCCACGTCCAGCCCAGCCGCCAGCCTGCCGCTGTCGCACAAGTCCTGTAGCAGGCATTTCAACTCGTTGACCAACGCGTCGTTGACGCGCCTGTAGGCATCCGGCACGCCCTGCTGATCAGCCCCCAGCAACGGCAGCAACGGCGGCAATATCTCGCGCCAGAGCGGTGCAGGCAGCACCTCGAATGCGTAATCGGTCAAGTGCGCTTCGTAGCAGCACAGGGCCTCCAGCGCATCGTCAAATTCCGGCAGGCGCCGCCGGGCTTCGGTCACCGCCCGGTGGTCGGCCTCGCGGAGCTTCTCCAGCAAAATTTCCTGCTTGCTGCCGAAATAAGCAAACACCGTGGGCACCGACACTGCGGCCAAGCGCGCGATCTGCTCCATGGTGGTGGTCTGGTAACCCTGCGTTTCAAACAGGCCTAGCGCCGTTCGGCTGATGGTTTCACGACGCATCGCCTTCTGCTGCTCGCGCAGTCCGCTCACATTCACACCTTTTTCGAATCGTACACGTCGGCGCACAGCATAACGCAAAGCTGCGCCGTAAAAATATTTTATTGACTAAAAGTTTTAATGAACTCAAAACTAATGCTCCATTCTGACCTGGGAGTTGCCATGTCCACCGCCGCAGACCTCATTATTCACAATGCCCGCATCTACACGGTCGACCCGCACAGGCCTTGGGCTGAGGCGGTGGCCATCTGCGGCGAACGCATCGTTTGCGTGGGCGACCACGGCAGCGTCATGGCCTACGCCGGCCCTGCCACACGCCTGCTGGATGCCGGCGGCAAACTGGTGCTGCCGGGCTTCGTCGAGTCTCACTGGCATTTTTCCTCTACCGCCTTTGCCTTTCAGGCGCTGGTCAACCATACCGACCCGCTACAGGTGCTGGCCCTGCTCCAGGCCTACGTCGAGGCCAACCCCTGTGAAAAAGCCATTACCGGCATGGGCTGGATCCAGCCATTGATGCCTGGGCATATGTTGCGCCGCGAAGTACTGGATGCCATCTGTGCGGACAAGCCCGTGTGCCTGCTGTCCACCGACTATCACACCATGTGGGTCAACAGCTTCGCCCTGAACGCTGCCGGCATCGACCGCAACACCCCGCCAGTAGAAGAGGGCGCCAGCTGGTTCGAAAAGGACCCGATCACCGGCGAGCCCACGGGTGTGATCATTGACTGCGCCGCCTATTCGCTGCTGATGCAACGTCTGAGCGAAGCCGGCTACCTACCGACAGGCATCGACCTGTACCTGCGCTCGATTCCTTTTTGGCAAGAGAAACTGGTGGCGGCCGGGATTACCACGGTATTCGATGCCGGGTTCCTCGACCCCGCTGGCGACCAGTCGCTGCTGTATGAAACCCTGCAGCAACTGGAGCGTGAGGAGCGCCTGAAACTGCGGGTGGTCGGCAGCTACATCAACATGGGCACCGAGGACGATCCGGTCACGCGGCTGCAGGCCATGCGCGAACGCTACGACTCGCCGCTGGTCAAGGCGCAGACCCTCAAGCTGATGCTGGACGGGACCGAGCTGAACCACACCGCGTTCCTGCTCGAGCCCTATTGCGACAAGCCACACAGCTGCGGGTCGACGACCATGCCCGAGGAAGTGTTCGAGGGCCATGTGCGCAAGGCCGACGCCCTCGGTATCGACGTGATGGTGCATGCAGTGGGCGATGCCGCCGTGCGCATGGCGCTGGACGTGTTCGAGCGCACGTTCTCCAGCAATCCGCCCCGCGACCGTCGTCACGTCATCACTCACGCCTTTCTCACCCACCCCGACGACATACCGCGCTTTCGCCGTATCGGCGTCATGGCCAACACCCAGTTGCAGTGGGGCGTGGTCGACGCCTACGCCGAGGCCATCCAGCAGACCTATGGCTACCCACGCTGGGCGTCGATGTATAAATTCCGCAGCTTCATCGACCAAGGTGTGACCGTGTCCATCGGCATGGACGGCCTGGTGTGCCAATGCCGATGCCAGCACAAGCCGGTGGAACACATCGAATCGGGCCACACCCGCCAGCTCAGTGGCGAACCCGATGCCCCTGTGATGCCCGATGCCGACGAGCGCCTGAGTATCCCGCAACTGATCGCCGCCTATACCCTCAACGGTGCATACCAACTGGGCCTGGAACGGGAAATCGGTTCGATCACCGTTGGCAAGCGTGCCGACATCATCGTGCTGGAGCAGGACCTGTTCGAACTGGACCGCTACCAGATCGGCAATACCGAAGTAGCGCTGACCGTAATGAACGGCCGCATCACCCACGACGCAGGTACCCTGCCCCGCGCCTGACCCCGGACCCGACCATGCACAACAATAACAACACCCTGCTTCTGCGTGCTGCGCTAATCTACATCGCCGCCACGGCCTTGATCATCATTGGCGTACAACCCATCTTCATCGGCCTGCTGGCCGAGCGGTTGCATCTGGACCTTAGCCAACAGGGCTGGGTACTTTCCAGTGAAATGAGCGGAACACTGCTCGGCTGCCTGCTGCTATCGATACCAAGGCGTCATCCCAGTGGCCGTGGGCTGTACCTGGCGGCAGCCTTTGCAGCGCTGATGTTGAACCTCCTCAGCGCTGCGCTGGACACTTTGACGAACCTGATTCTGTGCCGTTTTGCCTGTGGTATCGCTGCGGGCCTGCTGTATGCCGGGTCGATCAGCGGGCTTGGCCGGCTGCCGGGCCAGGATCGCTCGTACGGCCTGTCGCTGCTGATTCAAACCGCTGTCTTTGCCCTGTACGCGACCTGCCTGCCACAACTGGCAGAGCAGTTCGGTCACCGCACGGCGATTGCATCACTGGGTTTCTGGTTCGTGCTGATCGCTATGGCTGCGTTGTTCATTCCGGTACGGCTGCAGCGTGTAACCCCCGTGCGCCTGGCGCAGCCAGGCGGCGGCTCCGCGATTATCGGGCGCTACGCCCTGCTGGGGATGCTGTGCCTGCAGTTGGCGATCTATTCGTTGTGGGGGTTTGTCGAACAGTTGGCGCGCGAACGTGGCATCGAGGCGGTGGATGTGGGCTGGGCGTTCGGGCTGGGAATACTGGGTGGCTTGCCTGGCGGCGCCCTGCCCAGTTTGCTGGGCGCACGGGTGAGCCGTGGCCCGATGATCGGCCTGGGCTCGCTGGTAGTGCTTGTGTCAATCACCCTGCTGGCGCGCTATACACATGATGCCGATCAGCTGTGCATGGCACTGTTTCTGATGAACTTCGGCTGGGTGCTGGCGCTAACCTACTACATGGGGGCAATTGCCACCAATGACCCACGCGGCACGTTGACACCCTGGGTCAGTGCGCTGCAACTGGGGGCCGCGGCGGCAGCGCCGGCGTTAGTGGCGTTGCAGCAACAGAGTGCCGGGCGGGAAATGATCTTTGCCAGTGCAGGGATGGCGGTGGTGTTGGGGTGCGTGCTGAAGAGCGTGGCCGGCGTGGTTCATCGGCGGGCAATTCGTGAAGCTGCTTGATGGAGCGCATGAGCCGGTGATGGTGTGCGACGACTGCAGCCCGATCTGACACCGATACCGCCCGTTAGGTTATCTTCGACGCTTCACTGTACCGCCCGAGCCAGACCACCATGCGCATTGTCATTCCCGACGACTACCAAAATGTAATCCGTACCCTCGATTGCTTCGGCAAGTTGAGCGGGCATGCTGTCAGCGTCCTTCATGAGCTCCCGCCTGCCACGCTGGAACAACTTGCCGCACGTTTTGCCGATGCCGATGCCCTGGTACTCACCCGCGAACGCACACGCATCGACGCCGCCTTGCTCGACCGCCTGCCCAACCTCAAGCTGATCAGCCAGACCGGCAAGGTGTCCAGCCACCTTGACCTGGCTGCCTGCACTGCGCGCGGCATTGCCGTGACCGAGGGGCGCGGATCGCCGGTAGCGCCTGCCGAACTGGCCTGGGCGCTGATCCTCAATGCCCGCCGGCAACTGGTGCCGGCCATTGATGCCTTCCGCCAAGGCCAATGGCAGGTCAACCTGGGCCAGGCGCTGGCCGGGCAGACGCTGGGCATCTGGGGCTATGGCAAGATCGGCCAGCGCCTGGCGCGTTATGCGCAGGCTTTCGACATGCCCGTGCTGGTGTGGGGCAGCGAAAGCAGCCGCGCCGCAGCCAAAGCCCATGGCCACGCTGCTGCCGCCTCGCGTGAGGCGTTTTTTGCCGAGGCGGATATTGTCAGCCTGAACCTGCGCCTTTCGGATCAGACACGCCATGGAGTGACCTTCGACGACCTGTCCCACATGAAGCCCGACGCCTTGCTGGTGAACGTCAGCCGCGCGGAACTGATTGCACCAGGCGCATTACTGCAGGCATTGGATGTCGGGCGGCCGGGCTACGCGGCGGTCGATGTTTATGAGGAGGAGCCGTTACTCGACCCGGCCCATCCACTGCTGCGCCACCCACGTGTACTCAGCACGCCCCACCTGGGGTATGTGGAGAAGAACGGCTACGAGCTGTACTTCGGTGACGCCTTCGACAATGTGCTGGCGTTTTTCGAAGGGGTGCCGAAGAACGTCGCCAACCCGCAAGCTTTGGCACTTCAACGCTGAACCCAGTGCAGCCTTGAGGTTGCACTACCCAAGCAGGTGCAGCCCCAGCGTAAACACAGCCACGGCCAAGGCGACCAACGACACCCCATGACGTTCCAGATACGCGGGCCAACCGGCTGCTGACTGCGCCACGCATTGACATTGGCGCTCAGCCAGGCCGGTCAAGCGCGTCTCCACACTGTCCACACGGTCTGCCTGGGTGCTCGCTGCCAGCGCGAGCTTCTTCAGTGCCGTGGTGACCGTGATGGACAGCCCCTCCCGAGCCTGATTGCTGGCGGCCAGTTGCTGCTGGCACTGCTCAAGGTGCTTGCGAATCGCCCCTTCCTTCTGCACACGGGCCAGGGTAGTTGCCACGAGCTTTTTGTTCAGCGCCTCGATACTGGCCTGCAGTGCGTCATGCCCGGGGGCCTGCTGGGCCGACGCGTCTGCCTCATGGTGGGGCTCGTGCATCGTGTTCCCATTCACCTCGGCAAGCGGAGTCAGGGTGCCGTGTTCATGTAGCTGGTTCATCAATCACTGTCCGGATACTGCGGTAAGGGGCGAGAAGCTATCAAAATGACATCAACGGATCCACTGCTCAGTCGCGCAATTGACGGCTTTCGTCAGAACGTGCGCGTACACTTGCCTTCATGCCACTCGCAGGAGCCGCTTCATGCCCTACCCCATTGAAGAAAAACTGGTCATCGGCGTTGCCTCGAGTGCGCTGTTCGACCTCTCCGTTTCCGATGACATCTACCAGACCCAAGGTGTCGAGGCTTACCGCCGACACCAGGAGCAGAACCTGGACGAGCCGTTCCCCAGTGGGGTGGCGCTCCCGTTCATTCGCCGCTTCCTGAGCAACAACAAGGCGTTCCCCGACCAGTTGCCGGTGGAAGTGGTGCTGCTCTCGCGCAACTCGCCGGAAACCGGCCTGCGGGTATTCCGCTCCATCAGCCACTATCAGTTGGACATCACCCGCGCGGCATTCATGTCGGGCCGCTCGCCCTACGAATACATCCCGGCGTTCAATGCCTCGCTGTTCCTCAGCGCCAACGAGGAAGATGTGCAAAAGGCCATCGACGCCAACTACCCTGCCGGGCGGGTACTGCCTACGCGCATCTACGATGATGAAATCGACACTGAGCTGCGGGTGGCCTTCGACTTCGATGGCGTGATTGCCGACGACGAGGCAGAGCGTGTTTACAAGCGCAACGACAACCTGGACGACTTTCAGGAACACGAGCGCATGCACAAGGGCACCCCGCATTCGCCGGGGCCACTGGCAGACCTTTACCGCAAGCTTTCGCGGATACGCATGCTGGAGGACCGCAAGCTGGCCGAGGACCCGACGTACCAGCGGATTCTGCGCATTGCCATCGTCACGGCGCGCAACGCGCCTTCGCACGAGCGAGTAGTGACAACCTTGAAGGATTGGGGCGTATTCCCGGATGAGTGCTTTTTTCTAGGCGGTATGGATAAACCCAGGGTGTTGTCGATATTGAAGCCGCATGTGTTTTTTGACGACCAGCGCACGCACCTGCAATCGCCAGCGGGAAACCTGCCGATGGTGCATGTACCGTTTGGGGTGGCGAACAGAGTGAGCTCGCCTCAGGAACCAGACCTGAAGCAGGATCAACTGCCGATCAGCGCATCATCCTGCATGCCCTAAAGCGCAAACACCGGCGCTGTGCCACCCGCGGTTCGGGCGACCAAGGGGGTGCGCCGGTGCCGGGTACGCGCTTGCAACCCGGCCGAGATGGCGCGGTCCATCGCGGGGTCAAATTAGCGCGGGCCGCCACCCTGATGGCCACCAAAACCACCGCCGTGGCCACCCCCACCATGACCACCGCCACCACCCGGTGGCATGAACATCCAGCAACCCGACAAGGCGGATACCAGCGCCGCCACCAAGGCTGCGCGCAAAAGGTTTTTCGACTTCATTGAAACGCTCCACAAGGCTAGATCTGCTGCCTGCCTTAGCTGATTGGGCAGCGACAGGATTCTAGAGCTGCGGTGTGATGGCACAGGGAAACTTTGCATATCTTTACTGTCGAGCCAGTGGCCGCAAACGCCGCGCAGGGACCACCAGAATGATCCTCCTTGACCCATGCCCACTCGCCGCCGCATGCTCGAACGCTTCCACCCACGCTCAAGGAACGATTGCATGAAGCTGGAAACGCTTGCCATCCATGCGGGCTTCAGCCCCGACCCGACCACCAAGGCGGTGGCCGTACCGATCTACCAGACCACCTCCTTCGCCTTCGACGACACCCAGCACGGCGCCGACCTGTTTGACCTGAAGGTTGCCGGCAACATCTATTCGCGCATCATGAACCCCACCAACGACGTGCTCGAGCAGCGCATGGCCGCCCTGGAAGGTGGGGTTGGCGCGCTGGCCGTCGCCTCGGGCATGGCGGCTATCACCTACGCCATCCAGACTGTCGCCGAAGCCGGCGACAATATCGTCTCGGTGGCCAAGCTGTACGGCGGCACCTACAACCTGCTGGCGCACACCCTGCCACGCATGGGAATCCACACCCGCTTCGCGGCCCATGACGATATCGCCGCCCTCGAAGCGCTGATCGACGCGCGTACCAAAGCGGTATTCTGCGAGTCCATCGGCAATCCCGCCGGCAATATCGTTGATATCGCTGCGCTGGCCGAGGCCGCCCACCGCCACGGGGTGCCGCTGATCGTCGACAATACCGTGGCCACCCCGGTGCTGTGCCGACCGTTCGAGCACGGCGCCGATATCGTCGTGCACTCGCTGACCAAGTACATCGGCGGTCACGGCACCAGCATCGGCGGCATCGTCATCGACTCCGGCAAATTCCCCTGGGCCGAAAACAAGGAACGCTTCGCCCTGCTCAACACCCCCGACCCGTCCTACCACGGCGTCACCTACACCGAAGCTTTCGGGCCTGCCGCCTTCATCGGCCGCTGCCGTGTGGTGCCCTTGCGCAACACCGGCGCCGCGCTGTCGCCATTCAACGCCTTCCTGATCCTGCAAGGCCTGGAAACCCTGGCCCTGCGCATGGAGCGCCATACCGAGAACGCGCTAAAGGTCGCCCATTACCTGCAAGCCCACGAGCAAGTGGCCTGGGTGAAGTTCGCCGGGCTGTCCGACCACCCCGAACATGAACTGGCCCAGCGCTACACCGGCGGCAAGCCGGCGTCGATCCTGTCGTTCGGTATCAAGGGTGGCCAGGCGGCTGGCGCGCGCTTCATCGACGCATTGCAGTTGGTGGTACGCCTGGTGAACATCGGCGACGCCAAGTCACTGGCCTGCCACCCCGCGTCCACTACTCACCGTCAGCTCAACGACGAGGAACTGGAGAAGGCCGGCGTGCCACGGGACATGGTGCGCCTGTCGATCGGCATCGAACACAGTGACGACATCATCGCCGACCTGGCCCAGGCCTTGGAGGCCAGCCGCGGCTGATTCCTCCGCGCCCTACCCCATGTCGAAGGCGGGCGCACCTTCATCAAGCGTGGATGCACCCGCAATGACCCTGTTTTACCTGAAACTCACCATCACCCCCCTGCTGATGTGGGCCATCTCCCTCGCCTCCCGGCGCTGGGGCGGCCTGCTAGGCGGATTGCTGTCCGGCCTGCCGATCACCTCGGCGCTGGTGATGACCTTCCTGTGCCTGGAACAGGGCACGGCCTTCGCCCTGGGCGCATTGCCCGGCGCACTGGGCGGCCTGGCGGCGGTGCAGGCCACCTACACCGTCTACCTGCTGGCCACGCGCACACTCGGCATCGCCGTGGCCGTACTGCTGGCGTTGCTGTTCTATGGCCTGGCCGCCTATGCCTTTACCCACTGGGGCAGCCTGTACCTGTCGATTGCAGTGGCGTTGGTGCTGATCGGCGTGCTGATCCGCGCCAGCGGCCGCGAGCCCAAACCTGATACCTTGGCCCGCCCCCGGCACCGGCACTGGGAAATCCCGTTGCGCATGGTATCTGCCACTTCCCTGCTGATGATCACCACCAGCCTGGCCAGTTGGCTGGGCCCGGCGACCAGCGGGATGCTGGCGCCGATTCCGGTGATTGCCTGGCCGCTGGTGGTGTTCGCCCATGTGCAGGGCGGGCGAGCCGGGATGGCGGCGATGGTGCGAGGGAATGCGATCGGCGCGGTGGGGGTGATTGCGTTCTATCTGGTATTGGCGGGGCTGCTGGAAACGTGGGGCGTTGGCGTGACCATCGGGCTGGCCATGCTGTGCGCTGTGGTGCTGACCCTTGGGCTGGCCGCGGTGCTGCGGCGGCGTTGAGAGGTCGCTGGGCTGCTGCGCAGCCCAGCCGAAGCACGCCTGCACCTACAGGGACCGAGCGGACTGCTCGCACCTGCGGCCTTAGTCGAATGCCCCGTTCAACACCTCATAGATGATCCCGGTCGCCACGGCGACCAGAATCAGGTCTGCGCCCGCTTGCATCCACTCATACCCGTCGTAGTGAGGCAGCTGCCCCAACAGACGACCATCCAGTTTCTTGGCGATACCAGGTGGCAGGGGCTTGCCGCGGGCCAGGTTCTTCTGAATGCCTGGAGGCAATGCCGGGCCCGGGCTCCAGTAGTTGCGGTGGCCACCGAGGATGCCCAGTACATCGCCACGGTCGATGGACGGGCCGCCGTGCCAGTCATTGCCGCCGGCGCTCTGCTTGTGGCCGCCCGAATTGCCCTGGCCCTGGGCGTGCGGCGCCTGGCCCTTGCCGTGCCCCTGACCTTGGCCCTGGCCTTTGCCATTACCCGGGTCGGCGAGCACCGGGCCAGAGGCCAAGGCCACCGCCAATGAGGTGACAACGGCTGTCATGATTGTTGATCTGGCCATGTGAGCATCCTTTGCGAGAGAGGTTGCCCCACACTATAGACGGTGCGCACGCCTGCTTCACTTGCAACCGCCTCAGCAGGGATGGCTGACAAGGGAGGCACGCTTCGGCCACAATCGGTCGCCTGGTCCACGCTGGGAAGCACTGCATGCTCACTACCCTCGCCATCGGCAACTACCGCTCGATCAACCACCTGGTGCTGCCGCTGAGCCAACTCAACCTGGTGACCGGTGCCAACGGCAGCGGCAAATCCAACCTGTACAAGGCGCTGCGCCTGCTGGCCGAAACCGCACAGGGCGGTGTGGTCGAAGCCCTCGCCCGTGAAGGCGGGCTGGATTCGACCTGGTGGGCAGGCCCAGAAACCAGCGCACGAATGCGGCGCGGCGAAGTGCCTATCCAAGGCCAGCATCCGAGCGAAGCCAGGCGCCTGCGCCTGGGCTTTGCCACCGAGGACCTCGGTTTTGCCATCACCCTCGGCCTGCCAATTCCCCTGCCATATCCGAGCGCGTTCATGCTCGACCCTGAAATAAAGTGCGAGGCCATCTGGGGCGCTGGCGCCTATCGCCCCTCTTCCTTGCTGGTCGAGCGCAAGAATGCCCTGGTGCGGGCCCGCGAGGGTAACCGCTGGGCAGTGCTCGATCAGCATGCTGACAGCGGCGAGAGCTTTTTCAACATCGTCGGCCGGCCACGCCAGGCACCGGAAATCGGTGACCTGCGCGCGTTCATCAACAGCTGGCGGTTTTACGATCACTTCCGGATTGACCGTGATGCGCCTTGCCGTCAACCCCAACTGGGCACTCGCTCGCCGGTACTGCATCACGACGGGCGCAACCTTGCCTCGGCGTTGCAGACCATTATCGAAATTGGCGATGTGGAGGATCTGGTGGAAGCGCTGAATGACGCGTTTCCCGGCAGCCGTCTGGAGGTCAATGCGCCACCTGGCGGGCTGTTCAGTGTACGGCTGCACCAGCACGGTCTTTTGCGCCCGCTCGAGGGTGCTGAATTGTCGGACGGCACCCTGCGTTATCTTCTGCTGATGGCCGCCCTGCTCACACCACGGCCGCCATCGCTGATGGTCTTGAACGAACCGGAAACCAGTCTGCACGCGGACCTGCTCCCGGCCTTGGCGCGGCTGATCATTCGTGCATCACGCCGTAGCCAGGTTTGGGTGGTATCGCACAGTGCGCCCTTAATCAACGCGCTGGCAGCCTGTGACGGGTGCAATGTGCTAGAGCTGGAAAAAATACAAGGGCAAACCCAACTGCGGGGGGGTGGGTTGCTGGATGAGCCGCTGTGGCGCTGGGCTGACTGAATTCAAGGACGGTATGAGCCCGGCATGACTAACCGGCCCCGGTAATCTCGTCCATGAACTGGGTAAGAAAGGTTTCAAGCCGGGCATGACGCTCGGCAGCAAGGCGAGCCCCTTCTTGGGTCTTAAAGCCCGAAGCGAGCTTGAGCAGTTTGGTCTGGAAGTGCTCGATGGCATACGCCCCGTCCTGGTACGCCCTCTGCTGCGCGAAAGGATTCTCGACGTCATAGAGCGCCGACCCCATTCGCCCGGCGACGTAAAAACACCGGGCAATACCCACCGCGCCGATGGCGTCAAGCCGGTCACTGTCCTGAAGGATGCAGGCCTCACGTGTCAGCGGTTCGAACCCCGCCGAGTAACTGTGCGTTTTGATCGCATGCACTACCTGCTCAACACGCACACTCGGCCAGCCCATCTCAGCAAGGACTGATGCAGCCTTGTTCGCCGACAACGTCGAGGCCTGCCCACGTAACGGCGAATGCTTTTCCACCGCCACACAGTCGTGCAGCACCGTCGCCGCAAGCAAGATTTCAAGGTCGCCACCCTCTACCCGCTGAATCCGGTGCGCATTGACCCACACGCGCTGAATATGGGCCAGATCGTGAGAGCCATCATTCTGGTCGGACGGCAGATACTTCAGCAAGTCAGTGGCAAGGCACTGATAAGGGGCAAACGCTTGGCGGGTCATCTTCGGTAGGTTCCATTTCCAGTGAATGCGCGGGGTCACGGGCGCCGTCCGGACACTGCCTGGGCAAGTACCGAGAGCCTGCATGTCGGTTTCAAAGCCTGTACAGCACTGGCAGGAGCAGCCTTGTGCTGCGATGAGGATATTACTGCCAAAGTAGATCCTCAGCCCTATCAGCACCTTGCTACTAAGTATTTCCGTCAACAACACGTTTGTTACTGGGAGCACTTGTATTCGATCAGCAAGGAGTCAATGGATGTCCGCTCGCTTTTCCTCCCCCGCCACCCGTATTCGCCAAACCGCGCTAGCGGTCAGCTTCGCGGGCTCGCTGCTGGGCACTGCACATGCCTGGGCCGAACCTGTGGGTTACAGCATCCCGGCAGGGTCATTGGCTCACGCACTCGACCAGTTTGCCGACGCCAGCGGGGCAGTCATCAGTTTCAGCCATGAAGCAGTCGCAGGCTTGCACAGCAAAGGGCTGCACGGCAATTACGCGCTGCATCAGGCGTTGGCAGAACTGCTGCAAGGCAGTGGCTTGCAGGTACAGGCAGCGGGCGACAAGCACTTCATGCTGGTCAGCGCTGAGCAGGATGGCGCCATGGAGCTTGCGGCAACCACCGTCTCCAGCATGGCCCTGGGTGCCACCACCGAAGGCACCGGCAGCTACACCACCGGCTCGGTCAATACCGCAACCGGGCTGCGGTTGTCGGCACGCGAGACACCCCAATCGGTCAGCGTGGTCACCCGCCAGCAGATTGAAGACCAGAACCTGAACGATGTTGCCCAGGTGCTTGAACAGACACCAGGCGTGGTCGTTGACAGCATGGGGCCCGCCGGAAGCGACGCCAACCATATCTACGTGCGCGGCTTCGAGGTCGGCAGCATCCAGGTGGACGGCATCAACCGCCCCGATACCTTTGGCTTCAGGGACGACCTCTCCGACATGGTGTCCTATGACCGGGTAGAGGTAGTGCGCGGTGCCACGGGCCTGATGTCCGGCACTGGCGACCCGGGCGCCACCGTCAACCTGATCCGCAAGAAGCCGACCCTGGAAACACAACGCAAGCTGACCTTGAAAGCGGGCTCGTGGGACAACTACCGCACCGAGCTGGACGTTTCTGGCAAGTTGACGCAAAGCGGCAATGTCCGCGGGCGCTTTGTCGCCTCCAATACCGACAGCCAGAGCTACGTCGACCGCCAATCGCTGGAACGGCAGGTGGCCTATGGGGTGCTGGAGTGGGACATCACCGACAGCACGATGCTGACAGCAGGTGCGGAATATCAGGAGATGGACAACGACGGGGCAGGCAACCACGGCTTCCCGATGTTCAATTCAGATGGCAGTCACTTCAGCCCCTCCCGCGCGTTCAATTCGGCTTCGGACTGGAGCTATCACAAGCGTCGCACCAAGACGGTATTCACTACGCTGGAGCATCAACTGGACAACGGCTGGCAGTTGAAACTGAATGCCGAACACAGCCGTCGCAGCTATGACGACGCCTTCGCCACCGCTGCCAGCGGCACCGTCAAGCCCGATGGCAGTGGCATCAGCACCTGGACGGGGCGTTGGGCCGGCGAGCCCCGGCAGACCTCGTTCGACCTGTCGGCGTCGGGCCCGTTCGAGCTGTTGTCACGCGAGCACCAGGCCTACCTCGGGGCCAGTCACTACCGCGCCTACTACCGCAACGACGGTTACCCACTGTGGGCGATCCAGACCATCGACAACATTTACACCTGGGACGGTTCGCTGGCGATACCAGACGCCATCCATGCCAAGTCCTCGGAAGATGCGCTGGATGAAACCCAGGACGGCCTGGTGGCTTCGGTACGCTGGAGCCTGGCCGATGACCTGTCGCTGATTACCGGGGCGCGGCTGATCGACTGGAAACGCGACGAAACCTCTACCACCCTGTCGTCCGGCGCTACAAGCCGCACCTCACGTAGCGAAACCGGGGTCGTCACGCCCTACCTTGGCCTGGTGTATGACCTCAACGAGCACTGGTCGGCCTATGCCAGTTACACCACCATTTTCAAACCGCAGAGCAACAAGGATATCAACGGGACCTACCTGGACCCGTTGGAAGGCGTTAACTACGAGCTCGGTCTGAAGAGTGAGTTCTGGGACCAGCGCCTGACCGCGGCTTTCAGCGTTTTCGAGGTGCACCAGGACAACCTTGCGGTAGCCGACGGAAGCAACCTGGCGCCAGACGGCAACCAGGCCTACCGTGCCGAATCGGGTACCAAGACACGTGGTTTCGAGATGGAAATGGCGGGCGAGATTTTGCCTGATTGGCAGGTCTCGGCCAGCTACACCTATGCGGTGAGCAAGGATTCGGATGGCGACCGCCTGAACACTGAAATACCGCGAGACACCTTGAAACTGTTCACCAGCTACCGCCTGGCGACCCTGCCACAGTTGAAGGTAGGGGGTGGTGTGCGCTGGCAGGGTACCGAATATTACAAGAGCGCCGGGCCCAACAACGAAACGTTCACCCAGGACCCCTACAGCGTGGTCGACCTGATGGCTCAATATGCCTTCACGCCGCAGACCAGCGTTTCACTGAACCTCAACAACGTGTTGGACAAAACCTACTACACGGCGATTGGCGCGCGCGGCTGGTATGGCAGCCCACGCAGCGCCACGGCCACGTTGGTGTACGCGTTCTGACCCGCCAAGGCGACGCCTGATGGCCCCTGAGTTCGCAGATCAGAACACCGACCATCCGATCCGCGAACTGAGCAGCTCAAGCGCCGCCATCCCGGCCAGGGAGTTGCCCGCCGCATTCAGCTCTGGCGACCACACGCATACGGTAAATTGCCCCGGTACGATCGCCACGATCCCGCCACCCACGCCACTCTTGCCAGGCAAACCCACCCTGAAGGCGAAATTCCCCGCCTCGTCATACAGCCCGCTGGTGGCCATGATCGAGTTCACTTGTTGGGTCTGGCGCCGCGTCAGGATCTGCTCACCGCTGTGCTTGCAGAACCCATCATTGGCCAGGAAGCAGAATGCCCGCGCCAGGTCCAGGCAGTTCATTTGCAGTGCGCAGTAACTGAAGTAACTGCGCAGCACCGTCTCGACCTCGTTATGGAAGTTGCCAAATGACTGCATCAGGTACGCCATGGCAGCGTTGCGCGCGCGAAACTGATATTCCGAATCAGCGACCCGGGTATTGATCGAGATGTGGGGGTTGCCTGAAAGCCGTCGGACAAAATCGCGCATCGACAACGTGGGGGCAGCGAAGCGCGACTGATTGATATCGCAGATCACCAATGCCCCTGCATTGATGAACGGGTTACGCGGCCGCCCGCGCTCGAACTCCAGCTGCACCAGCGAGTTGAACGGCTGCCCCGAAGGCTCATGCCCCAGCCGCTCCCAAATGGTTTCTCCCGAATGGCCAATGGCCTGAACCAGGCTGAACACCTTGGAAATGCTCTGCACCGAGAATGGCACCCGCGCGTCGCCTGCGCAGTGATAACTGCCATCGTTGCCATAGACAGCGATGCCCAACTGGTTCGCCGGCACGTCCGCCAGCGCGGGAATGTAGTCAGCGACTTTGCCCTTGCCGATCAAGGGACGTACTTCTTCGAGAATCTCGTTCAACAGCGTTTGCATGGAAGGCCCTGTATCAATCCCCAGACGACGGCGAGGGGCAGTCTTCTTGACGAAGACTGAGCGGGAGAGATCACACATTCAGAAACAAATCACCGTAAGCGTCGTCATCACCAGGAAGCCTGACGACGCCAGCAGCGCATGAGGTCGTTTACAGGGCAACAGCTTGCTGCCGAGCGGCACAGCTTGACGCGACATTAGCGCCACGACGTCTGCGATAAAAAAATTGGATATCTCATTAAAGAAATCCCGCAGGCGCTGCCCTGGACCATGGGATTACAGTCCGCCCCACGCCGTCGTCCGGCGGAGTGGTTGCTGCTGGGCCATTACGCGTTCGAAGCCTTACCGGAACCCGGCGCAATTCACACCAATACAAGAACAAAGGTGACCACGCATGCTTAAGCCTCCTGTCGATGCCCCTATCGATGTCAAAGACTGGATCGATAACCGCCCCATTGCTGCCTACCAGTGGCTGATCCTGTCGCTGTGCTTCCTGATCGTGCTGTTCGATGGCTTCGATGTCGCCGTCATGGGTTTCATCGCGCCTTCGCTGATGCAGGACTGGGGCCTGTCGCGCGCCGCCTTTGGCCCGGTGATGAGTGCCGGCATGGTCGGCCTTGCCATCGGCGCACTGACCGCCGGCCCGTATGCCGACCGGTTGGGCCGCAAGACAGTGCTGCTGATCGCGGTCAGCGGTTTCAGCCTGCTGAGCCTGGCCTGCGCCTTCGCCCGCAACCCCTATGAACTGGCTGTGTTACGGCTGCTGACCGGCATTGCCCTGGGTGCGGCCATGCCCAACTGCACCACCCTGCTTGCCGAATACCTGCCCACACGCAACCGCTCGCTGATGATCACCATCATGTTCACCGGCTTCAACATGGGCTCGGGCCTGGGCGGCTTTCTGTCCGCCTGGCTGATCCCTCATCACGGCTGGAAGTCGGTACTGCTGGCCGGCGGCCTGCTGCCATTGGCTTTGCTGCCCCTGCTGTGGTGGCTGCTGCCAGAGTCCGCCCGCTTCCTTGCTGCACGCCAGGCACCGGCCAGCCAGATTGCGGCAGCCTTGGCCAAGCTCGGCGGCCGCTTCGCTGCCGGCACCCGCTTCATCGTCAGTGAGCCAACCACGCAGCACAAGGCACCGGCCCGGCAGCTGTTCAGCGAGCGCTACCGGTTGGGCACCCTGGCCCTGTGGCTGACCTATTTCATGGGCCTGCTGGTGATCTACCTGACCATGGGCTGGTTGCCGACGCTGCTGCGTGATGGCGGGCTGTCCATCGAGCGCGCCGCCACCATCACGGGCCTGTTCCAGATCGGCGGCGCAGTGGGCGCAATCGTGGTCGGCTGGATCATGGACCGACGCAACCCCAACCGGGTCATCGCCATCGCCTACGCCCTCGGCGGCCTGTGCATCGTCTCACTGGGCGCCCTGAGCCTGGAGTCGAGCCTGCTGGTGGTGGGCGTGGCGGCTGCCGGGTTCTGCATGAGCGGTGCGCAGACCGGCCTGAACGCCTTCGCCCCTGGCTACTACCCGACCGAGTTCCGCGCCACAGGTGTAAGCTGGATGCTCGGTATCGGGCGCTTCGGGGCCATTTTCGGCTCCCTCATCGGTGGTGCCGTGCTCAGCCTGGGGCTGGGCCTGCCGCTGCTGTTCACCCTCCTCGGCCTGCCGGCATTCGCCGCCGCCCTGGCGATCCTGGCCAACGGCCACGCCCGGCTGCGCGCGAACCCCGCAGTAACCGCGCCGTAACCTGTAACAGAGGACTTTCGCATGGCTCGTATCATTGGTGGCCTGGCCGTCTCCCACACCCCAACCATCGGCTTCGCAGTCGACCACGACAAACAGGAAGAAGCCGCCTGGGCGCCGATCTTCGAAAGCTTCAAGCCGATCCGCACGTGGCTGCAGCAGCGCCAGCCGGACGTACTGTTCTATATCTTCAACGACCACGTCACCTCGTTCTTCTTCGACCATTACAGTGCCTTCACCCTGGGCGTAGACGAGCAGTATGGCGTGGCCGATGAAGGGGGCAACCCGCGGGACCTGCCGCCAGTGGGCGGCCACGCAGCGCTGTCGCGGCACATCGGCCAGAGCCTGATGGCCGATGAGTTCGACATGAGCTTTTTCCGCGACAAGCCGCTGGACCACGGCTTCTTCTCGCCCATGTCGGCGCTGCTGCCCTGCGATGAAAGCTGGCCCGTACAGATCGTGCCGCTGCAGGTCGGCGTACTGCAGCTGCCGATCCCCACGGCGCGGCGCTGCTACAAACTGGGCCAGGCATTGCGCCGCGCCATCGAGAGCTACCCCGAAGACCTCAAGGTGGCGATCGTCGCCACCGGCGGGGTGTCACACCAGGTGCATGGCGAGCGTTGCGGCTTCAACAACCCGGAGTGGGACGCGCAGTTCCTTGAACTGCTGGTGAACGACCCACAGCGCCTTACCGAGATGACACTGGCTGAGTACGCCACGCTCGGCGGCATGGAAGGCGCCGAGGTGATCACCTGGCTGATCATGCGTGGCGCGTTGTCTGCCAACGTTGAGCGCAAGCACCAAAGCTACTACCTGCCGTCGATGACCGGCATTGCCACCCTGCTGCTGGAAAACCGCGACCAGGCACTGCCGGCACCGGTCAACGAACGCCACCGCCAGCACATGCAGCATCAGCTGGCGGGGGCTGAGCAGCTTGAGGGCACCTATCCCTACACCCTGGAGCGCAGTGCCAAGGGCTACCGCCTGAACAAGTTCTTGCATCGCATGATCGAGCCGCAGTGGCGCCAGCGCTTCCTGAGCGAACCCGAAGCGCTGTACCGCGAGGCAGCCCTGAGCGAAGAGGAAAGCGACCTGCTGCGCCGCCGCGACTGGCGTGGGCTGATCCACTACGGGGTGATCTTCTTCGTACTGGAGAAGCTGGGCGCCGTACTGGGTGTGTCCAACCTGGACATTTACGCCGCCATGCGCGGGCAGAGCATCGAAGACTTCATGAAGACCCGTAACCAGCAGGTTCGCTACTCGGTGGCCGGCAAAGCGCCCAACTGACGGATGCAACCCGCTTGATCGTGTGACGGCGCGTCCCGCGCCGCCACCCCCACCGCTCCCTGATTCAACCTGCCCAGCGCCGATGCGCCGCTGGCGGGCAGCGCTTTGCCCATCCCTGGAGAATAAAAATAATGAAATGCCGCACCCTGTACCCGCTCGTCCCTACATTCGCACTGGCAGCCAGCCTGCCACTGCAAGCCCTGGCCGAAGGCTTCGTCGACGATGCCAAGGCAAGCCTGACGTTGCGTAACTTCTACATGAACCGCGACTACACGGGCACGGCAAGCCAAGGCAAAGCCGAGGAATGGACGCAAAGTTTCATCCTTGACTTCAAGTCCGGCTACACCCCCGGCGTGGTCGGTTTCGGCGTTGACGTGCTGGGCCTTTACAGCGTCAAGCTGGATGGTGGCAAGGGCACCGCCGGCACGCAATTGCTGCCTGTTCACGACGACGGGCGCCCGGCGGACGACTTTGGCCGCACGGCGCTGGCGGGCAAGATGCGGGTGTCCAGGACTGAACTCAAGGTCGGCGAGTGGTCACCTACCCTGCCCATCCTGCGCGCCGATGACGGCCGCTCGCTGCCACAAACCTTGCAGGGCGCGCAGGTCAACTCCAACGAGCTGGCCGGCCTGAGCCTGTATGGCGGCCAGTTCCGCCAGAACAGCCCGCGCAACGACGCCAGCATGCAGGACATGAGCCTGTTCACGCGCACAGCCTTCACCTCGGACCGTTTCAACTTCGCCGGCGGCGAATACCGCTTCAACCAGGAGCGCACCCTGGTCGGCGCCTGGTATGCCCAGCTGGAAGACATCTACCAGCAGCGCTACTTCCAGGTGCAGCATCAACAGCCGCTGGGCAACTGGGTACTGGGCGCCAACCTGGGCTATTTCTGGGGCAAGGATGACGGTGGCGCCAAGGCAGGCGAACTGGACAACCGCACCGCTTCGGGCCTGTTCTCGGCGAAGCTGGGTGGCAACACGTTCTACGTCGGTTTGCAGAAGGTCATGGGCGATGATGAATGGTTCCGGGTCAATGGCACCAGCGGCGGCACGCTGGCCAACGACGCCTTCGGCTCCAGCTATGAAAGCGCCCGCGAGCGCTCCTGGCAGGTGCGCCACGACTTCAACTTCGTGGTGCTTGGCATACCCGGCCTGACCCTGATGAACCGCTATATCCACGGTGACAACGTGCACAACGCCAGCACCCAGGACGGCACCGAGTGGGGCCGCGAAAGCGAGCTGGCCTATGTGATCCAGTCTGGGCCGTTCAAGGCCCTGAACCTCAAGTGGCGCAACTCCAGCCAGCGCCGGGACTGGGGCAGCACCAACAGTTTCGATGAGAACAGGCTGATCGTCAGCTATCCGCTGAGCCTGCTTTAAGTCACCCTCCTGGGCTCACGCCTGCTCGGTGATAACCTGGCGGATACAGGCCATCAGCGCGACTGCCGCCGGTGACTGCAGGCAGCCACTGCGCTGCATGAGGCCGATGGCGCGGGCAGTGCCGGGCAGTGCCAGCGGCAGGCGTTGCAGTTCGCCGCTGGCAATCTCGTAAGCCAACTGGTGCGCAGACACCGCCGCCAGCATGTCCGAACGCACCAGCAGGCCACGGATAACCGCCAGATCAGCGCTTTCCACCACCGGCCACGGCGCTGTCAGGCCCGCGGCGGCGAAACAGTTGTCGAGCAGCTGGCGGGCCGGCGAACCGGCCCGCGGCAACACCCAGCGCGCCTGGTGCACGCCCTTGAGCGTCAGGTGAGTGTGCAACAGCGGGTGCCCTCGACGGGCCAGCACCACCATTTCCTCGTTGATGAGCGGCTCGCCCACCAGGTCGCTGGCATAATCGTGAGGCCGCAAGGCGCCCAAGACGAAATCCACATCCCCTACCCGCAGCTCGGTTGCCAGCAGGTCGAACGGGCTTTCGTTGGTCACCACCCGAACCTGTGGGTGCTGGGCCGTGAAGCGTAAAATGGCGTCCGGTAGAATGCGCGAGCGGCCCAATGGCAACGCGCCGACATGCACCACCCCGCGCAGGGTGCCTTGCATCGCGCTCAGGTCACTGTCCAGCAGGCGCAACTCGTTCAGCGCCCGGCGGATGGGGAACAGAATGTCCCGGCTGGCCACGGTGGGCTGCAGGCCGCGCGACGTGCGCACGAACAAGGGCTGTCCGCACCCGCCTTCGAGCACTTTCAAGGCCGCACTGACCGCCGGCTGGCTAAGGCCGAAGTGCCGCGCCACGGTTTGCATGTGCCGTGTTTCACAGAGTTTCACGAACACCTGCAGGCGCCGCGCCTGAAACAGGTAGAGGGGCTCGCCCTGCGCGGTGCCCAGCAAACTTGACACGCCGTCCAGTTCCGCCAGCACGCGCTGTGCGCGCGGCAGCAGGCACTCGCCATAGTCGGTCAGGCGCATGCCATTGGCATGACGCTCGAACAGGGGCACGGCAAAGCGCGCCTCCAGCTCGGCGATGGCGCGGGTGACCACGGACTGAGCACGGAACAACACCTCCGTCGCCCGCGAAACGCTGCCCAGCTCGGCTACCCGGATGAACGCGCGGACTTGCATCAGGTTGGGCATTTCGACATCGATCATAAGGGCTCCCGGCGCTCGGCTCGTGACTGCGGCGACTATGCCTCTACCCCGCTTGCCCGGCAATAAATAAAACGCATAGCCGCTGCAAATGAACGCATTAGTGCCCTGCACAGGCCAATGACATCCTGCGCCCACCCCCACTGCAGGAGCCAACGAACCATGAATACCCCACAAAAATCCGCCCTGGTGGTCAGCGCACATTCGGCCGACTTTGTCTGGCGTGCCGGTGGCGCCATTGCGCTGCACGCTAAGCAAGGCTATGCCATGCACGTGGTCTGCCTGTCTTTCGGTGAGCGTGGTGAGTCTGCCAAGCTGTGGCGCAAGGGTGAAATGACCGAAGCCAAGGTCAAGGACGCACGCCGTGAAGAGGCCATGGCCGCGGCCGAAATCCTCGGTGCCAGCGTGGAGTTCTTCGACATCGGCGACTATCCGATGCGCGCCGACAAGGACACCCTGTTCCGCCTGGCCGATGTGTATCGCCGGGTACAACCGGAGTTCGTACTCAGCCACTCCCTCAAAGACCCTTACAACTACGACCACCCGCTGGCCATGCACCTGGCCCAGGAAGCACGCATCATCGCGCAGGCTGAAGGCTACAAGCCGGACGAGAAGATCGTTGGCGCACCGCCGGTGTACGCCTTTGAGCCGCACCAGCCCGAGCAGTGCGAATGGCGCCCGGACACGTTCCTGGACATTACCCCGGTGTGGGACAAAAAGTATGCCGCCATCCAGTGCATGGCCGGCCAGGAACACCTCTGGGAGTACTACACCCGCGTGGCCCTGCAGCGCGGCGTGCAAGCCAAGCGTAACGTGGGCATCACCAGTGCACGCAACATCGTCTACGCCGAAGGCCTGCAGAGCGTGTTCCCACGCGTGACGGAGAACCTGGCATGAGCGGGCTGATCGGCAAGACCGGCATCGTCGTGCGTAACATCCCACGCGTTGAGCCACACATCATCGATGCCCTGGGCCGGCTGGGTGTCGCCACGGTGCATGAGGCCCAAGGTCGCAAGGGGCTGCTCAATACTGCCGTGCGCCCTATCCAGCAAGGTGTGGCGGTGGCCGGCAGCGCGGTAACCGTGCTGGTGGCCCCTGGCGACAACTGGATGTTCCATGTTGCTGTGGAGCAGTGCCGCCCAGGCGACGTACTGGTGGTGGCGCCCAGTTCGCCGTGCAGCGATGGCTATTTCGGCGACCTGCTGGCGACCTCGCTCCAGGCACGCGGCGTGCGCGGCCTGGTGATCGATGCGGGCGTGCGCGACAGCCAGACACTGCGCGACATGGGCTTTGCCGTGTGGTCCCGCGCCATCAATGCCCAAGGCACAGTGAAGGAAGTGCTGGGTTCGGTGAACCTGCCGCTGCTGTGTGCCGGGCAGCTCGTCCATGCCGGTGACATCGTGGTGGCCGATGACGACGGCGTAGTGGTGGTGCGCCATGGCGAAGCCCAGGCAGTACTCGAAGCCGCCACCCAGCGCGCCGACCTGGAAGAACGCAAACGCCTGCGCCTGGCCGCCGGCGAGCTTGGCCTGGACATCTACGAGATGCGCCCGCGCCTGGCGGCGAAGGGCCTGCATTATGTCGACCACCTCACCGACCTGGAAGGCTGAACATGGGCCAGACCCGCATACCCTGCCTGCTGCTGCGCGGCGGCACCTCCAAGGGCGCCTATTTTCTGCATGACGACCTGCCCGCCCCTGGCCCGCTGCGTGACCGGGTGCTGCTGGCGGTGATGGGCTCGCCCGATGCCCGTCAGATTGACGGCATCGGCGGCGCCGACTCGCTCACCAGCAAAGTCGCCATCATCCGCGCTTCGCAGCGCGATGACGCCGACGTGGACTACCTGTTCGCTCAGGTGGTGGTGGACGAGGCGCGGGTGGACTATGGGCAAAACTGCGGCAACATTCTGGCCGGCGTAGGGCCGTTCGCCCTTGAGCGCGGCCTGGTGGCCGCCAGCGGCGCGAGCACACCGGTGCGCATCTTCATGGAAAACACCGGGCAGATCGCCGTCGCCCAGGTGCCGACCGCCGATGGCCAGGTGGAGTATGCCGGCGATACCCGTATTGATGGGGTGCCGGGCCGTGGGGCGGCGCTGGTGGTCACGTTTGCCGACGTGGCCGGCGCCAGCTGCGGAGCCCTGTTGCCCACCGGCAACAGCCGCGACTGTGTCGAGGGTGTGGAAGTCACCTGCATCGACAACGGCATGCCGGTGGTACTGCTGCGTGCCGAGGACATTGGCGTGACCGGTTACGAGCCGTGCGAAACGCTGGAGGCCGACAGCGCCCTGAAAACACGCCTGGAAGCCATCCGCCTGCAACTGGGCCCACGCATGAACCTGGGTGATGTCAGCCAGCGCAATGTGCCAAAAATGTGCCTGCTGTCAGCACCGCGCAACGGCGGCACGGTCAATACGCGCTCATTCATCCCGCACCGCTGCCATGCGTCCATCGGGGTGTTTGGTGCGGTGAGTGTTGCTGCGGCCTGCTTGATTGAAGGGTCGGTTGCACAGGGCCTTGCCAGCGCGTCCGACGGTGATCGTCAGCGTTTGGCGGTGGAGCATCCGAGTGGGGAATTTACGGTGGAAATCAGCCTGGAACATGGCGTGATCAAGGGGTGCGGGTTGGTGAGGACGGCGCGTTTGCTGTTTGACGGGGTTGTGTGCATCGGTCGGGATATCTGGGGTGGGCCGCAGAAGTGATTCATCAATGGTTGCTTGGGGTTTCAAAAATGAATGGACACCGCAAGTGCACTGACCAGCAAACAGAGGCTCGCGACAGCCGTTAAATGCACGCGCATCGGCAGATACCACCCAGGCACGGCTTGCGCCAGTTTGCGATCCTGCCAAAGATGGCCGACAAAACCAAAGGTCAACGCCAGACACCCCACTGGCACAGGCAGCAACGTGCCAACCCAACCGATCAGGGCCGGTATAACGCTCCACACCAGTCGCTCTTGACGCTGCTTTGCGGGCAAACCCTGCAACGTCATGGCAAACCCCCAGTGCAGGGCACCGACGAAGCTCAATATCACCGCGCCATAGCCAACCAGCATCATCGAGAAAAACGCTCGATATTCAGCCCAAAAAAGGATGAGCAGCGTCAAACCAATAAACGGCAGCAGACCGCCGTAACCCAGGACAGCGAAGCGGCTTGGAGATAACGCAGTAGCATCGGTATTCATCTGGGCGCCCCTTCGCGACGGTTCAGGACCGGACGTCAACTGTGTCGTCCAATGAGGTTCAGGAATTCGTGCCGCGTCGAGGGGGCGTCGCGAAATGCACCTAACATCACGGATGAAATCATCACCGAGTTCTGCTTCTCTACCCCGCGCATCATCATGCACATATGCTGGGCTTCGATCACGACCGCCACCCCTGCAGCATCCGTGACTTCCTGCACGGCATACGCAATTTGCCGCGTGAGGTTTTCCTGTATCTGTAAACGACGGGCGAACATGTCCACCACACGTGCAACCTTGGAAAGCCCTAACACGCGTCCTGTTGGCAGGTACGCGACATGCGCCTTGCCAATAAACGGCAACATGTGGTGTTCGCACAATGAGTAGAGTTCAATGTCACGCACCACAATCATTTCATCGTTTTCACTCTCGAACAGAGCACCGTTCACGACCTCGTGAAGATCCTGGGCATACCCGTTGCACAAGTACTGCATCGCTTTTGCCGCACGCTGGGGTGTGTCCAGAAGCCCTTCGCGCTGCGGGTTTTCACCAATACCGACCAGGATTTCATGGTAGTGCTCGGCTAACGAATGTGACATTTGGACTCCTCACCGCTACAGCGGTGCCCGCCAGCGGGATGTGGTAGCCAGGCCAAGTGTGGCCTCAATCGACAGAACAGCCTGTAAAGCACCGAAAACAGGGGACGTAGCGGACGCCAAGCCAGTGGCGCGACCCACAGGCCCACATCGGCAGCACGCCAACTCCACAAGGTGGCGTCCAAGCCTGTAACCCAGTGCCCGCTCGCGAACCTTCCATGCAGGCATGACCTCAGTTGCTCTACCGTCAAGCCCAACGCCCCTGCATCGAAATCATCAGCACTGATGTCAACCAGGATGAGCTTTCCCCCGGTCGATTGCCTGCGCAGGAAGGCTATCTCCCGAGCGCACAACGGGCAGGCGCCGTCAAAGTACAGGGTGAAGGGCCACTCGCAATACATGTACAACCTCTCATGCTTGTACAGGTTTTTGTATAAGTTAGCTGAAACCAGGAAATTCGCAATGGGGGGGGCTGGGAGGTGTTCGCCGGTGGGTTTGTGTTGCCGGTGAGATCGAGCGCCGCCAAACCTCCCATGGCGGACACCTTCCACTCAAGGCCGCATGAGCGGCTCGATCCCGATCCATTTCTTAACGGGGTGATAGCAGAGCTTCAGCGGCGGAATCTGCACCTTGCGGCCCTGCACATCCAGTGCCCCCAGATGAATCGTCCACTTGGAATCTGCCTCGAACTTGTCCGTCTGAAAGATCACGTAAGCCGAGCCATAGCGCTTGTTGTTGGTCATCCTGGGAATCATCCGGTGCACTTCATCGCTGTTGATGTCATATGGCGATGGCCGGGCGGTCTTCTCATTCACCAACGGAAAGTCGTAGGTCTCGTTGATGCCCAAGTACACCTCGGGCCGCGCATTCAGGCGCGAGCCGTCTTCAAAGGTGATGTAAGCCCGACGGCTGTCGTACAGCACCGGTATCGGCGGCTCGCCACGATTGGCATCGGTAGACGGGCGTTGGCGGTCTTTGTTGTAGGCGATCATTTGCACAAAGAATTCCTGCCGCGAGTACTTCTCGCCCGGGTACTGCACGTACAGGCTTTGCTCATAGCGCTTTTCGCCCCATAGGGCGGCGTGGTCGTAGAGGTAGGTTTCCAGGTAGAGGGTGGTCTCCCCCTGCGGGCCTGGCACTTTGAACTGGAACTCGGATTCGCAAAGGTCCGCGTAGGCGGCGCGTTCGCGTTTCCAGGGGACGCAGGCGGTCAATGAAGCGGCTGCCAGCAGCAGCATGAGAGAGAGTGTGCGTTGCAGGTTATTCATGACCGGCCCTGGTCCAGATGCTAATGGATCAGTTTCGAGGGCTGGGTCGCGCAAGTCCATACTGACCCTTTGCCATTATCGCGATACAGACAACACACCTTGCAACCGCTCTGGAAGTGACCACAACGCCGCAACCGGATTTGCTAAGATCGCGGCCTTTCCGCTGGGTGAACTGCATGTTCACCCGAGCCATCTGCAGACTGCTGGAAGACCCGATGAACAAACTGATCCTGCCTTTCGCCATCTTCGTTAGCGTCATCATCACAGGGAAGATCGCCGAGCATTACGGCCTGGAGGGCAGCTGGAAAGTCGGCCTACTGTGCCTCGTTGCAGCTGCCGTCCAGATCGCGGTTACCCGCTTTCAGCGCCACCAGCGGCAGAAAGCCGAGCTTTAAAGGGCGCGGGGCGCTCTGGATGATCACGTTATGGGGACCTTTCTTTCACCCAATTTTCACAGTGGCTTGGGCAGGATGAAGCTATCCCTACGTGATAGTACTTAGCCCGCCTCGGCGGGCTTTCTTTTGCCCGCATGTTTCCTGTCGACGTTTTGGGGAACGGGAGCGGGTCGAAAAATCAGAAATAACCCCTTCCTTGTAGGCCATTTCCCAAAGATACTCCTCGCGCCTGATTTTCGTTGCACATGGAAATAGTCAGCCCTAGTCTCGGCCTGTCGCCACCCATTGGCGGCACGGTTTTGACAGACCGTGGTTCACTGAGAGCATGTGCAATGCCAGTTATGGCAGCTGTGCGTGGGGCACCTTCGTGTGCGCCGGGATTCTCAGTGCCCCCGGTCTGTCAACCCACAAACAGCTGCCACCCTTCCGTTTGACAGCGGTACTGCGGCAGCCCTGTAAGGCACTGAGAGGGTTTATGCTAAAAATAGTACCTGATCCACCCCACAACGTTCTTTCCTTGGAAGACACCCTGATTCAGGCTACGGACTACGCGTTATGCGCGGCGACCGTCGTGCATCAGGCAATGCTGCTGCAGCCCAAGTCCCCCGCGTCGATTTTGATGATGACCTCGATGCATGAACTGGAGACCTTGAGCGCTTTGCTCGAGTCCGCAATAGCCCAAGTGCAGATGCCCACGGAGCCTCGCACTACGCACTGACGTCTCGCTGATGCACTGCCTGGGCCGGCCTCTTCGCGGATCCCCCCTCCCCGGCACTCCCTCAGCCTTGAAGACTGCCGTGCTCCCGTAGGAGCGGGTTCACCCGCGAATAGGCCTGTACAGGCTGAAGCAATCTTGGGGAAACTGAACAATGTCCACAGAAGAAACCAAATTCACCGTCGGCAAAACCACCTTCTATCAAGGTGAAAACCAGACCCATCCCCTCTTCCGCATCGAAGCCGGCATCCCTTGCCAAAGCGCCCGTGAACAGGCGTCCGAGCTGATGGGCTATGCACGGGACATGACTCTGGATGGATTGATGGAAGATAAACCTCAGTTGATCTGGGCTTCGCACTACCTTTGCGCGTTGGCCAAGGCACTGATGGATGATGCTGAACTGGGCATGATGCGCTGAATGACTCATCATCGACTGGGTGCCTTCAAGACCTATGCGACTCCCGGTTTTGAAGGCGACTCAGCGACCTAACCCCTGCCCCTTTCTTGCTAGACGTGATCCAAGATTCAGTTCCATCGATTGCGACATCAAAGCCGAACCCTCACGCAAAGGCTCCGGTACTTTGGCGTCAGAAGCGCTCATCACCGATAGCCGGCAAGATCAGCTCCCGTACGAACGAAGCCCCGGACAAGCGCAACAGCGCGTCGACCATAGTGACCACATCATGCACCGGTACCTGGCGCCGCTCGCCACGTGCTGCGGCTTGTGCCAATGGCGTGTTCAGGGAGTCGTCGGTATTCAGATAACCCAGTTGGAGCACAGTCACCGCCAGGTTGTCACCCCTGAAACCTTCGCGCAGCGCATCAGCCATGCCGTTGAGGGCGAACTTTGAGGCGCCGAACGCTACCTCCGGGCGCCCACTCTGGCGAAGAGCTGAGGTCGAACCGGTGAGGATCAACTGCGGCCGGGGCGCACCAAGCAACTTGGGCACCAGGCGCTTGAGTAAAAGCAGCGTGGCCGTGATGTTCACCTCGACCAGCCTGGTGATCGATTCGTCGCTGTCGTCAAGGAATGCATAGTGCTCGCTGAAGGCGTGTTCTTCCCAGATGCCAACGTTGTAGATCAGGACATCCAGATCGGCAGGTGCCCGATCCGCGATCTGTGCCACAGCCGCCGCTGGCTTGGCAAGGTCGGCATCGACCCAGTGCAGATCGATGCCCGGGGCAAGGGCCAAGTCTGACGGCTGTTTGCGTGATACGCCGATCAGCGTGTCCCCTGGCTTGCCGAGCCCTTCGAGCAAAGCCCGGCCCAAACCTCTGCCGGCGCCTACGATCATCATCTTCATCTGTTGCTCCTTTTAACTGAAATGCTCCAAGCTTCCCTAGGCCGCTCAACTCCAGCGGACATTCAGTACGACGAAGTGCAGCAGGATCCAGACCATCAACAGCAGATGGGTCAGTTGCAACCCTTCCTGGCGGATCCAGTAGCCGAACCATATCCCGCCCAGCAGCATCGCGAACAGGAACCCGAGCGTTGCGCTCAAGGCCAGGTTCAACCAGGGCCGCGCCACCTCCAGGCCGGCGCCAAGCAGCAGTTCATAGCAGCCAACCCAAGCCGCGAGAACGGCGGCTGCCTGTGTCAGCACGATGATCGACAAGGCCAAGCGATGGATGGCGTGAGAGGTCATCGCTCGCACCAGCAGAGGGAGGCTGATTCCGGGAGGTTGGGCCAGCGGCGCCATCGACATGGTCTCCCCGATCGCCCCGGCTGAGCTGGTAAAGGCCTGCAGGTTGTTGATCAGGCTGATACTCAGCCACAGGCTCAAGCCAATGCAGCAGGTGATCTGGAAAATCAGCAGTGAAGTCGGAGTGTCCATTCCGGGTCCTTTGTGAGTTCGTTTCCGAAAGCAGCGAGAGCGTCCGGACGCCACTCTAAAACCTTGACTTAACTCGAGGTCAATACCGGTTTTCCAATAAGGCAGCCAGGGGCGACAACCTCAACCGTTTGTTCAAGCCGCCTGTAAGTCTGAGAAGTTTGTCGAGGTCTTGGGCGACCGACCGAGCCGCGCCGATCAACGCCACAGGTATGACCCACTGGAGGATCCGGGATAGAGCCAACCGGTTTGCTATGCTCTCTATTCCGGCTGGCCTGGCCTGAAGGCGCCGAGCGTGTGCGGCATTGGTCAAGATGCTTGAGAGTTTTCTATCCGCGTTTGTGGAAAAAACGAACCAAGGAGTGGAGTAACAGATATGCCAGCTTGTCCCCTACCCGCTGATGAAGCACTTCGTCAGCGCACACTTGATGATATGGACTTGGTCGATACGCCGGCCGAGCATTATCTCGATACCTTGGTACGACTCACCCAAGAACTAGCCCAGGTGGAGACCGTTCTGATCAGCCTAATCGATCAGGATCGGCAGTGGTTCAAGGCTCGAATCGGTATCGAGGTAAGCGAGACGAAGCGTAATGTGTCTTTTTGCGGCTACGCGATTCTCGGTGAAGATACCTTGATGGTTTCCGACGCCAGGTGCGATTCACGCTTCGAGGACAATCCCCTCGTGCTGAACCCACCCTATATCCGGTTCTATGCGGGCCACCCGTTACGTGCCTCAAATGGCAAAGCCATTGGCACCCTGTGCATGTTCGATCCTCGGCCGCGGAAGCTCAGCGAGGCGCAACAGGCTAATTTTCGGGACTTAGCCACGCTCACCGAGGGTTATTTGCAACTGCGGAGCCTAGCTCGGGTCAATCGCGCTCTGCGTGTTGAAATGGATCGCGGGCAGCGCAGGGCTTTACTTGATCCTTTGACACAACTATGGAATCGCGGGGCGTTGGCAGCATTTCAGAACCGAGAGCTTCGTTTGGCTGAGGAGCGAGGTTTACAGCTAGGTGCCGTATACGCAGACCTCGACCGTTTCAAATCCGTCAATGACGAGCATGGCCACGATGCTGGCGATAAAGTGCTCTGCGAATGTGCCCGCCGACTGCGGGCTACGCTTCGGCCAGATGACCTGCTGGTACGCCAGGGAGGAGAGGAGTTTGTGGCCCTGCTACGGGTTAAAGATAGCCAAGAATTAACGCAGATTGCGGAGCGCTTGCGTCAGTCAATTGGCAGCGCGCTGTTTTTGTTGCCCGGCGGCCCTCGGAAGATGACCATGAGCATCGGATGCGCCCTGCTCACCCAGGGTGAGCAGATTGATGATGCAATAAAGCGCGCTGACGGCGGTCTCTATGCGGCCAAACATGGGGGGCGTGACCAGGTTGTCTATGTGCCAGCGTTATCCTGAGGAAGTTGAGACTCGGTAACATGGGGCGAGACTCTCCCTATACGAGATGCGCTAGCGTATTTGCCACCCCGGTCTCCAAGTGGGTTCTCCTTCGCAAGCGTGTCGAGCCAAGGCCGCCCTGGAGGCGCTGATTAGCGCCGCCGGGGCAGTTCAGAGCTCATCCCTGAGTTTTTTTGCTGCGGTACTCGGTGGTGGTCATGCCGGCGTAGCCCCAGTTATCGGTGTCGACCTCATCGATCACGATATGGGTGAGCTCAGGTTTCTTTCCGAGCACTCGCTGCAAGGTCTCTGTGATTTCCTTGATGACTTGGGCTTTCTGATCACGGGTGACGCCGTCGCGAGTGATGCGGACGCTGACGAAGGGCATGGTATTACTCCTATGGGGTGGGGAAATCAGGGCAAGGAGGCGGGATGCCTCCCCGTTACGTTCAGCCTATTACCATTTGCCGACACTCATACCGCCGTCAACCGGCAACACCACGCCCGTGGTGAACCCGGCGTTGGCCAGGTAAAGCACGGCGTCGGCAATGTCGCTGACGCGTCCGATGTGTCCGGCCGGTTGCAGGCCGTTGAGGAAGTCGAAGCTGGCCGGATCGTGCATCGGCGTCTCGATGATGCCGGGAGCCACCGCGTTAACCTGGATGTTGTGCGACGACAGCTCCAGCGCCAGGGCGCGGGTAACTTGGTTGAGGCCCCCCTTGATCAGCACCGGCAAGGCGGCGGGCACGGCGATGTTGGGTTGCAGCGCCACGGCAGCGGTGATGTTGATGATGTGACCCTGGCGCCGCTCGATCATGTGCACGGCGGCGGCCTGGGAGGCGTAGACCACGCCCTTGAGGTTGGTCTCCAGCATGCTTTGGATGTCTTCCGGGCTGTAGTCGACGAAGGGTTTGGGCAGGAAGAAGCCAGCGTTGTTGACCAACACGTCGACCTGGCCGAAGGCGTCGATGCTGGCCTGAATCAGGCGGCGGGCGGTCTCAGGCTTGGCGATATCACCGGCCACGCCGATGAAGGCGGGGCTGTCCAGTTGTGCCTTGGCCTCGGCGAGGCGTCCGGCGGAGCGGGCATTGCCGACCACATTGAAGCCACTGGCGAGGAAAGCCTTGGCCAGGCCGAAGCCGATGCCGCTGGAGGCGCCGGTGATCACTACCGTTTTGCTGTTGCTCATGTCGTTTCTCCCAATCAGGTGACGCAGAAGAGCGCCGTTGGGAGGACTATATTTTTGCTTTAGATAAGGATAAATATGGCAGCAAGAACTTCAGTTGATACATGGTGTAATCAATGCAGCGGCATTTCGACGACGTCCTACTCGGCAGCATCGAGCTGTTCTGCCTGGCGGCGGAGCTGGGCAGCTTCACCGCGGCCGGTCTCGCGGCGGGCGTGACGCCGGCAGCGGTCAGTCGCTCGATCAGCCGCCTGGAAGAGCGCTTGGGCTCCAGACTGTTCGTCCGTACCACCCGCAGCATCCGTCTGACCGAGGGCGGGCGAGGCTACTACGAACAGTGTCGTCAGGCGCTGACCCAGCTGGTGGAGGCCGAACGGGTGGTGACCGGGCAGCAGCAGGAGCCTTCGGGCACACTGCGCATCAGCCTGCCCACGACCTACGGGCACCACCGCATCCTGCCGCTGCTGCCCGAGTTTCGCCGGCGCTACCCGAAGGTGCAGGTCGACATCCACCTGGGCAACCGCAATATCGACTTTGTCGGCGAGGGCTACGACCTGGCCATCCGCGTGCGTGCACAGCCGGATTCGACTCTGATCGCCCGGCCGCTGGAAGACGCCCGGCTGGTGGTGGTGGCCACTCCAGATTACTTGGAACACGCGGGGGAACCGCAGAGCCTTGAAGAACTGGCGCAGCATGACTGCATCCAGTTCGAACTGCCCAGCAGCGGTCGGCGCATCGCCTGGCTGTTCGAAGAGGAGGGCCGCGAACGGGAAGTACTCACCGAGGGCGGCTACATCTGCTCGGACGACGTGCTCGGTGGCGTGACCTTGGCCAAGCACGGCGCGGGACTGTTCCAGACCTACCGCTTTATCGTCGAGCGCGAGCTGGCCGAGGGCTCGCTGGTCGAGGTGCTGCGGCCCTTCGCTGGCCGCTCGCGGCCGTTCACCCTGCTGTATCCCCAAGGCCGGCACATGCCGTTGCGCCTGCGGGCCTTCGTCGACTTCATCATGGACAAGCGGCGCCAGTGGGCTGCTGGCAGCTGAGGGGACGTATCACTCTGTACCAGTGCCATGGTGGATGCGGCGCCGATGGGCCAGTCTGTAATTGGCCTTGGACCGATCCCCGGTTTAGCACCTGCCGGCCCAGCACCGGGCCGAGCCGGTGGCATGGATGGAATCACGCTCACCTCAGGCGTACGCCACGATCTCGAACGAGGTTAAGCAGCACAACCTCAAATTCGGTGGAGCGCCTGCCTCGGCGGTCAACGACTACAGCATTCCGCTCTACACCCACGCCGATCCTGACGAGGTTGACATGCGAATTCGCGGTGGTGTTACCCTGAGAAGTCACGCAAAAGTCACGCACATGAAAAAGGCCACTCCTTTCGGAAATGGCCTAAGTCATTGAAATATATGGTCGGGACGGAGTGATTCGAACACTCGACCCCTTGCACCCCATGCAAGTGCGCTACCGGGCTGCGCTACGCCCCGACTGGGCTTTGAAGCATGTTCTCAATCTTGCCGAGAACGTTGAAGAATGTACCCTAACCCTCTGATAAATGAAAGCTTTTTCTCAAAAAATTTTCCACTCATCAGAAACCCGGTTTACTTCTTCAACACCACCAACACATCCTCCAATTCAACAATCATCTGCCGAATCAGCTGCTTGTACTGGCTGGATTCATCTTTAGCCTCATCACTGGAGAGCCTCAACCGCGCCCCGCCAATGGTGAACCCCTGATCATACAGCAGCGCACGAATCTGGCGGATCATCAGCACATCCTGGCGCTGGTAATACCGCCGGTTCCCCCGCCGCTTCACAGGGTTCAGCTGGTCGAACTCCTGCTCCCAATACCGCAGCACGTGTGGCTTTACGGCACACAACTCGCTCACTTCACCAATGGTGAAGTAGCGTTTGCCCGGTATGGGGGGCAGTTCGTCGTTATGGCTTGGTTCCAGCATAGGCCTCAACCCGGGCCTTCAACTTCTGCCCTGGACGAAAGGTGACGACGCGCCGTGCGGTGATCGGGATCTCTTCCCCTGTCTTGGGGTTGCGGCCCGGCCGCTGGCGTTTGTCGCGAAGGTCGAAGTTGCCGAAACCGGACAGCTTGACCTGCTCGTTCTCTTCAAGTGCGTGCCGAATTTCTTCGAAAAACAGCTCGACCAGCTCCTTGGCCTCACGCTTGTTAAGCCCCAGCTCCTCGTACAGCCTTTCGGCCATCTCAGCTTTCGTCAGAGCACCCATGCCGTTATTTCCTTAACGTGGTGTTCAACCTTTGTTCGAGCGAGGTGAGGATGTTTTGCAGGGTAGTGTTCACCTCATCGTCGTTAAGAGTGCGCGATGGATGCTGCCAGGTCAAGCCGACGGCAAGGCTTTTTCTATCAGGATCAATGCCTTTACCTTGGTACACATCAAACAGCCTGAGGTCTGTGAGCCATTCGCCTGCATTGTCACGAATTAATTCAAGCACCGCGCTAGAAGCCACATCACGTCCTGCGATCAAAGCCAGGTCACGACGGGTTTCCGGGAACTTGGACAGTTCGCTGAATTTCGGCAGGCGGCCTTCGACCACGTCGCCCAGCACCAGCTCGAACAGGAACACCGGGCGGTCCAGACCCAGGGCCTTGGCCAGCTCTGGGTGAATGGCGCCGAGGTAGCCGACCAGTTTACCGTCACGCTCGATGGCAGCGGTCTGGCCTGGGTGCAGGGCTGGGTGTTTGCCGGCGCTGAAGGTGAAGTCGCTCAGGGCGCCGGAGTAACCCAGCAAGGCTTCGACGTCGGCTTTGACGTCGAAGAAGTCGACGCCGTCGCGGCCGTTGGCCCAGCCTTCTGGCAGGCGGCTGCCGGTGATGACGCCGGCAATCATTGGCTGCTGCTGCAGGTCACCCAGTTGGCCGACAAAGCGCAGGCCGCTTTCGAACAGGCGCACGCGGTCTTGCTGGCGGTTCAGGTTGTGCTGCAGTGCCTTGACCAGGCCCGGCCACAGCGAGGCGCGCATGGCGGCCATGTCGCTGGAGATGGGGTTGGCCAGCAGCAGCGGCTCTACGCCCGGGCTGAACAGTTCGAACAGTTTCGGGTCGATGAAGCTGTAGGTGATGGCTTCCTGGTAGCCGCGGGCAACCAGCAGGCGGCGCAGGGTCGGCAGGTCACCACGGGTTTCCGGCTTGCCCTGTGGCGCCAGGCGCGCCTGAGGGTAGCGGACCGGCAGGTTGTTGTAGCCGTACAGGCGGGCCAGCTCTTCGATCAGGTCCACTTCCAGGCTGATGTCGAAGCGGTGGCTTGGTACGCTGACGGTCCACTGCCCTTCTGCACTTTTAACCGTGGTCAGTTCCAAGGCGTTGAGCAACTGCTCGACCTGGGCTGGGTCCATTTCCATGCCAAGCATCTGGGTGATGCGTTCGGCGCGCAGGGTGACCGGGGCTACTTGTGGCAGGTGCTGCTCGCTGACCGCTTCAACCACAGGGCCGGCTTCGCCGCCAACGATGTCCAGCAGCAACTGGGTGGCGCGCTCAATGGCTTCGCGGGCCAGTTGCGAGTCGACGCCGCGCTCGTAGCGGTGCGAGGCATCGGTGTGCAGGCCGTAGGAACGGGCTTTACCGGCGACGGAAATCGGCTCGAAGAAGGCGCTTTCCAGGAACAGGTCGCGGGTTTTTTCGGTGTTCACACCGCTGTGCTCGCCCCCCATGACGCCAGCGATGGCCAAGGCGCGGGTGTGGTCGGCGATGACCAGGGTGTCAGCACGCAGGGCCACTTCCTGGCCGTCGAGCAGGACGAGTTTTTCGCCCTCTTCGGCCATGCGCACGCGGATGCCGCCGTTGATTTCCGCCAGGTCGAAGGCGTGCATCGGCTGGCCGAGTTCGAGCATCACGTAGTTGGTGATGTCGACGGCGGCGTCGATGCTGCGAACGTCGCTGCGGCGCAGGCGCTCGACCATCCACAGTGGGGTTGGCTTGCTCAGGTCGACGTTACGGATAACGCGGCCCAGGTAGCGCGGGCAGGCAGCCGGGGCGCTGACTTCGACCGGGCGCACTTCGTCATGGACGGCCGCTACGGCTGGCACCACCGGGCGGGTGACCGGGGTGTCGTACAGGGCGCTGACGTCGCGTGCCAGGCCGGCGATGGACAGGCAGTCGCCGCGGTTCGGGGTCAGGCCGATTTCGATGCTGGCATCATCCAGGCTCAGGTACGTGCGAATGTCTTCGCCAACCGGAGCGTCGGCAGCCAGTTCCAGCAGGCCGTCGTTTTCTTCGCTGATCTGCAGTTCGGCAGCCGAGCACAGCATGCCGAAGGACTCGACACCGCGCAGCTTGGCCTTCTTGATCTTGAAGTCGCCTGGCAGTTCGGCACCGATCATGGCGAACGGGATCTTGATGCCTGGGCGGGCGTTAGGGGCGCCGCACACAACCTGGAAGGTTTCCTGGCCGCTGCTTACCTGGCACACGCGCAGCTTGTCGGCGTCCGGGTGTTGTTCGGTGGCGAGAATTTCGCCCACGACGATGCCGCTGAACTGGCCGGCAGCGGGGGTAACGCTGTCAACTTCGAGGCCGGCCATGGACAGGCGGGCGACCAGTTCGTCACGGGAGACTTGCGGGTTGACCCAACCGCGCAGCCACTGTTCACTGAATTTCATGCTGTTCTCCTGAAAGTTGCGTCGATTGGGCCTAGCGGAATTGGGCTAGGAACCGCAGGTCGTTGTCGAAGAACAGACGCAAATCGTTGACGCCATAGCGCAGCATGGCCAGGCGCTCGGCACCCATGCCGAAGGCGAAGCCCTGGAACTCTTCTGGGTCGATGCCGGACATGCGCAACACATTCGGGTGCACCATGCCGCAGCCCATCACTTCCAGCCAGCCGGTTTGCTTGCACACGCGGCAGCCGTTGCCGGAACACATCACGCACTGGATGTCGACTTCTGCAGACGGCTCGGTGAAGGGGAAGAACGATGGGCGGAAACGGACCGCCAGTTCTTTCTCGAAGAATACGCGAAGGAATTCTTCGATGGTGCCCTTGAGGTCGGCGAAGTTGATATCGCGATCGATCAGCAGGCCTTCGACCTGGTGGAACATCGGCGAGTGGGTGATATCCGAGTCGCAGCGGTATACGCGGCCCGGGCACACAATGCGGATGGGCGGCTGGGTGGACTCCATGGTCCGCACCTGCACCGGCGAGGTGTGGGTGCGCAGCAGCATGTTGGCATTGAAGTAGAAGGTGTCGTGCATCGCCCGCGCCGGGTGGTGGCCAGGGATGTTGAGCGCTTCGAAGTTGTGGTAGTCGTCTTCCACCTCTGGGCCTTCGGCAATGCCGTAACCAATGTGGGTGAAGAACTGCTCGATGCGCTCGAGTGTACGGGTGATCGGGTGCAGGCCACCGGTGGCCTGGCCGCGGCCTGGCAGGGTGACGTCAATGCATTCGGCAGCCAGGCGAGCGCTGAGCTCGGCTTCTTCAAAGGCAGCCTTGCGGGCATTGAGCACAACGGTGACGCGCTCTTTGGCGTCGTTGATCAGCGCGCCGACTTTCGGCCGCTCTTCGGCTGGCAGGTTGCCCAGGGTCTTCATCACCTGGGTCAGTTCGCCCTTCTTGCCGAGATAATTAACCCGGATCTGTTCCAGGGCGTTGATGTCTTCAGCGCGTTCCACGGCCTCTAGGGCTTGGGAGACCAGCGCATCCAGGTTTTCCATGTACAGACTCCAGATACGAAAATAGGGGAAGAGCTTTGAAGGCTCTTCCCCTATCGATGACGTTCAATGCCCGGCAGCGCTAGCACCGCCGGGTGATTGTCGCGGGTACTTAAGCCAGAACGGCTTTAGCTTTCTCGACAATCGCAGCAAACGCCGCTTTTTCGTTCACTGCCAGATCAGCCAGAACCTTACGGTCGATTTCGATCGAAGCCTTTTTCAGGCCAGCAATCAGACGGCTGTAGGACAGACCGTTGGTGCGGGCACCGGCGTTGATACGAGCGATCCACAGTGCGCGGAACTGACGCTTCTTCTGGCGACGGTCGCGGTAGGCGTATTGGCCTGCCTTGATGACCGCTTGCTTGGCTACACGGAATACGCGCGAACGTGCACCGTAGTAACCTTTAGCCAGTTTCAGAATTTTTTTGTGACGCTTACGAGCGATAACGCCGCGCTTAACACGAGCCATGAGTAACTTCCTCTATCTTAACCAGAATTAACGAACGCGCAGCATGCGCTCGACTTTTGCGACGTCGGACGGGTGCAGCAAGCTGGCACCGCGCAGTTGACGCTTACGCTTGGTCGACATTTTGGTCAGGATGTGGCTCTTGAAAGCGTGCTTGTGCTTGAAGCCCGAAGCTGTCTTCAGGAAGCGCTTCGCAGCACCGCTCTTGGTTTTCATTTTTGGCATGTTGGAACTCCGCATTCGATAAAATTACACATAATCATCAGGCCTGCCGTGCCCGGGAGATTACTTCTTTTTCTTGGGGGCGATGACCATCATAAGCTGGCGTCCTTCCATCTTCGGATGCTGCTCAACGGTGCCGTATTCGGCGAGGTCGGCTTCGACCCGCTTCAACAGCTCCATGCCCAGCTCCTGGTGGGCCATCTCACGACCACGGAATCTCAGAGAGATCTTGGCCTTGTCCCCATCGGTAAGGAAACGTACCAGGTTGCGTAGTTTTACCTGGTAATCCCCATCCTCCGTCCCTGGACGAAACTTGATTTCTTTGATCTGGATCTGCTTCTGGTTTTTCTTGGCTTCGTTAGCCTGCTTCTTCTTCTCGAAGAGGTGCTTGCCGTAGTCCATGACCTTGCAGACGGGGGGTACCGCGTCTGCAGAGATTTCTACCAGGTCCAGCTTCGCTTCATCAGCGATACGCAGCGCTTCATCAATCGAGACGATGCCAACCTGCTCGCCGTCTGCGCCAATTAACCGAACCTCGCGGGCCGAGATATTCTCGTTGATCGGGGCCTTCGGTACAGCACGCTTATCGTTTCTCATTTCACGCTTAATAGTCATTACTCCGATTCTTGGCGACCACGCCGGGAAACCGCTTGTGTCAGCAGCTCAACGAATTGGGCGACGGGCATGGAGCCCAGGTCTGCGCCTTCGCGAGTACGCACAGCGACGGTTTGCGTTTCGACTTCGCGGTCCCCTATAACCAAAAGGTACGGGACCTTGAGCAAAGTATGCTCGCGGATTTTAAAGCCGATCTTCTCATTTCTCAAGTCCGACTTGGCACGGAAACCGCTTCCGTTCAGAGATTTCTCAACCTCGAGGGCGAAATCGGCCTGCTTGTCGGTGATATTCATGATCACCGCCTGGGTGGGGGCCAGCCACGCCGGGAACACACCAGCATAGTGCTCGATCAGCATGCCGATGAAGCGCTCGAACGAACCGAGGATGGCGCGGTGCAGCATGACCGGGCGAACTCGGCTGTTATCTTCGGCGATATAGCTGGCATCGAGACGCTCTGGCAGGTTCGGGTCGTACTGCAGGGTACCGCACTGCCAGTTACGGCCGAGGCAGTCGCGCAGGGTAAACTCGATTTTCGGGCCGTAGAAGGCACCCTCGCCCGGCTGGTATTCCCACTCAAGGCCGGATTCGTTCAGGGCGTCGGCCAGCGCTGTTTCAGCACGGTCCCACAACTCTTCAGAACCGACACGCTTGGCCGGACGAGTGGACAGTTTCATGGCGATGTCGCTGAAACCGAAGTCCTTGTACACGTCCAGGGTCAGCTTGATGAAGTCGGCGGCTTCTTTCTTCACCTGTTCTTCGGTGCAGAAAATGTGCGCATCGTCCTGTACGAAGCCACGCACGCGCATGATGCCGTGCAGGGCGCCGGACGGCTCGTTACGGTGGCAGGCACCGAACTCGGCCAGACGCAGCGGCAGGTCGCGGTAGCTTTTCAGGCCCTGGTTGAACACCTGCACGTGGCACGGGCAGTTCATCGGTTTTACCGCATAGTCACGGCTTTCCGACGAAGTGGTGAACATGTTTTCGGCATAGTTGGACCAGTGGCCGGAACGCTCCCACAGGATGCGGTCGACAACCTGCGGGGTCTTGATTTCCTGGTAGCCGTTTTCGCGCTGCACGCCACGCATGTACTGCTCGAGTACCTGGTAGACGGTCCAGCCGTTGGCGTGCCAGAACACCATGCCCGGGGCTTCTTCCTGCAGGTGGAACAGGTCGAGCTGCTTGCCGATCTTGCGGTGGTCGCGTTTTTCGGCTTCTTCGATGCGCTGGATGTACGCAGCCAGCTGCTTCTTGTCAGCCCAGGCCGTGCCGTACACGCGCTGCAGCTGCTCGTTCTTGGCATCGCCACGCCAGTAGGCGCCGGACAGCTTGGTCAGCTTGAATGCCTTGAGGAAGCGGGTGTTCGGCACGTGCGGGCCACGGCACATGTCGACGTATTCTTCGTGGTAGTACAGGCCCATGGCCTGTTCATCCGGCATGTCTTCGACCAGACGCAGCTTGTAGTCTTCGCCACGGGCCTTGAACACATCGATGACTTCGGCGCGCGGGGTCATTTTCTTGACCACGTCGTAGTCTTTTTCGATCAGCTCCATCATGCGCTTTTCGATGGCGGCCATGTCTTCTGGGGTGAAGGGGCGCTCGTAGGCGATGTCGTAATAGAAGCCTTCGTCAATGACCGGGCCGATCACCATCTTGGCGGTCGGGTACAGCTGCTTCACGGCGTGGCCAACCAGGTGGGCGCACGAGTGACGGATGATCTCCAGTCCCTCTTCATCTTTAGGGGTGATGATCTGCAGGGTGGCGTCGTTGCTGATCAGGTCACACGCATCGACCAGCTTGCCGTCGACCTTGCCGGCCACAGTGGCCTTGGCCAGGCCAGCGCCGATGGAAGCGGCTACTTCAGCTACGGATACGGCGTGATCGAACGAACGTTGACTGCCATCGGGAAGAGTAATAACGGGCATGGCGCCTCCTCTCCTAGTGGTGACCCCTACCAAAGGTCACGTGGGTTGGGATGAGCCAGTACAAGATCCGACCTGCCTTCCGGTAAAAGGAAGCCTGCCCCACAGTGGCAGAAGCCTTTCGGCTTGTCAGGGACGAACCAGAGTGACTGGAAAGAAAAAAGATAGCTGCAGCCGGCAACAGCGCGACCGCAAGCCGAGCATGCTAGCACGCGGGTTGCACCCCAGGCAGAAATATTTGGAAATTGCACCGCAGCGGTGAACTAACGCGGAAAAATACCGCTCAGACTTTGGGAAGCAACCTACTCTTGATGAGACCTTAACCCAAGGAGTAACTGGTGATGCGAGTTCCGTCTCTTCTGGCCCTGGCGGCCGCTGGCGCCCTGCTGCTGCCCGTGGCTGCGAACGCCGGCAACTTCCCAGCCGGGAAGGAGGCCGCCTACATGACCCAGTGCACGCAAGTGGCCAGCGGCCAGGGCGTTGACGCTGCCACCGCGAAAAAACACTGCGACTGCGGCGCGCAAGCCATCAAAAAGAACTTCACCGACGCTGAGATTGCCGACCTCGACAGCAAGGACGGCGTTGACGCCAAACTGATGCAGAAGGCGCAGTCGGTGGTGAAACAGGCCTGCGCACCGAAGAGCTGAAACCTTAAAGCCGGTGATGGCCAGCCATTCTTTGAGCTGGATCAATATCCTGCGAAGGTAAAAGGCGCTAGATGCGCAGAATTAGACTATGATGTATCCCGTGCTCCGTAGCCTCGGCCGCATTGCACCACTGAAAAAACTAAATGTTCTGGAGATTCACCCATGTCCAATCGCCAACAAGGCACCGTCAAATGGTTCAATGATGAGAAAGGCTACGGCTTCATCACCCCAGCAGGCGGCGGCGACGACCTGTTCGTACACTTCAAAGCCATCGAATCTGACGGCTTCAAGAGCCTGAAAGAAGGCCAGACTGTTTCCTTCGTCGCCGAGCGCGGCCAGAAGGGCATGCAGGCTGCACAGGTTCGTCCGGAGTAATTCGGATAGCTGTAAAAAAACCCGCCCTTGTGGCGGGTTTTTTTATGGGTGATGCATCACCTGAGTGGGGCGGGATTGCCTGCGAAACCGACTTTAGGGTGAATGGCACGGGCTTCGCCCGTGTTCGCGGGCGAACCCGCTCCTACAGGCGACCGCGCAGGTTTTTCACATTTTGCGCAAGGCAGTTGCCCCCGCGTGCATCAACCGCAGTTGACGCGGGTTACCCTGCCCTGCTCGTCCACGTTCAGGTTCAAGCGCTCGGAGCGGTACTCCAGGGTCACCACGTCGTGCGGCTTGAGAATGCGCGCCATCTGCGAGCCGCTGGCCTTGCGTGCCTGCTCCAGCAATTCGGCGCTGGCCTGCTTGCCCAGGGCAAAGTCGGCACCACTGGCTTCGCAGCGGCCATCGTTGCCCGCTGGCGCGGCCGGCGCGGCACCACCATCAGCATTGCCACCAGTGCTGCAACCCGCCAGGACAGCAGCCACAGCCAGAGTTGCCAGGTAAGCACGGGTACGGAACATGAAGCCTCCTAAATCGGTCCGGGAACTGCCTGATCCGACAGCTCCGCTCATCATTTGTTGCAAAACCGGTCAAGTCTGCCTGAACTGCAGCGGCGAGGCGAAAAGCAATCGTGACCGGATTTTGCACAACACGCTGCGTTTGCCATATGCTTAGCTCGCACGGTCACCGGCGCAAAGCCATGATTTGCTGCAAGAAGTGGAGCGCATCCCGCCTCCATCGAACACCAGGGTCAGGTGTTCCTCCTTCGTTCCGGGCCCCTAGCGAGAGCTTTTCATGAGCACCCACAGCATCGATGCCGATATCAAGGTCAAATGGGCCGAGGGCCAGAGCGCGTACAGCCCTGGCACACCGGAAGAGTTACTGTTGATCGCCATCGACCTGTTGGTGCGCGACAACGGTGCCGAGGCGGCACGCAGCTTCATCGACCAAGTGTTCGAGCGCTACGCGCCGCACGCGGCTATTCCAATCGCGCCAGACGGGCACTGAGCAGGTCGAACAGCCCCTGGGCATCACCCTGCTCCACCCACAGCACATTCGCCGGCCGCTTGAGCACACCGTACCAGTCTGCAATTGTCTGGCCGAAAGTGGGCCCTTCGCGGCTGTCGATGCTCATGTGGATACGCCGGCCACTGAACAGCTCGGGCTTTAACAGGTAGGCGATGACGCTGGCGTCGTGCACAGGGCCGCCAGGTATGCCATACACGTCCATATCGTGGGTGATGTAAGCATTGAGGATATCCACCACGCGCTTGCTGGCCTGGTTGTTCACGGCTGCCAGTTGCTTCAGGCGAGCGTTACTGGTCAGCAGCTTGTGCGTGACATCCAGCGGCAGGTAGGTCAGCTGCACGCCGCTGGCCAGCACCACTTCGGCGGCGTGCGGGTCGGCGTAGAGGTTGAACTCCGCCACCGGGGTTATGTTGCCGCCGTTGAAATGGCCCCCCCCATGACCACCACCTCTTTGATGCCGTTGACGATGCCCGGGCGCTGGATCAGCGCCAGAGCCAGGTTGGTCTGCGGGCCGAGCATGGCGACGGTGATGCTGTGCGGTTTGGCTGCGCTGAGGGTATCGACCAGGTATTGCACGGCATTGCCCTGGGCCAGGGGCGCTTTCGGCTCGTGCACCGGTACGCCGGTGAGGCCTTCTTCGCCATGAACGTCGGCGGCGTAGATCGGCGTGCGCACCAATGGGCGGCCGGCACCGGCATACACCGGGATGTCTTCGCGCCCCGCCCATTCGCGGGCCAGGCGGGCATTGCGCGAGGTCTTGTTTAGGCGCACGTTGCCGGCCACGGTGGTGATGGCGCGGATATTGAGTTCGTTGGGCGAAGCCATGGCCAGAAACAGCGCGACCACGTCGTCCGCGCCGGGATCGGTGTCGATGATCAGGTCGATGGGTGCGGCCTGGAGGGTGGAGGCTGTGGCCATGAAAACAACTCCTTGTAGCAGGGACTTGAGCATGGATGGCACTCCTGTTGCCTATGAATCATGCGTTTACACAGCCCGGCGTCCTTTGTGGAAGCGGCTAGAAGGTGACGCCGGAGATGAGGGCGATGTTGCTGTAGGGCTGGCACTCGCCTGTACGCACCACCGCACGGGCACTGCGCGACAGCACTTTGAAATCCTCATGGGTCAGCCATTCGCGCTTGCCCAGCTTGCCCTTCAGTCGCTCGATTTCGACCAGCGCAGGTGGCACCACTTTCTGCATTTCTTCAGCCAGCACGTGCCGCTCAACCTGCAATTCGCTCAGCACCACCCGCAGCACGCTGGCGAAGTCCGGCAGGCCAGGCGTAATGGCCAGGTCGATGAATTCCACACCCGGCGGCACCGGCAGCCCGGCATCGCCGATCACCAGGATATCGCCATGCCCCATGCCGGCAATGACTCGCGACAGAGCAACGTTCAGCAGCGGGGTTTTCTTCATGGCGTCAGCTCCGCCAGGTAGGGAATCGACGGTTGGGCACCGGCACGGGTAACCGACAATGCCGCGGCACGCTGGCCAAAGGCGATCGCCTCCCCCTCCTCCAGCCCACGCACCAGGCCGGCAGCAAAGCCACCAATGAAGGTATCACCGGCAGCGGTGGTGTCCAGCGGTTGCACGCGCGGCGCCGGATAGTGCTGATGGCCTTGGGCAGTAACCAGCAAGGCACCTTGCGCACCCAAGGTGATAATCACTTTGCCTGCCCCCAGCTGCAGCAAGCGCTCGCCTGCGCGCCGGGCACTGTCCTGGTCGGTCACCGCCACACCGGTCAAGGCTTCGGCCTCGCTTTCGTTAGGGGTAAGGTAATCGATATGCGCAAACCAGTCCGCTGGCAAGGGGCCGGTAGCGGGTGCTGGGTTCAGGATGACCTGCTTGCCCAGCTCACGCGCCCTGGCCAGTGTGCAAGCCACAGTGTCAGTGGGCACTTCCAGCTGGCAGATGACCACCTCGGCGGCCTGCAGCAGTGCATCGAAACGCAGCACCGACTGCGGCGTCAGCAGGCCGTTGGCGCCGGGAATGATGACAATACAGTTCTGGCTGGCAGCATCCACCGTGATCAGCGCCACACCGCTGGACGTGCCCGGGCAGGTGCTGACACCCTGACAGTCGATACCCTCGACATACAAGGCCCGGTGCAGTTGCCGCCCGTAGTCATCATCCCCCACATTGCCGATCATCGCCACGCTGCCCCCCAGCCGCGCTACCGCCACCGCCTGGTTGGCACCCTTGCCGCCCGGCAACGTGAAAAAGCTATCGCCGGGGAGTGTTTCGCCGGCCCGGGGCAGGCGCTGGGCGCGGACCACCAGGTCCATGTTGAGGCTGCCGACCACCACAACCTTGGCATTCATGACGTTTCCTTAGCGTTAGCGGTATTCATTGAACAGGTCCGGGCGCGGCCCGGTGGATTCACGCAAGACGATACGCGGGGCGACGATACGCTGCTCCGCCGCGCCTTGCCGGGGCGTAGCGATACGCGTCAGCAGCAACGAGGCAGCGCTCTCGCCCAGCTCGCGGATCGACTGGCCCACGGTGGTCAGTGGTGGGTACACGTAGCGGCTCAGTTCGATGTCGTCGAAGCCGATCACCGACAGCTCGCCGGGTACGCTGATATTGCGTTCGGCGGCAGCGCGCAGCACACCAAAGCCGATCATGTCGTTGCCGGCAAAAATCGCCGAGGGCCGCTTGCCTTCCAGCACCTGCGCCGCCGCTGCATGACCACCCGGGCTGGTGAAGTCGCAGTGCAGTACACGGCTGCCCAGCACAGGCGCTCCGGCTTCGGCCATGGCACGGCGGAAGCCGCTCAGGCGTAGCTGGGTAACCCCTGTTTCGGCGGGGCCGCCGATATAGGCGACGTCGCGATGGCCCAGCTCCAGCAGGTGCTGGGTGGCCAGATACGCCCCCTGCTCGTGGTCGATGCGCACCAGATCGGCATCGACGCCTTCCAGCTCACGGTCGACGATGACCATTGGCGTGCGCACACCGGCCAGGCTTTGCAGCAGGTCGTCGTCCTGGCCCACCGAGGCCACTACCAGGCCGTCGATGCGTTTTTCCAGCAGCACGCGCAGGTAGCTGCGCTGCTTCTGCGGGTTGTCGTCGGAGTTGCACAGGATCACGCAATAGCCGTTGCGCTCGCAGGCGTCTTCGATACCCCGCGCCAGCTCGGCGAAGTAAGGGTTGACGCTGTTGGGCACCAACAGGCCGATGGTGGCCGTGCTGCGCGCCTTCAGCGAGCGCGCCACCGCACTGGGCACGTAATCCAGTTCGACAATGGCGGCTTCCACCTTCAGCCGCACCTGTTCGCTGACCGGACGGGTCTTGTTGAGTACATGGGACACGGTGGTGTAGGAAATACCCGCCAGTGCCGCGACGTCTTTGATGGTTGCCATGGTGTCAGTTCCGCCGGCCTGCGCGCCGGCTACGGTAAGTGTCGAGCACAACGGCGATGACGATCACCGCCCCGGTGATAATGCGTTTGGTCGGCTCGCTGGCGCCGATCTGCGCCAGCCCGGCGGCCAATACGGAAATGATCAGTACGCCAAAGAAGGTGCTGATGACCGAGCCACGCCCGCCCATCAGGCTGGTACCGCCGATCACGACGGCGGCAATGACCTGCAGCTCCAGGCCAGACCCGGCGTTGGGGTCGGCGGCTTCCAGTCGCGAGATCTGGAACAGTGCGGCCAGGCCGGCGAGCAGGCCCATCAGGGCGAACACCAGCACTTTGTAAGGGCGCGGATCGATACCGGCCAGGCGCACGGCCTCTTCATTGGTGCCGATACCGATCAGGTAACGGCCGAACACCGTGCGCGTCAGTACCAACTGGGCGAGCACGATCACCAACAAGGCGATGATGAACGCTGGCGAAACACCAAAGGCGACCGGGTTGGAGAACCAGGCGTAGGCGTCGCCGATATAGGCGGTGCGCGAGTCGGTGAACTGGTAGGCCAGGCCACGGGCCATCTCCAGCACACCAAGCGAGACGATGAACGACGGGATGCGCCAGGCCACGGTGACGCTACCGGTAATGCTGCCGGCCAATGCGGCCACAGCCATGCCCAGCAGCGCCGAGGGCAGCACGCCCCAGCCCCAGCCGAGTATCGCCACGCTCACCGTCGAGGCGGCCAGCGCCAGCACCGAGCCCACCGACAGGTCGATGCCGCCGATGATCAACACGAAGGTCATGCCCACCGCCAGCACCATCAGGTCCGGGATCTGGTTGGCCAGCGTGCTGAAGGTGCCATACGACCAGAAGTGGCTGCTGAGGAACGAGAACAGCACGATCATCGCCAGCAAGGCGCCAGCCAGGCCCAGGTAGGTGCCCAGGCCAAAGTAGGTACCGCTGCGGCGCACGGGGGCGGCTTCCTGGTTGTTGAGCGGGGTGGTTTTCATGCATCCATCCTGGGGGCTGCATCATGCAGCAGCGCGTCACGTTTCTGATAACCGGCGAAGGCGGCGGCAAGCAACTGGTCCTGGCTCCAATGATCACGCGCGAAGGTGTCGATCAGGCGGCCGGCGGACAGCACGCCGATGCGGTCGCAAATCAGCATCAGTTCTCGCAGGTCACTGGACACCACCACCAAGGCCTTGCCTTGGCGCGCCAGCTCGGCCAGCAGGCCATAAATGTCGAACTTGGCGCCCACATCGATGCCACGCGTGGGTTCGTCGAACAGCAGCACCTGGCAATCGCGCTCCAGCCAGCGGCCGATCACCACTTTTTGCTGGTTACCGCCAGATAGCTCACCCACCACCTGCTGCGCGCCGGCACTGCGAATGCGCATGGCCTGGATCTGGCGTTCGGCCAAGGCTTTTTCCGCTTCGCCATCGAGCACGCCGGCCCGCGATACCGCGCCCAGGTTGCCCAATGCAATGTTGGCGCTGATCGACTGCGTCAACAGCAGGCCCTCGCCTTTGCGGTCTTCGGTTATCAGCGCGATACCGGCCCGCACTGCAGCCTTGGGCGAGTCGATGTTTACCGCCTGCGGCGGTTGGCCGAGCGCGATACCGCCGCTGTCGGCGCGATCGGCACCATAGATCAGGCGCAACAGCTCGGTACGGCCGGCGCCGATCAGGCCGGAAATGCCAAAAATCTCCCCTGCCCTGACTTCGAACGACACCTCGCGCACCTTGTCGCCGCGGCACAACTTGTCGACCTTGAGCAGCGGTGCACCCATCTGCCGTCGGCCAAGGTCGATATGCTCGCCCAGCTCGCGGCCGACCATCAGGTTGACCAGCTCGGCGCTGCTGTAGCGCTGGATCGGCTCGTCGCACACCAGCTTGCCATCGCGCAGCACAACGATGCGTTGGGCCACCCGTTGCAACTCTTCCAGGCGATGCGAGATATAGACGATGGCCACGCCGCGCGCGCGCAGGCGCTCGATCTGGGTGAACAGCAACGCCACCTCGCGCGCAGTGAGCATGGCAGTGGGTTCATCCAGGATCAGCACATGGCAGTCACCGATCAGGTTGCGGGCAATCTCGACCATTTGCTGATGGCCGATGCCCAGCTCGCCGACAGGGGTGTCCGGGTCGATGGCGTCGAGCCCGACCCGAGCCATGGCGGCCGTTGCCAGCTGGCGCAGGCGCTTGTGGCTGATCCAGCCGAAACGGCTGGGCAGGTTGTCGAGAAACAGGTTTTCCGCCACGGTCAGCGTCGGCAGCAGGTTCAGTTCCTGCATGACCATGCGCACACCAAGGCGTTCGGCCTCGCTGCGGCTGCCGGGCGCGTAGGCCTGGCCACGGTAGGTCATGTGCCCGGTGGTGGGCACCTCCAGGCCGCTGATGAGCTTGGACAACGTACTCTTGCCCGCGCCGTTCTCGCCGGTCAGGGCCAGCACTTCACCGGCGCGCAGGCTCAGGCTGACCTCGCCGAGCACGGGCTGGGCGTAGGTCTTGCCCAGGCCGCTGGCGGCAAGCACCACTTCATTGGCCGATGCAGGCATGGCCGATTCTCCTGGCAGCATCAGGGCTTCTTGGTGATGAGTTCGACCGGGGTCTGAATGACGTTGTCGGCATCCACATCAGGCTTTTCGCCCTTGACCATTTTCAGCGCCGCCTGAATGCCATACACCGCCTGCTGGCTGGCGGCCTGGTCGAGGGTGGCAAGCACGCGACCGTCTTCAAGCATTGGCTTGATGGCATTGATGTTGTCATAGCCCACCACTTGCACCTGGCCGGCCTTGCCAGCGGCACGCACGGCGGACACAGCGCCCAGTGCCATGCTGTCGTTTCCGGCCAGCAAGGCCTTCAGGTCGGGGTATTCGTTGAGCATGGAGGCGGCGACGGCATTGCCTTTGTCGATCTCCCAATTGCCGCTTTGTACCGAGACGATGTTCATCTGCGCGGCGTCCATGGCGTCCTTGAAGCCGGCGGTACGCTGCTGGGCATTGGTGGTGGTCGGCACGCCTTCGATAATGCCCACCTGGTCGCCGGCCTTGAGCTTCTGGCTGGCCAGGTAATCGCCAACCAGGCGCGCGCCCTTGCGGTTGTCGGGGCCGACGAAGGGAACGCTGATGCCTTTGCTCTTGAGCAAGTCAGGGTCCAGACGGTTGTCGATGTTGATCACCACCACGCCCTGGTCCATGGCCTTCTTCACCGCCGACACAAGTGCTTTCGAGTCAGCCGGTGCAATCACCAGCGCCTTGGCGCCGGCATTGACCATCTGCTCGACGATGCGGATCTGCTCGCCAGTGTCGGTCTCGTTCTTGATGCCGTTGGCGATGAGGTCGAACTCGTCGGCGTGGGTTTTCTGGTAGTCCTTGGCGCCGTCTTCCATGGTGCGGAAGAACTCGTTGGCCAGCGACTTCATGACAAGGGCGACCTTGGGCTTGTCTTCAGCGTGGGCGGCAGACAGTGGCAAGGCGAGGCTAAGCGAGGAAATGACAGCGAGGGCCAGCAGACGACCGGGGAACGGCAGCTTCATGAACGATGACTCCGAATCTTGTGTTTTTTATCGGATCGCAAACGTTTGCGTTGACCAACTATGGTAACAGGACCGTTGTTTGTCAAATCCGTTTGGCTTTCGGAGGCCAAAGTGCTGCTGGGGCCGATTATGCAGTCTTTTCCGAAAAACCGAACACCTTTTCCTTTATTTGTTCGGAATTACGAATGCAATGCTGCCTTTGGCAGGCGCGGCTCGGTGCAACACCACACATTGTCGGGGCTGCTACACAGCCCATTGCAAAGCACAGCCACTCTAACCCAGGCAACGCGTGGTGCCTTGGTACGAAAAATGCCTATAGCCCTGCGCGACTCAATAACTATCTCACTAGGAAGCGAGAACAATAACGATGAATGCCGCACTCAAAACCTTCGCCCCCAGCGCACTCGCCCTGCTGCTGATCCTGCCATCCAGCGCCTCGGCCAAAGAAGCCGAAACCCAACAGAAGCTGGCCAACGTGGTCATCCTCGCCACCGGCGGCACCATTGCCGGCGCCGGCGCCAGCGCTGCCAACAGCGCCACTTACCAGGCTGCCAAGCTGGGCGTCGACAAGCTCATCGCTGGCGTGCCAGAACTGGCCGACATCGCCAACGTACGTGGCGAGCAAGTGATGCAGATCGCCTCCGAGAGCATCAGCAATGACGACCTGCTGAAGCTGGGCAAGCGCGTCGCCGAGCTGGCCGAAAGCAAGGACGTGGACGGCATCGTCATCACCCACGGCACCGACACCCTCGAAGAAACCGCCTACTTCCTCAACCTGGTAGAGAAGACCGACAAGCCAATCGTGGTGGTCGGCTCGATGCGTCCGGGTACCGCCATGTCCGCCGACGGCATGCTCAACCTGTACAACGCCGTGGCCGTAGCCAGCGACAAGCAGTCGCGTGGCAAGGGCGTGCTGGTGACCATGAACGACGAGATCCAGTCCGGCCGCGATGTAAGCAAGGCGGTCAACATCAAGACCGAAGCCTTCAAGAGCGCCTGGGGCCCGATGGGCATGGTGGTGGAAGGCAAATCGTACTGGTTCCGCCTGCCGGCCAAGCGCCATACGGTCAATTCCGAGTTCGATATCAAGCAGATCAGCAGCCTGCCGCAGGTGGACATTGCCTATGGCTATGGCAACGTCACCGACACCGCCTACAAGGCGCTGGCACAGAACGGTGCCAAGGCGCTGATCCATGCCGGTACCGGCAACGGTTCGGTATCGTCGCGGGTAGTCCCGGCGCTGCAAGAACTGCGCAAGAACGGCGTGCAGATCATCCGCTCGTCGCATGTCAACCAGGGTGGTTTCGTACTGCGTAACGCCGAACAGCCGGATGACAAGAACGACTGGGTCGTGGCTCACGACCTGAACCCGCAAAAAGCGCGGATCCTGGCGATGGTGGCAATGACCAAGACCCAGGACAGCAAAGAGCTGCAACGCATCTTCTGGGAGTACTGATCAACCCCCCATGGCCGGTGCCCCACATCACCGGCCATTCTTCCTTTCCAGATCAACCCGCCCCGCCGCCACTCAACTGGGGCTCGCATCAGCGGGTTTCTTCTCTGGCTTGCGCAAGCGGCTCTATTTGTAATCTCTCGGATCAACGCCCCACTTCTTGAGTCGAGACGCCAAGGTTGTGGGCTTCAACCCCAGCAATTGCGCAGCACCACCCTCGCCGGAGACTTTCCCTGCTGTTCGTTTGAGCACAGAGATCGCATTCAGCTTCATCTGCCGCTCCCAGTCTTTGTCGGCAGTCGGCTCAGGCTGGCATTGTGCAATTGAAGATACTGGGCCACTGGACGGGCCGTTTGGCGCCAGAACCTCATGAAAGCTCACGCGACCGTCTCGGGAGACGATGGTCTGTCGCTCAATCACATTTTGAAGCTCGCGGATGTTGCCTGGCCAGGCGTACTGCTGAAGCACCGCGACTTGGGTCAGCGACATGCGAATGCCCGGCTTGTTAAACGCCAGGCTAGCCCTTTCAAGAAAATGGCTGGCGAGCAACGGAATGTCCTCAAGTCGCTCCCGCAAGGGCACCGAGCGTATAGGGAACACATTCAAGCGGAAGTATAAATCTTCCCGGAACGCCCCTCGGGCGACCATATCGCGCAGGTCACGGTTCGTTGCGGCGATAACTCGCACATCAACGGCCCTGGTGCGATTGTCGCCTACAGGCTCAAACTGGCGGTCCTGTAGAACACGGAGCAACTTGCTTTGTAGCTCCAGCGGAATCTCTCCCACCTCATCGAGAAACAAGGTTCCGCCGTCTGCCAACTCAAAGCGACCCACTCGGTTGCTGACCGCTCCGGTGAAGGCCCCTTTGAGGTGGCCGAAGAACTCGCTCTCGAACAATTCACGGGGTACCGCGGCGCAATTGACCCGAATCAGAGGGCGGTCGCGCCGGGGGCTGCTGGCATGAATCGCGCGAGCCACAAGCTCTTTACCCGTGCCTGACTCGCCGGTGACCAACACGTTGGCGTCGGTAGCTGCGACCAGGTCGATCTGCTGTAACAGATGCTTGACCGCTGGGCTTTCGCCGACGATCTCGTGGTGATTGCCGTGGGCGTTGATTTCCTCCTGCAGGTATTGGTTTTCCATCTCCAGCCGAGTCTTCAACTGCTCTACTTCACTTAGCGCATCGCGCAGGCGCGCTTCAGTGCGCTGTCGTTCGCGGATGTCCCGAAACAACACCACCGCCCCCACCAGCCTTCCCATCTCGAAGATTGGAGTGCTGGTGTACTCGACGGCGATTGGTTCGCCGCTCTTGTGCCAGAACACCTCGTGGTCCACGCGATGAACTTGTCCATCGCTGAACGAAGCATGGATGGGGCACTGATTGACCTCGAACGCACGCCCGTCGCTATGGCTGTGGTGGAACAAATGGTGGGCATCCTGGCCAATCATGTCGACGGCACTCCACCCCAAAATACGCTCGGCGGCGGGGTTGATGAACGTGGTCTGGCCCCGGGTATCGAGCCCATAGATGCCCTCGCCAACTGCACCAAGAATCAGCCGGTTTTGCTGCTGGATGCGCTCGAACACCTGGCTGATCCGCTCCCATCCCACGTGACCCAAACGGTGTTGGCGGCGCGCCTCTGCACGGTTACGGCGCTGCTCCAGAAGGTCCCGGCGCTGCACCGCCAGTACAATTTTCCCGCCCTCAACCGCGCTAGCCGAAACCTCCACCGCTATTTGCCGCAGTTGCAGATCCACCAGCAGCAGGTCGTCCGACCACGCTTCGCCTTGAGTCAGCACCTCATCCGTAAAGCTCACCCACAGTGCGATTCCCCCTCGCAGAAAATGGCTAAAGGCATGACCGGGCAGCTCATTTGCGGCGCAGCCCAGTAAATCAAGCGCGGCGTTGTTGGCTTGCAGTACCCGATCATCTACCGGGTGGATTAACAGCATGGCAACGGCGGAGTCGGCAGCGACTCCGAGGGCGACGGCGTCTGTCACAGATGCATATCCTTCAGCCGATTTTCACGAAATTTCGTAAACAATATTACGAGAGTTCGTAATTCACGAAATTTCGTCAATCCAATTCGCTATCAATAAAAAATAAACTAATAAAATCAGATAGTTAAAAAATAATGGAGATTGGCACATCTCTCGCTATGGGTGTGTTCACCTTAAACCCAACTGCGGGAGCAGAAATAATGGACAAACTTGAAATGCATCACCTGATCATGGCCGCGAAAGCACGCAAGGGCCTGAGCTGGGATGATCTTGCCAACGCAGTGGGCAAGGCCCCGGTATGGCTTGCATCGGTCTGCTATGGCATGAACAGCGCGCCGCTGGAAGTGGCAACGCATCTTTGCGAGGTATTGGAGCTGGATGATCAAGTCGCCACCACCTTAACCGCTTTCCCAGTCAAGGGCTGGGACAAGTCCATCCCTCAAGACCCACTGATCTATCGACTGTACGAAGTCGTGGGCGTCTATGGCCCGACCCTGAAAGACGTGATCCAGGAAAAATTTGGCGACGGCATCATGAGTGCCATCGACTTTTCCATGCATGTCGAGCGAATCGAAGACCCCAAAGGCGACCGGGTTCTGTTGACCCTCAATGGCAAGTTCTTGCCATACCGTTCCTGGTAAACCCATCCAACCCTCGGCACCCCTCAGGGGTGCCGCCTATGACCCGCAATTGAGGGAGCCGCCATGTCTTATCTGCTACCCACCGATTTTGTCACCAAGATGCTCGATGCCGGCGCATCAAAGGTCCATATGTCCACTCGCGACACACTGATCCGCAGCTACATGGCTGGGGCAATTCTGGCCCTGGCGGCCGTATTCGCAGTGACCATCGCAGTACAGACAGGCTCAGCCCTGCTAGGCGCAGTACTGTTTCCGGTTGGTTTTTCAATGCTCTACCTTATGGGCTTCGACCTGCTCACTGGGGTCTTCATGCTCACCCCGCTGGCATTACTGGACAAACGTCCCGGGGTCACCGTTAGGGGAATTCTGCGCAACTGGGGCCTGGTGTTCGTCGGCAACTTCGCCGGCGCCCTTACGGTCGCCTGCATGATGGCCTTCGTCTTTACCTATGGTTTCCATGCTTCCCCCGGTGCCGTGGGAGAGAAAATTGCCAGCATCGGTGAGGCCCGCACCCTGGGTTACGAGCAATACGGGCTGGCAGGCTGGTTGACGATCTTCCTGCGTGGCGTGCTGTGTAACTGGATGGTGTCGATGGGCGTGGTCGGCGCGATGATCTCCACCTCTGTGAGCGGCAAGGTGATCGCCATGTGGATGCCGATCATGCTGTTTTTCTTCATGGGCTTCGAGCACTCGGTCGTGAACATGTTCCTGTTCCCTTCCGCAATGATCATGGGCGGCGACTTCTCGCTCATGGACTACCTGGTGTGGAACGAAATCCCCACCGTACTGGGCAACCTGGTGGGCGGCCTGGCCTTCACAGGCCTGACGCTGTACGGCACCCACATCCGTACGGCCGCGAAGAAAGCCACCAGCGCAACAACCTGCTGAAGCGATAAAGAAGGCAGGCAGCCTCAGTCGCCGCCTGTCTCACTTCATACCCAGGACAAAAAAGAGGTTTTGCTTTGCACTGCTACTAACCCGAACATCGTTTACATTTCAGAACGGTGTCATGGCTTACAGACCAACGCTGGATTTCCCCTGACAAGCTGTTGCGAATTTACTTACAGTGAAATACTGTATGCACATACAGCAAAACAAGGAAACTCCTGTGTCCAGCACCGCCTCCGCCACCCCGAGCAGCTATGAACAGCTGGGTGTACGCATCCAGAAGATCATCAACAGCCCCACCGCCCAGCGCAGCCGTGCGGCGCTGATCTTCCGCCTGGAACAGGAAAGCCCGGGTGACTGGGAGACCCTGCTTCAGGAGATCGCAGAAAACGACAACGTCACCCTCGCCCATCGCGACGATGGCGGTGTGCAGATTTTCTGGACCGTACCGAAGGAAGATTGACGGCGCATGAGAGTTTCGCTTTTCGCAGCAGCTTGCCTGTTACTGACCACTCCGCTTGTTCAAGCCGACGCCCCGCGCACCTTCCAGGAGGCCAAGAAGGTCGCCTGGAAGCTCTATGCGCCGCAATCAACCGAGTTTTATTGCGGCTGTAAATACAAAGGCAACAAGGTCGACCTGGCATCTTGCGGCTATGCCCCACGCAAGAATGCCCAGCGCGCGTCGCGCATCGAGTGGGAGCACATCGTACCCGCCTGGCAGATCGGCCATCAGCGCCAGTGTTGGCAGAGCGGCGGGCGCAAGCAGTGCTCGCAGCATGACGAAGTGTACCAACGCGCCGAAGCCGACCTGCACAACCTGGTGCCAAGCATCGGCGAGGTCAACGGCGACCGCAGCAACTTCAGCTTCGGCTGGCTACCAGAACAACGCGGCCAGTATGGCCGCTGCCTGACCCAGGTCGACTTCAAGGCCAAGAAGGTGATGCCGCGCCCGTCGATCCGCGGCATGATCGCCCGCACCTACTTCTACATGAGCAAGCAGTACAACCTGCGCCTGTCCAAACAGGACCGCCAGCTGTTCGAAGCCTGGAACAAGACCTACCCGCCGCAAGCCTGGGAGCATCAACGCAACCAACAGGTCGCCTGCGTGATGGGGCGAGGCAACGCGTTCGTGGGGCCGGTCAACCTCAAGGCGTGCGGTTGATCCTCAGGCCAGCGCCTGTAAATAGGCACTGGCTTGGCGATAACGGGCCAGCCGCGCCAAGTCGGCGGGGCCCGGGCAAGGGATGCGCGAGAGGTCGCTGTTGTCGGCCAGATCGGCCAGCTTGACGGTGCGCGCCAACGGGTCTTCGCCCAGGCGCACCACGAAATCCTGGTAAGGCTCGCCTTCGCGGCGGCTAAGCGCCAGCAACGCAGCCAGGATTTTCAGCGCGAAGCCCTCACGCGCCAGGTCGGACAGGGTCAGCGGGGTGTCTTCGATCACATCGTGAAGCACCGCCACAATCCGCTGCTCAGGTGTGGAAACCCGCATCATCACGCGTAACGGGTGGAGGATATAAGCCGACCCACCCTTGTCGTATTGCCCTTCATGCGCCCTGGCGGCCACGGCAATGGCCCGCTCCAGTGTAGACATGAGGCCCTCCCCGTTTGGCATCTCCCAACCCAAGCATAGCCAAACTTGTGTGAACAGCGCCTGACACAAGCCTTGGCCGCGGCACCACTGTACCGGCTTAGGCGCTGTACGATAAGCCTTGATACTTGTTCATGCTGCGTTGAAAACAGCCTGACCTGCGCCTCAAGACTTTGCGTACAGCCTCTAGTGTGGTGTTTCACAAATAACGACCATAACTCGCGGCGCTTTTTGCGCTCATGCGGCGTTGTCGCTCCTCGCCGTAGCTGGGCTACGACTCGTCGCGACGCCCTGCCTGAGCGCAAAAATCGCTCGCGAGTTATTGGCCGTATTTGCAAAACACCACACTAGCGTGCTGCGCCGTGCTGGATGACCACCGAATCGGTACCTAGCTTGGCCATCACTTCATCCCTCCGCGCTTGCGCTTCTTCGCGGGTGGGGAACGGCCCCATCAGCACCACCGGCTTGCCGTCACGGTACTCCACCGAAGACGGGATGCCCTTTTCGATCAGGCGCGCCGTCATATCGCTGAGTGCGCCCATGTTGGCGCCCTGTACCACTTCCACATCCCACCCCTGGGGCGCCGGCTGGTCTGCCAGCGCCTCGGCACGGCGCTGCAGGTCGGCTCCGCCGCAGAGCTCACGGATACGCAGGTTGTTGCCGGTTTCGTCAACGATGATGTCGTACTGGCCATCGCGCTTGATCGCCACGTAGCTGCGGTAGGCTTCGTACTGCCCGGCATCGTCCTTGCCACGGACCTGACCGCAGATGGTGCCCTGGGTGTCGATCCGCACGTTGCCGAACTTGGCAGTCTTGGGGTTATGCAGGTGTTCGGCCACCTGCTTGTGCACGCCTTCGACCTCGTTCTCACAGCCCGCCAGGGCGAGCACTGCCATTACCACAGCCAGTTTGCGCACGCGTGTACCTCCAGATTCGAAGGGGCGGATTCTAGCACGCCGGGTATGCCCCGAACCGCGACCAAACGTTACACGCTGCTTCGGGCGCAAATGCAAAAAGGGCGATCATTTCTGATCGCCCTTTTTCGATTTGGTAGGCACAATTGGACTCGAACCAACGACCCCCACCATGTCAAGGTGGTGCTCTAACCAACTGAGCTATGTGCCTGTCGTGTGGTGCGCATATTAGTGGCGCGATGCGTACCTGTAAAGCTTTTTTTTGAGAAAAATCAAAAACTTTCGAATGAAAGCGCTTTGCGTCCATGCCGCGGTTTTCCCACTCGCGCGGCAGTGGACAATGAAAAAAGGGGTGACCCTTTCGGATCACCCCTTTTTCGATTTGGTAGGCACAATTGGACTCGAACCAACGACCCCCACCATGTCAAGGTGGTGCTCTAACCAACTGAGCTATGTGCCTGTCGTGTGGTGCGCATTCTACGCATTACAAAAACTCTGTCAACACTTTTTTTCGCGCTAACCTACTGAATCTTAAACTCTTTATAGAGAGGCTGGCTGAGGGGTCCCCGTAAAGGATTTTCACCAGACGACTAGCGGGTGTTTATTATTATTGATAGCATCGGTACATTCGTTAAAAATATAAAACACGAGGTTCCTGCAGCATGGCTAACACCCCCTACCCCCAGTCCTACTACGCCGCCTCGGCCAACCCGGTGCCGCCACGTCCGGCGCTGCAGGGTGAGGTGGAAACCGATGTGTGCATCATCGGTGCCGGCTACACCGGCCTGTCCAGCGCCCTGTTCCTTCTGGAGAACGGCTTCAAGGTGAGCGTCGTCGAAGCGGCCAAGGTCGGCTTCGGCGCATCGGGCCGCAACGGCGGCCAGATCGTCAACAGCTACAGCCGCGACATTGATGTCATCGAACGCACCGTCGGCCCCAAGCAGGCCCAACTGCTGGGCCACATGGCCTTCGAGGGCGGGCGCATCATTCGTGAACGCGTGGCCAAGTACAACATTCAGTGCGACCTGAAAGATGGTGGCGTATTCGCTGCCCTTACCAGCAAGCAGATGGGCCACCTGGAATCGCAAAAGCGCCTGTGGGAACGCTTTGGCCATAATCAGCTGGAGCTGATGGACCAGAAGCGCATCCGCGAAGTGGTTGCCTGCGACAGCTACATCGGCGGCATGCTCGACATGAGCGGCGGCCACATCCACCCGCTGAACCTGGCCCTGGGTGAAGCTGCCGCGGTCGAGTCGCTGGGTGGCATCATCTATGAGCAAACCCCGGCCGTGCGCATCGAACGCGGTGCCAACCCGGTCGTGCATACCCCGCAGGGCAAGGTCCGCGCCAAGTTCATCATCGTTGCCGGCAACGCCTACCTGGGCAACCTGGTACCCGAGCTGGCCGCCAAGTCCATGCCATGCGGCACGCAGGTGATCACCACCGAGCCACTGGGCGAAGAACTGGCACGCACCCTGCTGCCGCAGGACTACTGTGTCGAGGACTGCAACTACCTGCTCGACTACTACCGCCTGACCAGCGACAAGCGCCTGATTTTCGGTGGCGGCGTGGTGTACGGCGCGCGTGACCCGGCCAACATCGAGGCGATCATCCGCCCGAAAATGCTCAAGGCCTTCCCGCAGTTGAAGAACGTGAAGATCGACTACGCCTGGACCGGTAACTTCCTGCTGACCTTGTCGCGCCTGCCACAGGTTGGCCGAATTGGCGACAACATCTACTACTCGCAGGGTTGTTCGGGCCACGGCGTGACCTATACCCACCTGGCGGGCAAGGTGCTGGCCGAGGCCCTGCGCGGCCAGGCAGAGCGTTTCGACGCCTTTGCCGGCCTGCCGCACTACCCCTTCCCGGGTGGCCAGATGCTGCGCGTACCCTTCAGCGCCATCGGTGCCTGGTACTACAGCCTGCGCGATCGCCTGGGCTTCTGATTCAGGCAGGCCTGGCCTCTTCGCCGGCAAACCTGCGCCCACACGGACTGTACAATAAGCACAAATCCTGTGGGCGCGGGCTTGCCGGCGAAGAAGCCGGCAAAGGCAACGCTATTCGTTCAGGCTATTGACCGCCTGCTTCGCCGCAATCTCTTGCCCGGCCTTGGCCAATTCATCCGCAGCATGCAACCACCGCTGGCGATCAACCTGGGCCGGCAGTTGCCGAGGTGGCTGCACCAGCACCGCCCAACTCCCCTGCTTCTCCCATGCCGATGCAAATTCATCGAATGCCATCACCTGCCGCCGGTGCATGCCCGAGCGCAGCAGCACCCGCTGCTTGTAACGGTCATACCCCATCAACACCGCATAGCGCGGCTCGCTCCACCACGCCGAACCTTCCTCGTAACGCAGCAGTACCGGGTTGCCCGCTGCCACCTGGGTCAGCAGCGCGTCCAGTTGCTTGTCCAGCGGGTACACCACCCTACCGTAGTCCCGCGCCACACGGGGAATAGCGGTATCCAGCGTTTCGGCGCCCTGAGGCAGGTTGAGCGGCTTATCCAGCAAGCCCGGCGTAATAGGCGCCCCCTGCTGCGACAGCACTGCCGCCAGCGCCATGGCCCCGCTGTGGTTGGCGTTGCCACGGTAGAACGGCACGCTGCTGATCTCGACTCGCTGCGGCAGGCCCTTGAGGTTGCCGGGCGGTGCGCTGGCGCAGCCGGCCAGGGTGGCAGCCAGCAGGCAGGCAGCCAGTAGCCGCCGGGGGGCAGCCTTGAAGGAATGTTGCTCCATGGACACTCGCTTGTTCCAACGCCAGGCAGGCAGCGCCCGGCTCTGGCCACCGATCATAGGTCCGACAGCGGCGCGGGTATAGTCCGACAGCGCCTTGGAGCGAATCGGCCCTAGAGATAGACCATTGTTCGATGGAACGTCACAGACGAAGGGCTAGACTAAAGCAGTGTCTGGAAGGTAAACGCGGGCCAATCAAGCGCTTGCCGCAAAGATGGAGGCACAGATGAGCCTGACCATGGCAATTCTCATGCTGGTAGGCATGTGGCTGAGCGTCGCAGCCGCCATGCTGTGGGGTGTACTGCGTATCGTGCGGCGTCATGCACACCACCTGCCACCGCAGGCACCCGCCAAGCCACAGCCAGTAAGGCGGGCGCGGCGGCATGCCGGGGTGAGCTAACCTCAGGATTTCCCGAAGCCCACTCACTGACAAGCCCGCTGCACAGGTATTCGCAAAGTCAGTGCCACGCGAGGTACCTGTGGAAGCGGGCTTGTCCGCGAGAGGGACGCGAAGCGCCCCTTTTTACATCAACCTTCAGCCGCCTCACGCTTCAGACGCGCTCGGCGAGCCAGGATGTTGAGGACCTCGATAGCCGTCGAGAACGCCATGGCCGCATACACATAGCCCTTGGGTACATGGGCGCCAAAGCCTTCGGCGATCAGCGTCATGCCGATCATGATGAGGAAGCCCAGCGCCAGCATGACCACGGTCGGGTTGTCGTTGATGAAGTTGGCCAGCGGGTCGGCGGCCACCATCATCACGATCACAGCCGTGATAACGGCGATAATCATGATGGGCAGGTGCTCGGTCATGCCCACGGCGGTGATGATGCTGTCGACCGAGAAGACGATGTCCAGCAGCAGGATCTGGAAGATCGCCGCAGCAAAGCCCAGGGTAACCGTGGAGGAGACTTTGGCTTCCTCCTTGGCGCCATGCGGGTCGACGTTTTCGTGAATTTCCTTGGTCGCCTTCCACAGCAAGAACAAACCACCGGCAATCAGAATCACATCCTTCCACGAGAAGGCGTTGCCGAACACTTCGAACACCGGGTCGGTCAACTGGACGATCCAGGCCACGGTGCTGAGCAAGGCCAGCCGCATGACCAAGGCCATGCTGATACCGATACGCCGCGCCTTGGAGCGGTACTCCACCGGCAGTTTGTTGGTCAGGATCGAGATGAAGATCAGGTTGTCGATGCCCAGTACAACTTCCATGGCCACCAGCGTAGCCAGGGCAACCCAGGCGGTAGGGCTAGCGGCGAGTTCCAGCAAATATTCCATTGTTCAAATCCTGCAGCAGCGGTTGGGGTCAGATTTCCTGGGTTTCTTCTTTCTTCTCGGCATCCTTGGGCTTCTGCCCTTCGCCGCCGATGGCTTCGCTCAGCGCCTGCTGGGCAGCCTTGTTGGTGTCGTCGATGGCCTGCTTGGCCGACTGCGCGGCCTGGTCGAGCATCTGCTGGGCGGATTTCTCGGCCTGGTCGCAGCCTGCCAGGGTGAACAGGGCCAAAGCCAGCACCAAGGGGGTGCCAATGGATTTGAGTTGCAGCATGGTGTCCTCGCTTGAAATAACCCGGCGGCGCATGGCGCCTGATAGCCGTGCATTCTAGAGACGGCAATAGTTCAGGAAAATTCGTATTTTCATGGCATATACTTCGGTTTTTACGAATCGGAACGACCGACGGTGCTTAACTATCGCCAGCTGCATTACTTCTGGGCCGTGGCCAAGACGGGCAGCATCACCCGCGCCAGCCAACAGCTGAACCTCACACCACAAACCATTAGCGGGCAGATCACCCTGTTCGAGCAAACCTACGGCCTGGAACTGTTCCAGCGCGCCGGCCGGCAGCTGGAACTGACAGAAACCGGCCGTCAGGCCCTGGTGTATGCAGAGCAGATGTTTCAGATCGGCAGCGAGCTCGAAGCCATGCTGCGTGCCGGCCCTCAGGAGCAGATCCTGTTCCGTGTGGGGGTGGCTGACGTAGTGCCCAAATCCATTGTCTACCGCCTGCTGGCACCGACCATGGACCTGGAAGAGGTGCTGCGCATCAACTGCCGCGAAGACAAACTTGAGCGGTTACTGGCAGACCTGGCTATTCAGCGCCTGGACCTGGTGATTTCCGACAGCCCCATGCCTAACCACCTGGACATCAAGTGCTACAGCCAAAAGCTGGGCGAGTGCGGGCTGAGCTTCTTCGCCACCCCGGCGCTGGCACAACGGCTTGAAGGCCCTTTTCCAGCTTGCCTGCAGGATGCTCCGCTGCTGGTTCCCGGCCAGGAGACCGTGGTAAGCAGCCGCTTGCTGCGGTGGCTGGGCGAGCAGCAGGTGCAGCCACGGATCGTGGGGGAGTTCGATGACAGTGCCTTGATGCAAGCGTTCGGGCAGTCGGGCAGCGGCATTTTCGTTGCGCCCAGCGTAATCGCCGAGGAGGTGTGCCGTCAGTATGGCGTGCAACTGATCGGGCAGACCGAGGCCGTGCACGAGTCGTTCTATGCCATTTCGGTGGAGCGCAAGGTCAAGCACCCAGGGATCGTGGCGATTACCGAGGGGGCGCGGCGGGAGTTGTTTCACTGGTAGCCATCCAAGCCTGATTGACTAGCAACAAGGCGCGCCGTGCCCACCAGGTGCTCTATGGTAAAGTCCGCCCTTTCCAGATTCCGAGATACCGCTGCACATGACCCCTCTCCTCCGCTTCCTCAACCGCACCAGCCTGGTGACTCAGATCGTCATCGGCCTGCTCGCTGGCATCGCCCTCGCCCTGCTGGCACCTGCCATCGCCCGCGACCTGGCCTTTCTTGGCAAGGTGTTTGTCAGCGCCCTGAAGGCGGTTGCGCCCGTGCTGGTGTTCATCCTGGTCATGGCTTCGGTCGCCAACCATCGTCACGGCCAGGAAACCCACATTCGCCCGATCCTCTGGCTGTACCTGCTGGGCACCTTTGCCGCAGCAGTGGTGGCCGTGGTTGCCAGCATGCTGTTCCCGTCGCACCTGGCACTAAGCACCAGCGAAGCCTCGCTGAGCGCGCCAGGCGGCATCACCGAGGTGCTGCAGAACCTGCTCCTGAGTGCGGTAGACAACCCGGTCAATGCCCTGCTCAATGCCAACTTCATCGGCGTGCTGACGTGGGCCATCGGCTTGGGTGTGGCCCTGCGCCACGCCGGCGAAACCACCCGTACCGTGGTCGAAGACCTGTCCACGGGTGTAACCCTGATCGTGCGCGTGGTCATCCGCTTCGCCCCGCTGGGCATCTTTGGCCTGGTCAGTTCCACCCTGGCCCAGTCGGGCCTGGACGCGCTGCTCGGCTACCTGCACCTGTTGGCGGTACTGATCGGCTGCATGCTGTTCGTGGCGCTGGTGATGAACCCGCTGATCGTGTTCTGGAAGATTCGCCGCAACCCCTACCCGCTGACACTGCTGTGCCTGCGTGAAAGCGGCATTACCGCGTTCTTCACCCGCAGCTCGGCCGCCAACATCCCGGTGAACCTGGCGTTGTCGGAACGCCTTGGCCTGCATGAAGACACCTACTCGGTGTCGATCCCGCTGGGCGCGACCATCAACATGGCCGGTGCGGCGATCACCATTACCGTGCTGACCCTGGCCGCAGTGCATACCCTGGGTATCCAGGTGGACCTGCCAACTGCCGTGCTGCTCAGCGTGGTGGCAGCAGTGTGCGCCTGCGGCGCCTCGGGCGTGGCCGGGGGTTCGCTGCTGCTGATACCGCTGGCATGCAGCCTGTTTGGCATCCCAAGCGAAATTGCCATGCAGGTGGTTGCGGTGGGCTTCATCATCGGCGTGTTGCAGGATTCGGCCGAAACGGCGCTGAATTCTTCGACCGATGTGCTGTTCACTGCCGCGGCATGTCAGGCTCAAGAGCAGCGCAACGGCTAAGCGGGCCGGGGCCGCTTTGCGGCCCCAATTGCCTTACGCGATCGCATTACCTACCCTAGTGGCCTTTCCCCAGCCACGAGACAGGGCCATGTCAGAACACGAAACCGCAGGTGAAGGCCGCTTCAACAGCATCGAGGTCCGCGTTCTCGGCTCGCTGATCGAAAAGCAGGCCACCAGCCCGGAAAGCTACCCGCTGACCCTCAATGCCCTGGTCCTGGCCTGCAACCAGAAGACCAGCCGCGAGCCGGTGATGAACCTCACCCAAGGCCAGGTCGGCCAGGCGCTGCGCGTCCTCGAAGGTCAGGGCATGACCCGCCTGCAGATGGGCAGCCGTGCCGACCGCTGGGAACATCGGGTAGACAAGGCACTGGAGCTGGTGCCAGCGCAGTTGGTGCTGATGGGCCTGATGTTCCTGCGGGGCCCGCAAACCCTCAACGAACTGCTGACCCGTAGCAACCGCCTGCACGACTTCGACGACACCGAGCAGATCCAGCATCAGCTGGAGCGCCTGATCTCGCGGGGCCTGGCCTTGCACCTGCCACGCCAGGCCGGCCAGCGTGAAGACCGCTACACCCATGCCTTGGGCGACCCAGCGGAAATCGAGGCAATTCTCGCTGCACGGCAGCAGGAAGGCGGCGGGCGCACCAGTGGCGGCAGTGTGTCCGAAGAACGCATCGAGGCCCTCGAAGCCCGCATTGCGGCGCTGGAAGCACGCCTGGCCGAGCTGGAAGGCTGAGCCTTCACGGCTCGGGGTCGGGGAAATTGCGGCAGCTTTTGCGCTCGGCCAGCTCCCGGTCAGTGGGGCGCTGGTCGACGAACACAGCGCGACCGTCGGCGTAGATTTCCAGGTAGCCCCAGTGCAGGTCCTGCTCTTGCTGCCCGGGCTGTGGGGGGACTAGCCACCAGGGTTCGCGGCTGATCAGGGTCATGGGTGTGATTCCTGAGGGGTCTGCAGTAAGCATAGACACCTTCAGGTGCTGCTTTGCTTGCACCGGCCCTTTCGCGGGTGAACCCGCTCCTACAGCGGCCTGTGTCCAACCCTCGATGCGTGTCCAGTGTAGGAGCGGGTTTACCCGCGAATACGGTAGCGGCAGCAACGGTGAACGGCGGGTGGTGATTGGCCAGCAGGCCCGGCCTCTTCGCGGGTAAACCCGCTCCTACACGACGGCCTGCGCCCAATCACCAATGTGTGTCCAACCCTGATCAGGTGTAGGAGCGGGTTTACCCGCGAATACGGTAGCGGCGTCAACGGTGAACGGCGGGTGGAGATTGGCCAGCAGGGCCGGCCCTTTCGCGGGTGAACCCGCTCCTACACGACGGCCTGTGTCCAGCCACCGACATCTGTCCACCACCGATCCGATGTAGGAGCGGGTTTACCCGCGAATACGGTAGCGGCAGCAACGGTGAACGGCGGGTGGTGATTGGCCAGCAGGCCCGGCCTCTTCGCGGGTGAACCCGCTCCTACGGGGATCTTCACAGTTTCAACAACTGCGCAGTCCTGTGAGAGCGGCTTCAACCGCGAAAGAGCCGTACAGGCTTACGCCGGTGCCGAAGTCCGAATCAGGTGGTCAAAGGCCGCGAGCGACGCCTTGGCCCCCTCACCCACCGCAATGACGATCTGCTTGTACGGCACGGTAGTCACGTCACCTGCGGCAAACACACCCGGGATGCTGGTCTGGCCCTTGGCGTCGACAATGATTTCGCCACGCGGCGACAGCTCGACGGTGCCCTTCAGCCAGTCAGTGTTGGGCAACAGGCCAATCTGCACGAAGATGCCTTCCAGTGCCACCTCGTGCTGTTCATCCGTGGTGCGGTCCTTGTAGCGCAGGCCGGTGACCTTCTCGCCATTGCCCAGCACCTCGGTGGTCAGCGCGCTGGTGATCACGTTGACGTTCGGCAGGCTGCGCAGCTTGCGTTGCAACACCGCATCGGCACGCAACTGGCTGTCGAACTCGATCAGCGTCACCTGGGCGACGATACCGGCCAGGTCGATGGCCGCTTCCACACCCGAGTTGCCGCCGCCAATCACCGCCACGCGTTTGCCCTTGAACAGCGGGCCGTCACAGTGCGGGCAGTAGGCCACGCCGCGGCCACGGTACTCTTGCTCACCCGGCACGTTCATTTCGCGCCAGCGGGCGCCAGTGGCCAGGATCACGGTCTTGGCCTTCAGCGAAGCGCCCCCCGCCAGGCGCACTTCGTGCAGACCGCCCTCGGCGGCCGGAATCAGCGCTTCACCGCGCTGCAGGTTCATGATGTCGACGTCGTATTGTTTGACGTGCTCTTCCAGCGCCGTGGCCAGCTTCGGCCCTTCGGTTTCCTGCACCGAGATGAAGTTCTCGATGGCCAGAGTGTCCAGCACCTGGCCGCCGAAGCGCTCGGCGGCAACACCGGTGCGGATGCCCTTGCGGGCAGCGTAGATGGCAGCAGCGGCGCCAGCGGGGCCACCGCCGACGACCAGCACGTCAAAGGCTTCCTTGGCGTTGATCTTCTCGGCCTGGCGAGCGCCAGCGTTGGTGTCGATCTTGCCAATGATTTCTTCCAGGCCCATACGGCCCTGACCAAACACTTCACCGTTGAGGTAGATACTCGGAACCGCCATGATCTTGCGCGATTCCACTTCGTCCTGGAACAGCGCACCGTCGATGGCAACATGGCGCACGTTGGGGTTGAGTACCGCCATCAGGTTCAGTGCCTGGACGACGTCCGGGCAGTTCTGGCACGACAGCGAGAAGTAAGTTTCGAAGTTGAATTCACCTTCCAGGGCCTGGATCTGCTCGATCACTTCGACACTGGCCTTTGACGGGTGGCCACCCACTTGCAGCAGTGCCAGCACCAGCGAGGTGAACTCGTGGCCCATGGGGATGCCGGCGAAGCGCAGGCTGATATCGGCACCCGGGCGGTTCAGCGAGAATGAAGGGCGACGGGCATCGGTACCGTCCGCGCTGAAGGTAATGAGGTTCGACAGGCTGGCAATCTCTACCAGCAGGTCGTGCAATTCGCGGGACTTCGCGCCGTCGTCGAGGGAAGCAACGATCTCGATCGGCTGGGTGACCCGCTCCAGGTAGGTTTTCAGTTGCGATTTAAGCGTGGCGTCCAACATACGGGCGATTCCTTTTTTCAAAACTCGGATACAAAAACGCCCAGGCGAGGTCGCCCGGGCGTTTGACGGGGCGGTAGGTACTTCAGCTTTGGCGGCTGCTTACCGGCCGCGTTATGGGCATGACCTTAGATCTTGCCTACGAGGTCCAGCGACGGCGCCAGAGTGGCTTCGCCTTCTTTCCACTTGGCCGGGCATACTTCGCCTGGGTGAGCGGCAACGTACTGAGCAGCCTTGACCTTACGCAGCAGTTCAGCAGCATCACGGCCTACACCACCGTCGTTCAGCTCGACAATCTTGATCTGGCCTTCCGGGTTGATCACGAAGGTACCGCGGTCGGCCAGGCCGGCTTCTTCGATCAGCACGTCGAAGTTGCGCGAAATGACGTGAGTCGGGTCACCGATCAGCGGGTATTCGATCTTGCCGATGGTGTCCGAAGTGTCGTGCCAGGCTTTGTGAGTGAAGTGGGTGTCGGTGGAAACACCGTAGATTTCCACGCCCAGTTTCTGGAACTCGGCGTAGTTGTCAGCAAGGTCACCCAGCTCGGTCGGGCAAACGAAGGTGAAGTCGGCCGGGTAGAAGAACACGACAGACCACTTGCCTTTCAGATCGGCTTCGCTGACCTGAACGAACTCGCCTTTGTGGTAGGCGGTGGCGTTGAAGGGTTTGACCTGGCTGTTGATGATTGGCATGAGAGACACTCCTTCATGGGGTTGGAATCAGTTGATGGACAGAATCCTAACCAATCATCCCGCTGAAGGCTCATTGGCAAAGCTCATGCTTTCGATTGGTTTTGGCTATAACCGGGGTTACTTAATAGAAGGGAACGGGCTGAGCAAAGGATTGCGGTCCTGAGCGCTGCACTGGCAAAGAAATGTAACAGCTCCCCATTCGGCATCACGGGCAAACGGGTCTAGGCTCAAGCCCATGTGATACCGGGCCCCTCTGACGGCTGCCAAGCCGCCATGTCGGATCACTGTTGCCTTGCAACGTCGACATTCAAGGAGGGGCTCATGACAGCTCTGCAAGCATTCCTCACAACACCTGTCCTCGGTACCAGCGCCTGGTTGTGGCTGGTGTTCATGGCCATCGTCATTGGTTTGTTGGTGCTCGACCTGGGCGTGCTGCACCGCCACGACCGGGAAATTGAAATGCGCGAGAGCCTGCTGCTGTATTCAGGCTATTTCAGTGTCGGTGTGCTGTTCGGCGCGGGGGTCTGGTACCAGTTGGGTGCGCAGTCGGCACTGGAGTTCTACACCGGTTTTTTGGTCGAGCAATCGCTGTCCATGGACAACGTGTTCGTCATGGCGATGATCTTCAGCTACTTCGCCATCCCCCGCCGCTACCAGCACCGCGTACTGTTCTGGGGCATCCTGGGCGTGGTGTTCCTGCGGGCCATCATGATCGGCGTGGGCGCGGCGCTGGTACAGAACTTTGCCTGGGTGCTTTACATCTTCGGTGCCTTCCTGCTGTTTACCGGGGTGAAAATGGCGCTGTCGAAGGAAGACAGCCGCCCGGACCTGGCCAACAACCCGATCCTCAAATTCGTGCGGCGGCACATGCGGGTTACCGACCAGATCCATGGCTCGCACTTCTTCGTACGCCACACCCCGGCCGGGCACAGCAAGGCGCTGCGTTATGCCACCCCGCTGTTTCTGGCGCTGGTACTGATCGAACTGGCCGACCTGGTGTTTGCCGTCGACAGCGTGCCGGCGATCTTCGCCATCACCCAGGACCCGTTCATCGTCTACACCTCCAACATCTTCGCCATCCTCGGCTTACGCTCGCTGTATTTCGCGCTGGCGGCGCTGATGCACCGGTTCGTCTACCTCAAGTACGCACTGGCACTGGTGTTGATCTTCATTGGCTGCAAGATTTTCTACCACGGCATGGTGGGCAAGGTGCCGGCGCTGCTGTCGTTGGGCGTGACATTCGGGTTGTTGCTGGGTGGGGTGGTGATTTCGTTGATCAAGACGCGGGGGCAAAAAAAGGATGACAGTATGGATGGGCACCAGCCGCACGCCATTGGACAAGAACCCGCGTCCAAGAGAGAAAAAGACACGCAACTAGGTGCCTGAGTGAATCACTTGCACTGGCCACGTCGCGGGCAAGCTGAGTGCTGCCCGTGTAGGCGCGGGCTCACCCGCGAATGGGCCGGCGCAGGCTGACGCGTTCACCGCCCGCTACGCAACATCTCCACCGGCACATACTTGCCAATTTCGTATTTGCCAATCGCCGCCCTGTGCACTTCATCCGGCCCGTCAGCCAGGCGCAGGGTGCGCTGCATGGCATACATGTAGGCCAGCGGGAAATCGCCGCTTACCCCTGCCCCGCCATGTATCTGGATAGCCCGGTCGATCACGCTCAAGGCCACGTTCGGCGCCACCACCTTGATCTGGGCGATCTCGCTACGGGCCACCTTGTTGCCGACGGTGTCCATCATGTAGGCCGCTTTGAGCGTCAGCAGCCGGGCCATGTCGATTTCCATGCGCGAGTCGGCGATCTTGTCGACGTTGCCGCCCAGGCGTGCCAGTGGCCGACCAAAAGCAGTACGCTCCACCGAGCGCTTGCACATCAGCTCCAGTGCGCGCTCGGCCATGCCGATCGAGCGCATGCAGTGGTGGATACGCCCTGGCCCCAGGCGGCCCTGGGCAATTTCGAAGCCGCGGCCTTCGCCAAGGATCACGTTTTCGTACGGCACCCGCACATGCTCGAAAAGGACTTCGGCATGACCATGGGGCGCATCGTCATAACCGAATACCGGCAGCGGGCGGACGATCTTCACGCCTGGCGTGTCGGTCGGCACCAGCACCATGGAATGCTGCTGGTGGCGTGGCCCTTCAGGGTCAGACAGGCCCATGAAGATCATGACCTTGCAGCGCGGGTCGCAGGCGCCGGAAGTCCACCACTTGCGGCCGTTGATCACCCACTCGTCACCGTCCCGTATGGCAGTAGCAGCCATGTTGGTGGCGTCCGACGAGGCCACGTCCGGTTCGGTCATGGCAAACGCCGAGCGGATCTCGCCACGCAGCAGCGGCTCCAGCCACTGGCGTTTCTGCGCCTCGCTGCCGTAGCGCACCAGCACTTCCATGTTGCCGGTGTCCGGCGCCGAGCAGTTGAACGGCTCCGGCCCGAGCAACGAGCGGCCCATGATCTCAGCCAGCGGGGCGTACTCCAGGTTGCTCAGGCCGGCGCCGTATTCCGACGCTGGCAGGAACAGGTTCCACAACCCTTCGGCGCGGGCCTTGGCCTTGAGCGCCTCCATGATTGCAGTGGGCTGCCAGCGGTCACCCTCGGCGACCTGGCGCTCGAACACGGCTTCGGCGGGGTAGACATGAGCGTCCATGAACGCAGTGACACGCTCGCGCAGTGCCTGGACCTTGGGCGAATAGGCGAAATCCATCTGGGCTACCTTCACAGTTCGGAGTACGTGGGCCAGAGCCTAGAGCAGCATTGCTCCATCCACCTAGTCTATTTTCCGCGTGTATAAACATTCATAACCGATATATGATCGGCCGATAATTCCAACAAAGAGCGGCGCCCATGAACCTTAGCAAGGTCGACCTCAACCTGTTCATCGTGTTCGATGCGATCTACACCGAAGCCAACCTGACCCGCGCCGGGCAGATCGTCGGCATTACCCAGCCGGCAGTGTCCAATGCCCTGTCGCGCCTGCGCGAAACCTTCAATGACCCGCTGTTCGTGCGCACCGCGCAAGGCATGGTGCCCACCCCCATGGCGCAGAACATCATCGGCCCTGTGCGCAACGCGCTGGCGCTGCTGCGGACTTCGGTGCAGGAAAGCCGCATTTTCAATCCGCAGCAGGCCAACAAGACCTTCCGCATCAGCATGACCGACCTGACCGAGGCGGTCATCCTGCCGCCGCTGTTCCAGCGCCTGCGCCGCCTGGCGCCGGCAGTCATGATCGAAAGCTTCCTGTGCAAGCGCCGCGAGACCACCAAGGAACTCGCGGCCGGCCGCCTGGACTTTGCCATCGACGCGCCACTGAACACCGACCCGCAGGTGCGCCACATCAAACTGATGCAAGACCGCTATGTCTGCGCCCTGCGCCAGGGTCACCCGCTGGCCGACAGCAAGCTGACCCTCGACAGCTACCTGGGCATGACCCACATCCATATCTCCAGCCGCCGCAACGGCCTGGGTTACGTCGACCTGGCGCTGGGCAAGATGGGGGTTCAACGCAAGGTCGCCCTGCGTTCGCAACACTACCTGATGGCGTCGCAGGTGTTGCAGCAGACCGACATGGCGATGACGGTCCCCGAGCGCTTCGCCCGTCGCCATCAGTTGCGTTATCAGGCGCTGCCGGTGGAGGTCCCTGCGCTGGAAACGCACCTGTACTGGCATGAAAGCACCGACCAGGACCCGGCCAACCGCTGGATGCGCGAGCAGATCACGGAATTGTGCGAGCGCGTGGTTGCAGAGGAAGAGAAGGCTCTGGAGCCCTGACGGTGCCGGCGAGGGACCCTTCATGGCCCTCACCAGGCAAAGTAGAAAATCCCATGAAAGATCTTCGATAGAGAATTTTTTTCTAAAATAATCGCGAATCGACCTGAGGGAAACGAAAAAAATACCGCTGCTGGCAGGTACGCTTACGTCAATGATTGCCGATCTCACGGCCACTGACACGGACCCGCCCTCAATGCCTAGCGCCCCACTCTACTTCGATTACGCCGCCACTACCCCAGTCGACGACCGGGTTATCGAAACCATGCTCGCCTGCCTGGGTAACCAGGCCAACTTCGGCAACCCGGCGTCCAGCGGCCACGCCTTCGGCCAGGCTGCACGTCACGCCGTGGACCAAGCGCGCCAGCAAGTCGCCGAGTGCGTCGGCGCGCACGCCGAGCATCTGGTATGGACGTCGGGTGCGACCGAGTCCAACAACCTGGCGCTCAAGGGTATTGCCCAAGGCATCGGCCAGCCCGGGCACCTGATCACCAGCCAGCTGGAACACAAGGCCGTGCTCGACACCGTGGCCGAACTGGAGCGCCAGGGCTGGGCCGTTACACGCCTGGCACCGGATGGCAATGGCCTGATTCAGCCTGCAAGCGTGCAGGCAGCGTTGCGCGCTGACACCCGCCTGGTATCGCTGATGGCGGTCAACAACGAACTGGGCACGGTCACTGATTTTGCCGCGGTCGGCGAGCAGGTACGTGCCCATGGTGCCCTGCTGCACGTGGATGCCGCGCAGGCCGTGGGCAAGCTGGCGATCGACCTGCATACGATGGCCGTGGACCTGATGTCTTTTTCGGCGCACAAGGTCTACGGGCCAAAAGGCATCGGTGCGCTGTATGTCGGGCCGCGCGCCCGCGTGCTGATGCGTGCGCAGATGCACGGCGGCGGCCACGAGCAGGGCCTGCGTTCCGGCACCCTGGCGACCCATCAGATAGCGGGCATGGGCAGCGCCTTTGCCTTGGCCGGCCAACCTGGCGACAGCGAACACCAGCGCCTCGAGCAACTGGCAAGACGCCTGCGCACAGGCCTGCTGGCCATGCCCGGCGTTACCTTGAACGGCTGCGCCAAGCAACGCATTCCCCATACCTTGAACCTGTGCATCGACAGCAAAGGCTTCAACAGCGCGGCGCTGGCCGGCGAGCTGGCCTTGTCGACCACCTCGGCCTGCAACTCGGCGAGCAACGCTGCCTCGCATGTGCTGCTGGCACTGGGGCTGGATGAGTGTCAGGCTCGCAACAGTGTGCGTTTGAGCATCGGCCGTTTCAGCACCGAGGCTGACGTGGACAAGGCGCTCGAAGTGTTTGGCCGGGTGCTGGCGTCAGCATCGGCAGCACTGTGGTGACCACGCCCTAGTGTGGTGTTTCACAAATAACGACCATAACTCGCGGCGCTTTTTGCGCTCATGCGGCGTTGTCGCTCCTCGCCGTAGCTGGGCTACGACTCGTCGCGACGCCTTGCCTGAGCGCAAAAATCGCTCGCGAGTTATTGGCCGTATTTGCAAAACACCACACTAGAACAGGCGGCTGTCCGGCGTGAAATCCTCAACCTGGATTTTCGCGCTCTGCGCCTGCGGGTGCCGTGGGTTGAACAGGTAATTGGTGGTGCTGGGCATGATCGCGCTTGGCACCGGCAGCAGCAATGCCGAACCGTCATCCAGAAAACGATTGCCCAGCGTACGGGTCAACTCAGGCTGAGCAGACCAGCCAGGCTGCAAAGCGGGCAACTGCGCCTGGGAAACCGTGTCGGGCAGTTCGATGCGAAGCAAGCGCATGGTGGTCGGGAAATCCTCGGGGTCGATCTCCAGGTGCACCAACACTTCCAGCATCGCCCCGGGAGGGCTGGTGGCGGCATACACCACCGGCCGACCCGCCTGGTGCCAGCGGCCACTTACACGCAAGCCCCCCGTACCGCTCAAGTCTGCATAGGCGCTGATTCGCCACAAAATCACAGGCCATAGCCCTCGGCAATCTGCAGCAGCATTTCTTCGACCTGCGTGGTGCCTTGCTGGGTGGTGAGCATCTGCATCGGCGTCAGCCCCGAGAAACGCTCCTTGGGCTTGGAAAGCCAGCGTTTGGCCTTGCCCGCTTCACCGAACACAGCCTCGGCCATGGCGGTGATGTGGGCCGAGCGGAACAGCCGATCGCTCTCATCCACGGTCAGCGGTTGGTCGCGCTCGATACGGGATTTGAGGGTGCGCAGCGGGATGATCTGGTCGCGCTCCACCGGCGTGAGCACACCGCGTTCGGTCAGCTTTACCAACCAGGTGGCGGCAAAACCATCGGTGATGCGGGTGTGGATTTCGAAATCGCTGGCAAGCTCGGGAATGTCCAGCAGCGCCTGCAAGCGCGCCCGGTACTCGTGGTAACCGTTGTCGCGAAGCACTTCGGCAAGCATGGCAGGCTCCTTTTCGGCATTTGCCGATAAGTATGCGGTATATGCCGGGTCATTGCCAGTTTGCCTGATCGGGCGGTCGACGTCTGGGCTTTGCCAGATTAACCGCCAGCGTTGCCAGGGCCGCACAGCGGCCCCGGAAACCTCACAGGAAGGTGAACACTTGCGATGCCGGCAACCGCGACTTGCTCAGCCCGGCATTGAAGTCCGCCTCACTGCGGTAACCCAGGCTCAGGATCACCACACTGGTAAAGCCACGCTCACGCAAACCCAGTTCGGCATCGAGGACCTTGCTGTCGAAGCCCTCGATCGGCGTGGCATCCAGCCCATGCGCCGCTGCACCCAGCAAGGCAGTTCCCAACGCCAGGTAGGTCTGCTTTTCCATCCAGTGCTGCACATCCTTCTGGTCGAAGCGGTGCAGGTTGACGTAGTGCCGGCGGCTCTGGTTTTGCCCGGCGCGCGCTTGCTCATCACGGAAACGGCCATCGGCAGCCTCTTGATCGAGCACGGCGTTCAGGTGTTCTTCAGTCATTTCGGTACGGGTGCAGAACACGATCACATGCGAGGCATCGAGAAGCTTCTGCGTGTTGTAGGCATAACCCTCAGCAGTGCTCTTGGCCAGGCGGGCCTTGCCTTCGGCCGTGTCGGCGACGATGAAATGCCAAGGCTGGGAATTGACCGACGACGGGCTGTGACGCAGTTGTTCGAGCAGGGCGTCGACGGTGGCCTGGGGAATGCGGCGTGAGGCATCGTAAGCTTTGGTGGTGTAACGGCGCTTGGCCAGCGATACGGTATCCATGCGACAACTCCGGAGTGAACAGTGGATTTGCCGGGCATCTTATCTTTCCAGCAAAAAAGAAAAAGCGGCACAATGTAACAACACTTTCATCCCTGGAATGAAAATGCTGCGCATCACCGACCTCGAACTGTTTGCCCGCAGCAGCGTGCTGGGTAGCTTCACTGCCGCCGCCCATGAAGCCGGCCTGCTGCCGGGCCAGGTGGCTGCCGCGATCAAACGCCTGGAACGCGACCTGGATGTACGCCTGTTCGCCCGCACCACCCGCAGCCTGCGCCTGACCGCCGAGGGCGAGCGCTACCTGCCAACCGCGCTGAATGTGCTGGAAAGCCTGCGCCAGGGCCATGAAGATCTGCATGGCAACCCCAATAGCCTGCGCGGCACCCTGCAGGTGTCGGCACCTTCCGACATGGGCCGCAACATGTTGTTGCCCTGGCTCAGCGCCTTCCGCCACGACCACCCGGCATTGCAACTGCGCTTCTTCCTGTCCGACCAGATGGCCGACCTCAACCGCGACCCTGTGGATGTGGCCATCCGCTATGGCCTCAACCAGGATGCCAACTACATCGCCCTGCCACTGGCCGAATGGAACCGCCGCGTGCTGGTGGCCTCGCCCGACTACCTGGCCCGTCACGGCCGCCCGCTTACCCCCGACGCACTGCAGCAGCATGCCTGCCTGCTGTACATGCAGCACAGCCGGGTGTACGACAAGTGGCAGCTGGGTAATCGCACCGTGCAGGTGCGCGGGCCGCTGGTCAGTGACGATGCCGACGTCATCCGCCGCCTGGCCATCCAGGGGGAAGGTATCGTCTACAAGTCGTGGCTGGATGTCAGCGCCAACATCGCGGCCGGTGAACTGGAAATGGTCCTGCCCGAATTGCTCGGCGAGCCTACCCCGCTGACCTTGGTCTGCCCTCATCGCAAACAACTCACACCGGCCGTGAAGCAATTGCACCTGTGGCTACGCGAACGCTTCGAGGCCCTGCGCGCCCGGGCACTGACCAACGGCTGCACAATCGTTCCAGACTGAGCCGGGGGCGTTGCGTTAAGGTAGCCATTTACCCCACGGTACACGTCCATGAGCAACTGGATCGACTTTAAACAAGACGCCGACACCGGCATCGAGTCGGTCCGCGCGCATTTTGTCGGCCATGCCTATGATCCCCACTGGCACGACAGCTTCCTGGTCGGCGTGACCGAGCAGGGTGTGCAGCAGTTCAACTGCCGCCGGGTGCGCCACCGCAGCACACCGGGGCAGGTATTTTTACTTGAGCCTGGCGACATCCACGATGGCCTGGCGCCCACCGAAGAAGGCTTCACCTATTCGACGCTGTACCTGGAGCCCGCCTGGCTCGACCAACAGCTGCGCGCGCTGTACGAGCACGCGCCGGGCGACAGCCTGCCCAGCTTCGCCGACACCCTGTGCCACGACGAACGCCTGGCACGGGCCACCGCCCTGGCCTTCAGGGCCGTGCATGACCAGGACTTGCGCATCGTCAGGCAAACGGCCATGGACGATCTGCTGGCCTGCCTGACCCGCCACCTGCACTGGCGCCGCCGCATCAACCCCGACCCGCGCCTGCCGCTGACCGCACAGCGCGCCCGGGACTTCCTGCATGCCAATCTGGAGCGCGACATCGGCCTGGAGGACCTGGCCCAGGCCTGCGGCATTGACCGCTTTCGCCTGACGCGTGCGTTCAAGGCGGCGTTCGGCATTGCACCCCATGCCTACCTGATCCAGCTGCGCCTGGCCCGCGCGCGGCGCCTGCTTGCCCAAGGCCAGACACCGGCCGAAGTGGCCGTGGCGTTGGGCTTTGCCGACCAGAGCCACCTGGGGCGCTGGTTCCGCCGCGCCTACCAGTTGACCCCGGCCGACTACCGCAGGCGCTGCTCAAACCTTCCAGACTGAGTGCCGGCGGGCAGCGAGCATGGTGCTTCGATGTTACGGAGCCCATGAACCATGTCTGAGTCGTTGTTGCCCTTCATTCTGTTTGCCCTGGTGTCCAGTATCAGCCCGGGGCCGACCAACCTGTTGATCCTGGCCCATGGCGCCCACCGGGGCCTGCGCGCAAGCCTGGCGCCGATCGTGGCGGCGTGTGGCGCGGCTGCAGCCATTGTGCTGCTCGTCGGGCTGGGGCTGGGCGAACTGCTGCTGCGCCACCCCCTGGCGCAACAGCTGATGAGCTGGGCCGGGGTGCTGTGGCTGAGTAGCCTGGCCTGGAAGATGCTGCGCAGTGCCGCCGCCCCGCTCCACACGACCACGGCGTCAGGCTTCAGTGCGCTCAGCGCGGCTTCGTTGCAGGTGGTGAACCCCAAGGTGTGGTTGATGGCCGTGGCGGTGGTCGGGGTATTTGCCGCGCCGTCGTTGCCAGTGTGGCAGCTGGCGCTGGTGTTCTTGCTGATCGCTCTGCCGAGCATGGCCGCGTGGGCGGTGTTGGGGGTGGGGAGCGCCCGGTGGCTGCAGGCACCGGGGCGGTTGCGGGTGTTCAACCAGGTATTGGCGGGGGTTTTGTTGATATCGGCATGGGCTGCCGTATTGGCCTGAGTCTCTACTTGACCGGCAAGGGGCCTGAGCGGCCCCGGCTCAGCGTGCCAACGCCTCGCGAAAGCGCCGGGTACTGGCAACGGCCAGTACCAGCCCGACCACTGCCACGCTGCCGCCCACCAGGCCGATATCCGCCACACTCATCTGGCTGCTGACGATACTGCCCAGCAGCGCACCACCGCCAATACCGATGTTGTAGATACCCGAGAACAGCGCCATGGCCACATCGGTGGCGTCGGACGCCAGCTTCAGGGTCTTGGACTGCAGCGCCAGGCTGAAGCTGAGAATGGCCACGCCCCAGAACATGCTCAGCACTGCGAACACATAGAAGTTGCCCGACAGCGGCAACATCAGCAACAGGCACGCGGCGAGTACCCCGATCGAACCCACCAGGAAGCCATGCGGGAAGCGGTCGCTGTAACGGCTGAACAACAACGAACCAAAAACCCCGGCACCGCCGAACAACAGCAGCAACAGTGTGGTGCGGTCGCCGCCGATCTGCGCTACGTGCAGGGCGAACGGCTCGATATAGCTGTAGGCCGTGAACTGCGCGGTAATGACCAGCGTCACCAACAAGTAGGTAATGACCAGTGCCGGGCGCTTGAACAGGACCGGCAGGCTGCGCAACGAACCGGAGTTCTGGCTGGGCAGCAGCGGCAGCGATTTCATCAGGCACAGCATGGTGGCTAGCGCTACCCCGCCAATGCTCAGGAACGTGATGCGCCAGCCCAGTGCCTCGCCCACCACACGGCCCAGCGGGATGCCCAGGACCATGGCCAGGGTAGTGCCGGTGGCCAGCAGGCCCAGCGCCTTGGCCTGCTGGCCCGGCGGCGCCACACGCACCGCCAGCGAGGCGGTGATGGACCAGAACACCGCATGCGCCAGGGCAATGCCGATACGGCTGACCAGCAGCATGGCGAAGCTCTGCGAAAGCCACGACAGCACGTGGCTGACAATGAACACCAGGAACACGAACAGCAGCAGACGCCGCCGTTCGATGTTGCGGGTCAGCAACATCATGGGCAACGAGGCCAGCGCCACGATCCAGGCATAGATGGTCAGCATCAGGCCGACCTGGGCAGTGCTCATGTCGAAGCTGCGGCCAATGTCACTGAGCAGCGCCACCGGGACGAACTCGGTGGTGTTGAAAATGAAGGCCGCCAAGGCCAGCGCGATGACGCTCAGCCAGCTGCCACTGCCCGTTGTGGGCGGCAGGTGTGTGGGTATGGGTCCGTTCATGGGTGGAAACCGCTTCTCCGCAGACAAAGCAACAGGTCGCACGCCAGCCACCCGCTTGCAGGGGTGCCAACGTACGTTTTGTTATGGATAGGAATGCCCGGCATGGTACGCGTCAAGCTGGGGCCTCACAACCGCAGGGCAGGCAGAAGGAGTACCATGCGCGCTTTGTGTGAAACGCGCGTGCAACAAGGAGCCCGATCCGCTCATGGACAAGCAGCACCCCCAGCAGCAGTGGCAGCAGGCAGTCATCGCCTATGCCCAGGCCGTCAACGACTACGTCGCGCAGGGCCGTGCGCACGGCTGGGACAACCTCGAAGAGCCGCAGGCACCCGCCACCGAACACCTGCTCGACGCCTGGCTGGCAGCCCTGCAGGCAGCCAACCGCCCTGGCATGGACGAACCGCAGCGTCAGGCATTTCGCGAGGCTTGGCCACCCGCACACCACCCTTTGATACCGTTGCTCGAAGACCACGGCCAAGGCATCAGCCATGTCCTGCTGCTGGAAGATGGCAGCCTGCTGGCCCGCATCGGTATGCCTTACGACAAGGGCCAGGTGGTGCGTATCGATCACCATGGGGTAACCCCGGTCATCGGCATCGAACACTTTGGCCGTTGCCCGGCGCGGCGCTATTTCGCCCTGGCCAATGCCGAGGGCGTGCGTGTGACCGATGGCTGGGGCGGCCCGCAAGTGCAGCGCCTGGCCTGGCCTACCGGGCTGGAGGGGTTGCCGCCAGGCTACCCGTTCGAGCCGTTCGACCTGCCGCCCACACCGACCGCGCTGATCCCCTTCCCCGATGGCCAGCGAGTGCTGCTGGTGAGTGCCGAAGGTATCTTCGTGCTGGCCACTCAAGGTGCGACTCGCCTGCTGCCACAGCAGACACGCGTGCTCGATGAACTGGCCGAGGGCACCGACCCGGACGACATCAGCCTGGGGCTGAGCATGGAGCATGGTGCGGTGTCGGCGGATGGCCGGCTGATCGTCGTGGGTGAGCAAGGCAGCCGACACCTTGTTCTGGACGAACGACTCAAGCCGCTGGCGCACATCGGCCCGGGCAGCGAATACCCGCACTTTGCCTTGTTCAACCGCGCCGGTGACCAGCTGATCGTCAATGCCTGCCATTTCTACAGCGGTGCCACGCTGGCCGTGAGGGTGGCAGACCTGCACGGGCTGGATACCGATTACTACAGCCAGGACCCGCGTACCCCGCTGGTGCAGGATGGCGCAAGGGTGTATGCGGGGGTTGCGCGCGATGGCGAGTACATTGTGGGTGATGCCTATGGCTACCTGCGGGCGTTTGGCGAAGAGGGTACGGAGCATTGGCAGCATTACCTGGGATCGACCATCAGTGCGATGGATATCAGCGTCGACGGACAAACGCTGGTGGCGGCGAGCCATGCGGGGGTTATTTCGGTGATTGCGCTGGATAGCGGGCGGCCCGAGTGGCAGATCGGTACCGGGGCGCACGGCGAGGTGCGGCGGTGGTTGTTCTGGAAGGGCTGGGACAAGCCGATGGCCTGGTAAAACGGCTGCATCGGTGCTGCCTGTACCGGCCCCACCGCGCGCAAGCCCTACATCACCCCTGTGTAGGAGCGGGCTTGCCCGCGAAGAGGCCGGTACAGGCAACCGACCCATCAGCCCTGTAACGTGGCCATGTCGATCACGAACCGGTACTTCACATCACCGGCAATCATCCGCTCATAGGCTTGGTTGATGTTGCGGATATCCAGCATCTCGATATCGCAACGGATGTCGTGCTCGGCGCAGAAGTTCAGTACTTCCTGAGTCTCGGCAACCCCCCCGATCAACGACCCCGCCAGCACCCGACGCTTCATCACCAGGTTGGCCGCATGCAATGCCGGGTCGATCGGTTCGATCAGGCCGACCAGGATGTGCACACCGTCGAACTTCAGCGTTTCCAGGTACGGGTTGAGGTCGTGCTGCACCGGAATGGTGTCGAGCAGGAAATCGAAACGGCCGGCAGCGGCGCGCATCTGCTCGGCATCCGTGGAGACGATCACATGGTCGGCCCCCTGGCGGCGCGCTTCCTCGGCCTTGGACTGAGAGCGCGTGAACAGGGTCACTTCCGCACCCAGGGCCTTGGCCAGTTTGATGCCCATGTGGCCCAGGCCGCCCATGCCGAGGATGCCGATCTTGTGGCCCGGGCCAACGCCGTGGTGCTTGAGCGGCGAATAGGTGGTGATGCCGGCGCACAGGATAGGTGCAGCGCTGGGCAGGTCCATGCCGGCCGGTATGCGCACCACGAAGTGCTCGCTGACCACGATGCTGCTGGAGTACCCCCCCATGGTGTTGCTGCCATCGACCCGGTCCGGGGTGGCGTAGGTCATGGTCGGGCCTTCGAGGCAATACTGTTCCAGGTCCTTGGCGCAGGCTTCACAGGTACGGCACGAGTCGACCATGCAGCCGACGCCCACCAGGTCACCGACCTTGTGCGCGGTGACTTTGTCGCCCACCGCCGTGACCCGGCCGATGATCTCGTGGCCCGGCATCAGCGGGTACACGGCAATGCCCCATTCGTTGCGCGCCTGGTGGATGTCGGAGTGGCACACGCCGCAGTACAGGATGTCGATGGCGACGTCATCCGGGCGCGGGCTGCGGCGTTGGAACGTCATGGGGGCCAGGGGGCTGGTGGGGGTCTGAGCGGCGTAACCGATGGCGGTATACATGCAGGGCCTCGCAGTGAAGTGAAACGATTCAGGCGACGCATTTTGCGCGCCGTTCGCCGCCTCGCCCACGGCTGATTCTCCGGCATGCATGCCTGATTCTCCGAAGGTGTCATCTAACACCTGGCGCCATGCCCTCAATCTGCGATGATCAAACTGTCTGATTCTCTGCCCTTGGTCCACCATGCAACTGACCCGTCACGTCGACGCCAATGCGCCGCTTTGCGCACTGATCCGCAGCCTCGCCACGCGCCCAGGCTTTGTGCCCACGCACCTGCCCCAGGTACAGGTGCTGAGCTGGGACCACTATGTGGCCAGCAGCCCGCAGATCTACGAACCAAGCCTGATGATCCTGGCCCAAGGCAGCAAGCTGGCGCGCCTGGGGCCGCGCACCCTGGAGTACGGCGCCGGGCATTACCTGGTGCAGGCGTTGTCGGTGCCGTTCATGTGTGAAACCTTTGCCACCCGCGAGGCGCCGCTGTTGGGCGTGGCGGTGGGCATCGACCGTGGCGTGCTGGGCGAGTTGGTGCAGAGCATGGGCCTGGCACCGGACGCTGAAGTGCAGGCGCAAACCCCGCAATCGATGACGTCGGCGGCACTGGATGCGCCCATGCGCGAAAGCGTGGAGCGGCTGCTGCGCTGCCTGCACGACCCGCTGGACGCCAAGGTGCTGGGCCCGGCGCGTGTGCGCGAAGTGCTGTACACCGGCCTGCGTGGCCCGCAGGCCGGTGTGTTGCGGGCACTGGTGGAGCAACAGGGGCACTTCGCCCGCATCGGCGCCGCCCTCGCCCACCTGCGCGAGCACTACAGCGAGCCGCTGAGCGTGGAGGCACTGGCTGCGCGCGCCAACATGATCGTTTCAACCTTCCACGAACATTTCAAGCGCTGCACCGACATGGCGCCGATGCAGTACCTGAAGCGCTTGCGGCTACTTAAGGCGCAGCAGATGCTGATTGGCGAAGGCCTGGGCGTGGCACAGGCTGCGCACCGGGTGGGCTATCAGAGCACCTCGCAGTTCAGCCGCGAGTACAAGCGCCAGTTCGAACGCAGCCCGGGGGATGAATTGCCTTACCAAAGCATGCCGGTGTAATCACCCGATCTGAACAGCCCCTGCAGGTACGCATCCGGGACAAGGCGTTTTTCGCCCGGCGAGTCAGTCCGCCAGCGGCCACTGCGCCAATGGCCAGTAAGCCCCCTTGCGCGACTCGTAAAGCGTGAAGTGTCGCGCGGTGAGGTAAAACTCCGGCGCGCTACTGGCCTCGGGCGGCTGCCCGCGGTAATCCCTGGACAGCGTCAGGTGCGGTCGATACTCACGCGTGGCCGCTTCCAGCCCCAACGGCAGCAACGCCTGCTGCAAACCGTACACCAGTTGCAACAGGGCGGGCGGTACCTGCTGCGCCTCCAGCACCAAGGCGCCGGCCCGCTGCCACACCTGCAAGCGGTCAAGCAGAAGCCGCGGTGCCATGGCCGGCAGTGCCAGTTGATCGACTGCCGCACAGATCGCAGGCACCTGGGCGGTATCTACATCGCCGAGGAACAGCAGCGTGACATGGAAGTTGGCCGCCGGCACCGGTTTGCCGCTGCGCAGGTTCAGCCCGCGCCGCCACTGGGCCAGGTCACGGCGCTGCGCGTCGCTGACCGGCAAGGCGAAGAACAGCCGCTTGAACGGGCTACCGCTGGGGCGTATATCCTGAACCATACAAACTCCCTGACATGAAACGTTTGCGCAAGACTGTAGGGTATTACACCAATGTCGCCCCGCAGTTTGGTAACAATAAGTACAAACTGCCCCCATGATTGTTTATGCTGGCGGGCTCATGCCTCGGCGCATGGCCATTTTTCGACAAGTAAACGTCCATGAAAATTGCACTCGTACTTATCTTCGTCTTCTCGATCGCCTATGTTCACCTGCGCGGTCGGGTTCGCCACAAGCTGACTCGTCAGCTGGGCGACCACTCCAGCTTCCTGGCCCCGATCAACAGCTTCCTGTACCTGTTCTCCAAACACCCGGCCAAGCCTTACCTGCCGGTCGAGGCCTTTCCAGAACTGAAACCGCTGCAGGACCACTGGCAGGAGATCCGTGAGGAAGGCCGTCAGTTGCTGCACGTAGGCGAAATCAAGAAATCCGACAATTACGATGACGTCGGTTTCAACTCGTTCTTCAAGACCGGCTGGAAACGTTTTTACCTGAAGTGGTATGGCGAAAGCCACCCGTCGGCAATGGCCCTTTGCCCACGCACGACCGAGCTGCTGCAAGGCATCGGCACGGTCAAGGCCGCCATGTTCGCTACCCTGCCTCCGGGAGCCAAGCTGGTGCGCCACCGTGACCCGTATGCCGGCTCGTACCGCTACCATCTGGGCCTGGACACGCCGAATGACGACGGCTGCTACATCGACGTGGACGGCGAGAAATACGCCTGGCGCGATGGTGAGGGGGTGATCTTCGACGAAACCTACATCCACTATGCAGCCAACACCACCGAGCACAACCGCATCATCCTGTTCTGCGACGTCGAACGCCCGCTCAAGTACCGCTGGGCAACCGCGTTCAACCGCTGGTTCAGCCGCAACGTGATGGCCGCTGCCGCTGCGCCCAACGATGCCAGCGACAAGACCGGTGGCATCAACCGCCTGTTCACCCGCATCTACAAGATCCGCGAGCGTGGCAAGGCGCTGAAGAAGCGCAATCGCCTGCGCTACTACCTGGAAAAATGGGCAGTGGTCGCGGCGTTGGTGCTGGTGTTCATCTACATCTGAAGGCTCAACGCAGGCCACTGTACGAGTGACCTGCGTTTACCCACCAAAGTACCGCCTCGCACGTGCCACGCTTCGACTAGCCTGAAAGCTCCACTCGCAACCCCCCAAGGTGAAGACGATGAGCATGATGGACTGGGACGCCTACCGTAAGCAGTTGATGGCCGGCATCGGCGATCTCAAGCAACTCTCCCCCGACACCGTAGCCGGCTACATGACCGCCAGCGGTGCAGGCGCCAAAACCAACCACCTGGATGCCAAGACCCGCGAGCTGATCTCCTTGGCCGTGGCTGTGACCACCCGCTGCGACGGCTGTATCGCCGTGCATTCGCAGCAGGCCGTCAAAGCGGGTGCCAGCCGCGAGGAAATTGCCGAGGCCCTCGGCGTGGCCGTGGCCATGAACGCCGGTGCCGCGCTGGTGTACTCGGCCCGCGCAATGGACGCGGTGGGCAAGGCCAACGGTTGAGCACAAACGGCGTCGCCGCCCTTGCGCGACGGCGCCGCGCCACCCAGACTGGGCGGCTCACCCCGCGCAGGAACCCGCATGATCCACATTCGCCCCATGACGCCGGAAGATTTTGATCGTTTCTGGCCCACCTTCCAGGCCATTGTCCAAGCCCGTGAAACCTACGCTTTCGACCCGGCGCTGAGCTTCGAACAGGCGCGCCAGCTGTGGCTGGAGCTGCCCTTGCACACGCTGTTGGCCGAAGAAGATGGCGAGCTACTGGGGTCGTATTACCTCAAGCCCAATGCTGCCGGGCCTGGTGCGCATGTGGGCAATTGCGGCTACATGGTCTGCGAACAGGCGCGCGGCCGGGGCGTGGCGCGCTTGATGTGCGAGCACTCGCAAAAGCTGGCGCGCCAGGAAGGCTTTCTGGCATTGCAGTTCAACTCGGTGGTAGCCACCAACGCAGTGGCCGTGGCGCTATGGCACAAGCTGGGCTTTGAAACAGTCGGCCGTTTGCCCAAGGCCTACCGTCATGCCCGCCTGGGGCTGGTGGACTGCCTGGTGATGTACAAATGGCTGGCGGATGAGCCGGTGGTGGAGAAGCCGCCGCTGCTGATCGGGCGCAAGAACATCGAGGCACGGGTATCGCGGCGCCGCGGGCGCTAGCTTTACAGGCAAGCCTGCCTCCCCAGCCAACTCATCACGCTGGGGCCTGATGTTCTTGCCAAATGGGGCTCCGGCGCCGCAAAAACGCACAACCTGTTGTTTTTTCTCAGCATTCACAGCACACCAACATTTGACGCCCCAGCCTTTCAATGGTCAGATGCGCGCCAGTTTCAGGTGCCCTGCGCCGCCGCGCGCAGGGTGAAACGGGAAACCGGTGCGTCGTGTTGCCCACGACAAGTCCGGTGCTGCCCCCGCAACGGTAAGCGAGCGAACCCTTCGAGATACCACTGTGCTCAAGCATGGGAAGGTGAAGGTTTCATGCCCCTCGCAAGCCCGGAGACCGGCCTGGAGCTTCACTTGGCAACCCGCGGTGGGCGGGCGCAGGCCGGAATCCGTGCGCGCGCCTGCCTGCATGGTTCGCCTTTGCGTGTTTTCCACCGGGATCCATTCATTCCTGCAGCAGTGGAACGACATGTCCCGTATGTTCAAACTTCACCCCCTGGCGGCCTGCCTGGCCGTTGCCCTGCCGGCGCTGGCTGATGACCGCGACCCGCAGCCTCTGGCCCTGCCTTCCACGGCCATCACCGACACCCAGGACAACCGCACCATCGACCTGGCCACGCCGACCCAGGCCGGCTCGCGCCTTGGCCTCAGCGCCCTGGAAACACCGGCCAGCACCAGCAGTATCAGCGAACGGCAGATTCAGCAGCGCAACAACATCACGGTGCAGGATGCAGTGACCCGCTCGCCGGGCATTACTTTCGTCGGCTCCCCGGGGGACGGCGGTACAGGCCTGTCTGCCCGCGGCTTTGCCGGCCACAGCTCAGTGATGACCCTGTTCGACGGCGCGCGCCTGTACACCGGTGCCGGCACACAGACCTTCCCGGTCGACCCGTGGATGGTCGAACGCATCGAGGTGATTCGCGGCCCGGCCTCGGTACTGCATGGCGAAGGCGCCACCGGCGCAGTGATCAACGTGATCCCGAAAAAACCTTTTGCCGGCGAGGTGCGCAACCACCTGCGACTGGGGTACGGCTCGTGGGACCGCCAGCAGCTCGGCCTGGACAGCGGCGGCAGCCTCAGCGAGCGCCTGAGCTACCGCCTGACGCTGAACCAACAGGCCGGCAATGGCTGGGTCGACCGCACCGCTTCACGTAGCCTGGCCCTGAGCGCCGCGCTGCGTTTTGACGCCAGTGATGACCTCAGCTTCACGCTGGCCCATGACCGCGGCGATGCACAACCTGCCAACTACTACGGTACCCCGCTGATCGACGGCCACTACCGCAGCAGCCTGCGCAAAAAGAACTACAACGTGCAGAACGACGTACAGCAGTACGTTGATGAATGGACCCGGCTCACGACCGACTGGGCGCTGAACGACCAGCTCAGCGCCAGCAACCAGCTGTACTACATCAAAAGCCGCCGCCACTGGCGCAACGCCGAAGACTACAGCTGGGACACCGGGCGTCAGCAACTGCTGCGCGGCAGCTACCTGGAAATCAAGCACAACCAGGAACAGTTCGGTGACCGCCAGACCTTCACCTTCGACCACACCCTGTTCGGCCTGGACAGCAAGACCGTGCTCGGTGCCGAATACAACAAGGTGCGATTCAACGTCGACAGCAATTCACCCTACAACGATGTCGGCGGCGACTACATCGACCCGTGGCAGCCGCAGCCCGGCGGGTTTCATAGCGCCTCGCCGTTGCGGCCGCAAACACTCTCGACCACCCATACCTTTGCCCTGTTTGCCGAAAACCGCCTGCAATTGAGCGATCGCCTGTCTTTGGTTACCGGCGTGCGTCGCGACCAGAACCACATCGACCGCAACAACTTGATCAACGACAGCCGTAGCGATCGCAGCCTGCAAGGGGGCAACTGGCGCGTCGGGCTGGTGTACGCAATCAGCGACGACCTGTCGTTGTACAGCCAGTACTCAACCAGCGAGGACGGGGTCAACAACCTCATCAGCCTCAGCCCCGCGCAGATGAACTATGACCTGACCGAGGCGAAGCAGACCGAGGCCGGCCTCAAGCAGCGCTTTTGGGAGGGGCGCGGCGAATGGACGCTTGCCGCCTACCACATCGTCAAGAAAAAGCTGCTGGTGGACGACCCCATCACGCACGAGAAGCAACAAGCCGGGCAGCAGACCTCCGATGGCCTGGAAGCGACGCTGGAGCTGGCCCTGGCCCATCAGTGGCAGGTGTCGGCCAACGCATCGCTGATACGCGCCAAGTACGACGACTTCGACGAAATGGTCGGCGGCCTGCCGCAGGATCGGGCAGGCAACCGGCCGGCCAACGTGCCACGGCGTACCGCCAACCTTTGGTTGAGCAAAGGCTTCGGCCAGCAGGTGGAGGCTGGCATTGGGGCGCGCTATGTGGATGAGCGTTATGCCGATACCGCCAATACCCAGAGCGCCCCCGGGTACACCGTGGTCGATGCCACCATCGCCTGGCGGGTGTTGCCGGATGTGAAGGTGGGGTTGCAGTTGAACAACCTGTTCGATCGCGAGTATGTGCAGTCGGCGTTCAGCGGGCAGCAGTGGTTGATGGGGATACCGCGGTCGTACTTCGCGACGGTGGATTACAGCTTCTGATCTGGGTGGCTTGTGCCGCGAAGAGCCCGGCACAGGCCACACAAAAACCTCTATTCCCTTTCAGCGTCTTGTTATACGATAACGTTTCACATGAAATTAATTCCTATTAGACAACCCATGACAAGTGCCAGCGCCACGCCCACGCTGATCACCCAGCGCCTGCAGAGCATCGATGCCCTGCGCGGCCTGGTGATCCTGTTCATGCTCCTGGACCACGTCCGCGAGACTTTCCTCCTGCACCGCCAGGTCAGCGACCCCATGGCCATCGACACCACGGAACCGGCGCTTTTCTTCAGCCGCACCCTCGCTCACCTGTGTGCGCCTGTGTTCGTCCTGCTGACCGGCCTGTCGGCCTGGCTGTATGGCGAGAAGCATCAGGGCCGTGGCGACGTCTCCGCGTTCCTGTTCAAACGCGGGCTGTTCCTGGTGGTGCTGGAGTTCACCCTGGTCAACTTCGCCTGGACCTTCCAGTTGCCCCCGAGCGTGATCTACCTGCAAGTGATCTGGGCCATCGGCGTCAGCATGATCGCCCTGTCGCTGCTGGTGTGGCTGCCACGCGCCGCACTGCTCGCCCTGGGCGCCAGCATCGTCGCCGGCCACAACCTGCTCGACGGCCTGCACTTTGGCGTGGATTCAGCCCTGCATGTGCCGTGGGCAATCCTGCATGATCGCGGCTGGCTGGCGTTTTCCGAAAACCTGCACCTGCGCACGTCTTACCCGGTGCTGCCGTGGATCGGCGTCATCGCCTTGGGTTACGGCCTGGGGCCCTGGTTCGCCCGCGGCAGCGATGCCGGGCAACGCCAGCAACACCTGCTGGCGGCTGGCTTGCTCGCGCTGCTTGGCTTTGTCCTGCTGCGCATGTTCAACGGTTACGGTGAGGCACCGTGGAGCGGTTACCCAACCTTCACGCAAACCCTGATGAGCTTCTTCAACATCACCAAATACCCACCGTCGCTGCTGTTCCTGACCCTGACCCTGGGCTGCGGCCTGTTGTTGTTACGCGCGTTCGAACGGGCCGGCCAGGCGCGCTGGATCACTGCCCTGGCGGTGTTCGGTGCGGCACCGATGTTCTTCTACCTGCTGCACCTGTATGTGCTGAAGCTGCTGTACCTGGCCTGCGTGGCGCTGTTCGGGCTCAACCATGGCGACTACTTCGGTTTCAACGGTGTTGCAGCGATATGGCTGGGCGCAGTACTGCTGGCGGTTTCGCTGTACCTGCCGGTGCGCGGGTTCGCCCGACTGAAGCAGCGCCGCCGTGACATCCGTTGGCTGAAGTACTTCTGAAAAGCGTTTTCACCTGGCGACGCGATGGTCTACCATGCGGGCCGCCGGTTTCCACCACGGAACTAACAGGGAATCCCAGGCCTGCCAATACGGGCCAAACGGAACTGCCCCCGCAACTGTAGGTGCCGAGCCTGCTCCATCAATGCCACTGGGCCTGTCGCCCGGGAAGGCCGGAGCCGGGCCGTGACGCACCAGTCAGGAGACCTGCCGGCCTACATTCACCAACCGGCGGGGTGTCCGGGATTGGCCATCCGTGTTGCCCCGGCCACCCGCTGGGCCTCGGCGATGCCTGTCCGTGCGTTCCTCACCAGAACTGTCCGATAGGAGATCGCCCAGCATGCTGCCCCGTTTCGCCACCCTGCTCGCTGGCCTAGGCTTCACTGGCCTGGCCCAGGCCGCTGCCACCCACTATCCGCTGACGGTCGACAACTGCGGCAAGCCGCAGGTTTTTGCCCAGGCGCCGCAGCGCGCCGTCACCATCGGCCAGGCCGGTACCGAGCTGCTCTATGCCCTGGGGCTGGGTGACAAGCTGGCGGGTACCTCGCTGTGGTTCAACAATGTATTGCCTGAATACCAGGCGGTGAACGCCAAGGTACCGCGCCTGGCCGACAACGACCCCAGCTTCGAGGCGGTGGTCGGCAAGCGCCCGCAACTGGTCGCGGCGCAGTTCGAATGGATGGTCGGTGCCCAGGGCGTGGTCGCCACCCGCGAGCAGTTCGATGAGCTGAAGATCCCCACCTACGTGCTGCCATCGGACTGCGAGGGCAAGGACAACCTGGTCGGTGCAGACGGCACCCGCCTGCAAGCGTTCCAGGTAGACAGTATCTACAAGAGCGTCAGCCAACTGGCCGAGATCTTCGACGTTCAGGACCGCGGCGCGGCCCTGAACGCCGAGTTGCAAGGGCGCCTCGACAGCGCCAGGGCACAACTGGCCGGCAAGGACCTGTCGGCAACTTCGGCGCTGTTCTGGTTCTCCAGCGCCGACCTAGACATCGACCCCTATGTGGCCGGCCGCCAAGGTGTTGCCGATTTCATGCTGCGCACCCTCGGTGTGCGCAACGTGGTCGAGTCCAGCGAAGAATGGCCAAGCGTAGGCTGGGAAACCCTGGCCAAGGCCAATCCGACCTGGCTGATCATCGCGCGCATGGACCGCCGCCGTTTCCCCGCCGACGACTACCAGAAAAAACTCGAATTCCTGCGCAGTGACCCGGTAACCCGCAACATGGACGCGGTGAAGCACGACCGCATCATTATCCTCGACGCTGACGCCATGCAGGCCGGCATCCGCCTGTTCCGCGGCATGCAGACGCTGTCCACGGCCTTCGCCAGCGGTAAAGCAGCCCCGTGATGAACCGCCTGTTACCCTGCATCGCGGTTGCCCTGGCCGCTCTGTTGGCCGCCCTGCTGGCCGGTACCGCCATTGGCGAAACCAACCTGTCGCCCAGCGTGGTTGGCCAGGTGCTGGCCAACCACCTGTGGCAAGCCGACTACCCGGTGGACCCGATCGACGCCGGCATCATCTGGAACTACCGCCTGACCCGCACCCTGGTCGCGGCCGCTTGCGGCGCCGGGCTGGCCACCTGCGGTGTCATCCTGCAGGCGATGTTGCGCAACCCACTGGCCGAGCCCTACCTGCTGGGGCTGTCTGCCGGCGCCTCGACCGGCGCGGTACTGGTCGGTCTGCTGGGGCTGGGTAGCCTGGCATTAAGCCTGTCTGCTGGGGCCTTCATCGGCGCCGGGGCTGCATTCGCCCTGGTGCTGGTGCTGGCCCGCGCGGCCGGCCCCAGCAGCAACAATGCACAGGTCATCCTTGCCGGTATCGCCGGCTCGCAGCTGTTCAATGCACTGACCGCCTTCCTGATCACCAAGTCAGCCACCGCCGAGCAGGCGCGCGGCATCCTGTTCTGGCTGCTGGGCAACCTGAGCGGTGTGCGCTGGCCTTCGGTGTGGCTGGCCGTACCGGTGGCGATTTTCGGCTTGCTGGTGTGCCTGTGGCATCGCCGTGCACTGGATGCCTTTACCTTCGGTGCCGATTCGGCCGCCTCGCTGGGCATCCCGGTGCGGCGCACCCAGTTGCTGCTGATCAGTTGTGCAGCGCTGGTGACGGCTGTGATGGTGTCCATTGTCGGCGCCATCGGTTTTGTCGGGCTGGTTATACCCCATGCCCTGCGCCTTCTGCTCGGCCCCGGTCACAGCCGTCTGTTGCCCGCCAGCGCACTGGGTGGTGCGCTGTTTCTGATTGTGGCAGACATTCTTTCGCGCACGCTGATCACCGGTCAGGTGATCCCGGTGGGCGTGGTTACGGCGCTGATCGGTGCCCCGGTATTCGCGCTGATTCTGGTCAGCCGACGGGGGCGCCCATGACAGCCATGACCGCTGTTCGCATCCCCCCGCTGGCCTGCCATGGGCTGGGGTTGCAACTGGCCGGCACTACCGTGCTCAGCGCTATCGATCTCAGCGTTGTCGCCGGTGAAACCCTGGGCATCGTCGGCCCCAACGGCTCGGGTAAGTCCTCGCTGTTGAAGTTGCTGGCAGGGCTGCGCAAACCCGCCTGCGGCAGCGTGCAGCTCCTGGGTGAGCCACTGGCACAGATGCCCCGCCGCCGTGTTGCCCAGGCGCTGGCGCTGGTCGAGCAACAGGCCGACACACTCGATGCGATCAGCGTGTTCGACGCGGTTGCCTTGGGCCGCACGCCGTGGCTCTCGGCCCTGGCACCGTTCTCCCGGCAGGACTGCGCCACCGTCGAGCAAGCCCTGGCCGACCTCGACGCCCTGCACCTGCGTACGCGCCTGTGGGGGTCGCTGTCCGGTGGCGAGCGCCAGCGTGTGCACATCGCCCGTGCGCTGGCCCAACGGCCGCAGGTGCTGCTGCTGGACGAACCGACCAACCACCTGGACATTCAGCATCAGCTAAGCCTGCTGCAACAAGTGCAGGCGCTGCCGGTCACCACCCTGGTAGCGCTGCATGACCTCAACCAGGCGCTGACCTGCGACCGTGTCGCGGTTCTCGACAAGGGCCGTCTGGTCGCCCTCGGCAACCCCTTCGAAGTCCTTACCCCCGAGCGCCTGTTGAGCACCTTCGGCGTCCACGCCCACTACCTCACCGACCCTTACGACGGCGTGCGCATCCTGCGCTTTCGCGCCCCCTGAACCTGGTAGCCCTGCCCATGCTGTTGCGTCATCGCCAACAGGCACGTACCCACAGGTCAGCGTAATCGCAGCTGCATGTGCGTGGTCTGCCACACCGGGTCCTGCTCCACATCCACCACCGTGAAGCCTTGCCGCTCCCAGAACGCAATGGCACCCGGCAGAAACGGATGAGTATGCAAGTAAAGGCAGTCCAAGCCCGCTTGCATCGCCCGTTCGCGCAAGGCACCAAACAAGGCAGCCGCCAGGCCATGCCTGCGGTAGGCCGGCAACACGAACAGTCGCACCACCTCGACTACCCGCTCTGCGCGGTAATCAAGCTGGGCAAAGCGATGGTCATAGGGCAAGTAACCGATCACCGCGACCAGCCGCCCACCCTCACGGGCTTCCAGAAAGCAGCCCGCACCGTCCAGATAAGTGTCGGCGAAATGCGCCAGGTCACGCGGCAAGGGTGCGTTGGCGAGCATCGGGAAAAGCGCACGCCGGGCGCTGTCGACAAATGCCAGCACTTCGGCAATGGCGTCACGCGCCACAGGTTGCAGGGTCCAGTTCGGCATCGGGCTATTGCCAGTATGGTTGGGAGCGCACGGTTCTACCGCAGCGTGCCGCACAAGGCAAATCACAGGGCTCGTCGTGGCAAGGCGGACATCGGTATAATCGGCAGTCTTCACTGCCCGACCAGGCCACACCATGCCTCGCCTCCCGAAGTTGCTGTTACCCCTGTTGCTGGCTGCTGCATTCACCGCCTGCGACCAGAAACCCTCCCGTGAAGATCAGATCCTCAGCCAACTGCCGCTGCAGGACGCCTACACGCACAACATCGAGCGCATGTCCGCGCTGCTGGGTCGCACTCACCCGCAGCTGTCGCAAGCGACCATCCAGGACGTACTGCGCAAGCACCTCACCGTCGAGGACCAGCGCCGGGACCTGTTCCGCCTGTACAGCGAAAAGAACTTCAGCGACGCCGAATTCGCCACCATCGTCGCCGCCACCCAGGACCCCGCCAAAGCTCGCGCCCTGGAAGACACCGAAGCCGGCAAACGCTTGAGCGAAAAACTCACCGCCCTGATGCGCGAAACCGCCCGCGATGTGAACGTGCAAGCTTTGGTGGAGCAGCGTATGCAAGAGGTGGAAGATGAGCTTGATGCGCTGGACAAGGCAGGCTCTTGAGCGCTGCCCGCCAAGGTAACTTCCGTTCAGCCGCCCTTTACGATCACCCGAGGTCAGGATTGACATACACCAAGCATGGATTGCGCCTGGATCTACGTACACTCATTCTGGTGCTCTGCGCCCTTACCGCAGTGGTCATGCTGTGCGCCAGCTATTTCGCCAGCTACCGGGTGCAGCGCCAGCTATTGATCGACAATGCCCTGGAAGCCAACCGGGTGTATGCGACAAAACTGGCCAGCATCACCGAAACCTTCATAGGCAACGCCTTGCAGCAACTGATGTTCAGCGCCAGCGTACAAAGCCGGCAGTTGAGCGATGCCGCTGCGCTGCAGGTGGAAAGCGACCGCCTACTGGGCCAGAGCATGGCCTTCAACTCCACCTTCGTGATCGATGCCAACGGTGTACTGCTGGCAGTATCCCCCGCCCCGCTACGCCACCTGGTCGGTACCCACGTGCAGTCACCCGGCGCTCTGGAAGCCCTGCACGAACGCCGTCCACTGGTTTCCACGCCCTACCTGTCGGCGGCCGACAACCTGGTGGTGGCGCTGTCGCAACCCATTTTCGACCGCAACGGCCGCTACCTGGGGTATGTGGGTGGCAGCCTGTACCTGCGTGAACGCAACATCCTCAACAGCCTGCTGGGCGAGCATTTCTACAAGGACGGTTCGTACCTGTATGTGGTCGACCGCAACCGACGCCTGCTGTACCACCCCCATAGCGAGCGGGTAGGCACGGTGGTGGAGGGCAATGCGCTGGTCGACCAGTTGGCGACACTGGACAGCGGTACCCGGCAGCTGACCAATAGCCTGGGCGTGGAAATGCTCGCAGGCTTCGCCACCGTCCCCAGCGCCGGCTGGGGCGTGGTAGCGCAGCAGCCCTTGGCGCAGACGGTGGCGCCGTTGCACCATCTGGTGCTGAACGTGATCGCCAGTTCGGCGCCCTTGGCGCTGGTTGGCAGCCTGCTGCTGTGGTGGCTGGCCCGTACCATCGCCCGCCCGCTGTGGAAACTCGCCGCCGGTGCCCGCACGATGGACCGCGCCGCTACCGCCGAGCACTTGCATCAGGTGCGGGCCTGGTACTTCGAGGCGGCAGAGCTCAAGCGCGCGTTGCTGTTCAGCCTGAACTTGCTGCAAGAGCGCATCGGCCGGCTCAATCGGGACGCCCAGACCGATCCGCTGACCGGCCTGGGCAACCGCCGCAGCCTGGAAATCAGCCTGTCGTTATTGGAGGCTGAAAACCGGGAGTTTGCAGCCATTGCGCTGGATATCGACCACTTCAAGCGGATAAATGACAGCCATGGACACGAAGTGGGCGACCAGGTGCTGCGCCAGCTGGCGGAGCTCATGCGCCGTTGTTGCCGCGAGGGCGACCTGCTGTGTCGCACCGGTGGCGAGGAGTTCCTGATATTGCTGCCTGGGGCCACCCTGAACGTGGCGGCCGCGGTGGCCGAACGGTTGCGCGTGACCGTACAGGACATGCCGGTGGAACCGGTGGGGGCAGTGACGATTTCGCTGGGGGTGACGCACTGGGACGGCGAGACTCACGGCGAGCCCATGAACGCATTGGGCGAGGCTGACCGGGCGCTTTACCGGGCCAAGCAGGAGGGGCGCAACCGGGTCGCTTTTGCCTGAACGTCTTGAGTTGTCTGCGGGGGCGGGCTTGCCCGTGAAATGCCGTTACAGGCAACGATGAATCGGTGGCTTGTAACAATTCCTGTCATAAAACTGCAGTGTTTCAGTCATAGGATTGACCCCGACCTGACATTTTCACTTCATGGATGAGCGTCTCATGCGTCGTGTGGTTTTTAATCAGAAAGGTGGCGTCGGCAAATCCAGCATTGCCTGCAACCTCGCCGCAGCCAGTGCCGCCGAGGGCTACCGGACCTTGTTGGTCGACCTCGACCCGCAGGCCAATGCCACCTTCTACCTCACCGGGCTGGTCAACGACACCATTCCTGCCGGCATCGCCGACTTCTTCCGCCAGACCTTGTCGCCGGTTACCGCCGCCGGCAAGAAGCACCGCGTGGCCATCACCGAAACCCACTACCGCAACCTGCACCTGGTCACCGCCAGCCCTGACCTCAGCGACCTGCAAAGCAAGCTGGAGAGCAAGTTCAAGATCAACAAGCTGCGCAAGTTGCTGATAACGCTGGGCGAGGACTATGAGCGAATCTACATCGACACCCCACCCGCGCTGAACTTCTACACCTTCAGCGCGCTGGTGGCGGCCGAGCGTCTGTTGATTCCGTTCGACTGCGACAGTTTCTCGCGCCAGGCCCTGCACAGTGTCATGGCCGAGGTCGAAGAACTGCGCCAGGACCACAACCCCGCGCTGGTGGTGGAAGGTGTGGTGGTCAATCAGTTCGCCGGGCGCACGGCGCTGCACCAGACCTTGGTCGATCAACTGCGCAACGAAGGCATGCCGGTATTGCCGGTGTACCTGAGCAGTTCGATCAAGATGCGCGAATCGCACCATGCCTCGGTGCCATTGGTGCATTTGGCGCCGCGGCATAAACTGGCCCTGGCATTCATCGATTTGCTGGATGTGCTTGAGCGTGCGGCCTGACAGGCCGTTGGGGGTACTCCGGCTGTAACCTGCTGGACCGGTCGAATCAGGTATACCGAGGTCGCCCTCGACAAAGCGCGTTACAGCGCTCGGCTATCTACTGGCAAGCACAATAACGATGGCGCGGCCCGACTGCGCCACTTTCAACATGGCTGCCAAAGGAAACCGGAGAGCACCCGCATGTCCGCACATCATGAGGTATCCCCCGCCACCCTGCGCAGGGTGATTGCCGCTTCGGCCATCGGCAATTTCGTCGAATGGTTCGACTTCGCCGTGTACGGCTTTCTCGCCACGCTGATCGCCAGCCAGTTCTTCGCCAGCGAAGACGCCAGCGTAGCCTTGCTCAAAACCTTCGCGGTGTTCGCCGTGGCCTTCGCCCTGCGCCCCTTGGGCGGCATCGTCTTCGGCGCCTTGGGCGACCGCCTGGGACGCAAGCGCATCCTGTCGCTGACCATCTTGCTGATGGCCGGCTCCACCACGTTGATTGGCCTGCTGCCGACCTACGCCAGTATCGGCCTGGCAGCCCCGGCACTGCTGACCCTGGCCCGCTGCCTGCAGGGTTTTTCTGCCGGTGGCGAATATGCCGGGGCCTGCGCCTACCTGATGGAGCACGCGCCTGACAACAAGCGCGCCTTTTATGGCAGCTTCGTGCCTGTGTCGACCTTTTCTGCCTTTGCCTGTGCGGCGGTGATCGCGTATGGCCTGGAAGCCAGCCTGTCGACCGAGGCGATGAATGCCTGGGGTTGGCGCATTCCGTTCCTGATTGCAGCACCGCTGGGCCTGGTCGGCCTTTACCTGCGCTGGCGCATGGAAGAAACCCCGGCGTTCCGCGAAGCCGTCGCCCAGGGCAAGGAGCACGAGCATTCACCGCTGAAGGAAACCCTGCGCCACCATGGCCGGGTCATTCGCAACCTGGGGGCGTTCATTTCGCTGACCGCATTGTCGTTCTACATGTTCACCACCTACTTCGCCACCTACCTGCAACTGGTCGGCAACCTGACCCGCGCGCAGTCACTGCTGGTAACCACCGTGGCCCTGCTGTTCGCTGCGGTCGGCTGCCCGCTGGCCGGGGCATTTTCGGACCGGGTGGGGCGACGCAAGACCATCGGCTTTACCTGCCTGTGGGTGATGCTGTGCGTGTTCCCGGCGTACTGGCTGGCCAGCTCTGGCTCGATGTCGGGTGCGCTGCTGGGGGTGATCCTGCTCGCGGTGGGGGCATTGTGCAGCGGCGTGGTTACCGCAGCCTTGCTGTCGGAAAGCTTCCCTACCCGTACCCGCTACACCGCTTCGGCAATTACCTACAACGTGGCCTACACGCTATTTGGCGGCACAGCGCCGCTGGTGGCAACCTGGCTCATCGGACAGACCGGCAGCAGCCTGGCACCGGCGTTCTACCTGGTGGTGATTGCGCTGGTGGCGTTGGTGGGCGGGTTGGCGTTGCCGGAAACGTCGCGGATTTCTTTGCATGACGACCTGGGTGTGGACGGTGTACGGGCTGGTGCCCGAAGGGCCGTTTGAGGTTGTTGGGGCTGCCTTGCAGCCCCACGTACTCAGCCTTCCTGCTGCTCATCCCGCCGATACGCCCACTGATACAACGCCGGCAACACCAGCAATGTCAGCGCGGTAGAAGACAAGATTCCGCCAATCACCACCGTTGCCAGTGGCCGCTGCACCTCTGCCCCGGTCCCGGTGGCCAGGGCCATCGGTATGAACCCCAGCGAGGCCACCAGCGCCGTCATCAGTACTGGCCGCAAGCGGGTCAGCGCCCCCTCCTCGACCGCCGCCCGCAGCGTGCGCCCTTCCTCGCGCAGCCCGCGGATAAAGGCAATCATCACCAGCCCGTTCAACACTGCCACTCCCGACAATGCAATGAACCCGACGCCGGCAGAAATAGACAGCGGAATATCACGCACCCACAGCGCCAGCACCCCGCCGGTCAGGGCAAAGGGGATGCCGGTGAACACCAGCAGGCCATCCCTGAGGTTGTTGAACATCATCAGCAACAGCGCCATGACCAGCAGCAAGGCCACCGGCACCACCACCTGCAGGCGCTCGGCTGCCGACTGCAACTGTTCGAACTGCCCTCCCCAACGCGTCCAGTAACCCGGTGGTACCTGCACCTGATCGATCAGGGCCTGCTCAGCCTCTTGCACAAACGAGCCCAGGTCGCGTCCACGCACGTTGGCACTGACCACCACCACGCGCTTGCCATCCTCGCGGCTCACCTGATTCGGGCCCAGTTGCAGGTTCAGCGTGGCGACCTGCGACAGCGGGATGAAACCGATTTGCCCGGCCCCCTTAGCGGCACTGGCCGGAACCGGAATCAGCAGGCTGGCCAGCCCGTCGACATCGGTACGCAAGGTCTCCGACAGGCGCACGACCATGTCGAAGCGGCGGTCGCCTTCATACAGCGTACCGGCGGTGCGGCCGCCCACGGCAATGGCGATGGCATCCTGCACATCGCCCACATTCAGGCCATGACGTGCGGCCTTGTCACGGTCGATGTCGATGGTCAGTACCGGCAGGCCCGTCGTCTGCTCCACCTTCACCTCGGACGCGCCCGACACCCCTTGCAGGCTGGCAGCGATCTGCGCGGCAGTGCGGTTGAGCACCTCCATGTCGTCACCGAACAGCTTCACCGCCACATCACTGCGCACCCCGGAAATCAGCTCGTTGAACCGCAGCTGAATCGGCTGCGACAGCTCGTAGTTGCTGCCGGGCACACTGGCAGCGGCGCGTTGCACCTGGGCGATCAGCTCATCCCGCGGTTTGCCCGGGTCAACCCATTGTTCGCGCGGGCGCAGCATCACGTAGGCATCGGAAATGTTCGGCGGCATCGGGTCGGAGGCAATCTCGGCAGTGCCGGTGCGGGCAAACACCCGCTCCACCTCCGGCACCTGAGCGATGATCGCCTGCTCCAGGCGCTGTTGCATGTCCACCGACTGCGACAGGCTGGTGCCCGGCACGCGCAGGGCCTGCAGGGCGAAGTCACCCTCGCTGAGGCTGGGGATGAACTCGCTGCCCATGCGGCTGGCCATCACGCCCGACAACAGCACCAGGGCGGCGGCGGCGGCACATGCCAGTTTGCGCCGGCCCAGCACCCAGGCCAGCACCGGGGCATAGCGCTGCCGTGCCGTACGCATCACCAGGCCTTCCTCTTCCTTGACCTTGCCGGTGACGAACAGGGCAATGGCTGCCGGAACGAACGTGACCGAAAGGATCATCGCGCCCAACAGGGCCATGACCACGGTAAAGGCCATAGGGTGGAACATCTTGCCCTCGACCCCGGTCAGGGCAAAGATCGGCAGGTACACCACCATGATGATCAACTGCCCATAGATCAGCGGCCGGCGTGCTTCGCGGGCAGCGGCAAACACCTCATGGAACCGTTCGCCGCGGGTCAGCATGCGACCGTGGCGCTGCTGGGCATGGGCCAGGCGACGGATGGCGTTTTCCACGATCACCACCGCGCCGTCGACGATGATGCCGAAGTCCAGCGCGCCCAGGCTCATCAGGTTGGCACTGACCTTGTTGCCGAACATGCCAGTAAAGGTGAACAGCATCGAAAGCGGGATAACCATGGCCGTGATCAGCGCAGCGCGAATGTTGCCGAGGAACAGGAACAGCACGGCAATCACCAGGATCGCACCTTCGATCAGGTTCTTCTTCACCGTGGCGATGGCTTTCTCCACCAGGTTGGTGCGGTCGTACACCGTCACGGCGACTACGCCCTTGGGCAGGTTGCGATTGATCTCGACCAATTTTGCAGCGACCGCCTGCGACACCGTGCGGCTGTTCTCGCCAATCAGCATGAACACCGTGCCCAGCACCACTTCCCGACCGTTTTCGGTGGCTGCCCCCGAGCGCAGCTCTTCGCCAAGGCCAACCTGGGCGACATGGCTGACGCGGATCGGCGTGCCGTCGACGCTGGAGATAACGATGTTGGCAATGTCTTCGGACGAGGCCACCTGGCCCGGCGCGCGAATCAGCAACTGCTCGCCATTGCGCTCGATATAGCCAGCGCCAATGTTGGCGTTATTGCGCTCCAGCGCTGCAATCAGGTCGTTGAGGGTGAGCTTGTAGGCCGCCAGGCGCTTGGGCTCTGGTGCAATCAGGTATTGCTTGGCATGGCCGCCAATGCTGTTGACCTCGGCCACACCCGGTACATTGCGCAGTTGCGGCTTGATGATCCAGTCCTGAATCACCCGCAGGTCAGTTGGGGTGTAAGGTGTACCGTCTTCCTTGAGCGCCCCCTCCTGGGCTTCCACCGTCCACAGGAAAATTTCCCCCAGCCCGGTGGAGATCGGCCCCATGCCCGCCTCGATGCCCTCAGGCAATTGCTCGCGGGCCACCTGCAGGCGCTCGTTGACCAGTTGGCGGGCGAAGAAGATATCGGTGCCATCATCGAAAATGACCGTGACTTGCGACAGGCCCGAGCGCGACAGCGAGCGGGTCTGCTTGAGCCCTGGCAGGCCAGCCATCGCGGTCTCGATGGCAAAGGTGATGCGCTGCTCGGTCTCCAGCGGCGAATAGCCGGGGGCGGCGGTGTTGATCTGCACCTGGACGTTAGTGATGTCCGGCACAGCATCGATCGGCAGTTTCTGGTAGCTGTGGATACCCACCGCGGCCATCAGGACCACGGCCAGCATCACCACCAGGCGCTGCTCGATGGCAAATTGAATCAGGCGTTCGAACATGCAGGTGTCCCCGTGATCAGTGGCTGTGCTCGGCCGAGCCCTTGCCCAGTTCCGACTTGAGGACAAAGCTGCCGGCGGCCGCAACCTGAGTACCGGCGGCCAGGCCGCTGGTGATTTCCACCTGGCCAGCATCACGACGGCCAGTCTTCACCGGGCGCGCCTCGAAGCCTTCCTCCGTGCGGGCGAACACTACGGTCTGCGCCTCCCAGGTTTGCAGGGCGCTTTCCGGCACCGCCACGGCGGCATCGAAGCGGTCGACGCTGACAGCCACATTGACGAACAGCCCGGGGCGCCAGGCGCCATTGGGGTTGGCCAGTGTGGCACGCACAGTGGCGGCACGGTTCTGCTCGCCGAGCAGGCTGCCGACGTAGTTGACCTTGCCCAGAACCTGGGCACCCAGGTCCGGCGCACTGACCGTGACTTCACGGCCGGTCACCACCTTGCCCAGGTCACGAGGGGCCACGGCGAAGGTGGCCCACACCCGGCTCAGGTCGGACAGGGTGAACGCGTTGCTGGTCTCGTCGACCACCTCGCCCACGGTCAGGTGCTTCTCCACGACGACCGCATCGAAGGGGGCGCGCAGTTCATAGCGGTTGCCGGTACCGGCCGGCCCCACCGCTGCGACCTTCTGCCGAGCATTGGCCAGGGCGATCTCGGCCTCCTGCAACGCCTGACGTGCCTGCAGGTAATCCTGCTCGGCGCTGATTCGCTCCTGCCACAGCTGTTGTTCCCGTTGAAAGGTCAACCGCGCCAGTTCCAGGCGACGTTGAGCGGCCTGCTGCTCACTGCGCAGGTCGGAGATCTGCTGACTGGCAATCACCGCCAGTACCTGGCCGCGCTTGACCGCCTGGCCCAGCTCGGCTTGCACCGCTTCGACCACACCCGGCACGCGGGGAACCACATGTGCGGTACGGTCCTCGTCAAAGCGGATCTCACCCGGGAAGCTGATGGCGGTGCCCAGCTCACGGGGGCCTGCGGCAGCCAGTTGTATGCCAGCCGATTCGATCTGCGCGATAGACAGATGCAGCTGGCCTTCTTCTTCGCCGTGCTCCTTCTCTGCATGGCCTTCGGCGGCCTGCGCTGCAGCATGGCCGTGGCTGTCTTCACCATGGTCGTCATGGGGGGCTTGAGCCTTGGACGCCTGGCCGAGGTTGCCGGTCCAGGCCAGGCCCGCGAGGCCAAGCGCAGCAATGGCGGCAGCCAGAAGGGCTAGCTTGCGTGGGTTAGTCATTGTTGCTCCTGCTATTGGGTTTGTTGCTCACGCCATCGAGATCGCCGTAGATGCGCTCCACTTGTGCACGCGCGTCGGTCGCCGAGGCCAGCGCCTCGAGGTACAGCCCGCGAGCCTCGATCAGCGTGCGCTGGGCGTCGAGTACATCGAGGAAAGCGAACTTGCCCATTTCAAAACCGCGGGTGGCGGTGTCCACGGCCTGCTGCGCAGCAGGCAGGATGGTGCGGTCATAGGCTTCAACGTCCTGCATCGCCGTCTCCCACTGGCTGATGGCACTACGGGTTTCACTGCGCAGACGCAGCGCCACGGCATTGCGCAGGTCACGCGCCTGGTCGGCGCGGCGCGCAGCTGCCAGAACATTGCCTTGGTTGCGGTCGAACAGCGGCAACGGCATGGACAGGCCAACCACGTTCACTCGCTCCCGGTCTTCGCGGCTGTACTGGCTGCCAAGGCTGACGGTGAGGTTGGGGATACGCTGGGCTTTTTCCGCCCCCAGGGAGGCGTCGCCGCGCTCGACCTGGGCAGCGGCCAGGCGCCATTCGGCAGTCTTTTCGACCTGGTCAAGCAAGGTGTCGGCACCCGGCGCAATGCCTGGCGAAAGGTTGGCTGCCTGCAACCGGTCGAAGCTTGCCAGCGGGCTGCCCGTCAACCGGGCCAAGGCCTGGTAGGCCACGCTGCGCTGGGTTTTCGCGCGGCGCACCTCGGCCTGGGCCTGGGCCAGTTGCACCTGGGCACGGGTGGCCTCCACCGGTGATGACTGGCCTGCCGTAACCCGCCCTTGCACCACCCGCAGACCTCGTTCAGTCAACGCCTGCGACTGCTGAGCCAACTCCAGCGCGGTCTGTGCACGCAAGGCAGCGTGGAAAGCCTGCACCACATCGGCCCGCAGGGCGTTGCGCTGGCGCTCCAGGTCAAGCTGGGCAATGGCCTGGCCGGCACCCGCCACGGCGAGACGCGCGCCGCGCTTCCCGCCCAGTTCCAGCGGCTGGCTGAGGGTGACGGTGGTTGTGCTGGTGTCGCGGCGGGTGTCCTCGACCTCCCAGGCCAGCTCCGGGTTGGGGAGCAGCCCGGCCTGGCGCCGTTCGCCATCGGCAATGCCAATTTCACGGCCGGCTGCAGCCAGCTCCGGGTTCTGGGCGAAAGCGGCGGTAAGCGCCTGGGGCAGGCTCAGCACCTGGCTGGCCTGGGCGCCGGTGGCACTGGCCAGCAGCAGACAGAGCAAGGCGATCTTGCGGGGGATGGGCACGAAACAGTCCTCTGGGCGAAGCATTGGCGAGGGACTGTAGAAAGGGCTGGTTATCGGGGCGGTGGCGGCAAGATTACAATTTTGTAATGACGCCCTGCGGTTCGTTGCAGGGGCAGCTTTGCACGGCTGGGTACAGGGCATTCAACGCCCAATAAGTTCGATAATCGCCCACTTTCCCGGTGCGACGATCTTGGCCAATTGACGGAACTAACCAGTCAGTACAAAACTACGTGCATTCAACAACAACAAAGCGATGCCCGTCATGAAGCCCCTTATTCTCGTGCTCAACGGCCCCAACCTGAACATGCTGGGCACCCGCGAGCCTGCCCAGTACGGCCACGAAACCCTCGCTGACCTGGCTCAGGGATGTGCCGACACTGCCCACGCCCACGGCCTGGAAATCGAATTCCGCCAGACCAACCACGAAGGTGAACTGATCGACTGGATCCACGCCGCCCGTGGCCGCTGCGCCGGCATCGTGATCAACCCCGGCGCCTGGACGCACACCTCGGTCGCCATCCGCGATGCCCTGGTGGCCAGCGAACTGCCGGTGATCGAGGTGCACCTGTCCAATGTGCACAAACGCGAGCCGTTCCGTCACTTGTCGTTCGTATCGTCCATCGCCGTCGGTGTCATCTGCGGCCTGGGCAGCCACGGCTACCGCATGGCGCTGAGCCACTTCGCCGAGCTGTTGCAGGAGCGTGTGGCATGAGCCAGCAAGCCATCCTCGCCGGCCTGATTGGCCGCGGCATCCAACTGTCACGTACGCCGGCCCTGCACGAACACGAAGGCGACGCCCAGGCCCTGCGCTACCTGTACCGGCTGATCGACGCCGACCAGCTGCAACTGGACGACAGCGCCCTGCCCGGCCTGCTCGAAGCCGCGCAACGTACCGGTTTCACCGGGCTGAACATTACGTACCCGTTCAAGCAGGCGATCCTGCCGTTGCTCGACGAACTGTCCGACGAGGCCCGCGGTATCGGCGCGGTAAATACCGTGGTGCTCAAGGACGGCAAGCGCGTCGGCCACAACACCGATTGCCTGGGCTTTGCCGAAGGCTTGCGCCGTGGCCTGCCCGACGTTGCACGGCGCCAGGTGGTGCAGATGGGTGCCGGTGGCGCTGGCTCGGCCGTGGCCCATGCCCTGCTGGGTGAAGGGGTAGAGCGGCTGGTGCTGTTCGAAGTGGATGCGACCCGTGCGCAGGCGCTGGTGGACAACCTGAACGCCCATTTCGGCGCGGAGCGCGCCGTGCTTGGCACCGACCTGGCCACAGCACTGGCCGAAGCGGACGGGCTGGTCAACACCACGCCGGTGGGCATGGCCAAGCTACCGGGCACGCCACTGCCGGTGGCGTTGCTGCATCCCCGCCTGTGGGTGGCAGAGATCATCTACTTCCCGCTGGAGACCGAACTGCTGCGCGCGGCCCGGGCACTGGGCTGCCGCACACTGGATGGCAGCTACATGGCGGTGTTCCAGGCGGTGAAGGCATTCGAGCTGTTCAGCGGGCGGCAGGCGGATGCGGCCCGGATGCAGGCGCACTTTGCCAGTTTCACCTGATAGAAAAGTGTTGGCTTCTTCGCGGGCACGCCCGCTCCCACAGGTACTGCGCAAACGTTCCTGATTGCACTCTCCCTGGGGGAGCGGGCATGCCCGCGAAGAGGCCGGTACAGGAGAATCACCCTTGCTCATCCAGCAAAGCCTGTATCACCTGTTCCTGCCCGCCATAATCCCCCTCGCCAACGTGCACATGGCGTACCTGGCCCTTGCGGTCGACAAAGTAATGCGCCGGCCAGAACTGGTTGCCCCAGGCATTCCACACCTTGTAGTCGTTATCTACCGCCACCGGATACCCGATACCCAACCGGGCTACCTTGTCCTGCAACGTGTCCACATCATGCTCGTAGTCGTACTCGGGCGTGTGTACCCCCACCACCACCAGCCCTTGATCGGCATAGCGCCGCGCCCACTCATTCACATGCGGCAGGCTGCGCCGGCAGTTGATGCAGTCCCAGGTCCAGAAGTCCACCAGCACCACCTTGCCCTTGAGCCCCGGTGCATCCACGGGCGGCGAATTCAACCACTGGCTGGCGCCCGACAGCGACGGCATGGCGCCGTAGCTGTCGCGTGCCTTCAGGTGCCCAGCCAACCCAAGCCCCATCAGCGCCAGCGCAAAACCACCTGCCTTGAGCATCCGGCGCCGATCAATTGTCATGGCAACCGCCCGTGGCGTAGGTGCGGTACTGCACGCTTTGCCGCTGGCCATGGGAGTCAAGGTAGTCCATTCGGGTGTTCACCAGGCCGCAGGCGTTGCTCTGATCGTCCTGCACCGACAGCACTTTCTTCACATCCAGAGGCTCACCGTAGCGGTACTGCATGACCCCGCCATCCTGCATCGGGGCAGTGGCGGCCTGGGCAGCGATGGCGCCGAAGCTGAGCACGGCGAACAGGCTGGCGCTGACGATAGTCTTGACGTTCATGGCATCTCTCCTGGGTAACACTTGGGGGTGGGGAGTGTTGCTCCCCGGTCGAGAGCCATTTCACGTCAGCCAGGTATCCCGCATGTGTCTCCCAACGTTGTGATGTGCGTCCTGCTGTATCCCTACCCGTGCCAGATACACTGCAATACAAACTCCCGCAGGCAAGGGCGAACGCGCTCGGTACACTGCGCCCAACCCCCTTTGCACAGGAACCCAGCGCATGGAACACGTCGATCACATCCTGATCGTCGACGACGACCGCGAGATCCGCGAACTGGTCGGCAATTACCTGAAGAAGAACGGCCTGCGCACCAGCATCGTTGCCGACGGCCGGCAGATGCGCGCCTTTCTCGAAGCCAACAGCGTCGACCTGATCGTGCTCGACATCATGATGCCTGGCGACGACGGCCTGCTGTTGTGCCGCGAGCTGCGCGCCGGCAAGCACCGCAATACGCCCGTGCTGATGCTGACCGCCCGCAATGACGAAACCGACCGCATCATCGGCCTGGAAATGGGCGCCGACGATTACCTGACCAAACCATTCTCGGCCCGCGAACTGCTTGCCCGCATCAACGCCGTGCTGCGCCGCACACGTATGCTGCCGCCCAACCTGACCATCAGTGAAAGCAGCCGCCTGCTGGGGTTCGGTCAGTGGCGTCTGGACACCACCGCGCGCCACCTGCTCGACAGCGAAGGCACCCTGGTGGCCCTGAGCGGCGCCGAGTACCGCCTGCTGCGGGTGTTCCTCGACCACCCGCAGCGGGTGCTCAGCCGCGAACAGCTGCTTAACCTGACCCAGGGCCGCGAAGCCGACATCTTCGACCGCTCCATCGACTTGCTGGTCAGCCGCCTGCGCCAGCGCCTGGGTGACGATGCCCGCGAGCCCAGCTGCATCAAGACCGTGCGCAGCGAGGGCTACGTGTTTTCGCTGCCGGTGCAATTGCTCGAGTCCCCCTCATGAAATGGCCGCGCACCCTGGCCTCGCGCCTGGCGATGATCTTCTTCACCGGCCTGGTGTTGGCTTATGGTCTGTCGTTCGGCCTGCAGGCCTACGAGCGCTACATCAGCAGCCGTTCGATGATGCTCAGCAACCTCGAACAGGACGTGGCGACTTCGGTTGCCATCCTCGATCGCCTGCCTGCAGCCGAGCGTGCCGCCTGGCTGCCGCGCCTGGAACGGCGCACCTACCGCTATCGCCTCGACCAGGGCCTGGCAGGCGAAGCGATGGCCAGCAGTGACCCACCGATGGCCGCCGCGTCGATCATCAAGGCCATTGGCAGCGACTACCGCCTGACCTTCCTGGAAATCCCGGGGCCCAATGCGCACTTCCAGGCGCACCTGAACCTGGCCGACGGCGCGCCACTGACCATCGACGTGACACCCGCACCGGTCCCGGTAGCCCGTTGGTTGCCCGTGGTGCTACTGATTCAGCTGGCTGTGCTGTTGCTGTGTACCTGGCTGGCGGTACGCCTGGCCATCGGCCCGCTAACCCGTCTGGCCCAGGCAGTGGACAACCTCGACCCGGACCAGCCCGGCGTGCAACTGGATGAAAGCGGCCCACGCGAGGTGCGCTACGCTGCCGTGGCCTTCAACGCCCTGCAGGCGCGCATTGCTGCCCACCTCAAGGAACGCATGCAGTTGCTGGCAGCCATTTCCCACGACCTGCAAACACCGATCACTCGCATGAAGTTGCGGGTCGAAGTGATGGATGAGGGGGTCGAAAAGGACAAGTTCGGGAGCGACCTGGATGAAATGGAACACCTGGTGCGCGAAGGCGTGGCTTACGCCCGCAGCATGGACAGCAGCACCGAAGCAACCTGCCGGGTCAACCTTGATGCCTTTCTCGACAGCCTGGTATTCGACTACCAGGACAGCGGCGCCCAGGTTGAACGCCACGGCAGCAGCGGGACTCTGCTGGAAACCCGCCCGCATGCGCTGCGCCGGGTACTGGTGAACCTGGTCGACAACGCCCTGAAGTTTGCAGGTGCTGCCGAGCTGCAAGTGTCACGCGAGGGCAGTACCACCATCATCCGCGTGCTCGACAACGGGCCAGGGATACCCGGTGACGAGCTGGATGAAGTGCTCAAGCCGTTCTACCGGGTGGAAGGTTCACGCAATCGCAGCACGGGTGGCACCGGCTTGGGACTGGCCATTGCCCACCAGCTGATCCAGGCCATGGGGGGCCGGCTGACCCTGAGCAACCGCGAACAGGGCGGATTGTGCGCGCAGATCGAACTCACCTGAAGTGCGATCGTTGGCAGGAACGGCCTTGGATCTCGATCGGGCCGTTCCTGTAAAACGCGCGGTCGCCTCTACAAACAGATACACAACTGCATCCCCCTGACACACTGCAGATACCCCGCCTCGAGACACTCCCGGTCACACAACCACACCCCGGGAGTCCCTGATGAAAGCCCTCACCTTGCCCTCCGGCTGGAAGCTGTTCGCCGCCCTCGCCGGCCTGACCTTGGCGATGACCGCCATAGTCCTGGCCAGCCAACCCGACCCAGACGGCTTGCGCAGTGCCATTCGTGCCACCGCACGCAGCTCGTTCGCACTGTTCCTGCTGGCGTTCCTGGCCTCGTCGCTGGTGACCTTGCTGCCTGGCACATCAAGCCGCCGCATCCTTCAGAAGCGACGCTACCTGGGGTTGGCATTCGCGTTCTCCCACACCGTTCACGGCGTGCTGATTTATCGCTACGCCCAGCAATTCCCCGAGCTGTTCTGGGCCGGCCGCACACTGACCTCCAGCCTGCCCGGCACAGTCGGCTACCTGTTCTTGCTGCTGCTCACCGCCACCTCGTTCAAGGCCCCCATGCGGCTGTTGGGCGGCCGTGCCTGGCAAGCGCTGCACAGCAGCGGCATGTGGGTACTGGCTGCCGTGTTCTGCCTGTCATTCTACAAACGCATCCCTATGGGGGGGTGGTACCCGCTGGCGTTCGCCCTGATGTTCAGCGCCATCGCCGTCAAGCTCACCGCCAAAGTGGCCCGTAAACAACGCCGCACCAGCCGCGCCCTTGCCTGAAGAGAGCACCGCACATGACGACCTTGACCCGTACCCTGACCACCGTTGATCGCCTCGGCAGCTGGAGCGCCGACGTGCCATTACGGGTATTTCTGGCCTGGGAGTTTTTCGAATCCGGCCTGGAGAAATTCAACGGCAGCAACTGGTTCGCCGACCTGCAGTCCAGCTTCCCGTTCCCCTTCAACCTGCTGCCCGCAGAGCTGAACTGGCAGCTGTCGATGTGGGCCGAGTTGGTGCTGCCGTTGCTGCTGTTGCTGGGCCTGGGTACCCGGCTGGCATCGTTGGGTTTGATGGTGGTGACCGTTGTAGCCATAGCGGCAGTGCACTGGCCGGCGCACTGGTCGGGCCTGGCGGAGCTGGCCCAAGGCTATACCATTACCGACCAGGGCTTCGGCAATTACAAGTTGCCGCTGATCTACCTGGTGGCGTTGCTGCCCCTGCTGCTCAAGGGCGCCGGGCGCCTTAGCCTCGATCATTGGCTTGGCATGCGGTTCGGCAGATGAGGATCGGGGGCTGCTGCGCAGCCCCCAATGCCTTCAAACGGTTCCGACAATGACACCCTGCTCGCGCAATGCCTCCAACAATGCCAACCCTTGCTGCACATCCCCGCCCAACGCCTGCAGCCGCTCTCTTCCAGTCCCCTGCTCCACCAGCAACCGATACGCCATAGGTGCCAACCGGGCAAAGCGCACCTGCAACCGGGCATCGCGATAAACCAGCAGCAAGCTCGGCGATACTGGGGCAGCCGTTGGCTGGTAGTCCACGCCAATGCTTTCCACCGGCCAACGATAGGCCAACACGCGCGCCACACAAGACAACAACGGCTCTCCCGCCAACAGGTCACCACCCGGGTCATGCGCTGGGTCCTCGGCATCGCTCAGGTACAGTTGCGCCTCGACCCACTCATAGTGCGCCAGCTCCAGCTGCCAAGGGGTGTCCAGCGTCACATGTTGCAGGTAGTCGACGAACGTCTCGGCAATTTCGGTAAACAACGGCGTCTGGCAACGGTAACTGGCGTAAAAATCACGTACTCGGGCGTGCCAGCGCTGCTCGCCCAACGCCTGGCGCATGACCGGGAAGCTGCCAGCCAGCAACCCTTCGATGGCACCATAGAACAATTCACGGTAAACCTTCAGGCGCCGGGCCTCGACGCCGGGCGGCGGGGCATGGCGCTGTGGATCGCGCAGGTGACGGGCCAAGGCATACTGCTGCGCACGCAGGGTCTCATTCATCTGCTTGCCCTCCGGCAGCGCTTTGCACAGCACGCATACGCGCCGTCTCGGCCAACAGTTCGGCCAAGGGCGGGTAGTTGAAATCACGTTCAAGCACCGTCGGCTTTACACCAAAGCGCACGCAAGCGCTGGCGTACAGCGTCCAGACATCCTCCTTCACGGCCGCCCCGTGGGTATCCACTTTGAGGTCAGGCGCTTCATCGTAATGCCCGGCAACGTGCATCCCGGTCACGCGCGCCGGGGGCAAGCCTGCAAGGAATTGCTGGGCGTCGTAGCCATGGTTGCAGGCGTTGACATAGACATTGTTGACGTCCAGCAGCAGGTCACAATCCGCTTCTTCGAGCACCGCCTGGATGAAGTCGAGTTCGCTCATCGCCTGATACGGCGCGGCGTAGTAGCTGATGTTCTCCACGGCAATGCGCCGCTCCAGCTGCTCCTGAGCCTGGCGTATGCGCGCGGCCACATGGTGTACGGCTTCATCGGTGAACGGGATGGGCATCAGGTCGTACAGGTGCCCGTCATCACTGCAGTAGCTCAGGTGCTCGCTGTACAGTCGCACCTGGTATCGATCGAGAAACTGCCGGGTCTGCTCAAGGAAATGGCGGTCCAGCGGGGCACTGCCACCGAGCGATAAAGACAACCCATGACAGGTGACAGCAAAGCGCTCCGCCAACTGGGCCAAGCCCTTGCCATAGGCGCCGCCCACGGCAATCCAGTTTTCCGGCGCACACTCGAGAAAGTCCACTGCACCCGCCTCCATGGCCAGCAGTTCCGGCAACAGGCCGCGACGCAAGCCTAGCCCGATGTTCAACATCGCAGGAAACATAAAAGTTCTCCAACAAGCACAACGCCCCACCTGGCCAGCAGGAGGAGCGTTGTGGCGTTTCATGGGGTAGAACGTCAGGGCTTGCCGGTCAGGTGGCTGAACAAGCCATCAGGCATGGCTTTGCCATTGGCCTGATAAATCGCCTTGAGGTGATCGGCCGCTTCCTGCTCGGAGATGAAACCGTCATGGTTGCGGTCGATCGTGTCGAAATCACGGGCACGGTCCTTGGCCACCGCCAGAAACTCATCGCGCGAGACCTTGCCATCGTGATTGCTGTCGGTTTTGGCGAACGAGGCGTCACCGCACTTGCCTTCACCACACTTGCCCTCAGCCCCAGCCTTGGCGCCGGCGCCGCACTTACCCTCACCGCACTTGCCTTCGCTTTGGGAAGCCTTGCCGCTCCCCCCGCACTTGCCTTCACCACACTTGCCCTCGCCGGCCACTTTGGCCGAGGCCAGTTGGTAACCTTGAGCCAGCGGCTCGACGGCGAACGCACTGTTGCTCAATGCCATGCTGCCGATCAGGGCGGCGCCGAGCAGGCCGAGGGTGTTTTTTGCTTGAGTCATGATGCAGCTCCACTGGGGTTGGAAAGTGGAGCCATTAGGCCGTTGCGGTTTGTCGTGGATGTATCGTGCCAGGCGCACTTTTGTATGGCAGTAGGTCTGCAGCACAGGCAGATACAGTGCGATACACACCACCCGGCAACGGGCCCCAAGTTGCCTTGGGGCCATGAGGCGTGATCAGTCTTCCAGCGGTTTGGGCGGGGCCGCTGGCTTGGCGGGCTTGGCCGGCTTGCTGTCCTTGTCCTTGGCTTGCGGGGCCGCCGCTACGGGCTCGGGCGCCGCCACCGCCTTTTCGCTGGCAGGCAGTTCATCGACCGCTTTGAGGATCACCTGTGGGTCGATGGCCTCGCCGGTGTCGTCGTCCTTGAGCATGTGCCGCTCACCATCCTTGCCCACCAGGATCACCTTGGTACCCTTGCTCGCACCCAGCTTCAGTTCCCGAATCAGGGCCATTGTGGTCTGCTGCTCGAGGTTCTTGTCCTCTCGCTTGCCCATCATGTTGGCGACGCTGTACAGGACAAGGTTGCGCTCCTTGAACGCTGCCTGTGTGGCCGGGTCCTCGAGCGCTTTGTTCAGCCCTCGCAACGTTGGGTCGGCACTGCTGGGAGCGATAACCACCAATGGTCTGGCCTTGCCCAGTTCCTTGGCTAGAGGCGCATCACTGTCTGCGGCAAACAGGGGGCCGGCAACAGCAAGCAAGGTTGCGAGGGTCAGTGACCGGACAAGCATGCGTATCTCCTTATTGTCTCGATAAACCAATGACTACAGATCACGGAGAAAAATCCGACAGGGAGCCTAAACCACTTCATTCCAGAACGGGGTGTGTAAAAGTAACTGTCGATTTCCGAGCCACCTGAAGCCAAGACTACGGCGCTGGTACAAACCACATTCAGCTTGATTGAGCATAGCCCAAAGCCGCTTTGGCAGGGCCGGGCAAGCCCTTACCCTGAGCGCATGTCAACGTACATCGATCGATGGCCCCTTGGGTCCCATTTCCATCGCTTGAATCGTCATATCCAGCATCAGCCCTCTGCGTGCAGCGCGCTGAGCATCACGAATGGCATCCGCCTGGTCGATCCTGGCCCCTTCGCTCAGCGCTTCGTCGTCAAGCACGGTTTCAAGCTGCCTTCTGAACGGCAGGTCGACCGCAGCGAATCGCTCAGGATGGGAACGCTCCAGGTGCGCCTGCCAAAATTCACGGTCAACCATGGAGCGGGCAATCTCTTCCGGCGTTTCTGCATCCCGCACCGCAGCCTCTGCCTCTGCAAGGTCCGCCTCCAGGACGCCTGAGATCGCAAGAAAGCTCATTTCTCCCACCTGCAATGGCAGGTCGAGACGCTCCCTCAGCCCGATCCTGAAAGCCAACCCCACCTCGCTTCCTTCCAGCGTCCTGCCATGCTGTAACGCCCATCGGGTAGCGAACATGTCGACTGCATCCTGGCGCCATAAACGTCTGCCCAGGTCTAGCAAAGCGCGTTCGCTTTCTCCCTGAGCCGCGTGCTCAACCTGCCAAACCAGCAAATTCAGTTCAAGGTTGCTCAAGCACCAGGTTGCACCGTCCTGGCACCCCCACTCATCATTGGCCACTGACAGCAGGTTCTGCCGCAGCTCTGGCGTAATGGCCATCGCTTGCAATACCGCCATTACCCGATTGCCCAGTGCACGCGCATTGACACGAAAGTCTTCGGACAGCAACAACTGGCGAAGCACCCGGAAAAAACGCTCGGCGTCCTGCCCCGCATCCAGCGTGTCCCAGGCAGCAAGCATCAAGCCGCGATGCTCCGGGGCCACCGCATCCCCCCATACTTCACGCGCGTGATTCATCCGCAGAAGCACTTGCTCTTCGTCGAGGGCAGGACCGTCGCTACTCAACGACGCCTGCAAGCGCAACGTTTGGGCCTCGCCCAAGGGGTTCGCATTCAAACGAAACCGCCGCCGCTGCCACACGGGCAACTGATAGAAACCCTCTGGAATGTACCTGATCCGGTTATCACGCAAGTCAACGGATACCAACTGAGCGTTGTCGAACACGCCCAGTGGAAACTGCGAGATCTGTGTGTCGCGCAAGTTCAGCCAACGCAATTCAGCCAAACCCGCCAAGGTGAACCGGCTCCCCAGGGGGTTGTGGGACAGGTCGAGAGACTGCAGGCTCGTGCAACTGGCCAATGTGGCGGTTTGTGCAATGTTCAGGACGATCCGGTTGTTGGTCAGGCTCAGATGCCGCAGCTGCGCTATCTGTAGCAACGGCTGCGGAAGGCGCGTCAACAGGTTCCCTCCCAGATCGAGGGTTTGCAGGTTAGGGAAAGCCAGCAATAGGCTGCTGGGCACCTCCAGAAGGTCAAGGTGCAGCAGCGATAGGCTGGTCACACCTCTGAAGCTGACCTGTGGGGGTATGTTGGGCAAGCCGCTCGATCTGAAATTGCAGAACATGACGTGGAGGTTTTCCTGTGCATTTATTTGCAGTTCCCCCACGCCCACCGACCGCCGCCAGCAATTGAACAACGTCTGGCGTAGAGCCTCTCGATCTTCCCTGACATCGCCCTGTCCTCGTGCCACCCAGGTATTCAGTGTCATGCGCAGGATGGCGAACTCATTGCGAAGGTCAGCCAGTACGTGTTCAATCTGCTGCCCTGAACGCCTGGCGTCATCGGCGAAGGTCTCGACCTGCTCATCACTCAACCACGGAAAGAGATCGCGCAGCGTGGCCCTCAGGGCACTACCCCTTGATGCGAAACCACCTACTCCGCCACCACCCAGCGGGTAGCCAATACGTCCATCGGCCAAGCGCATGGGCCCTCGGACAGCACCTGGGCGTACCGCGCCAAGCAAACGACTGATCTCATCACGATGGCGTGCCGCTTCGCGCGCCAGTATCACCCTGAGGTTGTGCGCAAATGGATCGCCGATCCCCATCGCCGCCCTCTGCGCTTCGGTATAGGCTGGCGCCATGACGTCAAACAACTCACCTGCCTCACCCAGCGCCGTGCCCTGGCTGCCATGCAGTTGAAACGTACCGTTCACGTGCACCAGATCGAACGCCCGCTGCCCTTGCTCGGTCTTCGCCAGTATCGGCCCGCCCAGGCAACCTTCGTACAGACGCCAGCACACACCTTGTTCGCCACCGGGTACATACCGCAGCAAGCCCAACACCACCCGTGCAAGGTCTGCATGCTGCGGCGTATCAAGGTACAACGCCTCAAATACCCGAGCCTGACGGGTAGCCAGCACACTGCCCCTTGCCGCCTCGGCCAGCCCCAGTGCAACCCTGCCGCTGGACCGCAGCCGCATGCGATCCACGCTGCTGGCGGCCTGTACCAATGCTTGCGCAGTGCGCGCGCTCAGCCCCGGGAACACCCGGCGCAGCGCCGCGCTGCCAGGGGTGTCGCTGGGCTGCAAGGCTTCGAAAAGGTGCTGCAGCAGTGTTCGGCGCTGCGTCCATGCCAACGCGGCCAGTGCCTGATCTGTCAGGCCACTCGCGCCTGGCAGGCGCCGAGCGTGATCGAGCACTGTTGTATCTGCTACCGGCTCGCCGCTGCGCAGACGGCCAATCATGCTGCGGATGCGTTGATCAAGCCTGACCCGCTCCACACTGTCGATTATCCCTGGGCTCGGTGCCTGGGCGTGTACATGCAGGCCACGCAGGTCGTCACCATCAAGGCCATGGAACAGCAGAACCTCATCGATCTGTTCGTCATTCAGCCCATTGAAGGGTTCGCCCAAACGCCGGAACATGCGGTATTTGTCGGTCCACCGAGCCGGTTGCTCGCTCCACAACCGCCAGGCACCTGCGCCATTGTGGCGCAGCAACGGCCCGTGGCCGTCGACCGGATACAACTGCCATTGATCATCACCCGCCTCTGCCACGCGATAGTGATGCCCGTCCATTTCGATCCAGGCCCGCCCGTCCTGACGCCGAATACCCAAGGCATCCCGGCTCGAGGCCGCAACGGGGGCCTGACTTTGAAACAGGGTCAAGTCGTGTTGCCAAAGTTTCTCAGTGCCGTCCTCCAGCCGGGCCGGCACCATGGCATCGACCTTCGCAGAGCGTGCCCAAACCCGTCGAGCGACACCCACCCCGGCGACTGTGGTCGCCAGCACGGCAAGGTCTGTCGCCACGTGGGTCAAATGGTCGAGCGCCTCCTGACGATCGCCTTGCTGCCAGGCCTCGGCGCCATGGTAGACCTCACCCAGCAGTTCGCAGGCCGTCACGGCCAGCAGCGCCAGGCCAACCCCGGGCACAAAGAAACTGGCCAGGTTGAGCAGCGCCCATCCTTCGGCTGCAAGGCGCAGGTCATGCTGGCGCTGAACCTCACGATCCAGTCTGGCCACAGGCACCGCGATCATCGCCGCATCGTCCTTGATCTGGTGGATACGTGCCTGTGCCAGGCTGATGAACAACGGCTGCGGGTAAGCCTGCAAGCGCGGTTCGAGATCACGAAAAGCCCAGCCCGGCAGGTCATCGAAGCGCTCCGCGACCTGGGCGAAAAAAGCCTGGCTGTCGCGCCGCAGCACGAAGCGGCTGAAAAAACGCTGGTAAGCCTTGTCTCGCAAGCAACGGCCCAGTTCGCGATTAAGTTTGTCGAGGCTCTCGAACGCGCGCCAGGGCGAAAAAGGGTCTCCAGGCACGTAAAGCAACACCCGACGCGTCGTGTTGAACAAAACGCCCTGCTCAACCACTACGAACACGGTCACCTGCTCAATCTGGCAACCCAGCAATTTCAGTTGCCTGGCCTGCACAAGGTCGCCCGCCAAGCGCGGCAGTTTTCCCTTCTCGCACACAGCTACCATCACATTGAGTTCGCTGGCATCCAGCGTTCCCTCTTGCCTGGCTTTGTAGGCGTCCACAAGCATGGTGTAGCGCGTGGCATCTACAAGCTGCGATACCAGGCGCTCGGCACTGCCAGTGGGCGTGAGTATGGCATCCAGATGACGTTGATAGCGCTCACCCAGGTCCAGCTCACGACACAGTCCGGCAAACTCGATGCTCGTAGGGGGTTTGGCCGTGCCGTGGCGTGGAAGCAGCAGGCGGTTACCGCGCGGCTGGCCACCTTCCTGCGCCTGCGCGTCCGTGAAGTTGCGCAATGCCACTTCGAGCAGTGGCTTTTCTTCATAGACCACGGTAGTCAGGTGCGCGCCCACCGGCTGACTGTTGATCACAGGTTCCCGGCGGCCCTCCAGGAACCTGAGCACGTGCGGGTTACGGCCAAGCCCGTAACGCTCGTCGAGGGCCTTTCCCAGGGCTGATGCGACGAAACTGTCGAGGCCTTCGATGCCTTGCAGCACCGTGTTCACTTGCTCACAGCAGCGAAGGCTGTTTGACAATGCCCTGCCGATCTCAGGCAGTTGCTCAGCGGGTGCATGACGCAACCAGGGTGGCAGGCGCCTGCCGATGATGCCGTCCTGGAACGCGTCGATGGCGGCCTGCGCATCTGACGGCAAAGGGGTGTCCATAGCGGGGGGCCTCTTCATGAAAAGAGGCCAGACTAAGTTGCCTGCTCCCCGCCAGGCGCTATATAGCTAATGCCTGCGTTCAGACAACCGCCAACCCGCTAGCTGAGCGGACGCTGCACCGTGTTCCGGTCCAGCGCCTCCAGCGTCAACTGCAGCAACACCGCATGCTCGCGTTGCTGATTGCGGATCTGCAGCCGCGCGATTTCCTCGTCCCGATTCCCCAGCGCCATCAGCCGTTCCAGCTCAGCGTGCATGGATTGGGGCACTTGCAAGCGAACCGCGCAGGCCTTGCGCAAGTAATCCTGCCAGAACCACTGGCGTGACAGGTAATCAGCAATGCCCTCCCGGGTCTGTCGCGCCAGAACCCTTTCACGGGCCAGGAGAAGGTCCTGGCTACTCAAGGCAGGGATACCTGCATAGAGCATTTCATCGGGTTGGCCAGGCAAGTCCAGAGACTTGCGCAAGCCGATTCGATAGGCCAAGGCGAATTCGATCGATTCAGCGCTCGCCCCCACCCGATGAGCATGTTCAGCGGCAATTTGCTCAAGCACCGCCAACCGCCACATCCGGGCACCGAGCTTCAGCAAGGCCCGTTCAGGCCGGGCAGATCCGCTGTGCCTCGTGCGCCATATCATCACTCGCAGTTCCAGGTTGGCGAAACGCGCGGTGGCGTTATCCTGGCAACCGGTCGCCGCAGCGTGCTCGAACAGCTCCTGCCTGAGGGCATCATGCTCAGACATCGCCTGGAACATGTCGAACACACGGGCCGCGAGCGCGGATGCAGTCGATGAGAAGCTGAAGGCGCCCGATTCCGTCAGCATCGACAGGGTATTGAAGAACGCTTCCGATTGTTCCTCGGCCTCCAGATGGGCCCACAGTGCAGCCATTTCATCTCGACGTTCGCCAGGCAGCGCATCCAGAATGCGCAACCGGTAAGGCACGCGACTGGCCTCAAGCAAATGCCAGTTTGATAACCCAACCTGCGCCCCCCCCAGCCGATTGCCGGAAAGCTCGACCCTGCCCAAGCGCCACAGCTGCGACTGATGAAAACCCTCGGGCAGTTCAGAAATACGATTGTCGCTGAGGTTCAGGGTGTGCAGTTCTGGCGCGTCCATCAGCCCATAGGGGCACTCGGGTAACTGGGTGTTCGACAGGTAGAGGGCATTCAGCTCCGTCATTGCCTGGACGGAAAATGCCCTGCGCAGCGGGTTGTCTGAAAGGTTCAGGTACACCAGGGATCGGCAATCCGCCAGGACCAACGCCTGGCCTTGGTCGAGGGCGATCTGGTTACCAGACAAGTCGAGCACCTCCAGTTTCTGGACAAGCATCAGCGGCAATGGCAAACGCGTGAGTCGGCAATGGGTGATTTCCAGGTTGCGCAAGTTGGGAAACGCCCGCAGAAACTCATCCGGAACGTGCTCCACGCGCATGGCGCGCAAGGCCAGGATCGAGACGTGGGGAAAGCCCACTTGCGCGGGCAGGGCCGGCAGATGGCGCAAGCGGCTGATGGTCTGGGTCAGCATGAAGCGCCCGTCGTCCAGTGCTGCTTGTCCTTGCAGTTCCGGCACAAGACAGCGCCAGCAGTTGATCAGCCCCTTTCTGAACTCACGCCGGGCGGGCAGTTCTGATGACAGCAAGGCACTGCGCGCCCACTGGGTCAAGTGCCTCTTGAGCACCCCGTATTGCTGTTCCAGCCTCTGTAACCTGGCCTGCGCGTCGCCTGATGCGAGCCAGTGCCCAATCTGCTCGTCACTGAAAGCTGGGTACAGATCACGCAGCCGAGCCTGAAGCGCCCTAGGCCTGTTCCGCCCCAGCGCCCCCCAGAACCTGCCGCCCGCCAAGGGGTAGCCAACCCTGCCATCAGCCAGACGTTGTGGCGGGAGAAACGAGCCGGTCGGCTGTTCCAGCCTGAGCAGATTCACCACGGTCTGGCGTTGCTCGATAGCAACGTCGGTCAGCGCCTGGCGCAGCGCAGGCACAAACGACCGGCCTTGGCCGATGGCCGCTTGCGATGCGTCGTCATAGGCTGCGGCCAAGGTCTCGAACAACTCCCCCCTCTCACCGGCAACCGTGTGCGTTCGGGTACGCAGGCGGAACAGCCCATGACGATGAAGCAAGTCAAACGTCTGCCCCGTTCCCTCGACCGTCACTAACGGCTCGCTGGCATCACCGTCGTACAATCGCCACCCGGGCCCGCCAGCCCCCGGCACATGCACCAGCAGATTAAGTACCACACGCGCCAGGTCGAGGTTTTGCGGCGTATCGATGCTCAGCGCCTCATACACCCGCGCTATTCGAATCCGCGCAACCTGCAACCTTGCTGCCTCGGCCATCGGCAACGGCACGCGCCCCGTCTCACGCAAAAGCTGCAGGTCATCCTCGCTGGCATCGCGTAGCACCTCATCCGCAGCCAGGCGGTGCAGGCTGGCAAAATTCTGCCGTAAGAGACGGCCCGTTTCCGTGTCGGGATTCTGCTCTTCGTACACCGCCTGCAGCAGTGCTCGTCGCCCGGCCCAAGCCACATCGGCCAACGCTGCTCCGTCCTTGCCGGCGGCCTGTGGAAGGCGCATGACCTGCTCCAGCAGCAGCGGGTCTGCCGTTACCCCTCCCTCGCGCAAGTGGTTGATCAACGTCCCAATCCTGCCGGCGAGCCGCACGCGTGCGACGGTGTCGACCAGCGCTGCTTCCGGCGCAAGGCCATACACATGCCATGCCCGAAGGTGCTGATCATCGAGGCCATGGATCGCCAGCGACTGGTCGATCTGCGCATCGTCAAGGTCGCTGAATGGCCCGCCCAGGCGGCGGAACAACTGGCGTGTGTCGCCCCACTCGGCGGGCTGTTCGCACCACAGCCGCCACGCGCCGGCCCCATTGTGACGGAGCGGCGGCGCATAGCCCTGGTAAGGGAGCAATTGCCACTGCTCATCGTCGTTGTGCCAGGTCATCTCATACCAGTGCCCGTCCATGCTGATCCAGCGGCGCTCGCCCAGGCGGTGCATACCCTCCATGTCCGGCACCGCCGTGTCTGGCGGGCTTTCGCAGCGATAGGGGCTGAGGTCTGCGTTCCACAGCTTTTCCTCACCGTTTTCCAGCTGCGCCGGTACCAGGTTGTCCACCACACTCCAGGCGCGTCGGGCCGTGGCGACTACGGCAACGGTTGCCCCGACAGCCAGCAGTCCTTTGCCTACATTCAGCAGGTGCGCCAGTGCTGCATTGCGCTCGTTTTCCTGCCAGTCCCCTACAGCCTGGAACGTCTGCTCAAGCAGTTCCCAGGCTATCACCCCCAACAACACCGCGCCGATGCCCGGAACGAAAAACCCTGCAACACCCAACAGGGTCCAGCCTTCAGCACGCAAACGGCGGGCGTGTTCGGCCTGGACCTCGCGATCAAGCAAGGCCACGGGCGGGGCGATGACCGCAGCATCGTCCTTGATCCGCGCAATCCAGTCGTCAGCAAGGTGTTCGAACAGTGGCAGGCGATAGGCAAAGGTCTGCTCATCGAGGTCGCGGGTTGCCCAGCCGGGCACGTCATCGAGGCGCTCACTGACGGCCGAGAAGAATCGCTGGCTATCGCGTCGGCGCACGAAGCGGTTGAAGAAGCGCCGGTAGTCATCTTCGCGCAGGCGTTTGCCAAGCACCCGGCGGGCATAATCTTCCAGGTCGCTGCGCACGCTCCAGGGGCCGTGCGGGTCACCCGGTACATAGACCAACACGCGCTTGCTGGTGTTGAACAACAGGCCCGTGTCGATCACGTCCAGCACGACGATCTGCTGCAAGCGGCAACCGAACACCGCCAACTGCCGCACGCGAACCGATGCGCCTTCGAGCTTGCCGAGCGTGTCCTTGGTGCAGAGCGCCACCACCCACTGCAGTTCGTCTGCGCTCAATACGCCCTGCGCCCTGGCCTGCAGGGCATCCACCAGCATGCTGTAGCGTTGCCGTCGCGTCAGTAACCCCCTGACTTCAGGCTGGAGTACCGAATCCAGATGCGCCTGGTATTTCTGCCCAAGATCCAGCGCTCGACACAGCCTGGCGAAGCCCGGTGCAGACAGCTCACTACGCCTTGCGCCGCGCACATCGACCAGGCAATTGCCCTGTGGCTGGTCGCGCTGCTGTTCTGCGGTGAAATTGCTCAAAGCAGCCTCGAGCAGAGGGATGTCGTAGTAATCGCTGCCGACAACCGGAAGCCGACTGGTTACATAATGGATCGTGGGCGAAGTAAAGGTGTACCACTGGCGAAAGTACAGGCGATCGACGTCAAGGTCGCCGTGGGCACCGAGCGCTTGCTGCAGCAAGGGCTGGGTAAATGCATTCAGGTTGCGTAGCCGCGCCAGCGCTGACAACAAGCCTGCGCGGCAGGCCAGCAGTTCAGGCAGCGCCTCGCTCAGCAGGGTGAATTCGGCCACGCTCAGCTGCTTCATCCAGGCCGGCAGCCGTTGTGCGATGTAGTGGTCCTGGCACGCTTGGGCCATGGCAAGGGTATCGACCGCAGCCGATGGTTGACGGCTATTGTTCTGCATCTCTGCCTCCGCGACGACATGGAGGGCCGAGTCTGAAGACTGTAGCGTCAGGCTGACGCCTAGCTATCTACCACCCGTTCAGAACAGCAGTAACTGATGGTCGGTAAGGCGCGCGAAATCATCGCCGACAAAGGGCAGGATGGCGTCGGCCACCGGCAGTAGCTGACGGCTGATGTAGTGATCGTAATCGATCGGTGCCTGCAGGTTTTCCAGCGGCTCAGGGCCGGCGGTGGTGATCACGTAACTGATCCAGCCCCCACGCTGGTACTGCAGAGGGCGCTGCAGACGCTTGTTGTAGTCGTCGGCAAGGCGTGCGGCACGCACATGCGGCGGCACGTTGCGCTGGTAATCGGCCAGCGGGCGACGCAGGCGCTTGCGATAAACCAGCAGTTCGTCCTGCTCGCCCGCCAACGTTCGCCGCACGTACTCGCGGACATAATCACGGTAGGGCTCGCTGCGGAACACTCGGCCGTAGAGTTCCTGCTGGAACTGCCGGGCCAGCGGTGACCAGTCGGTGCGCACCGATTCCAGGCCCTTGTAAACCATCTCTTGCGAACCATCGGCCCGCTGCACCAGGCCAGCATAACGCTTTTTGCTGCCTTCATCGGTACCGCGGATGGTGGGCATCAGGAAGCGTCGGTAATGCACCTCGAACTGCAGTTCGAGGGCGCTCTGCAGGTTCATGGTCTCGTGCAGATGGGCTTGCCACCATTGGTTGACCTTTGCCACCAGCTCGCGGCCGATGCGCGCCGCGTCTGCCTCGGCGTGGGCACCCTTGAGCCAGACAAAGGTGGAGTCGGTGTCACCGTAGATCACATCGTAGCCACACGCCTCGATCAGGGACCTGGTCTGGCGCATGATCTGGTGGCCGCGCATGGTGATCGAGGACGCCAGGCGCGGGTCGAAGAAACGGCAACCGCTGGAACCAAGCACGCCATAAAAGGCATTCATGATGATTTTCAAGGCCTGTGACAGCGGCGCATTGCCCTCGCGCTTGGCCGCTTCCCTGCCCTGCCACACCCGTTCGACGATGGCTGGCAGGCAGTGCTGCGTGCGTGAAAACCGCCCACCGCGAAAACCCTCGACCGAATGTGCGTCGTCAGGCTGGCGCAGGCCTTCGATCAGCCCGACCGGGTCGATGAGAAAGGTCCGGATGATCGATGGGTACAGGCTCTTGTAGTCCAGCACCAGCACCGAGTCGTAAAGCCCTGGCCGCGAATCCATGACAAACCCGCCGGGGCTGGCTTCGTCAGGGCGGCTGCCAAGGCTGGGCGCGACAAAGCCAAGGCGGTGCATCTGTGGAATGTACAAGTGACAGAACGCGGCTACCGACCCACCGCTGCGGTCCACGGCCAATCCCGTCACCGAGGCACGTTCGAGCAGGAAGTCGAGCAGCCGGGTATGGGCGAAAATGCGCGTGACCAGTTCGCAGTCCTTCAGGTTGTAGCGCGCCAGGGCCGGTTTGTCTTCGGCGAAGCGACGATTGATTTCGTCCATGCGTTGGTACGGTGTGTCGATGGCCTTGCCTTCACCCAGCAGGGTCTGGGCAACGTTCTCCAGGCTGAACGAGGCAAAGCTCCAGGTGGCCGAACGCAACGCCTCGATGCCATCGATCAGCAGCCGCCCCGGCGCATCGGCGAAGACATGGCCGCCACCGGCATGGCTGCGCAGGGTCATGACCGCACCGTTGCGCCCCAGGGCCAGTGGCACCTGCAATGACTTGGCGTGCTCATGCAGCAGGCGCAGGTCGAACTGCACCAGGTTCCAGCCAATGATCGCGTCCGGGTCATGCTTGGCCATCCACTGGTTGAGCCGGGTAATCAAGGCGGCGCGATCGGCGCAATACTCCAGGTCGAAGTCAAGCCCGGTGGCATCGCCGTTGGCCGGGCCGAGCATGTACACCTGGCGCTGACCACAGCCCTCCAGCGCGATGCTGTACAGCTCGCCACGCTCGCTGGTCTCGATGTCCAGCGACACCAGGCGCAGCGCCGGGCGATAGCCTGGCTGCGGCTTGAGCTGGGCGTCCCGGTAAACGCCCTGCGCATCCGGCTGACCAGTGAACTGCACCGGCGCCGTGATGAAGCGCTCCATGAGGTAACGCTCCGGCGGGCGGATATCGGCCTCGAACACGTCGATACCGGCCGTGCGCAGACGCTGCTCCAGTTGCATCAACTGGCGATGCTGGCGGGTGTAGAGGCCGAGCATTGGGCGATGCTCGAAGTCCTTCAGGCGCAGTGGCTTGAGCTTGGTCCCTGCTTCGTTGGCCAGCAGCACACGGGCATGCTCGGCCTGCGCCTGAGGAATGAAAGCCACCGACTCCTGCGCCGCCAGCCGCAACAGCCGCGGCCCGGCATCGGTGGCCAGCCAGAACTCCACGCAGGTGCCTTCCGGCGTGTCGTGCCAGTGCCGGGTCAGGACAAAACCCTGCTGCAACTCCACTGCGTCGACCTCTGGATTGTCTGTAGAGGGCGTTATTCTACCTGTGTCGTGCGTGGCATGAGTGTTTTAGCGCCTCCCCGCCACAAAACCGCTCCCCCGCCCAGCCACGGCCAGCAGCCAGGCCAAGGCGATCAACCCCAGCACCACCCCGCCAAACCACGCCACGCCGGCCCCAGCCAGCAGCAATCCGCCAATGATTCCGCCCAGGGCAATGGCGCAGTTCCACACCGTCACCAGCATCGACTGCGCCACATCACCACCCTGGCCTGCGGCGTCGGCGCACGCTGTCTGCAGCAGGGTCGGGGCGCCGCCATAGGTCATTCCCCACAAGGCGATGCTCAGGTACACAAGCCACGACGATGCCTGCCCCAATGCCAGCGTGGCCAAGGCAAAACCGGCCAGGCTCAGCAATACCAGCTTGCGCAGGTGCCGGTCGACCAGCAGCCCTACCAGTCCGATCCCGGCCAGCGCCGACAGACCAAACACCATCAGCACCGGGCCAATGTCCGCAGCCATGCCAGCCGCCGCCAGCAACGGCACGATATAGGTGTAGAGGATGTTATGGCCAAGGATCCAGGTGAGGATCACCAGCAATACGATCAACACCCCTGGCGTGCGCAATACCTGCATGGCCGCCGGGCGCTTGCCGGCAGCCTGCCCCGGGTAGTCCGGCACGGATCGCAACACCCATACCACCAGCAGCGACGCCATCAGCGTGACGACCACGAACGTCGCGCGCCAGCCCAACCCTGCCCCCAGCCAGGTCGCAATCGGCAAGCCGAGCGACAAGGCAATCGGCTGCCCGAGCATGGCCAGCGCCATGGCCCGGCCCTGCAACGGTACCGGCACCATGCGCCGGGCATGGCCAGCGATCAGGCCCCATGCCAGGCCGGCCGCAGCCCCCGTGAAAAAGCGCAGCACCAGGGTCAGGCTGTTGGAGTCCGACAGGGCCGTCAGCCCGTTGAACAGCACGAAGCCGATGATCGCCAGCAACAGCGCCCGGCGCCGATACCAGCCTTGGGTCAATGTCACCAACGGGATGGCGGTCAGTAACGAGCCCAAGGCATACGCCGTGACCCATTGCCCAGCCATGGCCTGGCTGATGTGCATGCCATCGGCGATCTGGTCGAGCAAACCCGCCGGCAAGGTTTCGCTGAGGATGGCGATGAAACCGGTCATGGCCAGCGCCAGCAGCCCGCCAACGGGCAGACGTTCGTTGCTGGCAGCCAGCACCGGTGCGGAAGATGTCTGGGACATTGCAAATGCCTTGAGTGAGAAACGAGGCGAACAGTCTGCAAGACCAGGCCATTGCGGAAAAAGACGGTTACAATGCCGCTCACCCAGGACATCAGCGTCCGCAATCAGGAGTGGGACATGGACAGCCTCAGCGGCTTCGTGGTCTTCAATCGGGTGGCCGAAACCCGCAGCTTCGTTGCCGCCAGCCAGTCGCTGGGGATCAGTGCCTCGGCAGTGGGCAAGCGCGTGGCGCGCCTGGAAAGCCGCCTGGGCGTGCGCCTGTTCCATCGCAGCACACGCAGCATCACCCTCACCGCCGAGGGCACGATGCTCCTCGAACGCAGCCGGCGCATCCTTGCCGAAATCGAAGCCACCGAGCAGGAGCTGTCGCAGGCCAGCGAAACGCCGCGCGGGCGCCTGCGGGTGAGCATGCCGCAGGTGACCAGACTGGTAATGCCGGCACTGGCCGAGTTCATGGCACTGTACCCACAGGTTGAACTGGACCTGGACTTCTCCGACCGCATGGTGGATATCGTTGGTGAAGGCTTCGATGTGGTGATGCGCGGCGGGCAGCCGGTGGATTCCCGGCTCAGCGCCAAATTCCTCGGGCACTTTCAGCATCGCCTGGTAGCCTCGCCCGAGTACCTGCGCGAACGCGGCACTCCGTTGCACCCACGCGACCTGGCAGCGCATACCTGCCTGCATTATCGCTTCCCCAGCAACGGCAAGCTGGAAACCTGGCCGCTGCGCCAGGAGCATCCCGAGCAAGCCTATGACATCCCCATCTCGATGGTCTGCAACCACGTCGAAACACGCGTCTGCTTTGCCTTGAACCACCGCGGCATTACCTGTCTGCCGGACTTCAACGTAGGTCGCGAGCTGGCCAATGGCTCACTGGTCAGTGTCCTCGACGACTTCATGGAACGGCGCGGCAGCTTCTATCTGCTGTGGCCGTCCGGGCGGCAGATGCCGCCAAAGTTGCGGGTATTCATCGACTTCATGCTCGCTCGGGTATTCAACCGTACAGGTAGTTGATGTCCTTGTAGGCCAGCGGCGGTACCTGGCCGAGCAGGAAGTCACGCAGCTTGTGCATTTGCCGCGCTTTTGGGCTGGCCTTGAGCCAGGTCATGTAGTAACCGTCGCCGGTGGCCACGGCATGCTTGAAAGGCGTGACCAGGCGCCCGGCGGCCAGGTCGGTGCTGGCCAGTACCAGATCGACCACTGAAATGCCTAAGCCCTGCTGGGCGGCCGATATGCCCTGGTCGAGGGTATCGAACACCTGCCCCTGGTCGATGCTGATGTCCAGCGCATCCATTCGCGCCAGCCAACGCCGCCAGTCACGCCGGTCGGGTGACGGGTGCAGGAACTCGCATCGGGGCAGGTCGGACAGTTGCGGTTGTGCCTGCGTCATGTAATCCGGATGACATACCGGAATCAGCCATTCATCGAACAGCTTGAAACTCTCGATATCGGCGGGAAATCGCCCGCTGGCCAGGAGAATGGCGCAGTCGTAGGGCTCGGAATAGAAGTCCACGCTGTCGATATCCATCCACACACTGGAAAGCTGCACGCTGCAGTTGTCCTCGACCTTCTTGAACGCATCCAGCGCCCGCAGCAGCCAGCGCACCGTGAGCGTGGACGGCGCCTTCAGGCGCAGGCCGTAGCGATCCTGACGCAGCAGTGCGCAGGCATTCTCGATGATCTTGAAGCCGACCTTCAGCTCTTGCGCAAGCAGGCGGCCGTGCTCGGTCAGGCTCAGCTTCGGGCCCCGACGTTCGAACAGGTCGCAGCCAAACAGGGCTTCGAGGGTCTTGATGTGGTGGCTGACGGCGCCCTGGGTCAGGGCCAGCTCCTCAGCAGCGCGGGTGAAAGAGCCATAGCGAGAGGCCACCTCGAAGGCACGCAGCGCGTGCAAGGCCTGAATTCGTTCCGACATGGCGGCGTCCCGAGCATGAGTAAGACTAATAGTAGGTCATAACTCCACGCGTTTTACAACGACAGGAGCGTCTCGGAAAATGCCGGTAAATAACAAACATAACCAAGATCCTGCCTGCATGTGACTGGAACGTTCACTTAAATCAACGCCTGGGGAAATCATGTTTACGGGATATGGAAATTGCTATCGCCTGGATGCGCTGGAGCTCGCCGCTGAACATGGACACACCATGCAACACTGGACGTTCAAAACCATAGAACACTTTCGCAGTATTCTCGCCAACCCCGAATTCCCCTGCCTGTTCGGCCGCAAGGCGGTAAACGGCGAAACCTGCCACATTCTCTTCGCCCGCGCCGAGCAACTGGCCGATGATATCGCACAGGGCCTGGCCAATTATGTGCGCACCGTCGCACCGATCGCGCCCAAGCAGCGCATCGGCAGCCCATTGGTGGTGTTTCTCGAAACCGCCGCCGGCAGCAGCCTGGCCGAGCAACAGGCCTTGGCCTGGAAGGTACTGCGCGGCGTGCATGCGCGCGACCCGCACCCTTGGCCTCAGGGCATCCCGACCGATCCCGACGATACCGGCTGGTCGTTCTGCTATGCCGGCATGCCGCTGTTCATCAACATGAACTTCCCCGGCCATCAGCAGATGAAAAGCCGCAATCTGGGCCAGCACATCACCTTCGTCATCAACCCGCGGGAGAACTTCGACGAAGTGGCCAATGCCAACACCGAGAGTGGCAAGCGCATCCGCGAGCGCATTCGCGAGCGCGTGCACCACTACAACGACGGCGTTGTGCCCGACACCCTTGGCTTTTTCGGCGATACCGACAACTACGAGTGGAAGCAGTATCAACTGCAGGAGGCAGGCTCGCTCAACCCGTCACGCTGCCCCTTCCACGCCCATGCCGCACACCAGCCGACACCCGACATACTGATCGAGAACTGACCGTGAATACCGCACTCACCGCCACCTACGCCCTCACCGTGCTGCTACTGATCGCCACTCCCGGCCCGGTGGTGGCACTGATCGTCAACACTGCGGCCGCCTCCGGCTCGCGCAAGGCCATGTTCACCGCCGTCGGCACCAACTGGGCATCACTGGTGCTGATCGGCGCGGCAGCGTGGATCATCCTCACCAGTGCCGCCATCGACAAAACATGGCTCAGCACCATGAGCCTGCTGGGCTGCCTGTTCATCGGCTACATTGCCGTGGGCACGCTGAGGGACGCCCTGCAGGCACCCGCGTCAGACGCAGCGAGCGAGGCCCCCAAGGCTGGGCGCGGCGGGCTGATGCAAGGCTTCATGGTGGGCATTTCCAACCCGAAAGACATCATTTTCTTCATCGCCTTCTTCCCGCAGTTCATTCAGATCACCGAATCGTTCGGCAAGAGCATGGTGGTGCTGTCGCTGCTGTGGGTGGCCATCGATTTCGCCGTGCTCAGCCTGTACATCTTCGCCATCGGCAAGATCGCCTCGCAGCGCAGCAACCGCATCATCAGCCTGGCGTCGGGCGTCGCCCTGCTGCTGATCGCCGCCGGCGGCCTGCTGTACAACCTCAAGGAACTGGCGGCCTGAATCTGCTGCAAAGTACCCGGCTCAAGCGAAGGAGAGACCATGACCACGACTGACACGCGCCCGTCTCCTTCGCCGCTGCAGCAGGACTACCAGCGCTTTCTCCTGCTGGGCAGTCGCCGTGCCCCCTATATGCTGCATGTGCACGAAACCGGCTACCGCTCCGGCACCATCAACACCGATGCACTTGGCTTGCGCTACAGCCATTGCGCCGGCAAGCGCTTTTCGGCGGCCGAGCACGGTGGTGCGTCGCGCATCAACCTGCTGGTCGGCGGCTCCACAGCCCTGGGCATCGGCGCCAGCTCCGACGAACACACGGTGGCCTCGCACCTGTCGCTGCTCACGGGCGAAGTCTGGCTGAGCCTGGCCGGCTGCGGGCTCAACGCCACTCAGGAATTGATGATGTTCCTGACCCACCAGCACCGCCTTGGCCAACTCGGCCATGTGGTGGTGCTCAGTGGCCTCAACAGCCTGGCCCACGAAGCCCTGTGTGAAGTCCTCGCAGGTACCAACGACCCGCAGCACGCCAAGGCCTACCAGGCCTTTCTCAACAGTTTCAGCGAAGGCATGCAGCCCTGCGCACCGCCCCGTCGGCAGTCGCTGTGGCGGCGCATCGGCCAGGCGCTGGCCCCTCCCGTGGTCACAGCCCCGGTCAGCTGGCCATTGTCCTCCCCGGAAAAACGACTGGCCCGTGCCGCCGACAACATTGGCCGCACCTTGCGCCAATGGGACCGTCTGCTTGCAGACAGCCACGCCACGCTCACCTTCATCCTGCAACCGCTGCTGCCCTGGTGCCGGGATACCCTCCCCGCCGGCGAGCAAGCCATGTTGGCCGCGCTGCAGCAACAACCGGCCAACTTCGACCGGCTGCTGGAGGGGGCATTCGACAGACAGTTGCATTCGGCATTTTTCCGCCGTATCAAAAGCCAGGCCGACCCGGTGCCCTGCTACGACATGAACTGCATGCTCGACAGCTCGCCCGTGTTCGGCGCCGACCTGTTCATCGACCGCCTGCACCTGAACGATCTGGGCAACAATGCCTTGGCCAAGGTGATCACCGCCAAGCTTGGGCTGGCCCAGGAAAAACATGCCCAGCGCAAGGTCACGCCGATCAAGCTCGTCTGACAGTTGTCGGGTGGTCTTTCGGCCACCCCCTTAGGGTGGCTAGAATACGTCGTCGTTACGATTTGCCCGAGGCGCACGTTTGACCGCCATGAACACCAAAGCCGTCCATCCGTACTTGGCCACCCATGGGGTTTGCCTGTGAGCCTTGTGCGACGCCTGCCCCCGCTGTTGGCTGCGCTGATGCCACTGGCCGCGCAAGCGCTGGAGGTACGCATCGACCCTCATGCCGACCTGCTCTACCGTCAGGCCTTGCCGCTACTGGAGCAGGCCGACAACCAGGACGACGCTGCCAGCACACTGCGCACCGCAGTGGGCGGCGACCCTGAGCTTAGCCGCCAGGGCCAGGCCATGGCTCACACCTTGCCGACAGCGGTTGCCCTGCTGAAAAAATCGGTAGCGCTTGGCCACCCGGTCGCACAGTACCGTCTGGCGCTGTATTACATGACGTACCTGCCCGCCGCGCAAATCCCGGAGGCCGCCTGCCCGTTGCTCGAAGCCAGCCTCCAGCAGGGGTTTGCCGCACCGGCGCCCGCCATCGCCACCTGGTGCCAGCCCTACAACGTCAGCAGCGAGTACCGTACAGCGCTGGAGGCCATCCCCAGCATGGCCACCGTGTACGCCCCCTACTACCCGCAACCGGCCACGCGCCTGGCCTGCAACCGCAGCCGGCCACAAGGCCTGGAAATGCTGTGGGGGCGTCAGCGCGACTACCAGGCCGAGGTGTACCGCCTGCTTGGTGACCTCGACCCACAGCAGCGCACGAGCCTGCTGCAGAAAGCCGTAGACATCAATGGCTGCGCAACGGCGCAACAGCTGCTGACCAGCCGCCCATAACCCAGGGTCATTCGGGGCCGCCTTGCGGCCCTGTTGTCAGTTGGCCACTGAGGTTGAGGCGAACACGCCTCGACCAGCAAGATCGTTCAAGCCATCCCCTGCCCCGTCTGTCATGCTGGCCTGCCACGTAGCCGTTATGCAGCCATCATGCCCCACATCGCCCGCCAAGCCTTTCTTCACGGCGCCATTGCCATTCTCCCGTTGTCCCTGGCCGTTGCCCCTTGGGGCCTGCTGGCCGGATCCATGGCCATCGAGGCCAACCTCAGCGCCTGGCAGGGGCAAGGGCTGTCGGCCATCGTCTTCGCCGGCGCTGCGCAGTTGGTGGCCATTGGCATGCTCAAAGGAGGGGCCAATCTGGCATCGATCCTGCTCACCACCCTGCTGCTGACCTCGCAGCACCTGCTGTATGGCCTGTCGATGCGCCCGGTACTGTCCAGCCAGCCGCTGCGCTGGCGCCTGGGCCTGGGCTTTCTGCTGACCGACGAATTCTTCGCCCTGACCAGCCAGTACGATCGGCAGCAATTCAACCGCTGGTATGCCTTGGGGGTGGGCCTGACCTTTTACATCGCCTGGAACCTGTTCACCCTGGCCGGCATACTGCTGGGCCAGAACATTCCACACCTGGACCAGTTCGGCCTGGATTTCTCCATTGTCGCCACTTTTGTCGCCCTGATCGCGCCCCTGGTGCGCAACCTGGCCACCGTGGTGTGCGTAGCCGTGTCGCTGTTCTGTTCGGTGCTGTTCAGCTACTGGCACTGGGAAACCGCCCTGGTGGTTGCAGGCCTGCTGGGCATGAGCGCCGGGTTCATCTGTCAGAAATTCGCCGGAGCCCGCGCATGACCTGGATCCTGATTTTCGCCATGGGCGCCATCGTGTTCCTCAACCGCTACGCATTCCTGGAGCCGCGCCTGCCCCTGCGCCTGAGCTCGAATGCCCGGCAGTTTCTCGGCTTTGCCGTGCCGGGCATGCTCACCGCCATCTGCGGCCCGATCATCTTCATGGCTGACCACCAGCTCAACCTGAGCGTGCTCAACCCCTACCTGCTGGGCTCCCTTGTGGCCATCGCCCTGGTGCTGTTGACCCGCAGCGTATTGCTGAGCATGCTGGTGAGCATGTTGATCTTCTTCCTTCTGCGCAGCTGGCTGGCATGAGCCCGCCCTTGCGCGAGCAGACACACCTCTGGCAGGCGCCAGCCCTGGGCGACGTCGAGATGCTGCACGCTCGCTATTACCAGCAGCGCTTCGCCCCGCATGTGCACGAAGGCTATGTATTCACCGTGATCGAGTCGGGCGCCCAGCGCTTCTGGCACCGCGGCAGCGAGCACCTGGCACCGGTCGGCTGCATGGTGCTGATCAACCCCGACGAACTGCACACCGGCGCTACCGCCCATGAAGCCGGCTGGCGTTATCGCGGCTTCTATCCCGAGCACGAGCGGGTGACCGGTGTGCTTGACGAACTGGAACTGGGCCGCCACGGCATGCCCAGCTTCAAGGACAGCGTGATCCATGACCCGGCGCTGGCCATCGCTTTCAGCCAGCTGCATCAGTTGTCCGAAGCCAGCGCCAGCGCCTTGCAGCAGCAGACGGCCTGGCGCCAGGCGGTGCTGGCCCTGGTGCAGCGGCACGGGCAGTGCGCCGAGCCTTCGGCCCCTGGCCACGAACCCCTGGCCGTAGCCCGCGCCCGCGAACTGCTGGAAAGCCAACTGGCCGACCCGCCCTCACTGGAAGCGCTGGCGGCAGCAGTCAACCTGTCGCCGTTCCACTTCGCCCGGGTGTTCCGCCAGGCCACTGGACTGCCACCCCATGCCTGGCTGAAGCAACGCCGCTTGGCCCGCGCCCGCGAAATGCTGAAGCACGGCCTGGCCGCTTCGCAAGTGGCGTTCGACCTCGGCTTTGCCGACCAGAGCCATTTGAGCCGGCAGTTCAAGCAAGCCTATGGGGTGACCCCGGGGGCGTATCGGCAAGCCTGCGGTCACTCTGCTCTACGCGCGTGAAAGGGCGGCAGCGCCCTCTCCAACTTGCGTCTATACGCCAGGCCCAAGCTATGCTCTGCGCGTAAGCGAAAATCAGAAACCCGGAATTTTCCTACAACAACCATGCTTTGAATGCAGACCTGCCGGCATTTTCCAGACTGTGCAGTTGAGCACTTCAACAGGTCACTTTCAGATACCGAGCCCTGAATCCCTTGCACAGCACGAGCATCAACTTTAAACATGCTGTTTATAAGTAACGAGTTGTTACTGCGCCGCAAGAGCAGCCACTGGCAGCTGCCGCAGCGCACCTTGCAAAGGCCGCAAGAGCCTGGCCAACCCTCTGCTACACTGACAGGGCTGAATGGAGGATCCTGCCATGTCCGAAAGAGAGCTCACCACCCTTCTGTCGTTGATGAACCAGCGCCAGGCCTGTCTGAGCAGTGCCTGCAAGGAGATTGCCGACTGGATCGACCGGCAGGGCGATGTGCCCGCCGCCGGCAAGATCCGCGCTAGCCTGAAGGCACTGGAGGCCGATGAGGCCCAGGTTCGCAAGACCCTGACGTCGCTGACCCTCGACAGACCGCTGCCGCGCTTTCGTAGCTGAAAGGCGCAGTTGAAAAAAAGGGCCGCTGAACGCGGCCCTTTGATCTGTCAGTGGTTCATGTGCATGTGATCATGCCCACCACCCGCGTCGGCGTTGAGTGCACGCACTTGCGCCTGAACGTCCAGGGTTTCCTTGGCGCCCTTGGCATCCTCGATGGTCAGGGTCAGTGGCACTTTGTCACCCTCCTTCACCTGATTGTTCAGGCCCATCAGCATGACATGCAGGCCATTCGGGTCCAGGGTCACTGCCTTGCCGGCTGGCAATTCGACAGCCTTGACCTCACGCATGCCCATCACGTCACCGTTCATGGTCATCTCGTGCACCTGCACGGTCTTGGCCACGGGCGAAGCCACGCCCACCAGCTTGCTGTCGCTGCTGGCAGTCAGGACCATGAACGCACCGGTGGACTGCTGATGCGGCACGCTGGCACGCACCCAGGCATCACTCACGGTGGTCTGGGCCAGGGCCGGCAGGGCCAGCCCCATCAGTACCAGGGCAGCCAAACCGCGTTTGATCGGTTGCATCGACATTCAGCAGATCTCCATCAGGGTGACCAGATCTTCGGCGCATTCCTTGGCGTTCAGGGAATGGCCCAGGCTCAGGCGCAGGGTGCCACGTGTATCGTAGACGTAGCTGGTGGACGAGTGAGAAATGGTGTAGGTGTCTCCGGCCGGAACCTTCTCGTAAAACACCTTGAATTCCTTGGCCACGGCGGCAATTTCCTCGGGGGTGCCGGTCAGCGCGGTGAACGTCGGGTCGAAGGCCTTGACGTAGGCATCGAGCACCTCGGGCGTGTCGCGCTCCGGGTCCAGGGTGATGAACACCACCTGGAACAGGTCGCGGTCGCGGCCCCTCAGCAGCTTGCGAATCTGCGCCGCCCGCGCCAGCGTGGTCGGGCAGACGGCCGGGCACTGGGTGAAGCCGAAGAAGACCATCGGCATGCTGCCGTAAAAGCTCGACAGGGTGCGCACGTTACCTTGCGGGTCTTTGAGGCTGAACTTGCGCCCGAGGATTTCGTTGCTCATGTTCTTGCCGTACTTGAACTCGAGCCCCCGGGCCGGGCTGCAGCCTGCCAGCAGGCCAAGCCCGAGAACGCCCATGCCGGCGACAACCGCACGCCGGGTCAAAAGATCATTCATGAAACCATCCTTTAAAGGGAAGGTGCCGGCCCTCGGGACGGGCCGGTCGAAAAACCGGGGCATTCTGGCATGACACCCAGAGGGGTTCTACCCGACCATGGCGGGGATGGCCTGCAGCCCTTTGAATACGGGCTGCGGCCTGTTGTCGCAGGGGTTGAAACCGTAACACTTTGTTGCTAAGGGAGCCGCCTTCAACTCAGTAGTAGGCGTTTTCTTTCTGGCTGTGGTCAGTCACGTCGCGCACGCCCTTCAGCTCCGGAATACGCTCGAGCAGGGTGCGCTCGATGCCTTCCTTCAGGGTGACATCGGCCTGGCCGCAACCCTGGCAGCCACCACCGAACTGCAGCACGGCAATGCCGTCATCGACCACGTCCACCAGGCTCACCTGGCCGCCATGGCTGGCCAGGCCGGGGTTGATCTCGGTCTGCAGGTAGTAGTTGATACGCTCGTTGATCGGGCTGTCTTCGTTGACCATCGGCACCTTGGCGTTTGGCGCCTTGATGGTCAGCTGGCCGCCCATGCGGTCGGTGGCGTAGTCGACCAGTGCGTCTTCCAGGAACGGTACGCTGACGGCGTCCAGGTAAGCAGTGAAGCTTTTCAGACCCACGGCGGTGTCGTCAGGCTTCTCTTCGCCCGGCTTGCAGTAGGCGATGCACGTCTCGGCGTACTGGGTGCCCGGCTGGGTGATGAAAATGCGAATGCCGATGCCGGGCGTATTCTGCTTGGAGAGCAGATCGGCCAGGTAGTCATGGGCGGCGTCGGTAATGGTTATAGCGCTCATGTAGGTTCCTCACAGACTTGCGGCCAAGTGTACGCCAACCCAGCCTTCGAACAAAGTCCTAGCAATTGACTCGGGAAAGCGCATATTCAGGGGCCGGCCCCCGTTGCGCCGCCAGCCAGGCCTGCATTCGCCGGTACAGGCCGCGCTCCAGCCACTGGTAGCTGAACCACGACATTAGTCCAATGGACGGCACGCACAGGGCAAATGTCAGGAACGGGTTCAAATGCAGGCGCTCACTGGCGAACCAACCGGCATACAGCACCAGCACATGTATCAGGTACACCGAGTACGAACAGTCGCCAAGGGCCTTGAGCAGCCGATTGCCCTGGAACAGCGGCTCCATGGCCACGAAGGCCAGGACGACCATCGCACTCGGTAACCCCCAGTGCAGCAAGCGCTGGGAAGCGTCCAGACAGTAGATCGCCATGCCCGCCACACCCAGCAACGCCAGCGGCAACCACCGCCCCTGGCGGATCAGCCCGCGGCGGTACAGGACGCCGACACCAATGCCCAGCAGAAACTCATAGATGATGTCGTTGTTGTAGAAGCGGCTGACCACGCCCATGCGCCCCAGTACCTCACTGACCAGCAACAGAGCGGCAGTCACCAGCAGCAGGTGATGCCGTTGGCGTACCAGGAAGGCCAGGCCGAACAGCAGGTAGAAGAACATCTCGAAGTTCAGCGTCCAGCCCACGTTCAGGGTCGGGTACAGGCCGTAGCCACCTGGGTTTTCCGCCGGGATGAACAGCAGCGACAAGAACAGGTGCCGCCAGTCAAACGCCTGATGTGGCATCCATTGGCTGAATGCCAGCAGCAACATGGCCATCAAGGCTGTGTAGAACCAGTAGGCAGGGACGATGCGCAGCGCCCGATTGAGCAGGAACTGGTGCGGTTCGATGGTTTTGTCGCGGGTCGACAGGTAGATGACCAGCCCACTGATGACGAAGAAGATGTCGACGCCTACGGCGCCACGGTCGGTGAGCAGTTGGCCGATGGGGCCGGTGGCGTGGAAGTCGAAGAAGATCTGCATGAAATGGTGGCAGACCACCACCCAGGCGGCGAACGCCCGCAGTGCCTGAAGCGAATACAGCATGGAATACCCTGCGCTTGGCGGTGCATTGAGGCCCGTATCGAGTGCAGAGGCCAGCGCCAGCCTTGAGAGCAGCGCCGTACCTGTTGTAGGAGCGGGTTCACCCGCGAAGGGCTGCAAAGCAGCCCCCTTTGCAATCGATCAAGACCACCCACCCGTTCCGACCGCAAGGTACTCGGAAAGGTCAGCCAACCCGATCAGAGGTTCTCGTAGCGGTTCATGTCCAGCACGCCCGCCTCGACCGGTTCGGTCTCCTTGATATAGCTGTTCAGGTCATGGAAATAGCGCCAGAAGGCCGGGTGACTGCGGCGCACACCCCAGCGCATGACAATGCGCTCGAACTTCGCCGCGTCATCTTTGGCGTACTCCATGTCCTCGACGAACTCCGGCACATCCTTGGTCGGGATGTTGAAGATGAAGTTCGGGTAGCTGGAGAGCACCCCCGGGTACAGGGTCAGGGTATCCAGCCCCGGCTGGTAGCGGTACGCCTCACCCAGCAGGAACGCCACGTTGCTGTGCGCGCGGTTGCGCAGCAGGCTGTACACCTGACGCTGGCCGTCCTGCCCTTCGATACGCAGCATGGTCGCCTCGGGCAACTGGTTGATCACCTTCAGCCCGGCCGCCGGGCGCGACACCAGTCGGCTGAGCGACTGCTCGGCATTGCGGAATTCTTCGCTCATCTGCGGCCGTGAGCAGAACGCGCCCTGGCAGCGGTTGATCGGGTCCGGCGCGGCATTCAGGCTGCCGGTGCGCTGCAGCAGCTTCAGGCCAAAGTCGCGTTTGGGGTTGCGCGGGTCGAGCTTGATGCCACTCGGGGTGTCGGTGTCGATGTCTTCATAATCCATCCACATCTTCACCTTGCCACTGTTCTGGTACCAGTCGCCAAGGATCGCCTTGCGCTGGTCGGCCGGCATCAGGCGCAGGAAGTTGACCTCGGCGCCGTTGCGGATCAGGTCGAAGTACAGGCGCGTCTGCAACTGGTGCGAAACGTTGCCATACACATCGAAGTTGACCGCCAGCTGGTAATACGTGCGCTCGAACAACGGGTAGTCGAACAGCCACACGGTCAGCGGCACATCCCCCACCAGGCCCTTGGTCACCGATGCGCTGTCGAAGTGGCGGAAGATGCTCAGCAGCGCATTGTCGTTACCGGCCCACAGCGTCGACCATCTCGGTGCCGGCATTTCGGCATAGGCTTCACGGCGCAGTTTCTCGTAGTCGTTGCGCTTGTCACGATAGGCGTGCCACAGGCTCAGCACACTGCCCACGTCATCGATCTGACCAGGCATGGCCAGCAGCGGGGTAGCCTCGCCGCGGTACTTGGCATCGGTGATGTAGCGATCGAAGGCCGGCTCCTGGAACAGCGCCCAGAAGTTGTCGCGGATCACGTCGGTGGCAATCTGCCCGCGGCACACCGGGCCACGGATGAAGGTGCGCACGAAGTACTCGGCGTTATCCAGCATGAACTGGTAGCGCGCCACCGCCGGGATCGCCTCGAAGGTTTCAAACGGATTGGCCCGGTGGCGCGGGCCGTAGCCCGGAAGCGCGGCAGCATGCCAGTCACCGGCATAGAACAGCTGCTTCACGCGCTTGAGCTTCTGCGGCCCCATCGGGTAGGTGATGTGCGTCTTGTGCACGATCACGCCCTGCACCGGGATCAACCGGTAGTAGAAGTCCGTGCCCGGTGGGTCGTTGGGGCGGCGGGTGGCAATGATATCGACCGGCTTGCCACTTGGCGTGCGCGAGCGCACCCACTGGAAGAAGTGGCCCTGCTCGCCGCCAGCGAAATGGATGTGCGCCAAAAACAGGTGCTCGTACAGCCAGCGGCCCACCAGCGCCTCGGTGGAACCCGGGCGGTTGAGCAGTTCTTCCCACTCTGCGATCTGCCTGGCTTCGGCCGCGCTAGGCTGGATCGGCTGGTACTCCACCGGCGCACCGGCCGCCAGCCAGCGGCGCAGGGTGGCGTATTCGTCGTCGGTCAGCCCGGTCACCGCCAGCGGCATGCCCTCCTTGGGGTGTGCGCCGGCATAGGCGTCGAATTCATGGGGCAACGGGCACATGTTGTTGCGGCTCAGGCCAAGGACGATCTCTTCGGGCAGCTTGGCGTTGGGCGTAAGCGGGGTCTTGTGGCCCAACTCCAGCATGCGCGCCATCAACGCGGCCTGACCGCCCTGGTTGTCGAGCACCGAGTAGAAGCCCTTCTTGCGCCATTGCTCTTCGCTGTGTGCGTCGTAGAACAGCCGCGTGGTGGGCACCGCCTTGCTCCGCTCGCCCTGGTACACCGGGACCTTGCTGGCCCCGCGTACCGCGCCTTCAGGGCTTTCCAGCTTGAGCTGGCAGGCGGCGTCGTTGCAGGCGTGGCAGGCCACGCACTTCTCGGTGAAGATCGGTTGAATGTCCCGGGTGTAGGAAATAGCCGGGCTCGACTGGGGGGCCTGCCCGAAAACCGCGCCGCTGATGAGCAGGGCGAAGGCGCCGGCAAGGATACGATGCACCATGTGCGGAAAGTCCTGGTTCTTGAAAGCCATCACGATTTGTTGCCTGGTCGTCCTGGGTGCCTTGCGCTGCCTCCACCCGCCCAACATGAGCAGTTTTCATGCAAATGGGCGACATGCCTAAAAACCGCGCAGCTTTGTTATGATTCGGCACCTTCTGATATTCGCCCGACCAGGTAGTTCCTATGTCCGACCGCAGCGCTCGTCTCCAAGCACTCCAGAACGCACTCAAAGAGCGCATCCTGATCCTCGACGGCGGCATGGGTACTATGATCCAAAGCTACCGTCTGGAGGAACACGACTATCGTGGCACGCGTTTTGCCGATTGGCCAAGCGATGTGAAGGGTAACAACGACTTGTTGCTGCTCAGCCGCCCGGACGTGATCGCCGCCATCGAAAAGGCCTACCTGGATGCCGGTGCCGATATTCTCGAAACCAACACCTTCAACGCCACGCAGATTTCCCAGGCCGACTACGGCATGGAGTCGCTGGTTTACGAGCTGAACGTCGAAGGCGCGCGCATCGCTCGCCAGGTTGCCGATGCCAAGACCCTGGAAACGCCCGACAAGCCGCGCTTCGTTGCCGGCGTGCTCGGCCCTACCAGCCGAACCTGTTCGATTTCCCCAGACGTCAACGACCCAGGGTTTCGCAACGTCACCTTCGACGAGTTGGTAGAAAACTACATCGAGGCCACCCGCGGCCTGATCGAAGGCGGCGCCGACCTGATCCTGATCGAAACCATCTTCGACACCCTCAACGCCAAGGCGGCGATCTTCGCCGTGCAGCAAGTGTTCGAGGACGACAACGTCGAACTGCCGATCATGATCTCCGGCACCATCACCGACGCCTCCGGCCGTACCCTGTCGGGGCAGACCACCGAAGCGTTCTGGAACTCGGTGCGCCACGCCAAGCCGATTTCCGTGGGCCTGAACTGCGCCCTCGGCGCCAAGGACCTGCGCCCGTACCTGGAAGAGCTGGCCACCAAGGCCGACACCCACGTGTCCGCCCACCCTAACGCAGGCCTGCCGAACGCCTTCGGTGAGTACGACGAAACCCCGGCCGAGATGGCCGCGGTGGTCGAAGAATTCGCCGCCAGCGGTTTCCTCAACATCATCGGCGGTTGCTGCGGCACCACCCCAGGCCATATCCAGGCCATTGCCGAAGCCGTGGCCAGGTACAAGCCGCGCGAGATCCCGGAAATCGCCAAGGCCTGCCGCCTGTCGGGCCTGGAGCCGTTCACCATCGACCGCCAGTCGCTGTTCGTCAACGTCGGTGAGCGCACCAACATCACCGGTTCCGCCAAATTCGCCCGGCTGATCCGCGAAGAGAACTATAACGAAGCCCTGGAAGTCGCCCTGCAGCAAGTCGAGGCCGGCGCTCAGGTAATCGACATCAACATGGACGAAGGGATGCTCGACTCCCAGGCGGCCATGGTCCGGTTCCTCAACCTGATCGCGGGTGAGCCGGACATTTCGCGCGTACCGATCATGATCGACTCGTCCAAGTGGGAAGTGATCGAAGCCGGCCTCAAGTGCATCCAGGGCAAGGGCATCGTCAACTCCATTTCCATGAAGGAAGGCGTCGAGCAGTTCAAGCACCACGCCCGCCTGTGCAAGCGCTATGGCGCTGCCGTGGTGGTCATGGCCTTCGACGAAGTCGGCCAGGCCGACACTGCCGCGCGCAAGAAGGAAATCTGCCAGCGCAGCTATGACATCCTGGTCAACGAAGTGGGCTTCCCGCCAGAAGACATCATCTTCGACCCGAACATCTTCGCCGTCGCCACCGGTATCGAAGAGCACAACAACTACGCCGTCGACTTCATCGAAGCCTGTGCCTATATCCGCGATCACCTGCCCCACGCCCTGAGCTCGGGTGGCGTGTCCAACGTGTCGTTCTCGTTCCGTGGCAACAACCCGGTGCGTGAGGCGATCCACTCGGTGTTCCTGTATCACGCCATCCAGAACGGCCTGACCATGGGTATCGTCAACGCCGGCCAGCTGGAGATCTACGACGAGATCCCGGCCCAGCTGCGTGAAAAGGTCGAGGACGTGGTGCTCAACCGCACCCCGCATGGCACCGATGCACTGCTGGCCATCGCCGACGACTACAAAGGTGGCGGCGCAACCAAGGAAGTGGAAAACGAAGAGTGGCGCTCGCTGCCGGTGGAAAAACGCCTGGAGCACGCGCTGGTCAAGGGCATCACCGCGTTCATCGTCGAAGACACCGAAGAATGCCGCCAGCAGTGCGCGCGCCCCATCGAAGTGATCGAAGGCCCGCTGATGAACGGCATGAACGTGGTCGGCGACCTGTTCGGCGCGGGCAAGATGTTCCTGCCGCAGGTGGTCAAGTCGGCCCGCGTCATGAAACAGGCCGTTGCTCACCTGATCCCCTTCATCGAAGCCGAAAAAGGCGACAAGCCGGAAGCCAAGGGCAAGATCCTGATGGCCACGGTGAAAGGCGACGTGCACGACATCGGCAAGAACATTGTCGGCGTGGTGCTGGGCTGTAACGGATACGACATCGTCGACCTTGGCGTAATGGTGCCGGCGGAGAAGATCCTGCAGACAGCCCGCGAGCAGAAGTGCGACATCATCGGCCTGTCCGGCCTGATTACCCCGTCGCTGGACGAAATGGTCCACGTTGCCCGCGAAATGCAGCGCCAGGGCTTCGAACTGCCGCTGATGATCGGTGGCGCCACCACCTCCAAGGCGCACACGGCGGTCAAGATCGAGCCCAAGTACAGCAACGACGCAGTCATCTACGTCACCGACGCCTCGCGCGCGGTCGGCGTGGCCACCCAGTTGCTGTCCAAAGAACTCAAGCCGGGCTTCGTCGAGAAGACCCGCCTGGAATACGTGGACGTGCGCGAGCGCACCGCCAACCGCAGCGCCCGCACCGAGCGCCTCAGCTACGCCCAGGCGATCGCTGCCAAGCCGCAGTACGACTGGGCCAGCTACCAGCCAGCGGTGCCCTCCTTCACCGGCGTCAAGGTGCTGGAAGACATCGATTTGCGGACCCTGGCCGAGTACATCGACTGGACCCCGTTCTTCATCTCCTGGGACCTGGCCGGCAAGTTCCCGCGCATTCTCACCGACGAGGTGGTTGGCGAGGCTGCTACGGCGCTGTACAAGGATGCCCGCGAGATGCTCGACAAGCTGATCGACGAGAAGCTGATCAGCGCCCGTGCGGTATTTGGCTTCTGGCCGGCTAACCAGGTGGCCGATGACGACATCGAAGTCTACGGCGAAGACGGCCAGGCACTGGCCACCCTGCACCACCTGCGCCAGCAGACCATCAAGCCGGACGGCAAGCCCAACTGGTCGCTGGCCGACTTCGTCGCACCGAAAGACAGCGGCGTGACCGACTACGTAGGTGGTTTTATCACCACCGCCGGCATCGGTGCCGAGGAAGTGGCCAAGGCTTACCAGGACAAGGGCGACGACTACAGCTCGATCATGGTCAAGGCCCTGGCCGACCGCCTGGCCGAAGCCTGTGCCGAATGGCTGCACGAGCAGGTGCGTAAAGAGCACTGGGGCTATGCCCGCGACGAACACCTGGACAACGAGGCGCTGATCAAGGAGCAGTACAGCGGCATCCGCCCTGCGCCGGGCTACCCGGCCTGCCCCGACCACACCGAAAAGGAAACCCTGTTCCGCCTGCTCGATGGCACCGCCATCGGTGAGACCGGGCCAAGCGGGGTGTACCTCACCGAGCACTTCGCGATGTTCCCGGCGGCGGCGGTCAGCGGCTGGTACTTCGCCCACCCGCAGGCGAAGTATTTTGCCGTAGGCAAGGTCGACAAGGACCAGATCGAACGTTACAGCGCACGCAAAGGCCAGGATATCAGCGTAAGCGAGCGCTGGCTGGCGCCTAACCTGGGGTATGACAGCTAAACGACTGCGCTGGCTTCTTCGCGGGCTCGCCCACACAGGTATGAAACAGGCCTCAAGGGCCGTGATTGACCTGTAGGAGCGGGTTTACCCGCGAAGAGGGCGGCACAGGCAACCTCACAACCATTGCCTACACTGTCCTTGATTGCCTCTGATTTCCCTAGGAGCCACCATGGACGATTCCAGCCAGGGCAAACCCCCGACCTTCTGGCAGATGCTGCACAGCATCCTCGCCGCCGCCTTCGGCGTGCAAAGCGGCAAAAACCGCGCACGCGACTTCACCCACGGCAAGGCCAGCCATTTCATTGCGCTGGGGGCGCTGTTCACCCTGGTGTTCATTGCGGTATTGATCGGCCTGGTGCAATTGGCCCTACACCTGACCCGCTAACCTGTGCCGGCCTCTTCGCGGGTGAACCCGCTCCTACAGCGGCCTGCGCCCAACCAGCGATGCGTGTGTAGGAGCGGGTTTACCCGCGAATACGGTCGCGGCGGCAACGGTGAACGGCGGGTGGAGATTGGCCAGCAGGCCCGGCCCTTTCGCGGGTAAACCCGCGCCTACGACGGTACTGCGCCATTCTCAAGGCAGATGCTTTCACCGCAAAGAGACGGGCACAGGCAATACTAAAGCGCCTGCGAGATTCCCTCCCACAGGCGCCCTGCTACATCACGGTCTTGAGTTTCAAGTCACTGGTGGCTGACCCAATACACGGCAGTGACCACCACCAAAACGATCAGGCAGAGGATCGCCCAGGCATCGACGCTGCTGTCAGCTTTGCGGACCTTGGTTGAGTTTCCCATTGCATTGCCTCTTGTAGTGGTTATGGGAATGCACTTCACCACCAGCAGTTAAGACGAGCAATGCCCTTCCCTCAAGCAGGGTCATTCAATATTCGACCGGTGACGCCAGAAACGGGTAACGGTAACCGGGCGGGCGCCCTTCAGCACTGTAACGCCGAAAATCGACGCCGTAGTCATCCCTTTCCAACAGCTTCAGCCAACGCCTGGCCTTGGCCTGATCGATTTCCTGCAATACCGGAACACGGCGCTCGCGCAGGCCGTCGCGGTTCAACGCCAGCCCGTGGGCGTCATCGTGCAGCATCACCATGGCCCAACCGCCAAGGGTGAAATGCCCACCCATCAGCACGCTCAAGCGCCCATCGATACGTGCGCGCAACGCTTCGGGCGAGCTGTTGACGGCAGCGAACAGCACGTCACGACCCGCCGTGTACCCGGCCTCCTCGAACGCCTGCACGGCACCAAAAGCCATCTGGTCATTGGCCGACCACACCAACCGGGTGGCCGGGTAACGCTCAAGCAACTGCTTCGCTTGCTCGTAGGCGCGCTGGCGGTTCCAGCCGCCGTATACCACTTGCCGCAAGCGCACCTGAGGGAAATCGGCCAAGGCGCGGCGCATGCCCTCAACGCGCAACTGCGAGGCGGGGGTGGTCTTGACCCCGGCAAAAGCCACCAGATCCACCGGCCCTGCGTCGCGAGGCAGCTGCGCGAGCATCAGGTGCAACATCTGGAAGCCTGCCTGCTCGTCGTTGCTCATCAAGGTACCCAGTGGCTCGGCATACTTGTCGGGCTGGGCCTCGATGCTGAGGCGCTGGCTGGCGGTCAGGCCATTGTTGACCAGCAGCAGCTTCACCCCGGTGCCACGCGACAGCCGCAGGATTTCCGGTGCCACATACTGCTCGTTGACCAGCACCAGGTAATCCGGCCGCTGCGGCGCGCTCAGGATCGCCCGGGCCTGGGTCAGTGCCAGGTCGGCTCTGCGCTCGCTGTATTGCACCTGCAGGGTCATGCCCAGCTCGTCCGCAGCGGCCTGCATGAAGCGGGTATAGCTGGTCCAGAATGTCTCGGTGGACAGCCCCGGGTTGAGGAACACCACCGAAGCCGGTTGCGCATTTGCCACCAGTGGCAAGGCAAGGCACAAGCTTTGGCACAGGGCCTTGAGCATGGGGTCACATCTCTGCGAAGCAAACGCCGGATTATAAACGCCTGGCGCTGCTCAGCGCACAAATGGCAGTCAATCTCACATAGTCCATTTGGTTCTTTTCATATGCAAAAACATCACTTTAGCGCATAACCGCAACCTGCTATCGTTCCCCGGCTCCGTACCGGAGTGCGCGGCCGTGCGCGCGAATAGCTGCATGCCTGAGACAGGACTTTTATGTACGTATACGACGAGTACGATCAGCGGATCATCGAGGACCGCGTCAAGCAGTTCCGTGATCAGACCCGCCGCTACCTGGCCGGTGAGCTGAGCGAAGAAGAATTCCGCCCTCTGCGCCTGCAGAACGGCCTATACATCCAACGTTTCGCGCCGATGCTGCGTGTCGCGGTGCCGTACGGCCAGCTGAACGCCAACCAGGTCCGCACCCTGGCCAAGATCGCTCGCGACTATGACAAGGGCTATGCCCACATTTCCACCCGCCAGAACGTGCAGTTCAACTGGCCGGCGCTGGAAGACATCCCCGACATCCTCGCCGAGCTGGCCACCGTGCAGATGCACGCGATCCAGACCAGCGGCAACTGCCTGCGCAACACCACCACCGACCAGTTCGCCGGTGTGGCCGCAGACGAGATCGTCGACCCGCGCCCGTGGTGTGAAATCGTCCGTCAGTGGACCACCTTCCACCCGGAATTCGCCTACCTGCCACGCAAGTTCAAGATCGCCATCAACGGTTCGCAGGAAGACCGCGCCGCCATCGAAGTGCACGACATTGGCCTGGAGCCGGTGCGCAACGCTGCCGGCGAACTGGGCTTCCGTGTGCTGGTCGGTGGCGGCCTGGGCCGTACCCCGGTGGTGGGCTCGTTCATCAACGAGTTCCTGCCGTGGCAGGACCTGATCAGCTACCTCGATGCCATCCTGCGCGTGTACAACCGTTACGGTCGCCGTGACAACAAGTACAAGGCGCGGATCAAGATTCTGGTCAAGGCCCTTACCCCGGAAGTGTTCGCCGAAAAGGTCGAGGCCGAAATGGTCCACCTGCGTGGCGGCACCACCACCCTGACCGAAGCCGAAGTGCAACGCGTATCGCGCCACTTCGTCGACCCCGAGTACCTCGCACTCGACAACGTCGACTACACCGCCCTGGATGCCGAGCACCCAGGGTTCGCCCGCTGGCGCTCGCGCAACACCCGCGCCCACAAACGCCCGGGCTACGTGGCTGTTACCCTGTCACTCAAGCCTACCGGTGTTGCCCCGGGCGACGTGACCGACAAGCAGCTGGACGCCGTGGCCGACCTGGCCGAACGCTACAGCTTCGGCTTCCTGCGCACCTCGCACGAGCAGAACATCATCCTCGCCGACGTCGAGCAGCGCCAGCTGCACGCGCTGTGGCTTGAACTGCGCGAAGGCGGCTTCGCTACCCCGAACATCGGCCTGCTGACCGACATCATCTGCTGCCCGGGTGGCGACTACTGCTCGCTGGCAAACGCCAAGTCGATCCCGATTGCCGAGTCCATCCAGCGCCGCTTCGACGACCTGGACTACCTGTTCGACATCGGCGAAATCGACCTGAACATCTCCGGCTGCATGAACGCCTGCGGCCACCACCACGTGGGCCACATCGGCATCCTCGGCGTGGACAAGAAGGGTGAGGAGTTCTACCAGGTGTCGCTGGGCGGCAACGCCGCACGCGGCGCAAGCCTGGGCAAGATCCTTGGCCCGTCCTTCGCGCAGGATGACATGGCCGATGTGATCGAGAAGCTGATCGCCGTGTACGTCGAGCAACGTACCGAGGAAGAGCGTTTCATCGACACCTACCAGCGTATCGGCATCGACCCCTTCAAGGAACGCGTCTATGCAGCGAATCATTAAGAACAACCAGATCGTCGACGAAACCTGGCACCTGCTGCCCAAGGAAACCTCGTTCGACGAGCTGACCAACTGCGACGACTACATCGTGCCGCTGCAAATGTGGCGCGACCATGCCCATGTACTCAAGGCCCGCGATGGCGGCCTGGGTGTATGGCTGGACAGCGACCAGGAAGCGGAGGAAATCGGTGAAGACGTGCACCACTTCCAGGTCATCGCCCTGAACTTCCCGGCATTCACCGACGGCCGCAGCTACTCCAATGCGCGCCTGCTGCGTGACCGCTACAAGTTCAAAGGCGAACTGCGCGCCATCGGCGATGTGCTGCGCGACCAGCTGTTCTTCATGGCCCGCTGCGGCTTCGACGCATTCGCCATCCGTGCCGACAAGGACCCGGAAGACGCGCTGCAAAGCCTGAAGGACTTCTCGGTGACCTACCAGGCCGCCACCGACGAACCGCTGCCGCTGTTCCGCCGCCGCTGATCGTCCCGCCCCAGCGAACAGCCCGCCTCTCGGCGGGCTGTTTCGTTCACAGGCCGTGGCGTTGAATTGCCTCTCGGCTCAATTCAAGCAAAAGCTGCCGTTTCGCGACCTCACGCGCTGCGCAGATATGCTCGACTTGGGCAAAATAGTCGCCATCGCTCAGCGTTTTCGATTGTTCGAGCAACGCCTCCAGGCGCTGCTGAAAAGGCTCGTCCAGGCGACTGAAGCGCGCCGCCTGCTGCTCGTACAGGTAGTCCTGCCAGAAGGATCGATCTGCCAGCGCCTGAGCCAAGGCTTGTGGCGTTTCCTGCCGCAGCACCTCGCTGCGCGCGGCGTCCAGGTCTTCGCGGCCAACCCCGCTGAAACTCTCATACGAAAGATGGCTGGGCTGCACGGGAAGGTCGAGACTATCTGCCAACCTGACGCGATAGGTCAGGTAAACCTCTACGGGATCGTTCGAAAAGTAATCCGCAATATGCCGCGCGGCAATTGCATTGACTTTGTCCAGGCGGAACAACGAACGCCCCAGCCTGACCAGCGCCCGCTCCTTCTGTAACCCGGTACCGGCTGTACCGGCCTTGGCGACCAGCGCGCCAACCTCCAGCTCGCTAAGCGTCAGCAGCAACTCGTCGCTGCAACTGCGCGGTCGGGCAACTTGCTCGAACAGGCTCGCCCGTACTTCAGCGTGCTGCTCGCAGGCTTCGAGGATATGCCACACCCGCGCCTGAAGGTCGCGCGGTTGTGCGTCGTATTCACGCAGGACGCGTAAATCAGAGAAAAAGCGAAACAGATCCTGCGCCCCGGCTTCCTGGCTCAAGCGGTTCCAGATCGCCAATCGCACCTCGCGCTGGGCTGGCGTGAATCCTGAAAACCAAGGGGCTGCAGCGTTCGGGATCGAAGTGGCATGAGCTGCACGTCGACGCTCAGCGGCCCCTGCCGACGCCCTGGCCAACTGCAAGCGCTGCAGGGTTTCGTCCGAGAGTGGATTGTCGTGCAGCTCCAGGCCCCGCAACAAGCGAAGCGGCACTAAAGACAGCGCTTCAGGCAGCGTCTGGATCTGGTTGTCACGCATGTCCAGCAACTCCAGATTACCGTGCCTGGCCAGATCAGCGGGTAGGTCGCCCAGCCCGGTGTTGCGCAAGGACAGCCGGCGCAGCAGGGGCAAAGACGCCAAGGGTGGCAGCAAACCGACCGGGTTACCGTTGAGCTCCAGGCGGCGCAGCTCCACAAGCTGGCTCAAACGCAGGTTATCCTCGCTGGAAAGCACGATCTGATTGCCGCCAAGGCGCAGGTTTTTCAATTCGGTCAGTTGCTCGATACCTGCAGGAAGGCGCGTCAGCCGGTTGTTCCGCAAGTCCAGGTTGCGCACCTTGCTGAAGCGACCAAGAAAGCCCGCATCAAGGCTCGTCACCTGCATATCGCGCAGGGTCAGGTGCGTGATGTGGTCAAAACTCACATTATCAGGCAGGGCCGGCAGGTCACCCACCCGCTCACCCACGAGGGTCAGGTGGTGGTCACCCGCCACCTCCCCTGGGGTAAAACGCTGCCAGCTTGCCGTAATGCGCCTGGCAACCTTGATACGACGCAGGCGGCGAACAATGTTCAGCTCTGCGTCATTTCGCCAGGCTAGCAATGCCTGCTTGAGGCTGACCTTGGCCTGTAACAGTTGGCTGACATGGTTCCACGGGTCCACCCCCCGCTGCGCCAGGTCTTGCAGGTAGACCTCCAGCTGCTCACTGCTCATCACCGGGAACACGTGGCTCAACGTGCGCCGCAGTGCCTGGCGGGTCCCTGTCAGGCGGCCACTGAGCGGGTAGCCCAAACGCCCATCGAACAACCGCACAGGTGGGCGAATCCCCTGCCCCACACGGGCCAGCCCAATCATTCGGGCCGCCGCGTCACGGTCAGCGAGTGCCTCACGCCCAAGCCGCTCACCCAGTGCCTCATCCGTCATCTGGCTAATACCGAGCAACTGTCGCTGGCGACTGTCCAGCTGCCGTCTCAACGTCTGCAGCAACCCACCCCTCCCCGCGGCAGGCAGCTCAACGTTGACCCCAGCCGACCAAGGGGCGATGGCATCGATCAGGCCCAGCGCGAGCTTACCGGTATCGTCATTTTCTGCCGCAGCCTGGCGCAACCCTGCGCAGGCACGGTCTATCCGACTGTCGCGTATTGCCCAGCGCGCACGTTCCGCCAAGGCCAAGGGCACCCGGCCTGCGCCCGTCAGGCTCTCCATCTCGACACTGCTGGCCCCCTCGACGATTTCCCGTGCGCAGCGGTGGGAAAGGCCTGGGAAGTCCCGCATCAAGACCCGGTCTGCTGCTTGCGGGCTGACCTGTCGCTCGTTGAAGACCTCCTCGAAAGCCTCACCTCGCAACGCCGGGAAATCACGGTGCAATTGCTGGCGCTCGATGGCATCGAGCAAGCGTGCCGGCGGAGGCGCATTTTCCAGTAACAAACGGCGCAGGCAGTCAGCATTGAAACCGGTGGTCTGCAACGCCACGGATACCACCTCATCGGGCACCTGCGCCGTGCGACTGGCAAGGCGGCGCACCATATAGGCGGCGTCATGCCAGCGCTGCGGTTGTTCGAACTCATGCACCCATCCCCCGGCACCATTGTGCTCAAGTGCCGGTACGTAGGCCTGTGGCCTCGATGGGTGATGAATACGCCATGCGCCATCGTCCCCTTCGCTCACTTCATAGACAGCATCGTGCAGGCGCCTCAGCGAGCGACCAGTTTCATTCACGGCCTGTCCTACCATCAGATCGACGCCCTCACGCTGATAGCCCGACAAGGACGGGTCACACAGCCGCAACTGGCCATCGCCCAGGCTTACCGGCACCAAGGCATCCACCTGCGCCACTCGCTGGGCCAGCTTGCCAAGTGCCGTCGCCCCGGCCGTCGTCACCGCCGTCATCACAACCGTGTCGGCCACGTTGAACAAGTGACCCAATGCGGCGTCGCGATCACCCAACTGCCAATCCTGGTAGCCTTCGTACACCTCCCCCGCCAATTGCACCACCGTAAGCCCCAGCAGGGCCTGCCCCAGCACAGGCACAAACAGCGCTGCCAGGCCTGCCACGCTCAACCCCAAGTCCAGATAGCCCTGCAAACGTGCACGACGGTCGGCGACATCTTCATCCTCTGTCGATACCGCCAATACCCGTGCGTCATCCAGCATTTTGTGGATCCGGGCTTGGCGCAGCGCGACGAACACGTCGCCCTCGATCGCAAAACAGCGGCCATCCAGCTCAAGCGGGAGAACAGTATTACCGTGGCTGAGCAGCGCGTTCAGCGCCGCGCAGAAGGCGATGCGATCACGCTCTGCGACGAAGCGCTGGAAGTAGCGCCGATACGCTTCATTACGCAAACGTATGCCAAGGGTCATGTACAGCAGCTCCCAGCTGGTGTGCCAACTCACCGGGGCATACGGGTCCTCAGGGAACCACGCGATAACGCCAAGCAGGCGGGCGTTCTGACGCACTTCGATCACCAGTGCGCCAATGACCTCCTTCCCCAACAGCCGCAGGGTGTGACACTTCAACACGGCGTTGTCGGCTGGCTGGAAAGACGCTGTGCCCACCACCTGGTTGATCCACTGACAGGTCTGCTCATCGATTTCACCCTTGATTCTTGCGGCGATTGCAGCAAGCGCCAGGTTGGCCCTCAACGCCTCCTCCAGGGTGCTCTCGACGGCCACCCCCTCGCCTTCAAGCTTCGATTGCAAATGGCTTTGATAACGCCTGCCAATATCAATGTCTCTGCAAAGGCGGACAAAGGCTTGCGCACTTAGCGGCAGCAGGTGCCCGCTGGCAGTGACCAACTGCGACCCGGCCGCGAACCAGCCAGGCTGCATTTCCTTTTCGTGGAAGTTATGCAGTGCCGCCGAGAGAAGCGTCTGGGTGCTGACGATGCGTGTTGACGTGCTAGGTAAAGCAGGCGATATCGACGGTTTTGGCTGGAGGGTCACCAACCTGAGCTGAGCCTGGCGCAGGTCTACCTGCTTGATTGAACGAGCCTCGGGCGCACGTTTGAGCAACGACTCGGCGAACTCATCCAAGGGGGTTATAGCCCCTAACCAGGCGTCGACGTGGTCCTGCGCCCGCTGTTGGCGCAAAGCAGCGGCGCGCAGGCCTGTCAGCTCTTGGGCAGATGCGCGCTTGAGCCAGCCTGGCAACTGACGGGCAATCAGCGCATCGATGGAATCGGCGGGTATTACTGAAGGGGTCATGGGCAGCCTCAACGCTTGATAAAAAGCGCTAGCTGAACAAGGTTCCAATCCCCTCGGGCCCTATTTATGTAGTGAATGCACAGCTTGAAAATGTATTTGTGACTACAGGTCAAATGACTTTGGCGCCATAGCGGCTTATTCGCTGCCGTTCAAACCTGCACACTGGGCACCACATGATCCTCCCCCCTATTCAGGAGCAACCCCATGAGCGTTCCTTCCTTCGGCCTCGGCACCTTCCGCCTCTCCGGCCAAACCGTCATCGACTCGGTCAAGTCTGCCCTGGCAGTCGGCTACCGCGTCATCGATACCGCCCAGATCTACAAGAACGAAGCCGAAGTGGGCCAGGCCATCGCCGAAAGCGGCGTGCCGCGCAGCGAGCTGTTCATCACCACCAAGATCTGGGTCGACAACTACGCCGCCGACAAGCTGATCCCCAGCCTGCGTGACAGCTTGCAGAAGCTGCGCACCGACTACGTCGACCTGCTGCTGATCCACTGGCCAGCGCCGGGCAATGGCGTAGAACTGCCCGAGTACATGAAGGCCTTGGCCGACGCCAAGCAGCAAGGCCTGGCTCGCCAGATCGGCGTTTCCAACTTCAACATCGAGCTGACCAGGCAAGCCATTGCCGTGGTCGGCAAAGGGGAAATCGCCACCAACCAGATCGAGCTCAGCCCCTACCTGCAGAACAGCAAGCTGACCGCGTTCCTCAAGGAACAAGGGATCACCGTGACCTCGTACATGACCCTGGCCTACGGCAAAGTGCTGAAAGACCCGGTGCTGGCCCAGATCGCCGCCAAGCACAAGGCTACCGTCGCCCAGGTTGCCCTGGCCTGGGCCTTGCAATTGGGCTATGCCGTGATCCCGTCGTCGACCAAGCGTGAAAACCTGGCCAGCAACCTGCTTGCCCGTGGCCTGACGCTGGACAGCGATGACATGGCACGTATCGCCAAGCTGGAGCGCAATGGCCGCGAGGTCAGCCCTGACGACCTGGCGCCAACCTGGGACTGACACCGATGACAGCTCAAACAATGACACCCGGCCGCGTGCTCTTCGCGTTGGCCATTGGCGCCTTTGGCATCGGTACTACCGAGTTCACCCCGATGGGGCTACTGCCAGTCATCGCCCAGGGCGTGGAGGTGAGCATCCCCAGCGCCGGTATGCTGATCACCGCCTATGCCATTGGCGTGATGGTTGGCGCGCCGATCATGACCTTGCTGTTCAGCCGCTTTGGGAAGCGCGCTGCGCTGATGGCGCTGATGGCCATCTTCACCCTCGGCAACCTGCTGTCGTCACTGTCGCCGGACTACTACACCCTGCTCGCTTCGCGACTGGTCACCAGCCTCAACCATGGTGCGTTCTTCGGCCTGGGAGCCGTGGTGGCAGCCAGCGTGGTGCCCAAGGAGAAACAGGCCAGCGCCGTGGCCACCATGTTCATGGGCCTGACCATCGCCAACATCGGCGGCGTGCCGGCCGCCACCTGGATCGGCCAGCAGATTGGCTGGCGCATGGCATTTGCCGGTACCGCCGTACTCGGCCTGCTGGCCATGGCCGCGCTGTGGTACGCCCTGCCCAAGGGTGAACGCGGCAGCGTGCCGCATGTGCGCAAGGAACTGGCGGTCATTGCCCGCCCCAGCGTGCTGCTGGCAATGGCCACCACCGTGCTCGGTGCCGGCGCCATGTTCACCTTGTACACCTACGTGGCGCCAGTGCTGGCCGAACTGACCGGTGCCTCGGACAGCTTCGTAACCTTGGCGCTGGTACTGATCGGGGTTGGCTTCACCCTTGGCAACAGCCTGGGTGGCCGCCTGGCCGACTGGTCGCTGGATGGCGCGGCGAAGATCTTCCTCGCCGTGCTGGCGCTGATCATGTTGGCGATGCCCCTGGTACTGGGTAGCCACATCGGCGCTGCCATCGCCCTGCTGGTCTGGGGCATGTTCACCTTCGCCGTGGTACCGCCGCTGCAAATGCGCGTAATGACTGCCGCCATCGAGGCGCCAGGCCTGGCATCGTCGATCAACGTGGGTGCGTTCAACCTGGGTAACGCCGTGGGCGCGGCGCTGGGTGGTGCGGTTATCAGCCTGAACCTGGGCTACGCCGCCGTGCCAATGGCCGGAGGTGTGCTGGCGGCTGCGGGGCTGTTGCTGGTATGGCTGGGCGGCCGCCACAAGGTCGTCGGCAAAACCGCAGCCGATATGGCCTGAAGGCAACCACCTGCAGGAGCGGCCCACCGCGATACAAGGCCGCTTCTGCACACGGGCCGCACCTGACGCCTGCGACGCACCGTTCCTCACTGCAATGATGAAATGGGCGATTGCGTGCGCTTGTCAGGCTGTGGTCACGGATGCCCGAAACGCGACATTGGCTGCCTGTTCGGCGTGAGACAGGCAACCTCGGCACTGGATAACCTGCTGCGGCAACGCCTTGCTCCCTTGCCATAGAAGAACATTGCCCATGACAACTTCCGCCGCCTCCGTAGCCGCCGCCACGCCTGCCGACCAGCCTCAGGGCTTTGTCGTGCGCATCGTCGGTGCTGCTGCATTCGCCCACCTGCTCAACGACCTGATTCAAGCCGTACTGCCGTCGATCTACCCTATGCTGAAAAGCGATTTCGCGCTGAGCTTTGCCCAGATCGGCTGGATCGCCTTGGTGTATCAGGTGACCGCTTCCCTGCTGCAACCTTGGGTCGGCATGTTCACCGACAAGCACCCACAACCCTACCTGCTGCCTGCCGGCATGGTGGTGACGCTGGTGGGCATCGCCCTGCTCGCCTTTGCCGGCAGCTATGAAATGCTGCTGGTGGCCGCCGCCGTGGTCGGCGTGGGTTCGGCCACCTTTCACCCAGAGGCCTCGCGGGTCGCCAGGATGGCTTCCGGCGGGCGCTTCGGGACCGCGCAATCAACCTTCCAGGTCGGCGGTAATACCGGCTCGGCCCTCGGCCCACTGCTCACCGCCGCCATCATCATTCCGCACGGCCAACCGGCCATTGCCTGGTTCATGCTGGCCGCTGCGCTGGCCGTTCTGGTGCTGCTGCGGGTGACGGGCTGGAGCGTGCGCCACGGCCAGGCCCGGCTCAAGAGCTTCGCGGGCCAACAGGCCCCCGGCCTGTCGCGGGGTGCCATGTGGCGCGCTGTGGTGGTGATCGCCGTGCTGATGTTCGCCAAGTTCGTCTACATCGCTTCGTTCACCAACTTCTTCACCTTCTACCTGATCGAGCATTTCGGCCTGAGTGTGCAGCACAGCCAGCTGTACCTGTTCGTGTTCCTCGCAGCCGTTGCGCTGGGCACCTTTGCCGGTGGCCCGGTGGGTGATCGCATCGGGCGCAAAGCCGTGATCTGGGTCTCGTTCCTCGGCGTGGCGCCCTTCGCCCTGGCCCTGCCCCATGCCAACCTCGCCTGGACAGCCGTACTGGCGGTGGCCATCGGCCTGGTGATGTCCTCGGCATTCGCTGCCCTGGTGGTGTATGCCCAGGAGGCGGTGCCAGGCCGGGTCGGCATGGTTTCGGGGGTGATGTTCGGGCTGATGTTCGGCATCAGCGGCGTGGGTGCAGCCGGCCTGGGCACACTGGCCGACCGGCATGGCATCGAATGGGTGTACCAAGCCATCGCGTTCCTGCCGCTGCTCGGGTTGGCCACCGCCTTGCTACCGGCCACCCGCTCGCGGGCCCGCCCTGGCCGTTGCTGCTAAAGTGGCGCTGCCAGGCTGCTTCGATACGAGGTCACGATGGTAAAGCCACAGCGTGAATTGCTGGTGGAGGTCGATGAGTGGACCTGGGAAGTGGGTAGCCGTGCGACAGACTACCCAAGCGACTGGTTCATCGAGCCCCATAGCCATACCAAGCATCAACTGATCTATGCCATCAAAGGCCTGATGATCGTCGAGTCCGGGAACGAATGCTGGACAGTGCCACCCAGCCGCGGTGTGTGGATGCCTTGCGGCCAGGTGCACGCCATTCGCTGTGTCGGCGACGTGAAGATGCGCAGTGTGTTCGTGCGCATCGACGCGGCAACCGGCCTGCCCCTGCAGAGCAAGGCCATCAGCATCTCGCCCTTGCTCAGCGAACTGATCAAGGCCTCGGTGGGGTTCACCGCACCCTTTGCCGAGGACTCGCGCGAAGCCCGGGTCATGCGCCTGATCCTCGACGAAATCTGCGTACTGCCGACCTTGCCGCTGAAGCTGTCGCAACCCAGCGACCAGCGCCTGCGGGTGATCTGCACGGCATTGCATGAACGGCCCGACGATAACGCCACCGTTGCCGACTGGGGCGTGCAACTGGGGGTGGACGAAAAGACCATCCAGCGGTTGTTCCGCAAGGAAACCGGCATGACCTTTGGCCAGTGGCGCCAGCAGGCGCGGCTGATGCAGGCACTGGAGCGAATTGCCCTGGGCGAGCGAATCATCGATGTGGCGGGGGCCTTGGGCTATGACAGCCCAAGTGCCTTCGCCAGCATGTTCAAACGCCAGTTCGGTACCACGCCCAGCCAGTTCTTCAAATAACCGACGTTCACACAGTTGCCGGTCGTTGGCCCGCGGCATACCAGCTGCCCGCCAACGGCTCGCCCTGCTTGATCTTGCACAGCATCCCTGCCAAACCGTATACAGTACCCCTACAACAATGCCCGCAAAGGAGCCCGGCACATGACCGTGACGCTGTCCCCCCTGCAGATCGACTGCGATTTCGACTCCGGCAACATACAGGTACTGGATGCCAGCAACCCGGCCCAGGTACACCTGGCCATTCGCCCGGACACCCACAGCGGCCACTACCAGTGGTTCCACTTCAAGGTCAGCGGGCTCACACCGGGGCAGGTCCATCGCTTCAGCCTGGACAACGCTTCTGGCTCCTCGTACAAGAACGCGTGGAGCGGCTACAACGCTGTGGCCAGCTATGACCAGCAGCGCTGGTTCCGCGTGCCCAGCCAGTTCGACGGTACGGCGCTATCGTTCGAGGTCAAGGCTGAACAGGACCAGATCTGGTTCGCCTATTTCGAGCCCTACCCGCGTGCCCGCCACAACCAACTGATCGAACGCGCCCGCCAAATCCAGGGGGTCGAGTTGCTGGCCAGCGGCCGCAGTATCCAGGGCCGCGATATCCCGCTGCTGCGGGCAGGCGACGGTGCCGAAGGCAAGCGCAAGCTGTGGCTGATTGCCCAGCAGCACCCGGGCGAGCACATGGCCGAATGGTTCATGGAAGGCGTGATCGACCGCCTGCAGGCCAACGACGCAGTGGTCCAGCAATTGCTGGCCAAGGCCGACCTTTACCTGATCCCCAACATGAACCCCGACGGCGCCTTCCTCGGCCACCTGCGCACCAACTTCAAAGGCAAGGACCTCAACCGCGCCTGGCAGGACGCCAGCGTCGAATTCAGCCCGGAAGTGTTCTTTGCACAGGCGCAGATGAAGCAGTACGGTGTGGATGCCTTCATCGACGTGCACGGTGACGAAGAGATCCCGCACGTGTTCACGGCTGCATGCGAGGGCAACCCGGGTTACACCCCTCGGCTGGCCAAGCTCGAAGAGCAGTTCCGTAGCACCTTGTGCAGCCTGACCCGCGACTTCCAGACGGTGCATGGCTATACCCGTGACGAGCCCGGACAGGCGAACACGACGCTGGCCTGCAATGCGGTGGGCATGGCCCATGACTGCCTGTCACTGACGCTGGAGATGCCGTTCAAGGACCATGACGACGCGCCCGATGCAGTCACCGGGTGGTCGGGGGCGCGCTCGAAGGCACTGGCCGGCGCGGTGCTGGAGACCTTGGCCAGCATGGTAGGCGATTTGCGCTGAACCTCGCCTTGCGCAGCCCCTGCAGGAGCAGCCCGTCGCGACACGCGGCGGCTCCTTCGGGGGTATAGACCGCTGTTCAGAACTGCACATCCAGTATCACACTGTCGGTATAGGTCGCAGCCGGCGGTGTCGCCTGATCGGTATAGACCTTGGCGTTGTAGTTGAACACCTGGCTACCCGTGCCGGTACCCACGCCGGGGTTGATGTCGGCATCCGTACTCGAACGCCTGGCAGCCCCGGACGCCCCCCAGCGCACGGTACCGGCACTTTTGAAAATGTCATAGGCCAGGTAGTTGTTGGCCGAAGACTTCATCCGCCGCCGCCCACCGGACACGTTCTGCCCGTCACCCAGCCCTACCGTGTAGCTGCTGCCCTTGGTGCATGACACGTTTATGCCCTGGCTCACCGTGCCGAACCCCGCCACCACCGGCGCACTGGCGAAGCTGATGTCGGGGGTGGTGATCTGGCAATCGTTGGTCACCGTCAGGCTCACGTTCAAGACCTGGCTACCCGAGCCGATGTCACGCCCAAGGCATATCCCCAACGCGCCAATACCCGAACAATAATCCCAGCTCCAGGCCACGGTCAGGGCCTCTTGATACAACCCGGCCGCGACATTGCTGCCAATCTGGGTGCGCATGTAGATCGGCACCGCCTTGGGCGTGGTACCGCCGAGCAGCCCCAGCAAGTCGAGGATACCGTTGCGGGCGAAGTCGTAGGCCACACCCCGGGTAATCGGGTAGCGGGTGGTGTTGTCGGCATAGAGCGTGTAGGGAATGACATCGCCTGTCGGGCCGACCAGCCCGCCCGAAGCGGGCGTGATCGTGGCGTAGAAATGATCACCGCTGCTGAGCACGGTCAGTAGCGAACCGGTGCACTGCAACCCGGAGTTGAGGCTGGAAGCCGTCTGTACCGTGTTGCGAACCTGCGTAGAATTAAGGCTGCCAAACGCTGCCGGCAACGTGGCCACCGACGAGCAAAGCGCCAAGGCCGTGCCGCTCGGCAACAGCAGCACGCTCGCCACCAGGCCCCGCCGCCAGGCATTCATCGGCACACCAACGGACCAATCAAAGGGACCGAGCCTTGCGCGTCAGGCAGGTCGAACGCCACTTCGCAATGCCCACCCCCTTCAAGCGCCACCTGAAGGCGGTTATGCAACGACAGGTTCTCCAGGTACACCAACCCGTCCCACCCCACCACCGCCTGGGTGCCACTCTCTGCGTGGGTAACACGGCTACCCAGTTTGAGCACCTGCTGATTGCCATCCACCAATTCAACACTGGCCGCCATGACGCGCTTGAGGGGGAATTCCAGCAAGTAGCCACTGCCCCGTCGTACCGCCACGCGCTGCTCAACGTCCGGTGCGAGGACATCCGGTGGCAGGTTCATGGGGTCGATCTCGTACTTGCCCCGGTAGTAACCACTGCTGTAAGGCACCAGCAAGTGCCCCTTGGCATCGGTACGGCCGATTTCCTGGTTTTCATAACGCACCGGCACATCCGCGTAACCTGCGGTACTGACCACCACGAAGGCATCATCGATACGGTTGGCGGCGAACACGCCGGCATCCATCCACACCAGAGAACCACTGGCGTCGGCCCAGCGGGTCATCTCGCCGCTGCTGCCATACACACCGGCCTGCAATTGCACCGATTGCAGGCGCCAGGTGACGTCGGCCTGGCGATAGGCATCACGGTCGCTGCCTGCGGCATAGCCCAGGTTGTAACCGACGCCGACACCGGCTGGCACCGCACGGCTGTAGTTGACCCGTTGCAGGGTCTCGCCTTCATTGCTGCGTTCCATGCTCAGCGCCAGGGTGCCGTGCAAGTCGAACGGGATCACCAGCTGCGCCTGCACCGCCCACTGGCTGTCCCCCACTTCACGGTTGGCCGACAGGTACACACTGCTGCTGCCCCACAGCGGCTTGCTGTAGCTCAGGTTGATCAACCGGGTACGCGTACCGTCACCGGCGCGCACGTCGAAGTAACCAGCGCCAATGCTGCCGTACGCGTTCAGGTTGACACTGAGGGTAACCTGTTCGCTGCTTTTGCTCAGTTGCATGTCCGGGGAGTCCACCCGGCTCAGGTCGGCATAGTCGCCGTGGCGTTGCAGGCGCTGGTAACCGAAGCCGATGCGCTGGCTGTTGTATTGGTAGCCAAGGGCGACCTGGTGGCCCTTGTCGCCCTCGAACCGGCTTTGCGCCAAGGCGGCGTTGAGCACGCCGAAATTGCCCACGCGCATGTTGCCACCCAGCCCTCCCAGCATCAGCGACTCAGCCGTTTCGGCGTGGGTTTCCAGGGTGAACATGTCACTGAGCCCATAGCGCAGGCTGCCCGAGGCAATACCCGGCCCATAGCTGAAATCGCGTACGCCGTAATCCCGGCGCAGGCTGCCGGCGGCCACCGAGTAGTCCGACAGGCCCTTCTGCAGCAGGCTGCTGGTGACATAGAACGGCAAGGTGGTCGACACCTGCCGACCAAGGGCATCAGTGGTGACCACCACCGCCTCTCCGGCCCCGTTGATGAACGGCACGTTGGTCAGGGTGTACGGACCTGGCTGCAGTTCGGTGGTGCTGGACTTGAAACCGTTGATGAACAGGTCGAGCGACGTGGGGACCGCCGCTTCACCGGCGAACGCAGGCAACGGGTAAGTGACAAGATCCGGACGCACCGCGAAGTCGCGTGACAGCTGCACCCCGCCCACGCGCACCGAACTGCTCCAGGGCAACGCACCCGTCACGAAGTCACCGGCTTCGTAGGTCAGCAGGCGCTGCTCGTCGGTAAAGCGCCAGGTGGTGTCGTAACGCATGAAACCTCGGCGCGTATCGTCCGCCTGTGCGCCATTGAAAGACTGGCGCCACTGCCCGGTACTGGAAAAGGTACCCCAGCTGTCGAACAGGCGCAGCTCGTTCCAGGCGGCCAGGTAGGTGCCGCCTTCATCGGTGTCGTTGAGATACAGGTCGTAGTTGAACAAGGCGCCAAAACTGCTGCGCGCATCGCTGGCCGGGTAAAGGTTGCGATCACCCACTTGCTGGTCAGGCAACCAGGCCGGCGGCACCTGCAGCAGCAGGCGCTGGTTCTGACTGTCGTAATCGGTATGCAGCCCCGCGATGCTGTCCAGGGCCACCTCCCCCTGGGGGTTGCCCGGCAGCGAAACGCCGGCTGCACGCAATAGTTCGCTGTCCAGGTACAACCGCCCGGCCCGCTGCTGCACCGGTATCAGGTCAACCCTGGGCATCTGGTTCACCACCAGGTCGAGGTAAAGGGTGGCCTCGGCGATGGCGGACATCTCCGTGGGCGGTGGGGGCAAGTCGTCGGCCAGCACCAGCGCGGGGCTGACCATGACCAGCCCCAGGCACCAGCGGCACGTCGTCGCCGGGAGCCACTTCACACACGGTTTCCAACCATTGCCGGGTCCTCCTTGGCCCCTGCACTTCATTCAGCCGTTGGCTCATTGGCCTTGGCGGATGGCGTCCGCCGAGCGCTGACCATTGACCCTGCCCGTGAGCACGCTGCCGTTGCCGGATGCGATGGGAGCCGGCCAGCGCATGCTTGCCCCCGGCAGCACATAGCCCAGCAGGCCTTCAGCCAGTGGCTTGCTCTGGCTGCCTTGCTGCACGACCACATCGGTCAACCGCGCATGGACCGGGCCCGTGTTACGCAGTTCAATGTAGGGCTTGCCCTGCACCGTCACCGGGCGCCAACTGAGCTGCGGCTTGCCCACGCCCTCGGCATTGCGTTTGCCTTCAGGGTCAGCCTTGCCCCACAGCCCTTCGCCATAGACGAACAGCGGCACCGAATAACGCATCTGCAAACGAATGGCCGCCGTCGCGCCGGGCTCGGCCTTGTCGACCGGGATGGCGGGCGGAATCTCGTCGATGATGATGCGGTAGGCCTGCTCCTGGCCGGCCGGTGAAGGGCCGGTACGGGTCAGGCGGATCAGCTGCTTCTGCCCGGGCGCAATGTTGGCGACCGGCGGGCTGCCGATAATCTCGCGCTGCGCCTGGAACTGCTCCTGGTAATCACCCTGGCGCCAGGCGAATACCCGCACCTGCAGGTTTGCCGGCGCAGTGCCACGGTTTTCCAGCCACAACGCACCTGCCTTCTGGTCGGCCTCCAGCACCGGGTCAATCGGCCAGATCAGCACCGAAGTGGCCGCCCAGGCCGGCAGGCTTGCCAGCGACAACAATCCAGTCAATCCACGCGTCCACTTCGCGCCTGCCCGCATGCAGCTCTCCTTAGACACTTGTCAGGGGTGGCGCTGGCCGTTACCAGGTCACCGTCACTTGCACCACATCGGCATAGGTCCCTGCCGGCAGCGTGCCGGTCAGCTGGACCCGCCCGTACACCGGAAGCTTGATCGCCGTCGGGTCGGAATAGCTCACCGCCACGCTCTGGCCGATTCCCAAGGCCTGGCTATAGGCGGCGTCCCGGTACAACTGGTAGGCCAGCACTTGCGTGCCACTGGTGCGCTTCAGGTTGCGTGTGCCACTGGCACTGTTTTGCCCGCCGTCCAGGCTCATGCTCATGGCCACGCCCGGCGTGCACTGGAACGTCACGGTAGAACCACCCAGCGATGTGCTGAGCAGCCCCGTGGACAGCGCCGACTGCGAGCCATAATCGAGCGTGCCGTAGCTGGTGACACCCCCCACCACCAGGCACCCGGCGACAACTTGCGCCGTCACCGTGAAAGTACTGGTGGTCACTGCCCCCAATGGGGCGGCCAACAACATGCTGACGCCAGTCAGGCTACCTGCCAGCCAGCCGCGCATGGGTCAGAACGACAACTCGACCGAGATCGTGTCGCTGTAGACCCCTGCGGGCAGGCCCGGCTTGCCGACGGCCTTGCCGTAAAGGTTGACCGTCTGAGCGGCGCCGGTACTGGTCGGCAGGGTGATGGTGTCGTCGACCGCCAGCAACGCCGTACGCCCCGCGTCGGTATAGAGGTCATACGGCACAAAGTTGCCAGAACCATCGGCGAGCGCACGGGTGCCACCGCTCGACTGGCCATCATGCAGACCGGCACTCACTTTGATCACAGGCACCGTACCTGCAGAGCACAGGATGCTCATGGCGCCACCTCCGCCTCCCAACACCTGGGCATCGGCGGTAACGAACAAGGCATCCTGGGTACCGAAGTCCAAGGCACCGAAGTTAAGCCCCGACGTGCCCGACGTGCCATTGACCTGGCACGCCGCAGTCAGCGTCAGGGTCGAGCTGATACTCCCCGTCACCGTGGCCGCCTGGGCCTGGGAAGCCAACGCCAGGCCCAGGCCTGCGAGGACGCAATATGAAAGGTTCGTTCGCATCGGAGTCTCCTTGCGTGGTTACCAGTCCAGGGTCACTCTGAGGGTGTCGCGGTAAAGCCCGGCCGGCAGCGCACGCGGTTGCGCCACTACCACACCGTAGATGGGAATCGGTACTTGCTGGCTGCTGCTGATAGTGAAGGCCCGTGCCTGGCCGACGCCGTAGCGGCTGTTGCCGCCTGGGTCGACCGCCAGCTGGTATGGAATCAGTTCACGGCCGTTGCTCAGGCGGCGAATGCCATCGTCGCCATTGAGGCCACCATTGATACGCACGTTGAAGGCCCGAACCTCAGGCGTGCAACTGATCTGCAGGCTACCCTGACCGCCCACTTCGTCCACCTGGCTGCGCAACGGCTGATCCCAGTTCGGACCGCGCTCGCCAAAGTCCAGTACGCCTGGGTCACCCAGCACAGCCGGTTGCGTCTCGTTGCTGCTGATCTGGCAAGACGCGCTGATCACCAGCCGCGCCTGGATGAAACCGGTGGTGCTGCCATGCACCGCACCGCCGGGGACCAGCAGCGGGCCGAGGGTGAGCAACAGGATCGAAGTGCGGCTCATGGCATGGCGTCCTTGCGCATAATGGCGTCCCTACCAGGTGACGGTGACTTTCAGCAGGTCGGCATAAACCCCTGCATCCGGCACCCAGGCCAATTTGTCGATACGTGCGTACAACGGCAATTCAACCGAACCGCTGCCCGGCACACGCGCCGACTGGGCTACCCCCACCGCCAGAGGCTCACGCCAGGCTGCGTCACGGTACAAGCGGTAAGGAATGGGCCGCGCCAGGCGATCGTCGCTGGCCAGGTAGCGCAGTTCGCCGACGCCACCATGCTGGCCACCGTCGACCCGCACCTGATAGGGCGTATCCGGGTTGCACTCCAGGCGCGGCGGGCGCTGGCTTAGCAGCACACCGCTCAAGGGCGCGCCAGGGCCATCCAGGCGCGCCGTCGCCCCCAGGTCGATACGACCCAGGGCCTGAGCTCCCGCATCGCGGGTCTGGTTGACCAGCATGCAGCCACGCTGCACCAGTACCCGCACTTCCACGAGAAAATCCGCCGCCACGGTACTGCCGCTGAACAACAGGCCGAACAGCGCGGCCAGCATGCGCTCCGTCACCTTGTTATCCTTATCGAAACGTCCTGAACTGAGCGTAGCAGTGAGGCGGCGCAACCGATGTGGCATAAAGCCATTTTTTTTGTATTAGCGACAAAGCGATACCGTGGCATCAAAAAAAGCCTGTACCACACAGAACCCGTGGCCACCCCGTGCCTCCAATGGCCAGGAGCCGGTAAATTCGCCGGGATTCTGTTAGGGTGAATCGTATTCGTCCCGCGCCAGACACCTGTGCCGTACACGGACGGACATGACAGGAGCTTTTTCAATCATGACTGCAGACAACTCACTGGCAGACGCCATGGAGCGCTGTGCCCAAGAACCGATCCAGGTTCCGGGCAGCATCCAGCCACACGGCTTTCTGCTGGTGCTGGATGCCACCGACCTGTGCGTGCTGCAGGCCAGTGAAAATGTCGAGCACTGGTTGGGCTTGCCAGCCCGCGAACTGATCGGTTGCCACTTCGCCGACCTGGTTCACGAGGGCTTTGACCTGCACGCGCACCTCACACGGCTTCCCGAAGACGAAGTCTTCCCCTTCCACATTGGCGACGTGCGCTTGCGCCAGGGCGCACCCATCAGTGCCCAGCTGCACATGCTGGTCCATTGCCACGATCAGGTACTGATTGCCGAGTTCGAACCGCCCCGCCTGCCAGCAGACCTGGTCGGGCAAGGCGACTACTACCCGTTGGTGCGCAGCTTTGTCGCCAGTCTGCAACTGGCCGGCAGTATCGAAGACCTTCTGCAACAAGCGGTGCTGCAGCTCAAGCGCATCACCGGCTTTGGGCGGGTCAAGGCCTACCGTTTCGATGCCGAAGGCAATGGCCAGGTGCTGGCCGAGGTAGCCGACCCGGGCTACCCCAGCTACGCAGGCCTGTGTTTCCCGGCTGCAGACATCCCGCGCCAGGCGCGCGCGCTGTACCGGGTCAACCGTATCCGCGTGATCGAGGATGCCAACTATCAGCCCTCGCCACTGCTGCCCGCAACCAACCCGCGCACTGGCAAGGCGCTGGACATGAGTTTCGCTGTACTGCGCAGCGTGTCACCCGTGCACCTGCAGTACATGCGCAACATGGGCACGCTGGCCTCGATGTCGCTGTCGATCGTGGTCGACGGCGAGCTGTGGGGGCTGATTTCCTGCCACCATCAGCAGCCACGCCCGGTGGACCTGCGCACCCGCACGGCCTGCGAGCTGTTGGCCAGCGTACTGTCGTTGCAGATAGAGTCCCGCGAGTCCCATGCCAGCACGCGCAAGCTGCTGGCGCTGCGCCAACACATCGTACGCATGATCTCGTCCATGGCCGACCACGACAGCGTCAGTGACGGCTTGCGCGACCTGCCTCACGTGCTGCTGGCCTTCGCCGACGCCCAGGGCGCGGCAGTGATCTCGGCCGAGCGCTGTGACCTGATCGGCCAGACCCCGCCTGAGGCCCAGGTGACGGCGCTGGTGCACTGGCTAGGCCAACGTGACGAAGACAGCGTGTTTCATAGCGACAACCTGCGCCGCGACATCACTGAGCTACCCGAGCTGGCAAACCATGCTGGCGGGGTGCTGGCAGTGGCCATCTCGCAGATCCACTCGCACTACCTGCTGTGGTTCCGCCCCGAGCAGATACGCACGGTCAACTGGGCCGGCCAGCCGACCAAGCAGGTCGGGCCACAGGGCAACCTCGACCCGCGGCACAGTTTTGAACGCTGGCAGGAAGAACTGCGCGGCTATTGTCAGGCGTGGGACCCACTGGTGATCGAGGGCGTGATGGAGCTGCGCACCGCGGTACTGGGCATTGTCCTGCGCAAGGCCGAAGAGCTGGCACAATTGGCTGGCGAATTGCGCCGCTCCAACAAGGAGCTCGAAGCGTTTTCCTACAGTGTTTCCCACGACCTGCGCGCCCCGCTGCGGCACATCGCCGGCTATACCGAACTGCTTGGCGAAATCGAAGGCCAGGGCCTGAGCGAACGCGGCAAGCGCTTCCTGCAGCATATCGGTGAAGCGGCGCACTTTGCCGGGAGCCTGGTCGACAACCTGCTCAACTTCTCGCAGATGGGCCGCTCGGCCTTGCGCCTGTCCGACGTCGACCTCAACGCCCTGGTCGAGGCCATTCGCAGCGAGCTGGCCCCCGATTACGAAGGCCGCGCAATCGTTTGGGACATCGCCCCGCTGCCCAAGGTGATCGGCGACCCGGCATTCATCAACATGGCCTTGCACAACCTGATAGCCAATGCCATCAAGTACACTCGCGGCCGTACGCCTGCTCGCATCGAAATCAGTGCCGTACAGCACCCTGACGAAACCGAGGTCTGCATCCGCGACAATGGCGTGGGCTTCGACATGGCCTACGCCAACAAGCTGTTCGGCGTCTTCCAGCGCCTGCACCGCATGGAAGATTTCGAAGGCACCGGCATTGGCCTGGCGAGCGTACGCCGCATCATCGAGCGCCATGACGGTCGAGTCTGGGCCACTGGCCAGATCGACCAGGGCGCCAGCTTTCACTTCACCCTACCCCGAAACACTGCTACCTGAGGCACCGCTACCATCATGCTCAAGCCCATTCTGCTGGTCGAAGACAATCCCCGAGACCTGGAGCTGACCCTGCTGGCCCTGGAGCGCAGCCAGTTGGCCAACGAGGTCATCGTGCTGCGTGACGGCGCCGATGCGCTCGACTACTTGCTGCGCCGCAACGCCTATGCCGAGCGCGATGACGGCAACCCTGCCGTGCTGTTACTCGACCTGAAACTGCCTAAGGTCGACGGCCTGGAAGTGCTCAAGGAAGTGCGCGCCACTGCCGAACTGCGCAGCATCCCCACCGTGATGCTGACCTCTTCGCGCGAAGAGCCCGACCTGCTGCGCGCCTACGAGCTGGGGGTAAACGCTTATGTGGTCAAACCCGTGGAGTTCAAGGAATTCGTCACCGCCATCTCCGACCTCGGGGTATTCTGGGCAGTGCTAAACGAACCGCCACCCGGCTCACTGCGACTGAACCGTCGCGGTAGCAACTGAGGCCGCCGCGACGATGCAGCAAACGCCGTTGAAAATACTGATGGTCGAAGACAGCTCGATGGACGCCGAGCTGACCCTGATGCGCCTGGAGCGCAGCGGGCTGCATGTTCAATCACAGCTGGTGTTCGACCATGCAGGTGTCGAACATGCCCTGCGCCAGGCCCGCTACGACCTGATCTTGTGTGATTGCGTGCTACCAGGCTCATCCGGCACCGAAGTGCTGGCCATCGCCCAACGCCTGGCACCCGACATCCCGTTCATATTCCTGTCCGGCATTTATGGCGAAGAGCACGCGGTGGAAATGATCCGCCTGGGCGCGACCGACTATGTGCTGAAGAAGAACCTGCCACTGCTGCCCAAAGCCGTGCGCCGAGCCCTGAGCGAAGTGCAGGAACGCCAACGCCGTCGCCGCGCCGAAGAGGCCCTGGCGGACGTCGAAGCACGTGCTCGCATTGCCATCGACGCCGCCGGCATGGGCACCTGGGACCTGCGCCCGCAAGAGGGCCTGTTGCTGTGGGATGACCGCTGCAAGACCTTGTTCGGCGTGCCCACCAGCACCGAAATGAGCCTTGAAGTGTTCTACGCTGGCATCTACCCCGATGACCTGCCACTGGTGCGCGAGGCAGTGGAACATGCCATGCGCCCGGAAAGCGGCGGTCATTACCGCGTGGAGTTTCGGATCGCGCAACCCAATGGCCTGGAGCCCCGCTGGTTGCTGAGCAGCGGCCAGAGCCAGTTCGTCGATGATCAGTGCGTTCGCTTTTCAGGCGTACTGCAGGACATCCACACGCAACGCCAGGCCACCCAGGCGCTGCGTCAGCTGAACGAGATGCTCGGCGAGCGGGTTGAGCGCCGTACCCGCGAACGCGATCGTGCCTGGGAGCTGTCGCAAGATTTGCTGGCCGTGCTGAACAAAGACCTGACCCCGGTCGCACTGAACCCCGCCTGGGAAGCCAGCCTGGGCTTCTCACGCGAACGCCTGAGCCAGTCCTCCTTGCTGCACCTGCTGCCTGAGCACGACCAGGAACAGTTACTCACCGAACTGGCCGCCCTCTCCCACGGCCGCACCAGCGCGCGCTTTGTCGGCCGCATCCTGCATGCCGGCGGCCAACAGCGCTGGCTGTCGTGGGTGGTGGTGCCGGAGGACACCCTGCTGTACGTGGTGGCGCGCGACATCACCAGCGAGCGCGAAGCCGCCCTGGGCCTGGCAGATGCCAACGCCCGGCTGCGCGAACAGATCAACGAGCGCGAGCGCATCGAGGCCGCTCTGCAGCAGATGCAGCGGCTGGAAGCGGTTGGGCAACTGACGGCTGGCGTGGCGCATGACTTCAATAACCTGCTGACGGTGATACTCACCGGTGCCAGCTTTCTGGAGCGCGATCTGGCCAAGGCCGACCTGGACAAGGCCCGCACTCGCCTCACCCATATCCGCGAAGCAGGCGAGCGTGGTGCCAAGCTGACCTCGCAGTTGCTGGCCTTCTCCCGCCGCCAGCGCCTGGAGCCGGTGCCGCTGAACCTCAACCGTACCCTGGCCGGCCTGGAAGAACTGCTGCGCCGCACGCTGGGTGGCAACGTTTCGGTGCGTCTGGACCTGGACCTGGCCCTGTGGCAGGCACTGACCGACCCCACCCAGACCGAGATGATCATCCTCAACCTGGCGATCAATGCCCGCGATGCCATGCCCGATGGCGGTCAGCTGACCCTGACAACGCGTAACACCCATATCGACCAGCGCCCGCAGCGTCCGGAAGACCCGGACCCGGGCGAGTACGTGATGCTGAGCATCCGCGATACCGGTTGCGGCATGAGCGAAGACGTGCTGGCCAAGGTATTCGAGCCTTTCTTTACCACCAAGGACATTGGCAAAGGTTCGGGCCTGGGCCTTGCCCAGGTGTTCGGCTTTGCCAAGCAGTCCGGTGGCGGCGTGCGCATCGACACCACACTCGGTCGCGGTACCGAGGTGGCGGTATACCTGCCGGCGGTAAAAGAGGAGATGGTGAACGAACCCGTAGCAGCAGTGCTCAGTCAGTCGATCAACGAGAGCGGCCATAACCGCACGGTGCTGCTGGTGGACGACGACCACCTGGTGCGCGACATGCTTGGCGATGTGTTACGCCAGTACGGCTACCAGGTGCGCCAGGCGCACAGCGGCGAGCAGGCATTGGCATTGCTGGATGACGATATTGACCTGCTGCTGACTGATTTCGCCATGCCCGAGTTCAATGGTGCACAACTGGCGCTGGCTGCCCGCGAACGGTACCCCCGCGTGCCGGTGGTGTTCCTGACCGGTTATGCGGAGTTGCAGGGGCTGGAACTGCCGGGCAGCCTGGTGATCCAGAAGCCGGTGCAGGCTGATGAACTGGCCAGGGCGCTGAACGAAATGCTGGGGATTTCCAGGTAACCCGGTACGGCACGACCCGCGCTCAGGAGGCGCGGAGGCGCGCAAAATCACAAACCGCGAAAACGCGAAAACCCAGTGCTCATCTTTCCTAGCACCGGGTTAGATACGTTTGACCCTTAAAAATGGCAGGGGCGGCTGGATTCGAACCAACGCATGGCAGGATCAAAACCTGCTGCCTTACCGCTTGGCGACGCCCCTGTATCGGATGCAGCGTTTGCTGCTCTGACAATTCCAACTGAGTGACAACTGGGTTGTTGTCTTGGAATGCGCGGCACTTTAACAACAAACTTTCGGTCTGTGAACCCCCCTGATAAAAAAAATTGCCAAAAAACAGCGAGTTAGTCATTCAGCGCTGGCGCAGCGACCGTCCGTCGGTTTCCGCCCGCCTCGCTTCAACACAATCGCATTCCGCACTTCCAATCAGGTAAGCCCATCGCATTGACCAAGGAGGACCCCATGCCCGTCTCTCACGACCTCTACCAGGACCTGCACTACCCGCGCGAAATCGTCCAGCAGCGCCGCCAGCAGGACAAGGCGCTGGACCGCTTGCTGGACGAATACATGGACATCGACAACCAGGTGCTGGCTGCCGAATCGATATCGGCCGGTAACTTCGTCGACGAAGACCTGCGCCACCTCAAGGAGCGTCGCCTGGCGGTGAAGTACCTGATCGAGCGCCAGCTGGAACGAAAGGCATAGCCCGTGAGGGCAAACAGACGGCCAGACCTATCGCAAGAAGTGATGATTGCCCGGCACTTTCTCTATTAGTCAAAATGGCCGCTCTCGGGCAATCTGCAGGCTGCCCCCGCCATCGCCCAAGGAGCGTCGCTTTTGTCTGCCTGGATCCCTACCCCGCTGCGCCAGCTTGGCCAACGCTTGCGCGGCGCCACCCATCAACAGAGCGAGCTGCTCGGCTGGTTCGAGGACAAGGCGCACAGCCGCGGTTATCAGCTGAGTGACGGCCAGCGGCGGGTAATCCACTGCATGGCCGAACAACTGACGCAGCTTGAACAAGGTCAACCGCGCAGTCTGTACCTGTACGGCTCGGTCGGCCGTGGTAAAAGCTGGCTGCTCGATGGCTTTTTCCAGGCCGTGCCGATAGCCGACAAGCTGCGCCTGCATTTTCATGATTTCTTTGCACGCCTGCACCAGGGCATGCACCGCCACCGGGCGCTGGACGACGCGCTGGGCGCAACGCTGGACGAGCTGGTGGGTGGGTGCCGGGTGCTGTGCTTCGACGAATTCCACGTGCATGACATAGGCGATGCCATGCTGCTCACCCGGCTGTTCAACGCCTTGTTCGCCCGTGGCGTGTACCTGCTGGTGACCTCTAACTACGCGCCCGAAGGGCTGTTGCCCAACCCGCTGTATCACGAACGTTTTCTGCCGGTCATTCGCCTGATCAACAGCTCGATGCACGTGCTCGAAGTCGGTGGCGACACTGATTTTCGCAGCTTGCCGGCCAACCGCGAGCATCAGCGTTTTACCCAGGGTCATTATGTCTGGCCGGGTAATGCGGCGCAGCGCCAGGCACTGAACGTGCCGAACGAACAACCGGTGATACTGGACGTGAACAAGCGCCCGCTGCGAGCGCTGGCCATCGATGGCCGGCGAGTGGTGCTTGGCTTTGACGATCTGTGCGAGAAGGCCACCGCGGTCATCGATTACCTGGTGCTGGCCAGGGAGTATGACGAGTGGGTCATCGATGGGCTGGATGACCTCTCGGCGTGTTCGCTGGCGGCTCAGCAGCGCTTCGTCAACCTGGTGGATGTGCTGTATGACCAGGATCGGCGGGTGATTGTCATAGGTAAACGTCCGCTGGAAGAGAGCCTGGGCGGCCCGCTGGCCGACCTGATGCGTACCCGCAGTCGGTTGGGGCAACTGCACCAGATTGCCCCCTGAGCCTGCAGTGCCTGAGCCGGCCCTTTCGCGGGTGAACCCGCTCCTACAACGGCCTGCGCACGTCCTGTGTAGGAGCGGGTTTACCCGCGAATACGGTAGCGGCCGCAACACTGAACGGCGGGTGGAGATTGGCCAGCAGGCCCGGCCCTTTCGCGGGTGAACCCGCGCCTACGACGGCCTCTGCCGAACCACCGATGCGCGTCCCGCCCGCGAAGGGGCCGTCGAGGTCAAACCATCAACCCGCCCTGGGCAAATCCGCCAGCACCGCTTCGATCTCTCCCAGCACTGCCGGGTCATCCAGGGTCGAAGGCGGCACATAATCCTGCCCATCGGCAATCTTGCGCAGCACCGCCCGCAGTATCTTGCCGGAACGGGTCTTGGGCAGGCGCTTCACCAGCCGTACCCGATTGAAACAGGCCAGCGGGCCAATTTCCTCGCGCACGCTACCCACCAGCTCCACCAGCAACTGCGCCTCGGCAATGCCCTCGCCATCCTTGAGTACTACCAGCGCCAACGGTACCTGGCCCTTGATCTCGTCATGCACGCCGATCACAGCACACTCCGCTACCGCCGGGTGCCGGGCGACCAGGTCTTCCATTTCACCGGTGGACAAACGATGACCAGAAACGTTGATCACATCATCGGTGCGCCCCATGATGTAGACGAAGCCATCATCGTCCAGATAGCCGCCATCGCCCGTGTGGTAATACCCCGGATACGTGCGCAGGTAGGCCTGCAGGTAGCGCTCGTGATCCCCCCACAGCGTCTGGCTGCAGCCGGGGGGCAGTGGCAGTGCAATCACGATCGAACCCTGCTGGTTGGCCCCGAGCAAGTGGCCTTCGTCATCCAGTACGCGAACGTGGTAACCCGGCACCGCGCGGTTGCTCGACCCTGGCTTCGCCGCGCTGCCCTCCAGCCCGACGCAAGGCGCGGTGACCGGCCAGCCGGTCTCGGTCTGCCACCAATGGTCGTGCACCGGCTTGCCACTCACCCGCTCCAACCATTCATGGGTGCTGGAATCCAGCTTTTCCCCCGCCAGGAACAGTTGACGCAGCGAGCTGAGGTCATGCTTGCGAATCAGGTCGCCCTCCGGGTCTTCCTTGCGGATGGCGCGCATGGCCGTAGGTGCACAGAACAGCGCGTTGACCTGGTACTGCTCCACCACCCGCCAATAGGCCGAAGCATCCGGGGTGCGGATCGGCTTGCCTTCGTAGAACACCGTGGTACAGCCGCTCATCAACGGCCCGTAGACGATCAGTGAATGGCCGACCACCCAACCGACGTCGGAAATGCCCCACCACACATCGCCGGCCTGCATGCCATAGATATGGCGCATGGCGTAACACAGCGCCACGGCATTGCCGCCGTTTTCCCGGACGATACCCTTGGGTTTCCCGGTGGTGCCCGACGTGTACATGATGTACAGCGGGTCGCCGGCATCCAGCTCGACGGGCGCCACCGGCTCGGCGCCGGCCAAGGCCGCCTGCCAGTCCAGGTCGCGGCCTGGCAGCAGTTCAGCGTGCGCCTGTGGCCGCTGCAGCACCAGCACATTGCGCGGCTGGTGACGGGCCAGTTGCAGGGCACGGTCAACCAGTGGTTTGTATGCAATGACCCGGTCGAACTCCAGCCCGCACGATGCCGTCAGCAACAAGGTGGGCCGGGCGTCATCGATGCGCAGGGCCAACTCGTTGGCGGCAAAGCCACCGAACACGACCGAATGCACCGCGCCGATCCGCGCGCAGGCCAGCATCGCCATGGCCGCTTGCGGCACCATGGGCATGTAGATGATCACGCCATCGCCCTTGTTCACCCCCAGCTGGCGCAGCAAACCGGCCAGGCGTGCTACCTCGTCGCGCAACTGGTTGTAGGTGTAGGTCTGCTGCACGCCGGTTACGGGCGAATCATAGATCAGCGCCAACTGCTCGCCCCGGCCCTGCTCGATCTGGTGATCGAGGGCCAGGTAACAGCTGTTGAGGCGGCCATCAGCGAACCAGCGGTGGGTACCGTCGGCATTGTCTTGCAGGGTCAAGGCAGGCTTGCGGTGCCAGGCCAGGTGTGCGGCCTGTTCCGCCCAGAACGCGGCAGGGTCGGAAATGGAATGGGCGTAGCTGTGCTGGTAGCTCATGTCGTTAGAAACCCGGTACTTGTTGTTATTGAAGGGCGAAACTTGAGTATGGACCGCTATACCCGCGCCGCCATGGGACTAAAGTCACAACCGACCTGCAAATTTGCAGACAACGCAATAGCGCCCCATAACGGTGCAAAGCCTCTAGAATAGGCAACCCCTTCAAACACCGAGCAGCCCATGGACATCGATCAGGCCCGTACCTTCCTGGAAATAGTGCGTTGCGGCAGCCTGGTCGCCGCGGCCGAACGCCTGTTCGTGTCACAAACCGCGATCACCGCGCGCGTGCAGCGCCTGGAACAGCAACTGGGTTGCCAGCTGTTCGTGCGTAGCCGCAGTGGCGCCAGCCTGACCAGCGATGGCGAAGCGTTCGTCAGTTATGCCAACCAGTTGGTGCAAACCTGGGAAGCCGCGCGCCGCGACCTGCCGTTGCCTGAAGGTTGCCAGCAGGTGCTGCATGTGGGCGGTGAGGTGAGCCTGGGCAACCCGATGATGCTCGACTGGGTAAGTGCCCTGCACCGTGAACTGCCCAGCCATGCCATCCGCAGCGAGGTCAGCGATGGAGAGTCGCTGCTGCGCAAGGTCGAGATGGGCTTGCTGGACGCCGCGCTGGTCTACCAGCCGACCTACGGTCCAGGCCTGCAGGTGGAGCAGTTGATGGAAGAGAAGCTGATTCGCGTGCGCCGGGTCGAGCGGCCCGAGCCGTACATCTACATCGACTGGGGCGAGGCCTTCCGCCGCCAGCATGATGCGGCCCTGCCCGACTGCGCGCGCCCGGCGCTTAGCTTCAACCTTGGCCCGTTGGCCCTGCAGTTCATACTCGACCAAGGTGGCAGTGGCTACTTCCGCACGCGGGTGGTGCAGGCCTATCTGGACAGCGGCGTGTTCGAGCGGGTACCTCAGGCTCCGGAGTTCACCTACCCGACCTTTCTGGTGTACCCGCGAAAACGTGACAGCGAAGCCCTGCAACAGGCCTTCGCGATCCTGCGCCGGCTGGTCGCTGCCGGCGCCAGCGACTGGTCACAGCGCTGGGACCCGGTTATCTGAAGCCTCGGTCTTGCTGAGCAACTGACGCTTGAGGCCGGCAATCAGGTCGGTCTGGGTGATCACCCCCACCAGCTTGTCGCCATCAAGCACCGGCAAGCAGTGCAGGCCTTGTTCGCACAACAAGGGCAGCAGGCGTTCCAACGGGTGCTGGCTGCTGACACTGACAACCCGCCTGCTCATCACTTGCGCCATGCGCACTGCCTGGCGGCCGAACAGACCGCGCCAGCTGAAACGCCCACGCTGCATCGCCGGGCCAACCAGGTCGCTGAGGCTGACGATGCCTACAAGCTCGCCGTGCTGCAGGACAGGCAGGGTTTTCAGGTGATGGCTGGCGAGCATTTTCCAGGCCTGCTCCAGCGTGGTATCAGGTGTGGCGAACTGCACATCGCGGGACATCACCGAGGCCGCGGTGATACCGCCAAGGCTGCGCTGCAGGGCGTGCTGCTCGGTGGCGAGGATGATGCGCTCCAGCTCGTCACGGGTGACATCGACGAACTCGCCCAGCTCTTCCAGGGCCTGGTCCAGGTCTTCACTGCGGATGCCGACCCGCTCGCCGGGCAGCGGGTCATGGGTGTGGTGCAGGTCTTTGCGTGGCACCGTGCCTTTCGGGTAGCGCACACCCGTCAAACGGTTGTAGGCGATTGCCACTGTCACCAGGATCAGCGCATTGAGCAGCACCGGCTCCAGCAGATGATCGCCCATGGCGGTCAACCCCGGGTCGGCCAGCACCGCGCTCACTGCCACGCCGCCACCCGGCGGGTGCAGGCAGCGCAACAGGCACATGACCAGGATCGAGATGCCCAGCGCCGCAGCAGCCACCCACAGCTCGGGGCCAAAGCCTTCGCGCATGGCCAGCCCCACTGCACCCGCCAGGGCGTAGCTGCCCAACACCGGCCAAGGTTGGGCCAAGGGGCCGGAATGCACCGCAAACACCAGTACCGCCGAGGCTGCCAGCGGGCCGAGCAAGTGCAGGGCGATGCTGGGGCCATAGGCCAGGCTGGTCAGCCAGCCCGCGAGGAAAAGCCCAAGCAGCGCACCGATACCGGCACGCAACCATTCTTTTGGGGGGATGTTGAGAGGGGCCGGCAACAGCCGCTGCAGACGACTTTCGGAACGCGAGGCAGACATTTGGGCAATCGGGATCTTTGGTTTTTCTGTTTAAAAAGAAAGCCCAGCCGAGTTGGCCTGGGCCTCGTATTGCGCATGCAATACCACAAGGGGCTCCGTCCGTGGAGAGATGGAAACCGCAGGGTTTCGTGGGGGGATTTTGCCGGGTGGGGGGAATTTGGGCTAATTCAAAAAACTGCGGCTGTACTGCAATTTTTTTGCAGTACTGATAGGGCCAAAGGACGCTGCGCGCCCTTTCGCGACACACGGCCCCACAGAGGATTGCGTACCCCCTGTGGGAGCGGCCTTGTGTCGCGATGGGCCGCACAGCGGCCCCGGCATTAACGAGCCTTGCGCGGCAGGTCGATGCTCACCCGCAACCCGCCCAGCGGGCTCTCCAGCAAGGCCAGGCGCCCGCCCCATGCGTCAACGATATCGCGCACGATGCCCAACCCCAGCCCATGCCCAGCCACCTGTTCGTCCAGCCGCGAACCACGCTCCAGCACCTGCTGCCGCTGGTCTTGCGGTATACCCGGGCCATCGTCATCAACCCACAGCCGGTAGCCCTCGGCGTTCGGCGCGATACCCAGGCGCACTTCGCTGTCTGCCCACTTGCAGGCGTTGTCCAGCAGATTACCCAACAGTTCCAGAACGTCCTCGCGGTCCCATGGCAACAACACCCCGGGCGACACATCACTTGCCAGCAGCAGGCCCTCGCCATGAATCATGCCCAAGGTCCCGAGCAAACCCGGCAGTTCGGCATCACAATCGAACTGCGCGCCCGGCAGCGCATCCCCTGCCAGACGTGCACGGTTCAGCTCCCGCGCCAGGCGTTCCTGAATCTGCTGCAACTGCTCACGCATTTGCGCGCGCACCTCCGGCAGACCCTGCAAGCGTTCACTGGAGGCCAGACTCAGCAGCACCGCCAGCGGCGTCTTCAGCGCATGGCCGAGGTTACCGAGGGCATTGCGTGAACGGCGCAGGCTGTCTTCGGTATGGCTAAGCAAATGGTTGATCTGCCCCACCAGCGGTACCAACTCGCTGGGCACCTCGGCATCCAGCTGCGAGCGCTGCCCCTGCTGCAGTTGGGCGATCTGCTGGCGCGCCCGCTCCAGCGGCCGCAGCGAGCGGGTAACCGTGATGCGCTGCAGCACCAGAATCAGGATCAGCGCCACCAGGCCCATGCCCAGGCCGATCTGCTGCAAGCGCCGAAAACCTTCGCGCACCGGCGAATAGTCCTGAGCCACACTGATCGAAATGTCCTGGCCCAGGCGCCGGTAGTCGGCACGCAGGGCCAGCAGCTGCTGGCCTTCCGGGCCGAGTTCATGGCTATCGGAAAGCCCGGGCGCTGCGGGCTTGGGCATGTCCAGGTCCCACAGCGAACGAGACCTCCAGGTACCTTGGTCGAAATCGATGCGGAAGTAGTAACCGGAAAACGGCCGCTGATAGGCAGCCGAGATGCGCCGCTCATCCAGCTGCAGGCCCGAAGGCCCGCGCACCAATGCCACCAGAAGGTTCTCGCTTTCGTTGCGCAGGCCGTTTTCCAGATAACGTTGCAGGCCGGCCTCGAACAGCCACAAGGTCAGTTGCGCCAGCACCACGCCGACCACCACCAATACCGCCACCAGGCCCAGGCTCAGGCGCGCCTGGATCGACTTCACTCGCCGCTCCCGGCATAGATGTAGCCTTGCCCGCGACGGGTTTCGATCACACTGCGGCCCAGCTTGCGGCGCAAATGGTTGACGTGGACCTCCAGCACGTTCGAGTCGCGCTCGGTTTCACCGTCGTAGAGGTGCTCGGCCAAGTGGCTTTTGGACAGGATCTGCTGCGGGTGCAGCATGAAGTAGCGCAGCAGGCGGAACTCGGCGGCAGTCAGTTGCACGTCCACACCCTCGCGGCTCACGCACTGACGGCTTTCGTCAAGGTGCAGACCGGCCGCTTCCAGCTTCGGCTGATTGGCCAGGCCACGGGCACGGCGCAGCAACGCCTGGATGCGCAGTTGCAGCTCTTCGGGGTGGAAGGGTTTGCTCAGGTAATCGTCAGCCCCGGCCTTCAGCCCTTCGATGCGCTCGGCCCAGGAGCCGCGGGCGGTGAGGATCAATACCGGCGTGGCCAAGCCAGCGGCGCGCCACTGGGCCAGCACGTCCAGGCCAGGCAAGCCAGGCAGGCCGAGGTCCAGGATGATCAGGTCGTAAGGCTCGCTTTGCCCCTGGTAAACCGCGTCACGGCCATCAGCCAGCCAGTCCACGGCATAGCCCTGGCGCTGCAGGCCGGCGGTCAGTTCATCGGCCAACGGTACGTTGTCCTCGACAAGCAACAGGCGCATTCAGTCATCTTCCTCATCTTTGAGCAGGGCGCCGGTGCTGGCATCGAGCTTGATCTCGCGCACCACACCTTCAGTCGTCAGCAACTCGACTTCATATTCGTAGCGATCATCGTCTTCTTCCAGCTCGGCTTCCAGCAGACGCGCCCCGGGGTGACGCCCCAGGGCGGTCTCGAGCAGTTGCTCGAGCGGCAGGATGATGCCCTTCTGACGGAGCTTCAGGGCTTCATCCTGGTCCAGATCGCGGGCAACAGCCAAGGAGCAGACGGCAAGCAGCGAGAGCGCCAGGTAACGTGCCGTCCGGGATACATGGATCATCAGTTGTCTCGTGCGTCCTTGAGTACCTCACCAGTCTTGGCATCCATGTCGACGTCCCATTCGACGTTCTGCGTATCACGCAGCTCGACCTTGTAGATGTAACGGCCGTACTCGTCTTCAAGTTCCGAGTCAGTGACGGTGGCGCCTGGGTGCTTGGCCACGGCAGCGGCCTTGAGTTCGTCCAGCGACTTGATGGTCTTGGCGTTGACCAGTTTGACCACTTCGTCAGGCTGAACGTCCTTGGCGAAGGCGGCATTGGCGCCCAGGGCGAGGGCAGCGGCGGTGATCAGGGCAGTCATGGTTTTCATCGTTCTTCTCTCCTGAGAACTGTGCAAGTTGTCTACGGGGTTAAGATTAACCAGCGGTCCTTAATTCAACCTGAAAACAGCTGGCGGCATGATAGCGCAGTTACGCCGCCAACCCGACTCGGCCCTGTGCAAGGTACGGCCTTGTGCTGCGAAAGGGCCAATACAGGCACCTACAGGTGTGTTATCTGTAACGGCTGCTTTTCGCCCAAGAGACCCGCCATGAGCGCCATCCACATCAAATACCCCGCCCTCACCTTCAAGGCCGGCCAGCGTGCCTTGCGACACATCCGCGAGCGCGGCCTGCAGGCGGCCGATGTCGGGGTATTGCCGGGCGCGGCGGGTGGGCCGAAGCCGCTGGGCATCCAGGGCCTTGACCTGGCGCTGTTCGGCGAGTGGCTACCCTCGGCACCCCGTCAGCGTGCCCTGATCGGTGCTTCGATCGGTGCCTGGCGCTTTGCCAGCGCCTGCCTCGACGACCCGGTCGCCGGCATCCGTCGCCTGGGCGAGCTATACACCGAGCAGGATTTCGCCAAGGGCGTCACCCCGGCCGAAATCAGCCGCAGCTGCCAACGCATGCTCGATGACCTGCTGGAGGGCCGCGACGGCCAGCTGCTGGCCAACCCACACTACCGCCTGAACATTCTGGTGGTGAAAAGCCATGGCCAGCTCGCGCACGACCATCGCGGCCGCCTGGGCCTGGGCCTGGGCTCGGTGGTTGCCAGTAACCTCCTGGGCCGTTCGCGCCTGGCCCGCCACTTCGAGCGCATCATTCTGCACGATGGGCGCGCCGCGCCTCCGCTCGACACGCTGACCGACTTCCCCTCACGCTACCTGCCGCTGGACTTGACCAACCTGCGCCACGCCCTGCTCGCTTCCGGGTCGATACCGATGGTCATGCAGGGCGTGAAGGACATCCCCGGTGCCGGCGCCGGCACCTACCGCGACGGCGGCCTGCTCGACTATCACCTCGACCTGCCCTACCGCGGCGACGACCTGGTGCTGTACCCGCACTTCACCGACAAGGTCGTACCCGGCTGGTTCGACAAGGCCCTGCCCTGGCGCAAGGGCGATGCCACCCGCCTGCAAAACGTGCTGCTGATGACGCCTTCGCCGCAATACCTGGCCGCCCTGCCCTACGGCAAACTGCCCGACCGCAACGACTTCAAGCGCTTCATGGGCGATGCGCCAGGGCGCAAGCGCTATTGGTACAAGGCCATCGCCGAAAGCCAGCGCCTGGGTGATGAACTGCTGGAACTGACCGCCACCGGGCGGCTGCATGAACGCCTGCAAGCCTTGTAGCGGCCATGCTGGTAGACTGCGCGCATTATTGATTCACACAGAGTTATGACAGCGTGGAAATTTTCAAGGAATTCACATTCGAATCGGCCCACCGCCTGCCCCACGTCCCTGAAGGGCACAAATGCGGCCGTTTGCATGGCCACTCGTTCAAGGTCGGCCTGCACCTGACCGGCCCGCTCGACCCGCACACGGGCTGGATCCGCGACTTCGCCGAAGTCAAGGCGATCTTCAAGCCGATCTATGATCAGCTGGACCACAACTACCTGAACGACATCCCCGGCCTGGAGAACCCCACCAGCGAAGTGATCGCCAAGTGGATCTGGGACCAGGTCAAGCCGCTGATGCCGGAGCTGTCCAAGGTTCGCATCCACGAAACCTGCACCAGCGGTTGCGAATACAGCGGCGATTGATTGGCGCTGCGCTAACCGAGCATGGGTCAAGGATTGGCAAAGAGCGGGCGAGGGTGAGGAGGCACGCAAGGGTTCAACACCTGCAGGCTGAACTGGCCACGCTCGCCTCGACGGTTGTTAAGGTATGCAACCCGCTCGACCCTTCGCCTCACTTGCCGACCGTCCGGGCTATAAAGCTTCATGTTCAAGAACAATTGCCCTTCTTGCAACCGCTGCGGATTCAGGCCAGGGATGTGCCACAGTGGCGTTCGTCGCGCGGCGGTCAGCTTGTACAGTACCGTATCCAGATCGATAGGCGGGTCGACGGGTAGCACCACGGATGCCCCGAAGGGGTCGCGCAACGCCAGACTGGCCGGGTCGTCCTTGAGCACACCGGCATCCGAACCCGCAGGGTAAAAGCCCAGGTACCCGTTGCGACTGACGTCGAGCCAGTATTCCAGTGAAGGCCAGCGGTTCACGTTATTGCCCTCATATGCAGGGCGGATCTCGTAAACGAAGCCTGTTGCAAGTCGATAGACACCAAACCAGAAACTGTCACAAAACACACGCTGACGACCCTCGCCCGCCCACAGCGAGTCAATCAGGAAGGATTGCAACATTTCTTCGCCGTAGTCCAGACTGGTCATCAGCCAACCATCGTCACCGTTCCAATCATCGAATTCGACCCAGAACGGCCGGGTGATTTCATCATCGTGAAACTGGGCAGCACGCAACGGTGCATCCAGCAATTGCCAGCGGCATGTCGCGGTAAAACTCAGCAGCCGTTCAAAATACAGATCCGCCATCATCGGTACTCCATACGCTCGATAAAAAAGCACAATGGCGCCTTTTCAAAGCATGGAGCAGAAAGAAGGCTTACCTCAGTTCGGCACGCAGGAAGGCAGGGGCTATGTAGCGCTGGTAATGCGCCTCGGACAACAGGAAGAATTCGCGGTCGATGGCGTCGCGCAACTGCGGCAGATCCCAGTCGCGGAATTCAGGCATCAAGGCCATCCCATAGGCCTCCAGGTCGCGGATCATCCGCGCCCCGCGGGCAATCAGCTGATACGCCCAGCAGTATTCCGATTGCTGCTCGACAAAACGGATCGAACGCTGCTGCAGTTGCTGGCGCAGCAAGCCTTTGTCGAACACTTCCAGCTTGGCCATCATCACCTGCGCCAGAAGCTGCTCCAGACGCAGCCACACGGCGCGTTTCTGCGCCTCGTCATAGCCATTCCAGTGGATCACTTCATGGTGGAAACGCTTGCAGCCACGGCATACCGTGTCTCCATACACCGTGGAGCAAAGGCCGACGCATGGGGTTTTGATGGATTGGTTGGACATGGAAAAACAACAGCTTGGCGATGGAACACAGGCCCATGTTAGCCCTTTGTCTAACCAGGGTCACTCGTTAAAGTCATGAACACCGCCTTACCTTCAGGCTTTTTTTACCGTAGAATCACCCGGCCTTTTCAAAGGCAACAATGTCCGTTGGAAGCTGTTTTCAAAGCGTCACGAGCACAGTTGATCCGGTAGAACGGCGTTGGCCCGGGCCATGCATCCCTCGCATGCCCGCGCCAGCCCTCATCAGTCCCCGTTCTGCAGGCGTAAAACTTTGAAAGCAGCTTCTGTAAGGATTCCTTGCGACCCTGGTTGGGCGGCCCACAAAGCCGCGGCAGCGCATGGGTGCATTGAATGCTGGATAAGCGTCCCGGACCCCCTTTAGGGACCACTGATGAGGGAAATAACTGTGCTTGAAGCCTACCGCAAACACATCGAAGAGCGCGCCGCCCTGGGTATCGTTCCCCAGCCGCTGAACGCCGAACAAACTGCAGGCCTGGTCGAGCTGCTGAAAAACCCGCCGGCCGGCGAAGAAGCCTTCCTCGTAGACCTGATCACCAACCGCGTACCGCCAGGGGTCGACGAAGCTGCCTACGTCAAGGCCGCTTTCCTCTCCGCCGTCGCCAAGGGCGAAGCCAAGTCGCCACTGATCGACCGCAAGCACGCCACCGAACTGCTGGGCACCATGCAGGGCGGCTACAACATCGAAACGCTGGTCGCACTGCTGGATGACGCCGAACTGGGCGCCGTCGCGGCCGAACAGCTCAAGCACACCCTGCTGATGTTCGATGCCTTCCACGACGTGGCCGAAAAAGCCAAGGCCGGCAACACGCACGCCAAGGCCGTCCTGGAATCCTGGGCTGCCGGCGAGTGGTTCACCTCGCGCCCGGCCATCGCCGACAAGTACACCCTGACCGTGTTCAAGGTGCCTGGCGAAACCAACACCGACGACCTGTCGCCTGCCCCGGACGCCTGGTCGCGCCCTGACATTCCGCTGCACGCCCTGGCCATGCTGAAAATGGCCCGCGACGGCATCGAGCCGCAGCAGCCTGGTTCGGTCGGCCCGCTGGCCCAGATCGAAGCCGTCAAGGCCAAGGGCTTCCCGGTTGCCTATGTCGGCGACGTGGTCGGTACCGGTTCCTCGCGTAAATCCGCTACCAACTCGGTACTGTGGTTCTTCGGCGACGACATCCCTTACGTGCCGAACAAGCGCGCCGGTGGCTTCTGCTTCGGCACCAAGATCGCCCCGATCTTCTACAACACCATGGAAGACGCCGGCGCCCTGCCGATCGAATTCGACTGCACCAACCTGGGCATGGGCGACGTCATCGACGTTTACCCATACAAAGGTGAAGTACGCCGTCACGACAGCGACGAGCTGGTCACCAACTTCGAGCTGAAAACCGAAGTGCTGCTGGATGAAGTCCGCGCTGGCGGCCGTATCCCGCTGATCGTCGGCCGCGGCCTGACCGAAAAAGCCCGCGCCGAGCTGGGCCTGGGTGCTTCCGACCTGTTCAAGAAACCAGAGCAGCCTGCCGATTCCGGCAAGGGCTTCACCCTGGCGCAGAAAATGGTCGGCCGTGCCTGTGGCCTGCCAGAAGGCCAGGGCGTGCGCCCAGGCGCCTACTGCGAGCCAAAAATGACCACCGTCGGCTCCCAGGACACCACGGGCCCGATGACGCGCGACGAGCTGAAAGACCTGGCATGCCTGGGCTTCTCTGCTGACCTGGTCATGCAGTCGTTCTGCCACACCGCGGCCTATCCGAAGCCGATCGACGTCACCACTCACCACACCCTGCCAGACTTCATCCGCACCCGTGGCGGCGTGTCGCTGCGCCCGGGCGACGGCATCATCCACAGCTGGCTGAACCGCATGCTGATGCCTGACACCGTAGGTACCGGTGGCGACTCGCACACCCGCTTCCCGATCGGCATCTCGTTCCCGGCCGGTTCCGGCCTGGTGGCCTTCGCTGCCGCCACCGGCGTCATGCCGCTGGACATGCCAGAATCGATCCTGGTGCGCTTCAAGGGCAAACTGCAGCCAGGCATCACCCTGCGTGACCTGGTTCATGCCATCCCTTACTACGCCATCCAGAAGGGCCTGCTGACCGTCGAGAAGAAAGGCAAGAAAAACGCCTTCTCCGGCCGCATCCTGGAAATCGAAGGCCTGGACGAACTGACCGTCGAGCAAGCCTTCGAGCTGTCCGACGCCTCGGCCGAGCGTTCCGCTGCCGGTTGCACCATCAAGCTGCCGGAAAAGGCCATCGCCGAGTACCTGCAGTCCAACATCACCCTGCTGCGCTGGATGATCGGCGAAGGCTACGGCGATGCCCGCACCCTGGAGCGCCGTGCCCAGGCCATGGAAGCCTGGCTGGCCAAGCCTGAGCTGCTGTCGGCCGACGCCGATGCCGAATACGCCGAAATCATCGAAATCGACCTGGCCGACGTCAAAGAGCCTGTGCTCTGCGCGCCGAACGACCCGGACGATGCCCGCCTGCTGTCCTCGGTACAAGGCGAGAAGATCGACGAAGTGTTCATCGGTTCGTGCATGACCAACATCGGTCACTTCCGCGCTGCCGGCAAGCTGCTGGAGAAGGTCAAGGGTGGCATTCCGACCCGTCTGTGGCTGGCTCCGCCAACCAAGATGGACGCCCACCAGCTGACCGAAGAAGGCTACTACGGCATCTACGGCAAGGCCGGTGCACGCATGGAAATGCCAGGCTGCTCGCTGTGCATGGGCAACCAGGCACGTGTGCAGACCGGTTCGACCGTGGTCTCCACCTCGACCCGTAACTTCCCGAACCGTCTGGGCGACGCGACCAACGTGTACCTGGCATCGGCCGAGCTGGCCGCTGTCGCTTCGATCATCGGCAAACTGCCGACCGTCGAAGAGTACATGCAGTACGCGAAAGACATCGACAGCATGGCTGCCGACGTTTACCGCTACCTGAGCTTCGACCAGATCGCCGAGTTCCGCGAAGCGGCAGCCAACGCCAAGATCCCGGTGGTTCAGGCGTAAGCTGAGTTACACGTTGTAAACAAAGCCCCGGCAGCGATGCCGGGGCTTTGTTGTTTTGACCTGTGCCGGCCACTTCGCGGCTAAAGCCGCTCTTACAGGGCCCCCACGGTGTTCGAGACCTGCGCATGCCCTTGTAGGAGCGGCTTTAGCCGCGAAGCGGCCGGCACAGGCCACCTCATATCACAAACAAGTCCACGAACCTGTGCACAGCCGTGCCTTCCAGCTTCTGCTGGTCCTTGCACAGTTCGAAAACCTGCTGACACCGCTGCCGGGCAAAGCGGGTCGCCAGGTTGGCCCTGAACTTGGCCTCCAGCAACGGTATCCCCTCCCCCCGCCGCCGACGATGCCCGATCGGGTATTCCACCACCACTTGCTCGGTGCTGCTGCCATCCTTGAAGAACACCTGCAGCGCGTTGGCGATCGAACGCTTGTCCGGCTCCAGGTACTCGCGACTGAAGCGCGGGTCTTCCACCACCTCCATCTTCTCGCGCAGGCGGTCGATACTTGGGTGATTGGCATGGAAGGCGTCCTCATAATGCTCGGCCACCAAATGGCCAAAGATCAGCGGCACGGCCACCATGTACTGCAGACAGTGGTCACGGTCGGCGGCATTGGCCAGCGGGCCGCTCTTGGAGATGATGCGGATCGCCGACTCCTGGGTGGTGATGACGATGCGGTCGACTTCATGCAGGCGGTTACGCACAAGTGGATGCAGAATCACTGCTGCCTCACAGGCGGTCTGGGCGTGGAACTCGGCAGGGAAACTGACCTTGAACAGCACATTTTCCATCACATAGCTGCCCAGCGCCTGGGGCAGGCGCAGTTCGTACTGCCCGGCGGGCTTGAGCGCCAGGTCTTTGTTGGTATGGCTGAACGAAACATCGTAGAACCCCCATTGCGACGCCGTGAGCACGCCCGGCACGCCCATCTCCCCGCGCAAGGCGATGTCGGCCAGGCGCACACCTCGGCTGGAGGCATCACCCGCAGCCCAGGATTTGCGCGAACCGGCGTTGGGCGCGTGGCGATAGGTTCGAAGGGCCTGGCCGTCGACGAAGGCGTGGGACAAGGCCGAGAGCATCTGCTCACGATTGGCCCCCATCAGCCTGGCACACACGGCGGTCGAGGCGACCTTCACCAGAATCACGTGATCGAGGCCGACGCGGTTGAAGGCGTTTTCCAGCGCCAGCACGCCCTGGATCTCATGCGCCATGACCATGGCCTCCAGCACATCACGCATCAGCAGTGGCTGTTCACCCGCGGCAACACGCTTCTGTGACAGGTGGTCAGCCACTGCCAGGATGCCGCCAAGGTTGTCCGAGGGATGAGCCCATTCGGCGGCCAGCCAGGTGTCGTTGTAGTCCAGCCAGCGCACCGTGCAGCCAATGTCCCAGGCGGCCTTGACCGGGTCGAGGCGATAGGAGGTGCCGGGGACGCGAGCACCATTCGGGACCAGCGTGCCTTCCACCTGAGGACCAAGGAGCTTGGTGCACTCAGGGAAGCGCAAGGCGAGAAGGCCGCAGCCGAGGGTGTCCATCAGGCAGTTGCGCGCGGTGTCCAGGGCCTCGCGGGATTCGACCCGGTAGCCGAGGGCATAATCGGCCAGGGTTTGTAGCACCCGGTCGTAGTCCGGGCGGTCATTGAGGTCTACGTTGGCGCTCATATCCAGCTCCCTTCAGAATTGCCGGGGTTGCTGTGCAGCCCTTCGCCGGCTCACCCGCTGCCACGGGTTGACCACAGCATCCAGAAGCTGTGGTTGCCCTGTGGCAGCAGGCAAGCCCGCGAAGGGCCGCCAAGCGGCCCCAACGAACTAAAGCCGAGCGCCAGTGGTGCGTTAGAAGCTGTCGCCAGGCACGCGAACCCAGCCCTCCATCAGCACGCGAGCACTACGGCTCATGATTGCCTTGGTTACCGTCCACTCACCATTCACCTGGCGTGCCTCGGCCCCGACCCGCAGGGTGCCCGAAGGATGACCGAAACGCACAGCGCTGCGCTCGCCCCCGCCAGCGGCGAGGTTGACCAGCGTGCCCGGAATGGCCGCCGCAGTGCCAATTGCCACCGCAGCCGTACCCATCATGGCATGGTGCAGCTTGCCCATCGACAAGGCCCGCACCAACAGGTCGATCTCATCGGCCTGCACCGCCTTGCCACTGGACGCAGTGTAGGTGCTCGGCGGCGCGACGAACGCTACTTTCGGCGTGTGCTGACGCCCGGCAGCCTGGTCGACGTTGTCGATAAGCCCCATGCGCACCGCGCCGTAGGCGCGAATGGTCTCGAAGCGCAGCAGCGCCTGCGGATCGCCGTTGATGGCGTCCTGCAGTTCGGTACCGGTGTAGCCGATATCGGCAGCATTGACAAAAATGGTCGGGATACCGGCATTGATCAGGGTCGCCTTGAACGTACCGACCCCCGGCACTTCCAGGTTATCGACCAGATTGCCAGTGGGGAACATGGTACCGCCACCGCCGTCTTCATCGGCTGCAGGGTCAAGAAACTCCAGCTGCACCTCGGCCGCCGGGAAGGTGACCCCGTCCAGCTCGAAGTCGCCGGTCTCCTGCACTTCACCTTCAGTGATCGGGACGTGTGCGATGATGGTCTTGCCGATATTCGCCTGCCAGATACGCACGGTGGCGATACCGTTGCGCGGAATACGCGCCGGGTCGACCAGGCCACTGCTGATGGCAAACGAACCGACCGCAGCGGACAGGTTGCCGCAGTTGCCACTCCAGTCGACGAAAGCCTTGTCGATGCTGACCTGGCCAAACAGGTAGTCGACATCGTGCTCGGGCTTGATGCTTTGCGACAGGATCACGGTCTTGCTGGTGCTCGACGTGGCGCCGCCCATGCCGTCGATCTGCTTGCCGTAAGGGTCGGGGCTGCCGATTACCCGCAGCAGCAGTGCGTCGCGAGCGGGGCCTGGAATTTGCGCCTGCTCGGGCAGGTCTTGCAGGCGGAAGAACACGCCTTTGCTGGTGCCGCCGCGGATGTAGGTGGCGGGGATTTTGATCTGGGGTACATGTGCCATTTTCTTGGGCATCCTGATAGTCCGGTGAAATACCCTGGGGCTGCCTTGCAGCCCTTTCGCGACACAAGGCCGCTCCCACAGGTAGTGCGCCGCCCTTTGTGGGAGCGGCCTTGTGTCGCGAAAGGGCCGCAAAGCGGCCCCCGATTCATGCTCAGGCGGTCGCTTCGAGGAAGTCCTGGGCAAAGCGCTGCAGCACCCCGCCCGCTTCGTAGATCGACACTTCCTCGGCGGTGTCCAGGCGGCAGGTCACCGGTACCTCCAGGCGCTCGCCATTGGCACGGGTAACCACCAGGGTCAGGGTCGCCCGTGGCGTACGCGCACCCAGCACGTCATAGGTTTCGCTGCCATCCAGGCCCAGGGTCTTGCGGTCGGTGCCCGGTTTGAACTCCAGGGGCAGCACGCCCATGCCTACCAGGTTGGTGCGGTGAATACGCTCGAAGCCTTCGGCCACGATCGCCTCGACACCCGCCAGGCGCACGCCCTTGGCCGCCCAGTCACGGGACGAACCCTGGCCGTAGTCGGCACCGGCGACAATGATCAGCGGCTGCTTGCGCTGCATGTAGGTTTCGATCGCCTCCCACATGCGGGTAACCTTGCCTTCCGGCTCGATACGCGCCAGCGAGCCCTGCTTCACGCTGCCATCGTCGTTGCGCACCATTTCGTTGAACAGTTTAGGGTTGGCGAAGGTGGCGCGCTGGGCGGTCAGGTGGTCGCCACGGTGGGTAGCGTAGGAGTTGAAGTCTTCTTCCGGCAGGCCCATTTTCGCCAGGTACTCACCCGCAGCGCTGTCGAGCATGATCGCGTTGGACGGCGACAGGTGGTCGGTGGTGATGTTGTCCGGCAGCACCGCCAGGGGACGCATGCCGCGCAGGGTGCGCTCGCCGGCCAGGGCACCTTCCCAGTAGGGAGGGCGGCGGATGTAGGTGCTCATCGGGCGCCAATCATACAGCGGCGCAACTTTTGGCCCGCGGTCTTCCTCGATGGCGAACATCGGGATGTAGACCTTGCGGAACTGCTCCGGCTTGACCGCAGCACGCACCACCGCATCGATTTCTTCGTCGCTGGGCCAGATGTCCTTGAGGCGGATTTCCTTGCCGTCGACCACGCCCAGCACATCCTTCTCGATGTCGAAACGAATGGTACCGGCAATGGCATAGGCCACCACCAGCGGTGGCGAGGCTAGGAAGGCCTGCTTGGCGTACGGGTGGATACGCCCGTCGAAGTTGCGGTTACCCGACAACACGGCAGTGGCGTACAGGTCGCGGTCGATGATTTCTTGCTGGATCACCGGGTCCAGGGCGCCGGACATACCGTTGCAGGTGGTGCAGGCGAAGGCGACGATGCCAAAGCCCAGTTGCTCCAGCTCCTTCTCCAGCCCTGCTTCCTCCAGGTACAGCTGCACGGCCTTGGAGCCGGGCGCCAGCGACGACTTGACCCACGGCTTGCGGGTCAGCCCCAGCTTGTTGGCATTGCGCGCAATCAGGCCTGCGGCAATCACGTTGCGCGGGTTGCTGGTGTTGGTGCAACTGGTGATGGCAGCGATGATCACCGCGCCGTCCGGCATCTGCCCCGGCACTTCTTCCCAGCTGCCGGCGATGCCTTTGGCCGCCAGGTCGCTGGTGGCGACGCGAGCATGCGGGTTGGACGGGCCGGCCATGTTGCGTACCACGCTCGACAGGTCGAAGCTCAGGGTACGCTCGTAGACCGCGCCGCCCAGGCTGTCAGCCCACAGGCCGGTGGCCTTGGCGTAGGTTTCCACCAGTTTGACCTGCTGCTCTTCACGGCCGGTCAGGCGCAGGTAGTCGATGGTCTGCTGGTCGATGGCGAACATCGCCGCCGTGGCGCCGTATTCCGGGGCCATGTTGGAAATGGTGGCGCGGTCGCCCAAGGTCAGGGCGCGGGCACCCTCGCCATGGAACTCCAGGTAAGCGCCGACCACTTTCTGCTTGCGCAGGAATTCGGTCAAGGCCAGTACCAGGTCGGTGGCGGTGATGTTCGGGGCCAGTTTGCCAGTCAGCTCGACGCCGACGATTTCCGGCAGGCGCATCCAGGAGGCGCGGCCGAGCATCACGTTTTCGGCTTCCAGGCCACCTACGCCAATGGCGATCACACCCAGTGCATCGACGTGCGGCGTGTGGCTGTCGGTGCCGACGCAGGTGTCCGGGTAGGCGACGCCGTGGTCGCTGTGGACCACCGGCGACATCTTCTCCAGGTTGATCTGGTGCATGATGCCGTTGCCCGGCTGGATCACGTCGACGTTCTTGAACGCCTTCTTGGTCCAGTTGATGAAGTGGAAGCGGTCTTCGTTGCGGCGGTCTTCGATGGCACGGTTCTTTTCGAAGGCCTGCGGGTCGAAACCACCGCACTCGACGGCCAGCGAGTGGTCGACGATCAGTTGCACCGGCACCACCGGGTTGACCTGGGCTGGGTCGCCGCCTTTGTCGGCAATGGCGTCACGCAGGCCGGCAAGGTCGACCAGCGCAGTCTGGCCAAGGATGTCATGGCACACCACGCGGGCCGGGAACCACGGGAAGTCGAGGTCGCGCTTGCGCTCGATCAGCTGGCTCAGCGAGGCATCGAGCGTAGCAGGGTCGCAGCGGCGCACCAGGTTCTCGGCGAGCACGCGGGACGTGTAAGGCAAGCCGTCGTAGGCGCCGGGCTTGATCGCCTCGACCGCCGCGCGGGCATCGAAGTAGTCCAGGTCGGTGCCTGGCAGGTGCTTGCGGTATGCAGTGTTCATCATGGAATCAGGCTCGGTCACAGGATTCGGAAGGTTTCACCGTACCTGTGGGAGCGGGCGTGCCCGCAAATGCGTCAGCAGGTGCACAGTGGTTGCAAGGCCGGCGCATTCGGGGGCACGCCCGCTCCCACAAGGGGAACGGGTTGCCTCTCTATAGCTATTCAGCGCTGCTCGATCGGCACGAACTGGCGCTGTTCGACGCCGACATACTCGGCGCTTGGGCGGATGATGCGGTTGTTGGCGCGCTGCTCGAAGACGTGCGCCGCCCAGCCGGTCAGCCGCGAGCAGACGAAGATCGGGGTGAACAGCTTGGTCGGAATGCCCATGAAGTGGTACGCCGAGGCATGGTAGAAGTCGGCGTTGGGGAACAGGCGCTTCTGCTCCCACATGGTCTTGTCGATGGCTTCGGACACCGGGTACAGCACCTTGTCACCCACTTCGTCAGCCAGCTGCTTCGACCAGCCCTTGATCACCTCGTTGCGCGGGTCGGACTCTTTGTAGATGGCATGGCCAAAGCCCATGATCTTGTCTTTGCGCTCGAGCATGCGCAGCAGCTCGGCGGTGGCTTCCTGCGGGCTCTGGAAGCGTTCGATCAGTTCCATCGCAGCCTCGTTGGCACCGCCGTGCAGCGGGCCACGCAGCGAGCCGATGGCTGCCGTAACGCAGGAGTACAGGTCAGACAGGGTCGACGCGCAGACGCGGGCAGTGAAGGTCGAGGCGTTGAATTCGTGTTCAGCGTAGAGAATCAGCGACACGTTCATGACCTTGACGTGCAGCTCGCTCGGCTTCTTGCCGTGCAGCAGGTGCAGGAAGTGGCCACCCAAGGTGTCTTCATCAGTGGTGCAGTCGATGCGTACGCCATGGTGGGTGAAGCGGTACCAGTAGCACATCACGGCCGGGAACAGCGCCAGCAGGCGGTCGGTCTTGTCGCGCTGGGCTTCGAAGGTCAGTTCTGGTTCGAGGGTGCCCAGTACCGAGCAACCGGTGCGCATGACGTCCATCGGGTGGGCATCGCGCGGGATGCGCTCAAGCACTTCCTTCAAGGCTTGCGGCAGGTCACGCAGGCCCTTGAGCTTGCGCTTGTAGTCGGCCAGTTCGGCCTGGGTTGGCAGCTCGCCGTACAGCAGGAGGTAGGCGACTTCTTCGAACTCGGCACCGGCCGCCAGGTCACGCACATCATAACCACGGTAGGTCAGCCCGGCACCGGCCTGGCCCACGGTCGACAGTGCAGTCTGGCCGGCCACCTGGCCACGCAGGCCTGCGCCACTGAGTACTTTTGCTTCGGCCATGGTATTTCTCCTTTCTTGAATTTGTTATGGATGCTTTCTGGCTAATTCGGGCGCTAGCGCTTAGCCCTTCTTCTGGGCAAACAGTGCATCGAGGCTCTGCTCGAAGGCGTGATAACCAATGGCATCGTAAAGCTCCATGCGAGTCTGCATGGTGTCGATCACGTTCTTTTGCGTGCCGTCACGACGCAGTGCGGCATACACGTTCTCGGCCGCCTTGTTCATGGCGCGGAACGCCGACAGCGGGTACAGCACCAACGACACGTCGACCGAGGCCAGCTCTTCGGTTGTGTACAGCGGCGTGGCACCGAACTCGGTGATGTTGGCCAGGATCGGTGCCTTCACCCGATCAGCGAAAGTCTTGTACATCTGCAGTTCGGTGATGGCTTCCGGGAAGATCATGTCGGCGCCCGCTTCGACGCACGCCTCGGCACGGTCCAGGGCCGCGTTCAGGCCTTCGACGGCCAGCGCATCGGTACGCGCCATGATCACGAAGCTGTCATCGCTGCGGGCGTCGACGGCAGCTTTGATACGGTCGACCATTTCCTGCTGGCTGACAATTTCCTTGTTGGGACGGTGGCCACAACGCTTGGCGCCAACCTGGTCCTCGATATGAATGGCGGCAGCGCCGAACTTGCTCATCGAGCGCACGGTACGGGCAACGTTGAAGGCCGAAGCGCCGAAGCCGGTGTCGACATCCACCAACAGCGGCAGGTCGCACACGTCGGTGATACGACGCACGTCGGTGAGCACGTCGTCCAGGCCAGTGATGCCCAGATCTGGCAGGCCCAGGGAGCCGGCGGCCACGCCGCCACCTGACAGGTAGATGGCCTTGAAGCCGGCGCGCTTGGCCAGCAGGGCATGGTTGGCGTTGATGGCGCCAACCACCTGCAGCGGATGCTCAGCGGCAACGGCGTCACGGAAACGCTGACCGGGGGTGCTCTTGACTGTCATTTCTCACCTCGTGTGCTGTTGTTGTGGGCGTCCAGGTAGTGACGCTCGATATTGCGCTTGGACGCGCCGATGTGGCGGCGCATCAGGAGTTCGGCCAGTTCGCCGTCACGGTCGGCGATGGCATCAAGAATGCGATGGTGCTCGGCAAAGGCCTGGCGTGGCCGGTTGGGGGTGGCAGAGAACTGGATACGGTACATGCGCACCAGTTGGTACAGCTCGCCGCAGAGCATCTTGACCAGGGTCTGATTGCCGCTACCCTGAATAATCCGGTAATGGAAGTCGTAGTCGCCTTCCTGCTGGTAGTACCCCAGGCCGGCCTGGAACGCGGCATCGCGCTCATGGGTGTCGAGCACCCGGCGCAGTTCGTCGATGTCGGCCTGGCTCATGCGTTCGGCGGCCAGGCGGCAGGCCATGCCTTCCAGCGACTCGCGAATTTCGTACAGCTCGATCAGTTCGGCGTGGTTGAGCGATACCACCCGCGCGCCCACATGCGGCACGCGCACCAGCAAGCGCTGGCCTTCAAGGCGGTGGATAGCTTCGCGTAGCGGCCCGCGGCTGATGCCATAGGTGCGCGCCAACTCCGGCTCGGAAATCTTGCTGCCGGGGGCGATATCACCCTTGACAATGGCCGCCTGGATGCGCCGGAAGACGTTTTCGGAGAGGGTTTCCGTTTCGTCTGTCAGCACCGGGCCGGGGGTGGAAAGGTCCTGCATATTGTTGACACCTTTTAAATCTCTTCGCCAGAAACTAACGAAACGAGCCCTCCAAGTCAAAGACAAAATGAACATTGTCGACAATCGTCTAATCGCGAACTATCACCACTACAACGCTGTCAGATCGCGCACCGCTGGCGTCAAGACGTCGGCGTGATAGAATGCCGCGCCTCCGATGGGGTATGGATAGCCTGTCTGTCATGCATTCGTGCCTGTTGACAGATAAACGAGGAAGCTTGCGCAGTAATTGCCAGTCACCTTGACCTGAACCTTGCCTAGAACCTTGCAATGCACCGCGCCAGGAATATGAGACTTACACCCGTTTTATTGCTGCTATGCCTCACCCTGCTGCCGGCCCTTGGCCAGGCTGCGGGCAAGACCGTGTATGGTCTCAACGAATACGCACATCTGGGCGACCTGGACCTGGAAGTGGCCGCCAAGCTCGACACCGGTGCCAAGACCGCCTCGCTCAGCGCCCGCGACATCAAGCGGTTCAAGCGCAATGGCGAAAGCTGGGTACGCTTCTACCTCGCCATTGATGCGGCCCATTCGCACCCGATCGAACGCCCACTGGCACGCGTCAGCAAGATCAAGCGCCGGGCCGGCGACTATGATGCCGAATCAGGCAAGGCCTACACGGCCCGCCCGGTCATCGAACTCGAAATCTGCATGGGCCAGACCAGGCGCACCATCGAAGTCAACCTCACCGACCGCAGCGCCTTCCAGTTCCCGCTGCTGATCGGTTCCGAGGCGCTCAAGCACTTCGACGCACTGGTTGACCCAAGCCTTAAATATGCGGCCGGCAAACCTGCCTGTGCCACCGACGCTCCCAAAGCAGAGTAATCCCGATGCGCTCTCTCACCCTCCATCTGAAAGTCCTGATCACCGTGCTGGTGCTATTGGGCGTGGCGGTCACGGCTTATCAGATCTTCGTGCTCGGCATCCCGGTGACCGAGGATGAAACCGACGACCTGTGGAACATTGACGCCAAGGTCGAGTTCGTGGCCAGCAGCAAGGACCCGGTCAAGGTGCAGATGTTCGTGCCACCGCTGAACCGCGACTACGTCAGCCTCAACGAGAGCTTCATCTCCAACAACTACGGGGTCAGCATCAACCGCGCCGACGGCAACCGCAAGGTTACCTGGTCGGCACGTCGCGCCAGTGGCAACCAGACCCTCTACTACCGCCTGGTACTGACCAAGCGCTACAGCAACGAGAAGACCAAGATCAAAGGCCCGACCTTCCGTGACAGCCTGGCCGTCGAAGGCCCCGAGAAGATCGCCGCTGAAGCGCTGATGGCGCCTATACGTCAGCACTCGGCCGACGTCGAGACCTTTGTCAGCGAGACCATCAAGCGGGTCAACAACCTCAACGACGACAACGTCAAGCTGCTGCTGGCCGGCGACACTTCGGCAATGAAGAAGGCCCAGGTCATCGACCTGCTGCTGTCGATCGCCCACGTGCCGATGGAAAAGGTGCACACCATCCGCCTGCTGGCCGACACCCCGCAAACCCCGGAGCTGTGGCTGCGCAGCTTCAACGGCGACGACTGGCTGTACTTCAACCCGGACACCGGTGAGCAAGGCCTGCCGAGCGACCGCCTGCTGTGGTGGACCGGTGACGACAACCTGATCACCGTCGATGGCGGCAAGAAGGCCACTGTCACCTTCAGCATGAACAACAGCGAGATGAACGCCATCCGCCTGGCCAAGCTGACCGACGAGAACACCGACGCCGACTTCCTCGAATACTCGCTGTACGGTTTGCCGCTGCAAACCCAGCAAACCTTCATGATCATGGTCATGATCCCGATCGGCGTGCTGGTGATCCTGGTGCTGCGCAACCTGATCGGCATCCAGACCCTGGGCACATTCACCCCGGTGCTGATCGCCCTGGCGTTCCGCGAAACCCAGTTGGGCTTCGGTATCATGCTGTTCACGGTGATCACTGCCCTGGGCCTGTCGCTGCGCTCGTACCTGGAACACCTCAAGCTGCAGATGCTGCCACGCCTTTCGGTGGTATTGACCTTCGTCGTGGTGCTGATTGCCGCCATCAGCCTGTTCAGCCACAAGCTGGGACTTGAACGCGGGCTGTCGGTAGCACTGTTCCCGATGGTGATCCTGACCATGACCATCGAACGCCTGTCGATCACCTGGGAGGAGCGTGGTGGCGGCCATGCCATGAAAGTGGCCATCGGCACCCTGTTCGCCGCCTCCCTGGCACACCTGCTGATGATGGTGCCGGAGCTGGTCTACTTCGTGTTCACCTTCCCGGCGGTGCTGCTGATCCTGGTGGGCTTCATGCTGGCGATGGGCCGTTATCGCGGCTACCGCCTGACCGAACTCGTGCGCTTCAAAGCCTTCCTGAAAAAGGCTGACTCCTGATGTTTGGCCTGATCAAGACGTGGAAAGCCCTGGAGGCCAGGGGCATCATGGGGATCAACCGACGTAACGCGGACTATGTGCTGAAGTACAACAAGCGCAGCCTGTACCCGATCGTCGACGACAAGATCATCACCAAGGAGCGCGCACTGGCGGCCGGCATCCATGTGCCGGAAATGTACGGCATCATCGAGACCGAAAAAGAGATCGATAAGCTCGACCAGATCATCGGCGGTCGCAGCGATTTCGTCATCAAGCCGGCGCAAGGCGCCGGCGGTGACGGCATCCTGGTAATCGCCGACCGCTTCGAGGACCGCTACCGCACAGTGTCGGGCAAGATCATCAGCCATGAGGAAATCGAGCACCAGATTTCCAGCATCCTCACCGGGCTGTACTCCCTCGGCGGGCACCGCGACCGCGCGCTGATCGAGTACCGCGTGACCCCGGACCAGATTTTCAAGAGCATCAGTTACGAAGGTGTACCGGACATCCGCATCATCGTCCTGATGGGCTACCCGGTGATGGCCATGCTGCGCCTGCCGACTCGCCAGTCTGGCGGCAAGGCCAACCTGCACCAGGGCGCCATCGGTGTGGGTGTCGACCTGGCCACCGGCGTGACCCTGCGCGGCACCTGGCTGAACAACATCATCAGCAAGCACCCGGACACCACCAACGCGGTGGACGGCGTGCAACTGCCGAACTGGGACGGTTTCATGAAGCTGGCCGCTGGCTGCTATGAACTGTGCGGCCTGGGCTATATCGGCGTGGACATGGTGCTTGACCAGGACAAGGGCCCGCTGATTCTGGAGCTCAACGCCCGCCCGGGGCTGAACATCCAGATTGCCAACGATTGCGGCCTGACTCAGCGCACCCATGCCATCGAGACGCACATCGAAGCACTGGCCAAGGAGGGTGTGACCGAAGACGCCGAGCAGCGGGTACGGGTAGCACAGGGTCTGTTCGGGCATGTGCCTAACCGCTGAAATACAGGGGCTGCTTTGCAGCCCATTCGCAGCACAAGGTTGCTCTTGCAAGCACTGCAGTTGATTCAAGCGCTTCGCTCGACCTGCAGGAACTGCCTTGTGCTGCGTATGGGCCAAACACAATGTTGAATGTCGTACCCAGCGCTAGGCGCTTTTCCTGCACAGGTCTACAATCGCCCTCCTCGCTTTTACATCGCCGTCCATACTGATGCCGACCTGCACGCTACACCCCCTGCCCTACCAGCCCGACCCTGCCGCCTATTTCGCCCACCTGCGCCAGGCCCCCGGTGCGATCCTGCTCGACAGCGCCCGCCCCGGCGCCGAACGCGGGCGTTTCGACCTGCTCAGCGCCTGGCCGCTGCAACAACTGCAGGCGCAGCCCGATGAAGATGGCCGCGTCTTCCTCCAGCGCCTGCGCGCTGGCCTGGCACAACTGGGCCACGTCGACTTGCCCAACGGTGTAGAACTGCCCTTTGCCGGGGGCCTGATCGGCTACCTGAGCTACGACTTCGGCCGCCGCCTGGAACACCTGCCAAGCCTGGCCGTGGACGACCTCGGCCTGCCAGACGCACAACTGGGCCTGTATGCCTGGGCACTGGTCAGCGATCATCTGCTCGGCACCAGCCAGCTGGTGTTCCACCCGAGCCTGGCAGGCGACGAACGCCAACGCCTGATCAGGCTGTTTCAGGACACCAGCACCACCACCGGCGACTTCCAGCTGCTCGCACCGATGGTCGGTGACCTGGAGCCCGAGCAGTACAAAACAGCGTTCGACCAGGTACAACGCTACATCCAGGCCGGTGACTGCTACCAGATCAACCTCACCCAACGCTTTCGCGCGCCCTGCCAAGGCGATCCATGGCGAGCCTACCAGGCCCTGCGCCAGGCCTGCCCGACACCCTTCTCCGGCTACCAGCAACTGGCCGACGGCAGTACCCTGCTGAGCTTTTCGCCCGAGCGTTTCATCCGCGTCAGCCAGGGCCAGGTGGAAACCCGGCCGATCAAGGGCACCCGCCCACGCGCCAGCGACCCGGCTGAAGACCTGCGTAATGCCCAAGAGCTGCTGCACAGCCCGAAGGACCGCTCGGAAAACCTGATGATCGTCGACCTGCTGCGCAACGACCTGGGGCGCACGTGTGAGATCGGCTCAGTGAAGGTACCGGAACTGTTCAGCCTGGAGAGTTACCCCAACGTGCACCATCTGGTCAGCAGCATCACCGGCCAGCTGGCCAGCGACAAAGATGCGCTGGACCTGATCGGCGACAGCTTCCCTGGCGGCTCGATTACCGGCGCCCCGAAAATCCGCGCCATGCAGATCATCGACGAACTGGAACCCGCGCGCCGCGCGCTGTACTGCGGCTCGCTGCTGTATGTGGATGTGCGCGGCGAAATGGACAGTTCGATCGCCATTCGCAGCTTGCTGATCAAAGATGGACAGGTCAGTTGCTGGGGCGGCGGCGCGGTGGTAGCCGACTCGCAGTGGCAGGCCGAGTATGAAGAGTCGATCGCCAAAGTGCGGGTGCTGATGCAGACCCTGCAGGGCTTGTGAGCCCATCTAGACCACGTTTTTTTGTTACCATCCCCCTACTACGAGCGCACAGCGCCACAGCCAAGATGGAAACCGCCTGATGAGCCAACCCTTCGACGTCGCTGCCCTGGCCGCGACCTATGCCAACAAGTCCCCGCAAGACATCCTCAAGCTTGCCTTCGAGCACTTCGGCGATGACCTGTGGATCTCCTTCAGCGGCGCCGAGGATGTGGTGCTGGTCGACATGGCCTGGAAGCTGAACAAGCAGGTAAAGGTATTCAGCCTCGACACCGGGCGCCTGCACCCGGAGACCTACCGGTTCATCGACCAGGTACGCGAACAGTACAACCTGCCGATCGAAATCCTCAGCCCGGACCGCGCCAAGCTCGACCCGTTCGTCAAGGAAAAGGGCCTGTTCAGCTTCTACAAGGACGGCCATGGCGAGTGCTGCGGCATTCGCAAGATCGAGCCGCTGCGACGCAAGCTGGCCACCGTCAGCGCCTGGGCCACCGGCCAGCGCCGCGACCAAAGCCCGGGCACCCGCAGCCAGGTGGCAGCACTGGAAATCGACAGCGCCTTTTCCACGCCTGAGCGCACGCTGTACAAGTTCAACCCGCTGGCGCAGATGAGCAGTGAAGAGGTATGGGGTTATATCCGCATGCTCGAGCTGCCGTACAACAGCCTGCACGAGCGAGGCTTCATCAGCATTGGCTGCGAGCCATGCACCCGCCCGGTGCTGCCAAACCAGCACGAGCGTGAAGGGCGCTGGTGGTGGGAAGAGTCGACGCAGAAGGAATGCGGGTTGCATGCGGGCAACCTGATCAGCAAGGCTTGAGATAGCCCGGGCGGTCTGTAGGAGCGGGTTTACCCGCGAAGCAGGCGACGCGGTGCATGGCACCGCCTTTGCCGGTGATCGCGACCAAAGCCGCCCGCTCCCACAGCGGCCCCATCACTCCCGAATCAGTGAACCGGCAGCTCGACACCTTCGAACAACGCTTCCAGCTCTTGCTTGTTATGGCACTGAATGGCCTTGGCCATCACTTCACGGGTCAGGTGCGGGGCAAACTTCTCAATGAAGTCGCACATGAAGCCGCGCAGGAAGGTACCCCGACGGAAGCCGATCTTGGTGATGCTGGCTTCGAACAGCTCACTGGCATCCAGCGCCACCAAGTCACTGTCGAGCTTGGCGTCCACAGCCATGCCGGCAACGATACCCACGCCCAGCCCCAGGCGCACATACGTCTTGATCACGTCGGCGTCAGCCGCGGTGAAGACCACTTTTGGCGTGAGGCCACGGTGATTGAAAGCCTCATCCAGCTTTGAGCGCCCGGTGAAACCGAACACGTAGGTGACGATCGGGTACTCGGCGACGGCTTCCAGGGTCAGTTTCGGTAACTTGGCCAGCGGGTGCCCCTGCGGCACCACAACGCAACGGTTCCACTTGTAGCACGGCATCATGATCAGGTCGCCGAACAGCTCCAGCGCCTCGGTGGCGATGGCGAAATCGACCGTACCGTCCGCAGCCATCTCGGCAATCTGCATGGGCGAACCCTGATGCATGTGCAGGGACACCTCCGGATACTGCTTGATAAAGCTGCTGATAACCGGCGGCAACGCGTAGCGCGCCTGGGTGTGGGTGGTGGCGATGGACAGCGTGCCCTTCTTCTCGTTGGAGAACTCTTGGGCAATCTGCTTGATGCTCTCGACCTTGCGCAGGATTTCGCCTGCGGTATTGATGATGCGCTCACCGGCCGGGGTCACGCGGGTCAGATGCTTGCCGCTGCGGGCAAAGACTTCAACACCCAATTCGTCTTCGAGCAGGCGGATCTGCTTGCTGATACCTGGCTGGGAGGTATACAGGCTCTGCGCCGTCGCGGAGACGTTGAGGTCATGGTGCGCCACTTCCCAGATGTAGCGCAGTTGTTGAAGCTTCATAGGTTTCCCTCGGTTCAGCGGTGAGTCCGCGGCAGCAGGCAGCGACGATATATAACTATATTAGTGGTTCTGGAAATAAATCTAGAACTATTTTGTTACATGCCCACGGAAATGGACTGCACCTATCTTCACGTTTTCCTACGCCCCAGATGCTGCGCCAAGGGCACCATGTACACCGGCACCGGCGACAGCTGCAGCAGCCGCACCGCCGTGCGCCCCAGCGGTACATCCACCCCGGCACCGGCACTGTGGCTACCGAATATCAAAAGGTCGACGCTTAGCCGCTGGGCCTGGTCGAGAATCACCTGCGCCGGGTCGCCCTGACGCACACGCACGGCCTTGATCACCGCCAGGTCAGCCTCTTCGCCCAGCTCGTCGCGAAAGTTTTCCAGCACACGCTGCTCTATGTTCGCCATCACTGTGTTCACCCCCTGGCTGTGCAATTGATCGAGCGTCTGCTCATCGAGGTAACTTTGCAGGAGGGATTCGGCGAACTGGCCCATCGGCTCGACCGCGTGGATCACATACAACTCGGCACCGAACGTGCGCGCCAGGGCCAGCGCGTGTTGCATCACGAAAGGGGCGTAGACACCGAGGTCGGTGGCGTACAGCATGGAGCGGATCATTCGACCTCCTCGACTGCCGCAGCGGCAGAGCAAGCTTCAGCTTAGCAGCGCGCCGGACGCTCGCTTTGCCGTCCGGCGCGCTGCCGCCGTGGGCTGGAGGGCCCCGCCGAAGCCTCGGCCACCCTCAGGCAGGCCGGTTGCTGCTGTCGATGAAACTCAGCGCTTGGTACAGCATTTCAATGCGCGGCATGCTACAGCCTGCCGCCCGAGCGCGTGCCAACGGCTCGGCGTAAATGGCCCCCAGCTCCAACGGGCGTTTGTGGACATGGTCGTGATGCATGCTCGGCCAGTAGTCAGGCATGCGCTCGGTCACCTGGAACAAGTGCTCGGCATAGCCCGCGGGCAGTACATGGCCACAGGCTGCCGCCCCCTGCACCACCTCGGCCATCAAGGCCTGTATCAGCTCGCGGCTATTGCTGTCGGCCATCAGTGGCGAAGTACTGGCCCCCAGCAGCACCGACAGCCCGTTGTAAGGCACGTTCCACACCAGCTTCTGCCAGCGCGCCAAGGCCAGGTTCGGCATGGCCTGCGAGTCGATCCCCGCCGCCTGGAACAACCCGGCGCCTTCATTCACCAGCGCAATACCGCAATCGGTGGCCGGCCCGCTGTGATACCCCAGGTTGACCGCCCCCAGCGCCTGGTGGCGGATTACACCTGGCGCCTGGCGGTTGACGCAGATGAAGCACAGGCCGCCGAGCAGGTGCATGTCGCTACGCAAGGCCGGACGCAACTGCTCCTCGACACCCAGGCCGTTCTGCAACAGCACCACCTTGGCGCCGGGCGCAGCAGCCTGGACGATCAACGGTGCCAACTGCTCGTTGCTGGTGGCCTTGGCCCCGATCAGAAGCCAGTCACAGGGCGGCATGTCGGCGGCGCTGACGTAAGCCTGCACACTCATGTGCAGTGCGCCATGCACGGCACTGTCCAGGCTCAGTCCGCGCTCACAAACGGCCTGGTACTCGCTGCGCAACAGAAAATGCACATCGAAACCGGCGCGAGCCAGCATCAACCCATAAAAACCGCCGATGGCGCCACTGCCGATGATGCCGATGCGAGGGGGGTGCGAATGCATGCCAATCTCCAGGTAAAGGATCAGCACTCTTTTTACACAGGTTACGTAGCCCTGGGCAGTCCATTCGCGCGCAACCCCCTCGCTCAGGTAAAAACCCCACAATGACTGGGTTCACCCCATTGTCGTGCCATCTGTAACGCGCTAAGGTTCGGCTCCCCGCTGCGATTATTCTTGCTGCTGGGCCGCACGGGGATAGTTGGCGGCCGGCACCCGTGACCTGACGAGTAACACGATGGCTGATTTACCGATCGATGACTTGAACGTTGCCTCCAACGAGACCCTGATCACCCCTGATCAGCTCAAGAAGGAAATCCCCCTCAGCGCCAAGGCCCTGCAGACCGTGACTGCCGGCCGTGAAGTGGTGCGCAATATTCTCGACGGCAAGGACCATCGCCTGTTCGTCGTGGTCGGCCCTTGCTCCATCCACGACATCAAGGCAGCCCACGAATACGCCGAGCGCCTGAAAGTGCTGGCCGAAGAAGTGTCCGATACGCTGTACCTGGTCATGCGCGTGTACTTCGAAAAGCCGCGCACCACCGTCGGCTGGAAAGGCCTGATCAACGATCCGTACCTGGATGACTCGTTCAAGATCCAGGACGGCCTGCACATCGGCCGCAAGCTGCTGCTGGACCTGGCCGAAATGGGCCTGCCGACCGCCACCGAAGCGCTCGACCCGATTTCCCCGCAGTACCTGCAAGACCTGATCAGCTGGTCGGCCATCGGTGCCCGCACCACCGAATCGCAAACACACCGCGAGATGGCCTCGGGCCTGTCCTCGGCGGTGGGTTTCAAGAACGGCACCGACGGCGGCCTGACCGTTGCCATCAATGCCCTGCAGTCGGTGTCCAAGCCGCACCGCTTCCTGGGCATCAACCAGGAAGGCGGCGTGTCGATCGTCACCACCAAGGGCAACCCATACGGCCACGTGGTACTGCGCGGCGGCAATGGCAAGCCGAACTACGACTCGGTCAGCGTCGCCCTGTGCGAACAGGACCTGGCCAAGGCCAAGATCAAGGCCAACATCATGGTCGACTGCAGCCATGCCAACTCCAACAAGGACCCGGCCCTGCAACCGCTGGTGATGGAGAACGTCGCCAACCAGATCCTCGAAGGCAACCAGTCGATCATCGGCCTGATGGTCGAAAGCCACCTGAACTGGGGCTGTCAGTCCATTCCGAAAAACCTGGACGAGTTGCAGTATGGCGTGTCGATCACGGACGCCTGTATCGACTGGTCGGCGACCGAGAAAACCCTGCGCAGCATGCATGCCAAGCTCAAGGATGTGCTGCCGCAGCGTAAGCGCGGCTGAACATCGCGGGAATAAAAAACGCCGGGCACTGCCCGGCGTTTTTTGTTGTGTCGGGTGCCTGTCGTCAGCTCAGGCCTTGCTCGAATGCCGCTGCTGGCGCTCCATGTAACGCTCCACATACGAGCAAGACGGGATCACCGTGTAGCCCATCTGCTCGGCGTACTCCAGCGCCCGCTCGGTCAGGGCGGCAGCGATCCCACGGCCGCGCAGGGCGTTGGGCACGAAGGTGCGATAGATGTCCAGCGTCTGCTTGCCCAGATCCATGTACGTCAGGTAGGCACGATGACCGTCCACGTTGGTCTCGAACTGATGACCGGCCTGGTCATGGTGGATGGTCAGCGCTTCGCTCATCACTACTCCTCGCAGGTCTTCTCGGCAGACCCTTACCTTAACCGATGGTGGTTTATCCGGCACAGAATCCTCTACGCCACCTGTTGCCGCTTCGACCATTGGACGATTGTAATCGTTCGGATCGTCTGGCACTCACAAGATAGTAGGCACCACGAGCGGGATTGCTCAAGGTGGTGGCGGTTAAAAAAGGTCGAAACGCCGCCCGGGTGACTTTCCCAAGCCCGCCCAACAGCCACCGGATGTTCTAGGGCTTAAGACGCTGATCGACAGTTAAAGTCACCCTTAGTTCAACAAAAAAGTTCCCTTACCACAACCGCTTGCGAACCATGCACCTTTTTTTCACAGACACGTCGCAAATCTTGTCGGCGCGGAGTCAAGCAACATTTTTTTTGCAGTTCTTGCGCTCAGTCAGTTTACTTACTACAAGTAATGGGTACTATGTACGCCGGCCAGTTTCTCTTTCCTGAGAGATGGCTATTTAATAGAAAGTCCTTGAAGGGGAACACGATGAACAACGTTCTGAAATTCTCTGCTCTGGCTCTGGCCGCAGTTCTGGCTACCGGTTGCAGCAGCGTATCCAAAGAAACCGAAGCTCGTCTGACTGCGACTGAAGACGCAGCAGCTCGCGCTCAAGCTCGTGCTGACGAAGCCTACCGTAAGGCTGACGACGCAATGGCAGCCGCTCAGAAGGCTCAGCAGACCGCTGACGAAGCCAACGAGCGCGCTCTGCGTATGCTGGACAAAGCCAGCCGCAAGTAATAATCCTCACGGATTGTTAAGAAGCCGACCCACTTGTGGGTCGGCTTTTTTATTGCCTTGGAATCCGACAAACGCGGCCAGCAGGTACGAAAAGGCCTGCACTAAGGCAGGCCTGGGTGTGTCGAAATTACCTTACTGCAGTTCGGGCGGAATGCTGGACACCATCGGTGCGGCCCCTTGGTTTTCCACCGGCACGGCAATTTCTACCGGCATGCCATCTTCTGCAGCCACCACGTCACGTACCATGTCCCAGTTCATGCGTAGGTTATTGGCCAGGTCTTCACGCTTGAGCAAGGCATTGATAACTGCGGTGTGTTTGTCGACCACTGACGGATTACCCTGGTCATCCAGCGGCGTGTGTGCCTCAAGATAGACCTTGCCGGCGCTGATACCGAACTTGTAAGGCTCGTTGATGATGCGCACTGGCGTCCCCACCGGCACCATCTTCGACAGTTCAAGCACGTTGTTGTTAAGCATGCGGAAGCAACCGTGACTGGTGCGCATGCCAATGCCGAACTTCTTGTTCGAACCGTGGATCAGATAGCCCGGTACGCCCAAGGTGAACTTGAACGGCCCCAGCGGGTTGTCCGGGCCAGCCGGCACCACCGTCGGCAGGATGTCACCGTCCTCGGCGTGCTCTTTGCGAATCGAAGCGGGCGGCGTCCAGGTCGGGTTGGGCGTCTTGGCGGTGATCTTGGTGTTGGCGATCGGCGACCCCCACCCCTCGCGACCAATGCCCAGCGGGAAGGTGTACACCACGCTCTCCCCCTTGGGGAAGTAGTACATGCGGTACTCGGCCAGGTTGATGACGATGCCTTCGCGCGGCCCCGGCGGCAGAACGAAACGGGTCGGCAGGATGATCTCGGTGCCGGCGCCCGGCAGCCAAGGGTCCACGCCGGGGTTGGCGGCAATCATTTCCAGGTAGCCGAGGTCGTTTGCGGTGCCGATATCGGCGAACGTGTCCTCGTACTTTGCCTTGATCACATGCACCTGGCCGACGATGTCTTCACCGGGCGGTGGCAGTGGCAGCTCCAGCGCAGCAGCGGGGCCCGCTACCAACAGGGCGGCCAGGGACAGGCTACGGGTGACGGCAGGAAAGCGCGGCAACATCCGGTAAATCCTTCGAAAGATGGGTCAAGAGAATCGATTGTACACCCGCGCCGATGCAAGCGGGAGGCATTGGCACGCTGCAAGCGTTTCAGATGATGAAAGGCGCCTGTCGTTCAGCTGCCATGCAGCTCAGGCCACACCGGGCGCATGCCGCGTCGCTGGGCATCGAGGATGGCACGGCACAGCTCACACAGGCGGCCATCGCGGTAGATCGATCGCGGCACCCCCGACCAACGCGGCTGGGCTGGCAGCAGGCCGCCACACAAGGTACGGTCGACCGGCACGCCCAGCTCAAGCTGGCGGGCCACGAGGTGGACGCGGATTTCCTGGCAGGCGAACAGGTCGAGCTGCTCGTCGGGCTCGATCAGTTGATAGGCATACAGGGACCAGGCAGGGCGCGGCATTTGGAGCACTCGAAACGGGGGGCGCAACATTAGCCGAAAGGCGCCCCCGTTTAAAGCTTCACAACAAGGGTTTTATCGCTGGCCAGGCATTTTCCAGCAGGCGCTGCTGAGCCCCCTGGGCCGGATGGATGCCATCAGCCTGCATCAGTTCAGGTACGCCCCCTACCCCTTCGAGGAAAAACGGCACCAAAGGAACCTGTTTGTCCGCTGCCAGCTGTTCATACACCTTGGCAAAGGCGGTGGTGTAACGCACACCATAATTGGGCGGCAGGCGCATGCCCAATAGCAGCACCTTGGCCCCTGCCTGACGCGAACGCTCGATCATCGAGGCAAGATTTTGTTGCAATTGTGCAGGCGGCTGCCCGCGCAGGCCATCGTTGCCGCCCAGCTCCAGCACCACCAGGCTCGGTTTATGTGCTGCAAGCAGCGCCGGCAGCCGCGCCTGGCCACCTGCGCTGGTATCGCCACTGATCGAAGCATTGACCACTTTGTCGTCAAAACCTTCGTCCCTGAGGCGGGCCTGCAAGAGAGACACCCAGCCCTGACGGCTATCCAGGCCAAAACCGGCGCTGATACTATCGCCAACAACCAGCAGTGTTCCTGCCGCTGCGCTCTGGGCCAGGCAATACAGGGCCAGACCGGCACTCAACCACCACACTCGCATCGGATTCTCCATGAGCCCCAGCATTCTCGTTGCGCAGAACCTTAGCAAAGTGGTCCCCAGCGCGGAAGGTGACCTTACCATCCTCCACGCACTGTCTCTCGACCTGGCCCAAGGCGATAGCCTGGCCATCGTCGGCGCCTCGGGCTCTGGCAAGTCGACCCTGCTCGGTTTGCTCGCCGGCCTCGACCGCCCCAGCGCTGGCAATGTCGTGCTCGCCGGCCACGACCTGGGGCCACTGGATGAAGACCAACGCGCCCGTGTGCGCGCCGAACATGTGGGTTTCGTGTTCCAGTCGTTCCAGCTGCTCGACAGCCTCAATGCACTGGAAAACGTCATGCTGCCACTGGAGCTGGACGGCCGCCGCGATGCCCGCGAACAGGCTCGCACTTTGCTGGAGCGGGTCGGCCTGGGCAAGCGCCTGAGCCACACACCTCGGCAGCTGTCGGGCGGCGAGCAGCAGCGCGTGGCAATCGCCCGCGCCTTCGCCGCGCAGCCTGCGGTGCTGTTCGCCGATGAGCCCACCGGCAACCTCGACAGCCACACCGGCGAACGCATCAGCGACTTGTTGTTCGAGCTGAACAAGGAGCGCGGCACTACCTTGGTGCTGGTCACCCATGACGAACGCCTGGCCCGCCGCTGCCGGCGCCAGATCCGCCTGGACGCGGGCCGCCTTGTGGCGCCGATGGAGGCCCGGTGAGCCGTATGCCGCTGTCCCGCCTGTGTGGCCTGGCACTGCGCCAGTTGCTGCGCGATGTTCGCGCCAGTGAAGTGCGCGTGCTGTTCTTTGCCCTGTTGGTGGCCGTAGCCGCCAGCACCGCCATCGGCTATTTCGGCGCCCGCCTCAACGGCGCCATGCAGCTGCGCGCCAGCGAGTTTCTGGGCGCCGATCTGGTACTGCAGGGCAGCGCACCGGCCCGCGAGCAACAGCTCGATGCCGGCAAGGCACTGGGCTTGCGCCATGCACGCGTGGTCGAGTTCACCAGCGTGGTCGGCGGCGACAATGGCATCCAGCTGTCCAGCGTAAAGGCCGCCGACGGCGCCTACCCGTTGCGCGGGCAAGTACGCAGCGCTCCGGCACCTTATGCCGAAGAAACACCCGGCGGCGGCCCTGCCCCTGGCGAAGTGTGGGTGGAACCGCGCCTGTTGGCAGCACTGGGGCTGGCAATCGGCGACAGCATCGACGTGGGCATGAAAACCCTGCGCATGAGCCGTGTGCTTACCTACGAACCGGACCGCGCCAACAACTTCTACAGCCTTACCCCGCGCGTGATGATGAACCTGGCCGACCTGGAGGCCACCGGCGTGATCCAGCCCGGCAGCCGGGTCACCTACCGTGACCTGTGGCGCGGCGATGCCGAGGCACTGGCGCAATACCGTCACACCGTGGAAAAAGACCTGGCCGCCAACCAGCGCCTGCGTGACACCCGTGATGGCAACCAACAGATCGGCGGCGCGCTGGGCAAAGCCGAACGCTACCTGAACATGGCCAGCCTGGTGGCTGTATTGCTGGCAGGCGTAGCCGTGGCACTGTCGGCCAGTCGCTATGCTGCACGCCGACTGGACGCCAGTGCCCTGCTGCGCTGCCTGGGCCTGTCGCGCCACCAGGCATTGGGCCTGTATTGCCTGCAACTGGCCATGCTCGGCCTGGTCGCTGCCCTGGCCGGCGCCTTGCTCGGCTGGCTGGCTCAGCTGGGCCTGTTCCGCCTGCTGCACGGCTTGCTGCCGAGCGTGGTGCCCGCTGGCGGCATCGTTCCTGCGCTGGCAGGTATCGGTACCGGGCTGGTGGCACTGGCTGGCTTTGCCCTGCCGCCGATTGCAGCGCTGGGCCAGGTGCCGCCACTGCGCGTGCTGCGCCGTGACCTGCTGCCGATACCTGCGAGCAGTTGGCTGGTGTACGGCGCCGCCCTGCTCGCCCTGGGCCTGATCATGTGGCGCCTGAGCCTCGATCTGCTGCTCACCTTCGCCCTGCTCGGTGGCGGCCTGGTCGCTGCACTTCTGCTCGGCGGCCTGCTGTTGCTCGGTTTACGCAGCCTGCGCCAGCTGCTGGCCGGTGCGCCACTCACCTGGCGTCTGGGGCTGGGCCAGCTATTGCGCCACCCCATGGCGGCAGCAGGCCAGGCCCTGGCATTCGGCCTGATACTGCTGGCCATGGCCTTGGTCGCCCTGCTGCGCGCAGAGCTGCTCGATACCTGGCAAGCACAGCTACCCAAGGATGCGCCTAACCACTTCGCCCTGAACATCCTGCCAGATGACCGTGAGCCGTTCATCCAACACCTGCACCAGGTCAATGCCGCCTCAGCGCCGCTGTACCCGGTGACGCCCGGGCGCCTGGTGCAAATCAACGAAAAACCGGTACAGCAGGTGGTCAGCAAGGACTCGGCAGGCGAGCGCGCCGTGCAGCGCGACCTCAGCCTGACCTGGGCCGCCGAGTTGCCCGAAGGCAACGTGCTGACCGCAGGCAGTTGGTGGCAAGCCTTGCCAGCCGACAACGATATCCCCGGGGTTTCGGTGGAGGCGGAACTGGCCAGCAGCCTGAAACTGCAGATGGGCGACCTGCTGACGTTCGATATTGGCGGCCAGCAGCGCCAGGCCCGCGTCAGCAGCCTGCGCAACGTGCATTGGGACAGCTTCCAGCCGAACTTCTACATGATCTTCCAGCCTGGCACGCTGCAGGGGCTGCCGACCACTTACCTGACCAGCTTCTACCTGGCACCGGGGCATGACCTGGATGTCGTCGCGCTGTCACGGGCATTTCCGGCGGTGACCATCCTGCAGGTGGATGCCTTGCTCGACCAGCTGCGCAGCATTCTCGCCCAGGTAACCCTGGCGGTGGAGTATGTGCTGCTGTTCGTGCTGGCCGCGGGGCTGGCAGTGTTGTTCGCTGGCTTGCAGGCCACGCTGGACGAGCGCATTCGCCAAGGCGCACTGTTGCGCGCACTGGGCGCGGCGCGGCCCTTGCTGGTAAAAGCCCGACGTATCGAGTTCGGCCTGCTGGGCGCGGCCAGCGGGCTATTGGCGGCCGTGGGCTGCGAACTGATTACCTGGGTGCTGTACCGCTATGCCTTCGACTTGCAGTGGAGCCCGCACCCGTGGCTGCTGGTGTTGCCGCTGACAGGGGCATTGCTGGTAGGGGGTGCGGGGGTGCTGGGAACGCGGCGGGCGTTGAATGCCAGCCCGCTGGCGGTGTTGCGCGAGGCTTGAGGCCTGGCTGTCAGCGCTTCTGCAGGCGCAACCCTGAGGGCTGGGCGATCGCCTGCCGGGACAGCACATGCCTCACGCTGGCGCAAGACGGGCCCGATCAGTCCGTCGAGACGCCCTGGCCGTAACGGATGCTGCTCACATACCAGGTCGCTTCACCGGTAGGTGTATGCACCACCACCTCATCACCCTCCTCCTTCTTCAGCAAGGCGCGCGCCATGGGGGAATCGATCGAGATGTAATCATTGCGCCCGTAGATCTCGTCGTAGCCGACAATGCGAAACTTCATGGTCTCGCCCTCGTCGTTCTCGATCTCAACCCAGGCACCGAAAAGCACTTTGCCTTCCTGCTCGGGCGAGTACGCCACCACTTTCACATCTTCAAGCCGCTTGCGCAGGTATCGCACCCTGCGGTCGATTTCTCGCAACAGCTTCTTGTTGTACTGGTATTAGGGCCCCAGTGAAAAACGTACTATTTATAAGGTTTCGCTTTGCCTGCCCCTGAAAGGCTTCAGTGAAACCTAAGCTGCAAACCTTCCTTGGCTCGACACCAGGGTTCGAGCCGACTGACAAGAATCTGTGCTCCTGCTGCCGTAACTCGGTATCTGATGCGCCCTCACTCACAGATTTTTCACCCTACCGCCTGAACAAGACCAACTGCCGACCAAAGCGCATAAAAAATGATTGTGTTCCCATCTGCATCGGCGCTCACCACGACAGGTAGGTGCTCCGCCAATTCTACGAGAGCGGCTCAATCTCTGAGCACAAGGTTCACCCTGACACTTTAGTGATCACCGATATTTCATTTCGACACATTTGGGTGCGCACCTCGGGAATTCTGGTAGCAAACACACCGGGTGGCGGCACAAATAAACGTCGAAAATATTCCCATTAACGACATTTAATGTAAAAAATATTCTAAAAACGACAAAATTGTGAAGGTGATTCAGCCCGGTACGAATAATGCTTTTATGTGATCACACATAGCATTAATTCGCTCATGTGCAGCAAGACGTCGTCAGCACCCCGTACCCACTCGGGGCTCCGATCTTCAGCTAGTCATGAGGTTAATCGCCTTGAACGCCAGCAAGACTGTTGCAACGATTCTCGCCAGTTCCCTCGTCAGCTCCGCAGCCATTTCAGCACCTGTTGACCAGACGTTCACCACAACACAGATCAAAGAGGACAAAGCCCAGGCCAGTGCGAATGGCTTCACACACGGCCAAAAACTCGGTGGTACCACCAGAAATTTCTGGGCGCATGTGCGCAGTGATCGAAACACCTACTTTCAGATACCCAACAAACAGGGTGAGTCGAAACCGACAAGGCTCGCGGCGACCTGGGTTCAAGGCACCATACTGGAGTATCAATCTGGCTTTACTCAGGGAACGATCGGCTTCGCCACCCAAGCTGCCGTGTACAACCAAATCGCCCTAGAGCGTGGTCATGGCCAATTGGCCGGTGGCGTAAATCGAACGCTGGTTGACAGCGACGGTGATGCCGTTGGCCAGTGGAGCAAGCTCGGACTGGGCAACATCCAGGCCCGGATCTCCAATACCACACTGACCATCGGGCGTCAGAACATCTATACGCCGGTGCTTGAGGTAAATGCTGTGCTTTCCCTGCCATCAAGCTTTGAAGGGATCAGCCTGCACAGCGAGGAATTGAGTAACCTGTCATTCGACCTAGGCACGTTCGATCGCATATCACCGTATACCCAACAAAGCCTGCGCCGTTTTGGCACAGAGTACGGCAACCCACAAGCCACCACCGGGCACGTGAACATTGCCGGCATGACCTACACGCCCAGCCAGGCGCTGAAGGCTGAGTGGTTTGCCTCCAGAGTTGAAGATATCTGGACCCAGCATTTTCTAGGTATCACCCACGAATTGGGTGACCCAGACAACCTCTCCATGAATAGCTCATTCAGCTACTACCGAACACGCGACCAGGGGCAGGCACGACTCGGGCTCATTGATAACGACACCTACAGCTTAGGCCTCAGCCTGCAGCATCAGAATCATACGTTGAATGTGGGCTGGCAACAGGTGGGTGGTAACGAACCTTTCGACTACCTTGGCGAAACTGACGCCATCCATCTCGCCAACACCTTGGTCACCGATTTTAATGGCCCCAATGAAAAGTCGCTTGCCTTCAGCTACAGCGTGAACATGGCTCCGTATGGCATCCCGGGTCTGTCGTTGATGGCGTATACGGCCCGCGGATGGGGCATTGATGGCACTCATTACCAAGGCAGTGGTTACGACGTGCGGGCGATGGACGGAGAGAAACACACCGAAAGCGGCTTCATCGCGAACTACGTCATACAAAGCGGCCCGTTACGCGACACACGCTTTTTCTTTCTGTATGGCACGAACCGCGCCAGCGAGAACCAGGCTGACGGCACCATGACCGAAACCCGCCTCGTAACCACCATCCCATTCGATTTCCTCTGACCCTTCAAATCAGTGCAACGCCCTAACCATTGCGGGAGTTAGCAACATGCCACAAATAAACGCTGTGCCATTTACCGCCACCAACAGCCGACTCGCCGAGTTTCGCAAAGGCTGGCCCATCCTGATTGCTGCCATGCTGGGATGCGGGTTGGGCGTCTCGTCACTGCCACTGTATACCGCTGGCGTTTTCATGCCACATCTGCAAGGCGAATTTGGCTGGAGCCGAACTGAGCTCTCAACTGCAGTTTTGATATTCACCATGGCTCTGGCGGCTGCCTCCCCCTTGGTAGGCAGGTTGATCGACAAGCTCGGAGTAAGAACGTCTGCTGCAATCTCGATCAGCGCGGCAGCGCTCTGTTACCTGATATTGGCCACCCAACTAGCCAGCCTTGCCACCTTCTATCTATTACAGGCAGCCATTGCCGCCATGGGCGCTGCAGCAGCGCCCGTTGCCTACACCCGAGTCGTCACCAGCCATTTTCACCGGTCCCGCGGCCTGGCATTAGGTATTACTCTGTTAGGTCCCAGCCTGGCTGCAACAATAGCGCCCGCAGCACTGACCTCGGTCATTGCCAGCCACGGCTGGGCAGTCGGCTATCTCTCACTGGCGCTCATGACAAGCGCCATGCTGCCATTTCTACTTCTACTCAAACCGTCGACAGACAAGGAAAATCAGCCGTCACAGCACATTGCCGCCGAAGAAACACCATTGTTCAGCGCCGCCGAGCGCAAACGAATCTTCTACAGGCTGCTTGGCGGGCTTGCGCTGTTTTCTCTTGGTATCGGTGGCCTACTTGTACACTTGGTACCACTACTGATCGATAGTGGCTTGGACCCGATCAAAGCAGCGTCCATCGCGGGCTTGATCGGAATCTCTGGGATGATCGGTCGCCTTGCGGGTGGGGCACTTGCCGATCGCTTGTTTGCCCCGTACGTTTTGGTTGGTATTAGCGCCGTCGCCGCCTTTGGCTGCATGTTACTTGCGACACTGGGTGCAGCTGCAGCTGCACCAGCGGCTGTAGCCCTTGGCTTCGCCCTGGGCGCCGAGGCAGACCTTATGGGTTATCTGGTTGCGCGCTACTTTGGTAAGCGAGCCTATGGGAAGATTTTTGGCTGGCAGTATGCTGCATTTATCAGTGGAATCGGCCTTAGCCCCATGCTGCTGGGATATGCCTACGATGCCACTCACAGTTACTCGATGGCATTGATGATCAACGTTGCACTCTTGCTAGCTGCTCTACTGACCTTCCTTCGCCTGCCCCGCTTCAGGGATGCGTTCTGAGCATGTGTTTGTGCGGCGAGGCCAAGCTTCGCCGCACCACAGATTCAAACAGCGGCGCCTTGGACGGCACCCGCAAGCGTCTCAAGACTGTCCATTTCGGCATCACTGAGGCGAATCGAAGAAGCCGCTACGTTTTCCGCGAGCCGTTGACAATTGCGCGTACCCGGAATGGGTACTATGTCCACACCCAACCGTTCAGCCTTAGTGTACAGCCAAGCCAAAGCCGCTTGCGCAGTACTAATGCCCAGCATCCCAGCAGAGTGCTGTAAGGTTTCGACAAGGCGTTGATTGGCTCGCCAATTCTCATCCTGAAAGCGAGGGAAGTGACGTCGCACATCATCCTGCTCAAGCACAAGCCCATTTGCCGGCCCAACCAACAACCCTCTACCCAACGGCGCGTAAGGCACCAGCGTTGTCCCCAAGGACCTGGCCACTGGCAGAACTTCGCTTTCGATTTCACGTGCGAACAAGGACCACTCGGACTGCAAAGCAGCAATGGGATGGATGGCGTGGGCCTGCAGCAACTCCTGCGCACTGACCTGCGACAAACCCAACGCACGAACCTTGCCCGCTTTCACCAGGTCGGCCATTGCACCGATTGATTCATCCAGCGGAACGCTTTCGACGCGCCGATGCATGTAATACAGATCGATCACCTCAACTCCCAGACGCTGCAACGATCGATCAACTGCCTGACGAATGTACTCAGGGCGATTATCCAAACTCCAGTCGTCCGGAGACCGCGCATCGCGCGTGTAACCGAATTTGGTGGCGACCAAAGCCTTTGCGCGATGCCTGGCCAGGAATGGGGCAAGCAATTGTTCGTTGGCACCGAGCCCATACATGTCTGCGGTATCGAACATGTTCACCCCCAACTCCAAAGCTCGCTCGAGCGTTGCCAGAGCTTGACGCTTATCCGTCTGCCCGTAGAACTCACTCATGCCCATGCAACCGAGCCCCTGCCGTCCAACCACCATCCCGCCACCCAGGCGCACCTTAGAAATCAACCCCACATTATCTGGCATGAGAAACCTCCGAATTGGCTGAGGCCTCATGTTATAAGTGTGGAGTTAAGTCCATAGTCAAGAGCATTTCAGATGATGATCTCAGCATTTGCTAAAGCCGCGGGGCTCTCAGTGGACACTATGCGCTTCTATATTGCTAAAGGCCTGCTCTGCCCGAAGCAAGGGGAAAAGGGCGGCTCACGGCCTTACCAGCTTTTCGATTCCAACGAGCTTACGTGCGCGAAGATGATCCGCTTGCAGCAGTCGTTGGGCTATTCGCTAAACGAGATCGCCGATTTGAACAGAGAGTATCGCTCTGGTGCCAGATGCCCAGAACGCACGGCAGAGGTACTGCGCCTGCAGATTGAGCGACTCCAAGCAAAAAAGGACAGGCTCGACGAAGCACTGTCCTTCCTGCAGGAAAAACTCGAATGGGTCGAGACCGGACAGCGAGGAGATGCTCCAAGATTTGACGACTACCTCTGCTAAGCCAGCAGATGGATGCCCCCTCGCACCTCAAGTCTATTTAGCGCGGCGTGCGCAACCCCATAATTTCCCTGGCCTCTGCCGGCGTGGCGACAGACATGCCCATGCACTCGATAATAGTGCGCGCGCGCTCGACCAACTGACCGTTGCTGGCAAAGACGCCCCGGCTCAGGTACAGGTTGTCCTCCAGACCGACACGAACGTTACCGCCCAACAGCGCACTTTGTGCGACCATCGGCATTTGCTGTCGTGCGATGCCAAAGGCGGCCCATTGCGCATTGGCAGGAATCAGGCTGCGTTGGTAGATCATGGTTTCAGCGGTAGCAGGCGCCCCCCACAGCACACCCAAGACCATCTGGAACAGCGGCGTACCATCAATGAGACCATCGGCAATCAGCGAATTGCCGAACAGGATGTCGCCAGCACTGAACACCTCCAGCTCTGGCTTCACACCCAGTTCCTGGAAGCGTTTCGCCATAGCACGCAAGGTGCGAGTAGTGTTCAGATAGACAAACTCCAGTTGCCCTTCCACCTGATTGCCAGTGGTGATGTCCAGCGAGGCGATTTCCGGCAGACATTGCTCAAGGTGCAGCACTCGCTCCGCGACCGGAATCACATCACTTTCCGGCAGTCCCCGTGACTCATCCTCCGGGTCTGGCAAGAAGAATGCGCCAAGGCCGCAGGTCAAGTTCAGAACGATATCGACACCCGACGAGCGCACACGGTCCACGACCTCCTTGAACAACGCCGGATCACGGCTACCGCCACCGGTCTTGGGGTCTCGAACATGAATGTGTGCGACCGATGCACCTGCATGCGCTGCCTCGATGCAAGCCTCGGCAATCTGCTGCGGCGTGACTGGCATCGCCGGATGCTTGGGGTTGAAGGGAGCGTTTCCGGTTACTGCACAGGTCAGAATCACTTTGCGTGACATGGTTCAAATCTCCCACTCAACGTTGCCGCTCACCGCGAGCAGCTCACCGGTAATTTTCTTGGCAGCATCCGAGGCAAGGAACAGCACGGTCTGCGCCAACTCTTCGGGCTGCACTTTGCTGCGCAGCGATATGTACTTGAGATAATCCGCTTCAACCTGCTCAACCGTGCGCCCAGACTCTTCGGCAATGCCTGCAACGATTCGAGTCATGCGGGCGTTGTCGATCATGCCCGGCAAAATCGCGTTGCAACGCACATTGAAAGGCCCCAGTTCGCGAGCTGCATTGAGGGTCAGCGATTCCACCGCAGCCTTGGAGACTACGTAAGCCGTACGCATGGGCAGTCTTGTGCGTGTAGATCCGGTGGAAAAGTTGATGATCACGCCCTGGCGTTCACGCTTCATGGCTGGAATGACTTCACGCATCAAGCGGAACATGCCACCCAGATTGACGTCCAAGGTGTGCTGCCAGGCTTCGTCGGTGATGTCTTCAATGGCAGCACGCGGCCCAGGCACACCAACGTTGTTGACCAGCACGCTAACGCTGCCGGAAAACGCCATTTCGGCCTCACGCACGACGCGCTGAGCATCGTCACTGCGCCCGACATCCGCCACGGTGCCACTCATGCCCGGGTTGGCCCGCAAGGTTTCCACCAAAGCGTCTTCGCGTACATCACAGATGTGCACATTGGCACCGCGTTGCAGGAAGCTCTCCGCTATGACACGGCCGACACTGTCCGCGCCACCCGTCACGATCACGTTTTCTTTCATCTCTGCTCTCTGAAAAAACGGGTGGCAAACCACCCGACGAGACGGGCCTACAGCCCCGCGGAAATACCTTCATCCATCAGCAGGCAAGCACCACGCATGGCACTGGCCTGGTCTGAAGCTAGGAAGGCGATGGCATTGGCAATGTCCTGCGGCTCGGAGAACGTGCGCGGGCTTGGGGTGCGAGCGGTCATGAAGTCTCGCAGCTCTTGCATGGAAGCATCGTTACGAATGTCTTCGTTGATCGCCGTCGCCGTATTACCCGGCGCCACACAATTGACCCGGATGTTGCTGCGCCCAAGCTCGCAGGCAAGGGCACGGGTCATCAGGATGATCCCCGCTTTGGTGGCGCAATAGATCGAATAGCCACCGAAGCCAGTGACGCCCGCCACAGAAGCAACGTTGACAATCGCGCCCGAGCCTTGCGCCTTGAACATAGGCACCACCGCATCGATCAGATTCCAGGTGCCTCGCAGATTGATATCAATCATCTGCCCTGCTTCAGTCAGTCGAGCTTCGCCTGCGGGGGTTGGCTTGAAGACCCCGGCTGCGTTAACCAACAAATCGACGCGCCCGAAGGTTTCCTTGACGGCACCGACCAACTCCACCACAGCCCCCGCTTCACGGACATCACACACAAAGCCTTGGGCTGCGCCCCCATCCTCTCGAATGGATGCGGCGACACGATTAGCTTTTTCTTGGCTGGAACTTGCCACCACTGCCACCGCGTAGCCATCGGCTGCAAGCCGACGCGCAGCAGCTTCACCAATGCCCTGAGAGCCCCCTGTCACTAGCGCGACCTTTACCTGCGTAGCCATCTGAACCTCCTCAATCAGCCCGTAGAGCCAGCAATCTGTACTGGTGTTTTCACGCTAGCAATTACGTGATCACAGATCAACACAAAAAATCACAAACCGCACAAATCGCGGAATTTTGTCTTGATTTCGCCCATCCAAGGGATTACTAATGTGATCACAAAAACCAAATCGAACAATAATTTGACTGCCCAGGGACATCCCCCTCCCAAAGACCACGTTTGCCTCCAGGAGACGAGCTATGAGATTTGCAGTGGATACAGGCGGCACCTTCACGGACTTGATCATCGAGGACCGCAACGGCCAGTTGAACATGTTCAAATCCCCGACCATTCCGGCGGACCCGATCAGCGGTGTGCTAGAAGCACTTCAGGTAGCGGCCAATGGGCTTGGCCTGGAGCGTCGAGCCATGCTTGAACAAGGCGAGATGTTCATCTACGGCACCACACATGCCATCAATGCGATCATCACGGGGCACACAGCGCGCACCGCCTTACTGGTCCCGGAAGGACATCGCGACATCCTCACGTTGCGCGAGGGTGGGAGGCTGGAGCCTTTCAACTTCACCGTGCCGTACCCAGAACCCTTCGTACCGCGAGCCTTGACCTGGGAAATCCCCGGGCGCCTGTTAGCGGATGGCGCAGAGCTGGAGGCACTAGATGAACAGGCAGTACTGCAAACAATCGAGCAGCTACGTCAAGCGGAAGTGCAAGCGGTGGCCGTTTGCCTGCTATGGTCGATCGTAAATCCAGCGCACGAGCTGCGTATCGGCGAACTGCTCGAAGCACACCTGCCCGGCGTGCCCTATACCCTGTCCCATCAGCTGAATCCGATCCCACGCGAATTCCGCCGGGCCTCTTCGGCCTGCATTGACGCCTCGCTCAAACCCATGATGCGCGCCTACATGCACACGCTGGTCCAGCGTTTGCGAGACGCAGGCTTCTCGGGACGTGTCGTGGTGGTGACCTCCCAAGGCGGCGTTATGGATGCCGAGCATGTTGCCGAGGCGCCTATCCATCTGATCAACTCCGGCCCGTCGATGGCACCGATCTCCGGCAAGTACTTTGCCTTGGCGGATGAGGGGGCAGACACTGCGATCATCGCCGACACCGGCGGCACCACCTACGATGTCAGCCTGGTCAGGCGCGGCGTCGTACCGCGGTCACAGGAAACCTGGATTGGCGCACCCTACCGCGGCATCATGACCGGCTTCCCTTCCGTCGATGTGAAAAGCGTCGGCGCCGGCGGCGGCTCCATTGCGTGGGTGGACGACGGCGGCATGCTCCACGTCGGCCCGCAAAGCGCCGGGGCCGCGCCAGGGCCCGCCTGCTACCGGCGGGGCGGTGAACAGCCCACTGTCACTGACGCCTCCTTGGCACTGGGCTACATCGACCCGGACTTCTTCCTTGGCGGAAAAATGAAGCTTGACGCTCAAGCGTCCCGGGATGCCATTGAGCAATACGTCGCCAAACCACTAGGCATGAGCATTGAAGACGCCGCAGCGGCAATTATCACAGTGGCCACCGAAAACATGGTGCAGGCGATCAATGACATCACCATCAATCAGGGCATCAACCCGCGAGAAGCGGTACTCATCGGCGGTGGTGGTGCAGCCGGCCTGAACTCGGCGTTGATCGCAAGGCGCCTCGACTCGCCCAGCCTGGTCATCCCACAAGTGGGGGCAACCATGAGTGCGGCGGGCGCCATGATGTCCGAGCTGACATCGCACTTCCAGCGCACTCGGTTTACCCGCACGGACTCGTTCGACTTCGAAGGTGTAAGCGCCACACTGGCAAGCCTGCTGGCCCAATGCAAAGAGTTCATCGCAGGCCCGGGCCGTGGCTCGCTGCAACAAACCATCACATTCTGGGCCGAGGCACGGTATCAGGAGCAGGTATGGGAGTTGGAGGTGCCCCTACGAGGCCTTGAACTGAGCACCACCCAGGAGCTAGACGAGCTGATAGAAGATTTCCACCAGGTCCACGAAGACGTCTTTGCCATCCGAGACACTCATTGCGCCATCGAAATCGTCGGCTGGCGCGCAACCGTCGCCTGCCGCATTCGCGCCCAGGACGGTGCCACCCTGGCCAATGCCAAAGCCGGCCCGATCGAGCAGCCAATCCGCCGCGCCTACTTCGCCGACCACGGCTACACCGAGACTAAGGTGGAGCGTTTCGAAGCCATGCAACCAGGCAACCCCGTGCAAGGCCCCGCCATCATCGAATCCTCGTTCACCACCGTGGTGCTCAACCCTGGTGATACTGCCGAACGCCGCCCTAGCGGCAGCCTTTCCATCATTCCAGGTCGCGACTGAGCTTAGGAGTTGTCCATGAAACAGACCTCGCATTCCTCTACCAGTGGCGTTCAACTGGCCGTCATCACCAACCGCCTGGAAGGTATCGCCCGCAAGATGGCGAACACCTTGCTTCGCAGCGGCCGCTCCGGCGTGCTCAACATTGCACGGGACTTTTCGTGCTGCATTGTGACCGCAGACTGTGACCTGCTGGCTGCAGCGGAAAGCTTGCCCATTCATGTTCTCTGCGGCCCGGACATGATGAGCAGAACAATGAAGGAGTATCACCCAGAACTGAGCCGTGGTGACGCCTTCCTGCACAACTCGCCGTATCACGGGTGCTCCCATCCGGCCGACCACACCATCCTGGTGCCCGTCATCGACGATCAAGGCATACACCGCTACACCGTTGTCGCCAAAGCTCACCAGGCGGACTGCGGCAATTCGGAGCCGACGACATACATGGGCTCGGCCCGTGACGTCTACCATGAAGGCGCACTGATCTTCCCTGCGGTGAAGATCCAGTCGCAATATCGCAATGTCGAAGATGTCATTCGCATGTGCAAGATGCGTATCCGCGTGCCTGAGCAATGGTGGGGCGACTACCTGGCAATGATGGGGGCGGCCCGCATCGGCGAGCGAGAGCTGCTGGCCTTGGGCGAGGAGCTGGGCTGGCAGACTCTGGAAGACTATTCCCGCGACTATCTGAACTACTCCGAGCAGCGCATGATCAGCGCCATCAACAAACTCGCCGCGGGCAAGACCAAAGGCCAAAGCACCCATGACCCACTGTTTGAGAGCATGCCGGAAACGGGCTTGACCGTGACCTCCAAGGTCACGATCGACAACCAGCAGGGTAAAGTCGTAATCGACCTTACGGACAACCCAGACAGCCTGGCGTGCGGCTTGAACCTGAGCGAAGCCTGTGCCCGCACAGCTGCTATGGTCGGGGTATTCAACAGCGTGGAACACAGCGTGCCGAAGAATGCCGGCTCGTTCCGCCGCATCGACATCCTGCTGCGAGAAGGATGCGTGGTGGGTATTCCGGTGCATCCGACGTCTTGTTCGGTTGCCACGACTAACCTTGCCGATCGGGTGGCCAACTCGGTGCAGACGGCCATTGCGGAGCTGGAGGACGGCGCGGGGTTGGCCGAGTGCGGGGCTGTGATTCCTCCTTCCATTGGTGTTATATCCGGCATCGACCCCAAGACCGGCCACGCTTTTATCAACCAGTTGTTCCTAGGCTTCACAGGCGGTGCAGGCGCCCCCTTCGCTGATGCCTGGCAAACCATCGGCCACGTCGGCAATGCCGGCTTGTGCTTCCAGGACAGCGTGGAGCTCGACGAAATGCGCCACCCCTTGCTGATCCGCTCCCGCAGTTTCGTCACCGACAGTGAAGGTGCCGGTCGCTTCAACGGTGCTCGTAGCATGTTCGTTGAATTCGGGCCAGTGGGCTGCGCAATGGACCTGGGTTATGTCAGTGATGGTCACATAAATGCCCCAAAAGGTGTGCGTGGCGGATTACCGGGCGCAGCGTCGAAGCAATACCGGCGCCATGTTGACGGTGCGCTGGAAGCCTTGCCAGGCGGAGCCCTTATTCATTTGCTCGACGGTGAGACGATACTCTCGTATTCGTGCGGCGGAGGCGGCTACGGCCACCCCCACGAACGTGCTCCTGAACAAGTGCGCAAAGACGTCAGCGAGGGCTATCTCACTGCTAGCCGTGCTCGGGACGTGTTCGGGGTAGTGGTCGATGAGCATGGCCTAGGAGTGGACCTGAAAGCTACTCAGGCACTACGCGAAGGGGCCGGTGCAATGCCGGAGCTACCATGATCCTGGCCTATCAAGGCACCCGGCCAGAGCTGGGGAAAGACTGCTTCGTGACTGAGAATGCCACGGTGGTCGGCCAAGTCACTCTGGGGAACCGCAGTTCGGTGTGGTTCAACGCCGTGCTACGCGGAGACGTGGAGCGCATCGAAGTCGGCACGGAAAGCAACCTGCAGGACGGCGTAATCGTGCATGCCGACCCTGGCAGCCCGGTACGCATCGGCAACCGGGTTACCGTTGGTCACGCGGCCGTGCTGCACGGTTGTACGGTCGAAGAAGGGGCGCTGATCGGCATCGGTGCCACCGTGCTGGACGGCGCAGTGATCGGTAGCCAATCGCTGATCGCGGCTGGATCGCTGATACCTCCCGGAAAACAGATCCCGCCCCGCTCACTGGTCATGGGGGCTCCCGGCAAGGTCGTCAGGTCGTTGACGCAAGACGAACTGCAATCACTGGCGTGGGCGGCAGACGAGTACGTGCACCTGGCACGCGGCTTCCTTACGCAACAAGCTGACTGAACCACCCAAGGGGCGCCGCGCTAGCGTGGCGCCCCTTGCTGCCGGTCACGCCGACGCAGGCCTGCGGCCACGGGGCTTGCGAGTGACCTTGATAGGCTCAAGCAAACTGCCATCTTCTGCGAAGATCTGCTCTTTATACCATCGCGCTGCATCGATGATGTCGGCGCGCATGGCTTCGCCAACAGCTTCAGCATCACGTTTGGCGAGGGCCGCGAGAATATTGTAGTGATGTGCGATACCACGCTCGTGCAAGCTGTGTGCGGCGGTATGCATGTGTTTCATCACAGCAGCGATGTAGGGGCCACTTTGCAACCACAACCGTTCAATGATCGATAGCAGTGCATCCGAACCGGACGCGCGATAAATCTCAAAATGCAGCTGTTCATTGGCCACCACGGCTTCGGCGATTAGTTCGCTGTCGACCGCATGGCTGTAGGCCTCAGCAGCACGCTTGATACGCGAGAACGCAGCCGTGTCCATACGCTCGGCGGCCAGTGATGCTGCACGCGCCTCAACCGTAGCCCGCGCCTCAATTAGATCGTCCAAGCGCTGCACCGTGACCATGGGAACACCTAAGGTCCGATTGGCGAGCATTTCCAGAGCGCCTTCGGTGAGCAGCCGGTTAACCGCCTCACGCACCGGCATGGTACTTGTTCCCAATTGCTCGGCCAGCCCGCGAATGGTGACAGCAGCCCCTGGTGCATAGCGCCCCGAGCGCAAAGCATTGGCAAGCGCCTCGTAAGCCTGTTCACGCAGTACCGAACTACTGAGCTTACCAAAGGCGGGCGCGCCATCTTCACCTTCAAGCAGGGACGGATCCCTCATGGAATCGGCCTTGAGCATAAAAACCTCGCTTATGTCGACGACCATCCAAGCCGCCGGATATCACAGTTGTGATCACAATTGTAGGGGTATCAGACATTCGGTGTCGACGTCTTTCACCTCAAAAGACGTGATCACATTATTTGTCAAATCGCCAAATAACAGACAGAAAGGTACAAAAAACCCTATTTACGTGATCACATATCTCCATATATAGTCGAGTCAGGTTCCTTCACGACAATGCGAGGTAGTAATGGACAGTATGCGCAAAGGCCAACGCTGGGTTCTGGACTCGTTCCTGGCTATCGGTGGGCTGGATGTACTGCACCCGGACGCGGGTGCGATCTTTGAACAGATCGGTTACGACTCAAACGACATCAAGCGGGTATTCGACCCAGTAAAGGCCGGCTCCATGCTACCGTCCGCCTGGTCTGCGGCAGCCCGTGAGATTGAAGGCCGAGCCCAGCACTGGGAAAGCCGAGGCTGTCGAGCAACGGCCCGACGGCTCTATGAACGAGCCACCTTGCTCTATGCCCGCACCCATTATTCGATCCTGGGCGATGATCCTCGCCGTGCGCGATACCTGGAAAAGCTCATCAGCTGCTTCGACAAGGTGATCGAGTTTTCCTCGCAGCCCATTGAGCGAGTCACCCTTCCCTTCGAGGGCAAGCACCTTCACGGCATTCTCGAAACGCCAGCAGGTGCCAGTAAAGTCCCCTGCGTGATCATGTTGCCGGGCATGGACATGTTCAAAGAGGACTGGCACAAGCTGATCGAGCAGCGAATCCTTCCTCGCGGTTGGGCTGGTTTTTCGCTGGATGGGCCCGGTCAGGGGGAGTCTCTCACCAAGGGACTCAAAATGACCCTGGACAACTACGACCGAGCTATCAGCCGAGTGATCGACTTCCTCAGCGAGCACCCTGCCATCGACCCTGATCGTATCGTGATAATGGGTTCGAGCATGGGCTCATGGTGGGCGACCCGTGCCGCAGCAGTGGAGCCACGTATTCGCGCTATTGCCGCCAACATGTCCAATCTGGGTGACAAGTACGTGTTGCTCAATCAGGCACAGCCAAGCTTCATGTCGAACCTGATGTTCATGACTGGGATCAGCGATACGCAGGAGATCCAAACGCTGTCGCAAGCAATGACCTTGGATGATATCGCCCCACAGGTAAAGGTCCCGTACCTGATCATTACCGGGGAGAATGATGAACTCACTACCCTTGAATCGACGATTGACGTTTACGACAGGTTGCAAGGGCCGAAAGAACTGTGGATCTATCAGTACGAATTCCATCCGATAGGAGCGCAGTCGGATGAGTGGCTGACGGCATCATTGGATTGGCTGGACCAAGCCATGCACGGCAAATTCGAGAACAGCCATGAAAAACGCACTTTCATCACCAAGCAAGGGCAGTACCTTGAAGGCAATGGTGAGCCGTGCTGGTGGAACCCCTGATCCAGCAGTGGAGTAATGGGCCCCATATCATCAGCCCGTGCATGACCCAGGGCTGATGACATGTATATAACGCTAACGAAAATAAAAATAAGAACTCGATCTCAGTTTATGGACACGACCTGCCTCCCTATTCCAAAGCCAGGCGGAACCCGTAGATGGACAAGACTTTTCTCCCTGGTCGCCCTTCCAGGAAGTCAAAAATGCTCAATGATTCAAGGTCAGCTCTTTCAGCATCACCCGCACGCTTGAAGCTCTCTGCTCAAACAAAGGGCATGTTGCTGTTAGTCGTTGCCATTCTGATGTGGGGGGCGAATTGGCCTGTAATGAAAAGCGGTTTGTACCACATCACTCCCATATGGTTTTCCACTCTACGCTTCGCACTTGGGGCGGCTTGTCTTTTTGTCATTCAAGCAGCCACTGGGAAGCTCATACTTCCCAAGCGCCATGACGTGCCCCTCATCGCAAGTGTTGGGTTGTTGCAAATGATGACCTTCACTGTACTAGGTGCAGTGGCGATGACCCATGTGGACGCCGGACGCTCTGCTGTCCTGGCTTACACCACCCCTCTATGGGTATTGCCGATTGCCGTACTGCTTCTGCACGAAAAACTGAGCCGTAGAGAGTTGATGGGCACATTTATGGGCGTGACGGGCGTATTGATACTGTTCAATCCGCTGTCGCTGGATTGGAGTAACCAGCCTTTGGTACAGGCTAACTTTATGCTATTAGCTGCTTCGCTTTGCTGGGCGCTAAGCATGCTTCATCTACGTTACAGCAAAAACACCTCATCGGCTTACCAACTGGCCCCGTGGCAGATGGCACTGGCTTGTATTCCACTTTCAATGCTTTCCTGGTGGGTGGAGGGTTCATACACCGGTGATGGCTCGCGCACGCTCTGGGAAATTCTGTTGTTTATGGGTCCCCTGGCAACCGCTTTCTGCTTCTGCGCAGTTAATGCGGCCAGTAGCTGGCTTTCCAGTACCTGCATGTCCACCGCCATGCTGGGCGTGCCCGTAGTAGGGCTGATGATGTCCGTCCTCTTCACTGATGAGGTACTGACACTGCCATTACTGCTGGGCGTTTTTGCAATCCTTCTAGGTATCTTAGTAACGATTACCCGACACCTTGGCAGCACCAACTGACTTCAACGCTTTGGATGTCAAAGCCCCCCCTGATGAATGAGGCACTCATGACTTCGCAGATAATCGACTGGCATACGCTTGGATTCAACTACATCAAAACTGACCTGCGCTACCTCGCCTATTGGCGGGATGGTAGATGGGATGAAGGCAAATTGGTGGAAGACAACCAATTGCATATCAGCGAGGGGTCTACGGCGTTACATTATGGCCAACAATGTTTCGAAGGCTTGAAGGCGTACCGTTGCAAAGATGGATCAATAAACCTGTTTCGCCCTGATCAAAACGCTCGACGCATGCAGCGCAGTTCCGCGCGAGTACTGATGCCTGAAGTCAGTGAGCAACAGTTTATTGAAGCCTGCAAAGCGGTTGTACGCCACAACGAACGATTTATTCCACCTTACGGCTCCGGCGGGGCCCTCTACTTACGGCCGTTCGTAATAGGTGTGGGTGACAACATTGGCGTTCGCACGGCGCCCGAATTCATTTTTTCTATATTCTGCATTCCAGTCGGCGCCTACTTCAAAGGGGGCATGAAGCCCCATGATTTCGTGATATCCCATTATGATCGAGCCGCACCACACGGCACAGGCGCAGCGAAGGTTGGTGGCAATTATGCCGCAAGTCTAATGCCGGGTGCTGAAGCAAAGTTAAAGGGATTTGCAGATTGTATTTATCTTGACCCTGCTACCCATACCCGCATCGAAGAGGTGGGATCGGCCAACTTTTTCGCCATCACTCACGACGACGAATTCATCACGCCGCGCTCCAACTCCGTTCTTCCAGGCATTACGCGTTTATCGCTAATGGAACTGGCGAGTCAGCGTCTCGGTCTCAAGGTGATCGAGGATGATGTTCTGGTATATAAACTCGAGTATTTCAAGGAAGCAGGTGCCTGCGGTACTGCTGCGGCCATCACACCTATCGGCAGCATCCAGCATGGACAGAAACAATATATCTTCCATAGCCGAGATGAGGCTGGCCCAATCATTCGCCAACTCTTCAATGAGCTGAGCGGAATTCAGGTAGGAGACCTTGAAGCACCTGAGGGTTGGATCGTTAAAGTATAGGAGCTCGGGGCACGGAAAATCTCAACGTCGCTTGCGATAAGATTGAGCTTCCCCGACGCCCCAGCTCTTTCAACTCCGTAGATTACATACATCCCAAAGGACAGGTCGCAGCTGCTTCAAGCGACATGGTGAACACAAGCCATCGCTGCTTTCGAAGGAGGCAGGAGATCATCGACCGTGGTTCGATGATGGTGGTGCACTTAACCCATTACCGCATGGGCAAATTCTTCTGGGGTGGGGGTTCCCTGCCACTGCGCAACTCCTGGAGGCAATTCCACCCAAGGTTGCTTACGTGCTACCCATATGTGTGCCAGCGGCACAAACTGCTGCGCGTTATCGAGTACGCCAGCACGCACGACTCGCATACCAGGAGCAGCGCTGGTTTCGTTGAACAGACGGGTGAAGCACACACCGCAGGCGTAGTGCGTGGAGCGGTGCCCTTCATGCTCGTAAGCATGCACGGCCGCCTCACCTTCCAGTTCCACCGAGGAAGCACCACATAGCATATGCAGCGCAAACGCACTGCCACTCCAACGCTGACAGTCAAGGCAATGGCAGGCGTACAACGGTGGTAAGGTATCAGCCTCGACATGAAGCTTGAGCTGCCCGCAGCGGCAATTGCCAGTTAATCGCATGTCTTTTCCTTACATTGGTTTGCAGATACAAGGGCACGGATGATCGCTGGTCATCGCTCTAGGTAGAAGATCCTAAATGAAGCAACGGTTGGTTAGAAATGTATGAGCGGTCTTGAATGGGAAAGCCAGCGCGTGTTTCTGGCAATTTTACGCTCAGGTAGCCTGAGCGGTGCAGCGAGACTTTTGGGGATTGCCCAAGCCACGGCTCGGCGACGGTTGGAGCACCTTGAAAGCTCGCTGGGGCTAAGTCTGTTCACTCGAACCACGACTGGCCTAATCCCTACCTACTCGGCCCGCGGACTAATCCAGCATGTCGAGTCCATGGCTATCGCAGCTCAAGCGTTCAGCCGCATGGCCAGCGCTGAATCGGCTATCGATCATGGCATCATAAGGCTGACCTGCGGGGAACTGCTCGGAGTGGAGTTGCTGCCGGGTTTACTGCGCGACCTCCATTACGACCATCCGGGTTTGAAGCTTGAGCTGAGCATAAATGACGCGCTCGAAGATATCTCTCGTCAGCAATCAGACATCGCCGTGCGACTCGCACGCCCGGTGGAGGCAGATATCGTGGCTCGGTGTGTGGGGAATTTGCAGGTTGCAATTTATGCCAGCGCCGACTGCTTACAACGTTATGGTGTGCCGGAAAACCTAGACGCCCTGCGCCACGGCCCACTCATAGGCCCCGACCGCCGCTCCGCCGACCTACGTCGGCTGGTGGAATTAGGCTTTTGCAATGCCGATCAGCACTTTGCCATTGCCACAGATAACCACTTGGCGCAATTAGCAGCGCTTAAGGCAGGACTGGGATTCGGCCTGTGCGCAGGAATTATCGCGAGAGCTCATGGCCTTACTGCGGTTTTGCCGGACAGTTATAGCTTCGAGGTTGGGGTATGGCTAGCCATGCACAGCGACCTGCGCAAAATCAAACGAATATCCAGAGTTTACGAGGTGCTCGGCACAGCGCTTCAGGCATGCCTAAAACGGTAATGGACCGAACTCTATCGGGAGCCAGTCCCCACCGCGCACGAAATCAGTACTGGGAGGCAACGAAAACCTGTCGGTACCTGAAGACCTCTACGAAAAATTGCTGTCCCGATCGCTTGTTCATACTGCACAATCGGCGTGGCACCGCGCTGTGCTAACTGAGATCAGATTTGGGCGGTAGGCGATGCAGCGAGACTAAAAAGACACTACTGACATTGACAGACACCTGAGGTGCTAGAAATGGCGGAAAGTTTTTACTTTTGGCCGAAACAGTGCCTAAACATTGATTACGGGCGCCACAGAAGAAAGACCGATGCATCAGTCAAGGAGATTCCACTTTGACAATAAGCACAATAGATACAAAGATACTGTGGGGACGAGCTGGGGCCGGTGCTCCAAGCCAGGGTTGACGACCGCCCCCTTTTTCAGTCGAAAATAAATTAACAGAAATAGAACGCAGGGCTCTTCTGTATTTGACCTCGGAAGAGTTCAGGCTACAATGGGGCTACACAATGGGAAGGCATGGCGACCCGATGGACAAAAACGGCGTGAAAGTTTTTCGCCCAGGAACATTTAATGCAATAGAGAAAGCTCTCAAAGCATTGTAACCAGCGACTGATTCGAAAGCAGGCAGAGAATGGCTACCAATTTAATTACTGAAGCTGGCTATCAGTCTTTAAAAGATGAACTGGATTGGCTTTGGCGCGAAGAGAGACCAGAAATCACAAGAAAAGTGACTTGGGCTGCGTCACTGGGCGATCGAAGTGAGAATGCGGACTATCAATATAACAAAAAAAGACTGAGGGAGATAGATCGCCGTGTTAGGTATCTCCGAAAGCGGATCGAAGATCTGCGGGTAGTCCCTTACTCTCCCGCTCAAGAAGGTAAAGTTTTCTTTGGGGCTTGGGTAACTATTGTCAACGACGACGATGAGAGAAAAAAGTTTCGCATTGTGGGCGGCGATGAAATCTATGACAAAAAGGATTTTATCTCTATCGACTCCCCGATGGCACGGGCATGCATTGGCAAGAATCTAGGTGATGAAATTGTAGTACGCACACCAACTGGCGATGCCTATTGGGAAGTTTTAGAAATTGAATACAGCACGGTGGAGGTTGAACCCCGATTCTCCAAGCCCTGAAACACACGCAAACCGGCCACCGCTGCTCCTAGAACTAGATAGCAGCGATGGTTGGTATGAATAGCATGGCCTATTAGTACTGTACTATTAATAAAACTTAATAATTTCAGTAAGTTAGGTTAAATAGTATGAAACCGAGGGGTACTTCCTTCCAGTCCGCGTTCTCGCTGCGGTCACCCAACGAAGCGGCCCAGGCAACCTTTTGGGTGATTTCCGGACAATACACCCGCCACAGGTGGTCCAGCTCTTTCTTCAGCGCCTCATGGCCTTCTGTGGTGATGATATTGGTGCTCAATAGCGCATTCCTCAGCGGCGGGTAATCAGGCCTTGACGCGCGATGCGGGTGAGATGGCCTATGACTTCGGCGGCCTCGTCCGGTGCCGGCGCCTGGATCACAGCCAGGTCGAAACGGTCATTGCCATACTGCGCGAGGTGGCAGCCACTGTCGGCGAACTGGATCAGAAAGGCACGCGCCTGCCCCTTGCGCCGTGACAGGCCTTCAAGATGACGCAAAAGGGTGGGTTGATGCCGGCCGCCGAGCAGAATGCGCGGTGTGCGGGACGCCTGGCTGGCAGGCAAAGGGCTCAAACAGACACTGGTACGTGGGCAACTCATGGAGCTTCTCTCCGCCTCGCGAATCCCGCTGGGCAGCGGTGGGAGGCGTCACCGAACCAGCGCTTTAGCGGTATTTCGGACGGCCCGGAGGTGGGGCTTTCCTGCGCCCCGCAAGTAGCTGTTTAAATCGGCGCAGGCGGTATGCTAGAGCGATGAGCCCCAAGTTGCAAGCGACAAGCCGCAAGCAAGAACACGCCGAGTATTGGCCTGCGCTTGCCTGCGGCTCGTAGCTCACAGCTTGCAGCTGATTACCGGGCGATCAGGCGGTCGAGCGAGAAGCGGCCAGCGCCTTCGATCATGACTGCAACAGTGCCGGCCAACAGCGCCAAGGCGAACTCATAGCCGTTGTTGGACATGAACAGGCCGTTGCCGATGTGCACCGAAACGATCGCCACTATCAAGGTCACCGTCAGCGCCAGGGCCGCCGGGCGAGCCAGCAGGCCGACCACCAAGGCCAGGCCGCCGAAGAATTCGGCACTGCCGGACAGCAGGGCCATCAGATAACCCGGCGCCAGGCCGATGCTTTCCATCCATTGGCCGGTGCCTTCCAGGCCGTAGCCACCGAACAGGCCGAAGAGTTTTTGCGCACCATGAGCCATGAAGATGATGCCGACCAGGATGCGGATAACGCTTAAGCCAGCGCCAGCACGTGTAGAGAACAGCGCGTTGAGGGTAGTGTTATTCATGTCGAAGCGTCCTTGAAGTGAAGCAGTTGTGTGGGTATGGGCGCCATCATAATCAATTCCATTGATATGAAAACCGCAAAAACCCCAACATAACAATCGATAAAATCGATTTTAACGCTTCGCCACGCGCTCCAGTGCCGCGCGTTCGCGGTTGAAGGCCAAATAGTACTTGTTGATGCTATTGACGAAATTGACCGGCCCCATCCCCACTTGCTCCATGGCGATGCGTTCGGTCTGGAAGAACCACTGGTTACCGTTGAGACCTCGCCGTCGAGCCTCTGCGCGCATGGCCTGAACCCGCTCGGGGCCGAGGTTGTAGGCTGCCAGCACAAAGGCCATGCGCTCACGCTCGTTGATCTTGGCACTGGCAAAAAACTTGCGCCGGATAAGCGCTAGGTAACGGGCACTGGCCAGGACATTGCCATCTACCGTCGCAGTATTGCTCACCCCCACCCGCTGGGCCGCCGAAGGGGTAATCTGCATCAAGCCATGGGCACCGCCAGTACCGCGTGCAGCCGGGTTGAGCGTCGACTCCTTGAAGGCCAATGCAGCCAGGTTGAGCCAGTCGATCTGTTGCGCCTGGCCATGCTTCTGCAACACCGCCCGCACCGATGCCAGACGCTGGCGGTCCTTGCTGGCCAACGGGTTGTGTACCCGGTACTGCCGGCGGTAGATGCGCTCGAACGCCGCATCCTGGTTATCTGGCGCGCGGTAACCTTGCAGAAAGTGATCAACTGCGGCCAACAATTGCGGCGCATCACGCCCTACATACCAGCGCATGGCTTGCGGCGCACCCAGGCGCACCCGGCTGTCCAGGCGCAGGCGCGGCATAACCCGCGCCCAACGCCGGGCAATGGGCTGCTCGACCACGGTCAGGTGGTAGATGCCTGCCTGTACCATCTCCAGCACATCCTCCACCGCCAGCGTCGAATCGACCCACTCCACTTTGATCGGCGGCCGCTTTCGCAGTGCCAGTTGCTGGTTGACCTGCTGGATCAATGGTCCGGCGGCACTGGCGCTGGTCAACGCCACGGTACGCCCTGACAGCTGTTCGACCTTGCTGAAACTTCGCTCGCCTTTGCGCCCGACCAGCATCAGCGGCACTTGGTCGAGTATCGGCGCGCTGCTACGAACACCATTCACCGTAGTGGGGTCAAGCAGCTCGCCTGGCGCGGCCAGGTCACCCTCGCCGCGGGCCAGGGCGCCCAGCAACTGTTCCTTGGCCCGCGGGATGAGCTTTAGCTGGATCTGCTGGTCGTCGGCAGTACGAGCATTGAGGAAATGCTCCAGGGCACGCAGGCGATAATACTCAATGCCGACTGGCTCGCCCTTGACCTCACCGGAACTGTTGCGGCTCTGGTTGACCAGCACTTTCAGTACTTTGCTGGTACGAATCTGCGGCAGGTCACGCACCTTGGCAGGCGGTATGTGCTGCTGTGGGCCCGGCGAGCGCGCCTGGGCGGGGCCGGTAAAGATCAACCCCAACGTCAGCAGAAAAATGAGCCAGCATCGCTGCATGCGAAAACGTGTCCGTGGTCGGTGAGCGGCATCCATGGGTTGCACCGCCAAGTGATAAACGACGGTAAATGACCACGGCAACAGCATGAAGTTCTTGGTTTTTTCAGAAAAACGCGCTTTTTGCTATGCTGGCCGCCCCGCGGCACGAGATAGCACCATGCAACTGATCGATATCGGCGTCAACCTGACCAACAGCAGTTTCCACGACCAACAGGCCGCAATCGTCGAGCGCGCGCTGGAGGCCGGCGTTACGCAAATGCTGCTGACAGGCACCAGCCTGGCGGTCAGCGAACAAGCCCTGGAACTGTGCCAACAACTGGATGCAAGCGGCGCCCACCTGTTCGCCACGGCCGGCGTGCACCCTCACGATGCCAAGGCCTGGGATGCCGACAGCGAGCGCCAGCTGCGACGGTTGCTGAGTGAACCGCGCGTACGCGCGGTGGGCGAATGCGGCCTGGATTTCAACCGCGACTTTTCCCCTCGCCCGCTGCAGGAGAAAGCCTTGGAAGCCCAGCTGACACTGGCTGCGGAGCTGCGTCTGCCGGTGTTCCTGCACGAGCGCGATGCCAGCGAGCGTTTGCTGGCGATTCTCAAGGACTACCGCGACCACCTGACCGGCGCGGTGGTGCACTGCTTCACCGGTGAGCGTGAGGCGCTGTTCGCTTACCTGGACCTGGACCTGCACATCGGCATTACCGGCTGGATCTGCGACGAACGCCGCGGCACCCACCTGCACCCGCTGGTGGGCAACATTCCTCAAGGCCGGCTGATGCTGGAAAGCGACGCGCCCTACCTGCTGCCGCGCAGCTTGCGGCCCAAGCCCAAGAGCGGGCGCAACGAGCCGGCGTTCTTGCCGGAGGTACTGCGCGAGGTGGCCTCGCATCGCGGAGAATCAGCGGAGCACACGGCGGCGCATACGACGGCAACGGCGCGGGCTTTCTTCCAGCTCCCCTGAGTCTCGCGTGTTTCTGCGGGGCGGGTGAACACAGTTGATATGCATCAACACATGTCTAGGAGGATGAGGGCACAATGATGGCACCTTGCCAATATTGTTTCCGCTCAACTCAGAGAAGACCTGCCCATGGGTGCCTGGCTTAGCAATGTTTCCCTGAAGTACAAGTTCTGGGCCGTCAACGCAGTGGCCTTTGTCACCACCTTGCTGCTGGTGCTGTACGCCGTGCACCTGGAGCAACGCGCACGTGCCGAGGCGGCTCAGAGCCAGGCGGTCGCACAAGCCCAGTTGCTGGCCGCCTGGCCAGCCGGGCAAGCACTGCCACGCCCGGCCAACGTCATCAGTTGGTCAACCGGGCAAACGCCAACCTACGCCGGGGAGGCGCTCGATGCCCTGCGCAACGCCCAAGGCTGGGTAGCATTGCCGAGCGCCTGGGTCCTCGGCGAAAACCCACTGCGTGGCGCACAGGTGCTGCGCAGTGGCGACCAGCAGTTAGCTGTGCTGGCCCAGTCACCCAGTTTGCGCCAGGTCTTCTTCGATCGTTTCAGCAATTACGCGGTGTGTGTGCTGATCCTGATGCTGGCCATGCTCGGCGCCTCCCAACTGCTGATCCGCTTCCTGCTCAGCCAACTCAACACCCTCAAGGACGTGATGCTGCACGTGGAAAAGACCGGCGACCTGTCGGCCCGCGTACCGCTAGCCAGTGGCGACGAGGTCGGCCAGATGGCTGGGGCCTTCAACGCCATGCAGTCCACCTATCACCGCGTGGTCAGCACCGTCGCCCACAGCGCAGCACAGTTGGACTCGGGCGCTGCACGCCTGGCCGCCAGCATGAGCGACGTACGCCATGGCATGCTCGGCCAGCAGAGTGAAACCGACCAGGCCGCCACTGCCATCAACGAAATGTCGGCGACCGTGCACCACATTGCCCAGCACGCCGGTGCCACCCGCGATTTGTCACAAACCGCTGACACCTTGGCCGGCAGCGGTCAAGCGGTGGTCAGCCGAGTGCAGGATTCGATTTCCGGGCTTTCCAGCGGCGTGCAACAAACTGCCGAGATGATTCGACAGCTAGCCGAGGACAGCCAGAAGATCAACGGTGTAGTCAGTGTGATCCACAGTATTGCCGAACAGACCAACTTGCTGGCGCTTAACGCTGCCATCGAAGCCGCGCGCGCCGGTGACCTGGGCCGTGGCTTTGCCGTGGTGGCTGATGAAGTGCGCAACCTGGCCAAACGCGTACAAACCTCCACGGATGAGATCACCACCATGGTTTCGGCCCTGCAGTCGGGCACCCGTGATGCGGTGGAGTTCATGCAAGAGAGCTCGTACAAGGCCGACGACTGTGTGCGTCAGGCACAGGAAGCCGGTGAGGCGCTGGCTGAAATCACCGGTGCCGTGGCGCAGATGCGCGAAAGCAATACCCAGATCGCTGTAGCGGCCGAGCAGCAAAGCCAGGTAGCCGAGGAAATGAACCGCGCGGTGGTCAGCATCCGCGATGTCACCGAGCGGACCGTGCAGCAGACGGTCGGTTCAGCGACCACCAGCAGCGAACTGGCGACCCTGGCCGGCGAACTGAACAAGGCCATTGGCCAGCTCAAGCTATAGTCACCATAGCCAGCTTCGATTGGCCCCCGCGTGGGGGCCGCACTAAGCTTTGGGCATGACCGAGAGGAAATCCCCATGAGCAAACGCCTGCCCAATCTTCCCGCCTGGCAATGGCGCGGCTACCACCATAATCACCGCCACCCGGCCAACCTGGTGCTGCACCTGATTGCTGTGCCGTTGTTCATTCTAGGGACACTACTGGTGCTGTCCGGCCTGTTCGGTTTCGACCTCGGCCAGATCGCGGTGGGTGTGATTGCCCTGGTCGCCGCGCTGGGCCTGCAGCGCCAAGGCCACCGCCTTGAAGCCCAGCAGCCCGAGCCGTTCGCCAACCGCCAGGATGCCGTGCAGCGCTTACTGACCGAGCAGTTCATCACCTTTCCGCGCTTTGTGGTGAGCGGGGCCTGGTGGAGGGCCTGGCGCGAACGGCACAAGCACCGACACTGAGCCAGCTGCCGGAGCACTGCTTGTGAGCAGCCTGGTAAGGATCAGGCGAAAACGGTGACGGTCTGCCGGCTCAAGGCCAACAACTCGCCCTGCGCCGTCCACAACGCTGCGGCAGCATGACCATAGCCTTCCCGCGCATGCTCGGTCTCCACGCAGTACCGGCACCATTCCTGGGTCGAAAGCTTCGCCGTTGGCTGGATGAACTCGATGGTCCAGGTCAGCGTACTGCCCGCAGCGGGCTGCTTGAGAAACGGCATAAGGCTGGGCGGCCACGCATCCACCAACGCCAGCAAGTGCGCCTCGTTCACCGGCTCGTCAGCCACATCCCGCAAACGCACCCAGCCGCCCATCTTGCGCGACTGATTGCCACTGAACGGCAGCCCGCCTACTGCCCAGCGCAGGGCCACATGGCGCATGAACTCCGGGGTAACGCCTTTGATATAGGGCAACTCCGGGGCCGCCTCTTCGAGCGCAGGCATTTCAATGGCCGGTAACGCCGGCACTTCGACCACCGAAGGGCGGCCTGCACCGAAATTGCCCTGCACCAAAGTCACCACCTGGCCATCCTGAACCGCGCGGCCCAGCAACGTGCTAACCGCCTTGCCTTCGCGCAAAAACTCCACCTCGAAGCGGATGGGCACATCGGCCGCCGCGGGTGCCACGAAGCTGATGGCCAATGAGCGTACCGGGCGGTTGTCGCTGATCTTGAGGCGCATGGTTTCATAGACCATAGCCGCCATCAGCCCGCCAAAGGCAGCGCGCCCCTGGGCCCAGCTGGGTGGAATGCTGACGGAATCCGGGTTGGCGCGCACGGCGTCGAGCAGTTGGTTGAAATTCATTGGCCGGCTCCTGCCTGCAAAGAAAAGGTCCGCTCATCCTAGCCAGCAAACGCCGGGCAATCAGCCCGCAAATCGGTCATTTTCCGTGATAACGCCGCGCCAGCGCCTCTTGCAGGGCGTCCAGCGTCACATCTGACTGGCGCTCCGCCTCATGCAGCTCCTGCTCCCAACCAGCCTTGCAGGGGAGCAGGTCGGCATGATCGCGGGCTTGCAGCAGCCATTGCAGGCGGTCCTGCCAATCCCCCAGGTTGCCCTGTGCCTTTTTCAACAGACGTTGCAGTTTCTTCCCAGCGTGATCGAGTTGCGGGTAGGCCTCATCGCCATAGCGCGCACGCTTGATCAGCAAACGCAGGCGGTGGCGATCGTGAGCCGGGTCCTGCAACGCTTTGTGCAACTTGCGCCACTGCTTGACCAGGCGCTTGTCGATGCGTTTGCCCAGCGACTTGACCAGCCCCTCCCGATCCGCCGCCCGCAGGAACAATGGAAAGGCGTCGAGAATCGCCAATACCCTGGCCAGCTGTGGGCTGGCAGCGACACTGGCGAAAGTCCTGTCTCGCCCCTCCAGACGCCGCTGGCCGGCTGCCGCATGACCGCGCCCGATCAGCTCGGCCGCCAGCACCTCGCGATCACGCAGCGGCGTGGTAAGGGTCCCCAGCGAACGTGCAGCATCCTCCAGTTGCTCCACACCCGGCAGCCCACGCAGCGGCCTCAGCAGACTGCGCAGGCGCCGCAAGGTGATACGCAGGTCGTGCAAGGCCTCGCTGTCGGTATTGGCAGCCAGGCGTTCACGACAGGCCAGCAAGCGCACCTGCAAGGTCAGTATCAGGGCAACGACATGGTCGAGCATGGCAGACATACGATGCTCCCTGTTCAGCGCCCGGCGCGAGATTCACGAATGTAGAACCGCGCCTTTTCGGCTTTGCGGGTACAGCTTTCGTAGCCTTCGAACTGCTGCTGGGTCTTGGCCCCGGTCAGCAGTGACAAGGCCTTGGAATAACTTACAGCACCGGCAAAGCCTTCGGCCTTGGCCAGGTCCAGTTCCTTCCAGGCGGCATCCAGCTGGGTCGCGCAGCTGTCACGGTAGGCCGTCTTGCCCGCGCAGCCAGCTAGGGCCAAGGCAATCAGTGGAAGGCAGATCCAGGCTTTCATCAGTAATACCTCTATGGAAAAACGGTGGCTGTTCGACGCTCCGACAGCTGGAAAGTGCCATGCCCAGCCGGCTTTGCCTGGCCAGTTTTATTACAGTAGCTCAGCACGATCTACATTGAAGCACAGGCAGCGATGGGTGCATTGTAGGACCATGATGGCACTGGCCGGGGAATGTTCATGAGCAAACGTGTGGCACTGGTACTGGGATCGGGCGGCGCCCGAGGGTATGCACACATCGGCGTGATCGAAGAAATCGAGCGCCGCGGCTACGACATAGCCTGCGTCGCAGGGTGTTCCATGGGCGCGGTGATTGGCGGTATCTATGCCGCCGGCAAGCTGGACGAGTATCGCAACTGGATCGAAAGCCTCGACTACCTGGATGTGCTGCGCCTGGTCGACGTCAGCTTTCGCCTCGGTGCGATTCGCGGCGACAAGGTGTTCGGGCAGATCCGCAAGATCGTCGGCGAGATAAACATCGAGCAACTGCGCATACCCTACACCGCAGTGGCCGCCGACCTTACCAACCAGCAGGAAATCTGGTTCCAGGAGGGTTGCCTGCATCAGGCCATGCGCGCCTCAGCGGCCATTCCCAGCCTGTTCACGCCAGTGATGCAAGGCAACCGCATGCTTGTCGACGGTGGCATCCTCAACCCGCTGCCAATCGTGCCGGTGGTGTCCAGCCATTGCGACCTGATCATCGCGGTCAACCTCAACGCCACCAACCAGAAGCAGTACCAGTTGCCGGTGATCGAGCGCCCGGCGGCATTCAAGATGCGCTTTGACGCCTTGTTGAGCTCGCTGGGTTCACGCTTGCCATTCCGGCGCAAACCGGCGGAAGAGCTGATCCGCATCGAAAAGGAAATCGTCGCCGAGGGGTTGGCACCGCCAAGCCCGTGGCTTGCCGACAGCGCCGACCCGGAAAACCAGCAACCGGCAGCGGCCCCGGAGCGCGAGGGCGCACCGAAGTCGGCCACCGGCTCTTTCATCATCGACAACGTGGGGCCAGCCTCGCTGCTGGACTTGATCAACCAGAGCTTCGAGGTCATGCAGACTTCGTTGGCACAGTACAAGATTGCCGGCTATCCACCGGATGTCCTGATCAACGTGCCCAAGCGGGTGTGCCGGTTTTTCGAGTTCTACAAAGCGCCGGAGCTCATCGCCCTGGGGCGAGAGATTGCACGCGATACGCTGGACAGTTATGAAGGGGTGAAGCGGTAGCACCTGGTTGGCGTCGCCCCTGAAGGCGGTGTGGTCTTCGACAATGACCGTGCTCGCGGCTGGCGAAAACGACACAGGCCGCACGAGGCGGCCTGTTTCTTCATGCAACGAACACCTTAGTAACGGGTGATGTCTGCATTGGCTTCCAGCTGCTTGCGGTAAGCCGCAAAGTCCTGCTGGCCAGCACGGGACGCGAGGTAGCGGCGAATCTGCTGCTTCTCTTCGTCGGTGGCGGTAGCGCCGTCGTTCACACCCTTGAGCTGCAACACCACCAGGCTTCCGTCACGCAGCACCACACTGCCATACACAGGCTTGTCCTTGGCTTGCGGCTTGCCCAGACGGAACAGTGCCTGCAGTTCGGCCGGGTCAATACCGTCCTCGCCACGGGTGACTGCTTCATAGGCTTTCCAGCCTTGGCCTTCGTGAACGCTGCCTGCTGCGATGGAACCGTCACGCAGGCCGGCAATCAGCTTGTCTGCCTTGGCCTTGAGTTCGGCAGTCGCCTTCTCTTTGGCCAGGTGCTCCCTGATGTTCTTGGCCACAGCGTCCAGCGGCAGTTGCTCTGGTTTGCGGTGTTCCTTGACGCGCAGCACCACGGTGGTCTCAGGGTCGAGCTCGATGGCGGTGCTGTTGGCACCCTCATCCAGCACTTCTTCAGAGAACGCCGCCTGCACCACCGCACGGTTGGCGGTAATGCCTTCACCGCCCTCACGGCCGAAGGCCGCGGAGGTGTGCACCTTGAGGTTCAGGTCCTGGGCCGGCTGGGCCAGGTCGGAAGCCTCGTAGGCAGCATCCTGCAGTTGCTTGCTGGCGTCGACATAACGCTGCTCGACCAGCGGCATCTTCAGATCGCGGGTCAGTTTGTCCTTCAGGCTGGCGAAGCTCGGTACTTCTGGCGCCTGGACGCCCAGCAGCTTGATCAGATGGTAGCCAAACTCGGTGCGCACCGGAGCAGATACCTGGCCATTCTGCAGCTGGTACAGCGCCTCTTCGAAGGCCGGGTCGTATACGCCCGGGCCGGCAAAGCCGAGGTCACCACCGCTGGTGGCGGAGCCTGGGTCCTGAGAGAACTCTTTGGCCAAAGCGGCAAAGTCCTCACCCTTGGCCAGACGCTGCTCGATCTCTTCGGCGCGGGCCTTGGCCTGGGCGTCGCTGACCTTGTCGTTGACCTCGATGAGGATGTGCGCGGCATGGCGCTGCTCGGCCAGGTTGGCGATTTCCTTCTCGTACTGGGCCTTGAGCTCTTCGTCGGTCACTTTGACCTGATCGAAGAACGCCGACTTCTTCAGCTCGATGTAGTCGATCACGACCTGGTCAGGCGACATGAACTCCTTGGCGTGCTGGTCGTAGTGCGCCTTGACCTCTTCGTCGCTGACCTTGACTGCGGCCGGGTCGGCCTTGAACGTCAGGGAGGCGAAGTCGCGGGTCTGCTTCTCCAGGCGAGCAAAAGCATCGACCTGTTGATCGGTGACGAAGCTGCTGCCGGCCAGGCCGGTGCGCAGTTGGCCGATGAGCATTTCCTCGCCGAGCATCTCGCGGAACTGCATGCGACCGTAGCCCATCTGGCGGATCACCTGGTCGAAACGGTCAGCGCTGAACTTGCCGTCCACCTGGAACTCAGGGGTCTGCAAGATCACCTGATCCAGCGCGGCCTCGGAGAATGCGAACTTGGCATCCTCAGCACCTTGCAGCAGCAGCTTGCGGCTGATCAGCCCCTTGAGTGCCTCCTCTCGCAGCAACTTGTCATCCAACAGCGCCGGGTCGAAATCCTTGCCCAACTGTTGCATCAGTTGACGGCGCTGCATGTCGGCCGCCTGGCTCAGCTCGTTCTGGCTGATGGTCTGGCCGTTCACCTTGGCGGCGTCCTGGCTATGAGTGGCGGCCTGGAAAATGGCTTCGAAACCGGTCAATGCCATCAACACGACGATAAGGCCGATGATGGTCTTGGCAATCCAACCTTGTGAATTGTCCCTGATATTTTGCAGCATGCGTCCCCCAGAAACGGCTGTACCACTGCGTCGACAACCGCGGAGCGTGGGTAGAATCCTGATAAAAGAAAGGCGCATCCGAGGATGCGCCTTTTCTTAGCAAACGTGTCAGGCGGGAACGTTTGCGCCCCGCCATCACCGTGCTCGGACCAGGCCAGGCCGGGTCCGGCTGAAAGACGACTTAGTTGACGGCGTCTTTCAGGCCTTTGCCTGCCTTGAAACCTGGAACCTTGGCGGCTTCGATCTTGATTGCCTTGCCGGTTTGCGGGTTGCGGCCGGTACGCTCGGCGCGCTCCTTGACCGAGAAGGTACCAAAGCCAACCAGTACCACATCGTCACCTTGCTTCAGGGCGCCGGTGACGGATTCGATGACTGCGTCCAGCGCACGGCCGGCTACAGCTTTCGGGATGTCTGCAGATGCGGCGATAGCGTCAATCAGTTCCGACTTGTTCACTCTAAGTCCCCTTATTTCTCTATTGAGTTTGTTTCTAAGTATGTAATGAAAAGCTTATGAAACGTGTGCTGGGAGGCATGGCGACAATAACGTGCCGCTTTATAGCAAGGCGCCGAAAATACTGTCAAGGAAAGCCCCCCAGCCAAAAACTACTAATGCGTGCTGATTCTTTCCTTAGCATCGCCGTCGCGCTTCTCGTCTTTCGCGACAATCTCCGGAGCCACATCTGGCAAGGGCTCCGGGGCGTATTGCAGCGCAATTTGCAGGACTTCGTCAATCCATTTGACCGGTTTGATCTGAAGATCCTGTTTGATATTTTCAGGAATCTCCTTGAGATCGCGAACATTCTCCTCGGGAATGATCACCGTCTTGATCCCGCCACGGTGCGCCGCCAGCAGTTTTTCCTTCAGCCCGCCAATGGCCAATACCTGGCCACGCAAGGTGATTTCGCCGGTCATGGCCACGTCGGCACGTACCGGAATCTGCGTCAGCGCCGACACCAGTGCGGTGCACATTCCGATACCGGCACTTGGGCCGTCCTTCGGCGTGGCGCCCTCAGGCATGTGAATGTGCACGTCATGCTTCTCGTGGAAGTCGGCAGCAATCCCCAGGCTGCGGGCGCGGCTGCGCACCACGGTCTGCGCGGCGGTAATCGACTCGACCATGACATCGCCCAGCGAGCCGGTCTTGATCAACTGGCCCTTGCCGGGGATGACCACGGCCTCGATGGTGAGCAACTCGCCACCCACCTGGGTCCAGGCCAGGCCGGTTACCTGGCCGATCTGATCCTGCTGCTCGGCCAGGCCATAGCGGAACTTGCGCACGCCCAGCAGGTGCTCCAGCTGCTCGCTGGCCACCTTGACCTTGACCTGCTTCTGCCCGGTATGTTCCTTGACCACCTTGCGGCAGACCTTGGCAATTTGCCGCTCCAGGCCCCGCACACCGGCTTCACGGGTGTAGTAGCGGATGATGTCGCGAATCGCCGAGATGTCGACTTCCAGCTCTTCCTTCTTCAAGCCGTTGGCCTTGACCTGCTTGGGCACCAGGTACTTGACCGCGATGTTGATCTTTTCGTCCTCGGTGTAGCCAGGCAGACGGATGACTTCCATCCGGTCCAGCAGCGCCGGCGGGATGTTCATCGAGTTCGAGGTGCACAGGAACATCACGTCCGAGAGGTCGTAGTCGACCTCCAGGTAGTGGTCGTTGAAGTTGTGGTTCTGTTCAGGGTCGAGCACTTCCAGCAGTGCCGAAGCGGGGTCACCGCGCATGTCGCTGCCCATCTTGTCGATCTCGTCGAGCAGGAACAACGGGTTGCGCACGCCCACCTTGGTCATCTTCTGGATCAGGCGACCCGGCATGGAGCCGATGTAGGTACGGCGGTGGCCACGGATCTCGGCCTCGTCACGCACGCCCCCCAGGGCCATGCGCACGAACTTGCGGTTGGTGGCGGCAGCGATCGACTCGGCCAGCGAGGTCTTGCCGACGCCGGGTGGCCCGACCAGGCACAGCACCGGACCGCGGATCTTCTTGACGCGCTTCTGCACGGCAAGGTATTCGAGGATGCGTTCCTTGACCTCTTCCAGGCCATAGTGGTCGGCATCGAGGATTTCCTCGGCCTTGGTCAGGTCCAGACGCACCTTGCTCTGAGCCTTCCACGGCACCTGCACCAACCAGTCGAGGTACGAGCGCACCACGGTAGCTTCGGCCGACATCGGAGACATTTGCTTGAGCTTGTTCAGCTCCGCCTGAGCCTTGGTCAAGGCATCTTTAGGCAGACCTGCGGCTTCGATGCGCTTTTTCAGCTCTTCGACTTCATTGTGGCCTTCATCACCATCGCCAAGTTCTTTCTGAATGGCCTTCATCTGCTCATTCAGGTAGTACTCGCGCTGGCTGCGCTCCATCTGCTTCTTGACCCGGCCGCGAATGCGCTTTTCGACCTGCAGGAGGTCGATTTCGGCATCCAGCAGTGCCAGCACGTGCTCGACACGGGTCGTCAAGTCGACGATTTCAAGAATTTCCTGCTTCTGCTCGATCTTCAGGGCCATGTGCGCGGCCATGGTGTCGACCAGGCGCCCTGGCTCGTCGATGCTGTTCAGCGAAGACAGCACTTCGGCAGGCACCTTCTTGCCCAGTTGAACGTATTGTTCGAACTGTGACAGCAGCGTGCGCACGAACACTTCCGACTCGCGCTCGGCAGTGTCGGTTTCGTCGATCAGGGAGACTTCGGCACGGATGTGCCCTTCAACTTCGGAGAAGCGCTCGACCGCACCCCGCTGTTCGCCTTCGACCAGCACCTTGACGGTGCCATCAGGCAGCTTCAGCAGTTGCAGCACGGTGGCAACGGTACCGACGCGGTACAGGGCGTCCTCACCCGGATCGTCGTCGGCTGGGTTCTTCTGGGCCAGCAGAAGGATCTGCTTTTCGCCCGTCATCGCCGCCTCGAGGGCTTCGATGGACTTTTCGCGCCCCACGAACAGCGGGATAACCATGTGCGGGTAAACAACGACATCGCGCAATGGCAAAAGAGGCAAGTCGAGGGTGGTCTTCATGATTTCGCCTCTACAGCGGCCTTATGGCCGGAAACCGGTGGAAATGATGCTTGGACCTAATGTGGGGGCACGCTTGAGAAATTACAAGCGCTTGCACAGGAAAAGCAGAAAGGGGCCCGTAGGCCCCCTTCTTGCTTGCAACCGAGAACCGGCCATTGCCTGAATCAGGCGTCTGGTGCGGCTTTGGCTTGCGGTTCGCTGTTTTCGTAAATCATCAGCGGCTGCGAGGTACCTTCAATGACGCTCTCGTCGATAACCACCTTGCTGACATCCTTTTTCGAAGGAATCTCATACATGGTATCGAGCAGCACGCCTTCGAGGATCGAACGCAGGCCACGAGCGCCAGTCTTGCGCTCCAGGGCCTTGCGTGCAACGGCCTTGAGCGCATCGCTGCGGAACTCGAGGTCGACGCTTTCCATCTCGAACAGCTTGGCATACTGCTTGGTCAGGGCATTCTTCGGCTCGGTGAGGATCTGCATCAACGCAGCCTCATCCAGCTCGTCGAGGGTAGCCAGTACCGGCAGGCGGCCGACGAATTCCGGAATCAGGCCAAACTTGACCAGATCGTCCGGCTCGACCTCACGCAGGGACTCACCAACCTTCTTGCCCTCTTCCTTGCTGCGCACTTCGGCACCAAAACCGATGCCGCCTTTGGTGGAGCGGTTCTGGATGACCTTTTCCAGGCCCGAGAACGCACCACCGCAGATGAACAGGATGTTGCGGGTATCAACCTGCAGGAATTCCTGTTGCGGGTGCTTGCGGCCGCCTTGCGGCGGGACCGAGGCCACGGTGCCTTCGATCAGCTTCAGCAGTGCCTGCTGCACGCCCTCGCCCGAGACATCACGGGTAATGGACGGGTTGTCCGACTTGCGCGAGATCTTGTCGATTTCGTCGATGTAGACAATGCCCATCTGGGCCTTTTCCACGTCGTAGTCGCACTTCTGCAACAGCTTCTGGATGATGTTTTCGACGTCCTCACCCACATAACCGGCTTCGGTCAGGGTGGTGGCGTCAGCAATGGTGAACGGTACGTTCAACAGGCGTGCCAGGGTTTCGGCGAGCAGGGTCTTACCCGAGCCGGTCGGCCCGATGAGCAGGATGTTGCTCTTGCCCAGTTCGACTTCGTCACCCTTCTTGTCACGCTGGTTCAGGCGCTTGTAGTGGTTGTACACCGCTACGGCCAGCACCTTCTTCGCGCGCTCCTGACCAATCACGTACTGGTCCAGGATGCCGCTGATTTCTTTCGGCGAAGGCAATTTGTGCGCGCTGCTCTCGGCCTGGGCTTCCTGCACCTCCTCACGGATGATGTCGTTGCACAGGTCGACGCACTCGTCGCAGATAAATACCGAGGGCCCGGCAATCAGTTTGCGCACTTCGTGCTGGCTTTTGCCGCAGAAGGAGCAATAAAGCAATTTGCCGCTGTCCTCGCCGTTACGGGTGTCAGTCATTCGATCGATCCAATCCGGTAGGCTTGCAACACAAGATGAAGGCAATTGCGGGCTTTTTCAAGTCCGCAGGTAGGCGCTTTCGACGCCCACCTGCTCTGCCCCCCGGTTCAGGAGGCCAGTTGCCGCTTGTCATAGACCGAGTCGATCAGGCCGTACTCGGCTGCGCGCGAGGCGCTCATGAAGTTGTCACGCTCGGTGTCACGCTTGATGGTTTCGAGATCCTGGCCGGTGTGATAGGCCAGCAACTCGTTCAGACGGGCCTTGATATTGAGGATTTCCTGGGCGTGGATCTCGATATCGGTGGCCTGACCCTGGAAGCCGCCCAGCGGCTGGTGGATCATCACGCGCGAGTTAGGCAGGCAATGACGCTTGCCCTTGGCACCTGCCGCCAGCAGGAAGGCGCCCATGCTGCAGGCCTGGCCGATGCAGATGGTCGAAACGTCCGGCTTGATGAACTGCATGGTGTCGTAGATCGACATGCCGGCGGTGACGGAACCGCCCGGCGAGTTGATGTACAGATGGATATCCTTGTCCGGGTTTTCCGCCTCAAGGAACAGCAGTTGCGCAACGACGAGGTTGGCCATGTAGTCCTCTACCGGGCCAACCAGGAAGATCACTCGCTCCTTCAACAGGCGCGAGTAGATGTCGTAAGCGCGTTCGCCACGGGCGGACTGCTCGATAACCATCGGGACCAGGCCGCCTGCGGCCTGGATGTCAGAGCTCTGCTGAATATAAGAATTGCGGGACATGTCCTGCGCTCACTCCCAAATAGTCATGGCTTGAATACGCACAAGCCAGCTCGAAGGCTGGCTTGTGGAGGTTTCCTACGAGAGAAGACCGTTACTCAGCAGCGGCAGGCGCCTCGGCTGGTTTGACGGCTTCTTCGTACGAGACCGATTTGTCGGTCACAGTCGCTTTCTGCAGAACAGTATCTACAACTTGTTCTTCCAGCACAACCGAACGCACTTCGTTCAGTTGCTGGTCGTTCTTGTAGTACCAAGCGATGACCTGCTCAGGCTCTTGGTAAGCCGAAGCCATTTCTTCGATCATCTCGCGAACCTTGGCGTCGTCCGGCTTCAGCTCGAACTGCTTGACCACTTCGGCCACGATCAGGCCCAGCACGACGCGGCGCTTGGCTTGCTCTTCGAACAGTTCGACTGGCAGCTGCTCAGGCTTGATGTTGCCACCAAACTGCTGAACAGCCTGCACGCGCAGACGGTTGACTTCGTTTTCCAGCAGGGCCTTTGGCACTTCGATCGGGTTGGCGGCCAGCAGACCGTCCATGACCTGGTTCTTGACCTTGGTCTTGATCGCCTGACGCAGCTCACGCTCCATGTTCTTGCGAACTTCGGCGCGGAAGCCTTCCAGCGTCGATTCCTTGATGCCGAACTGGGCGAAGAACTCTTCGTTCAGTTCTGGCAGTACAGGTGCCGAAACGCTGTTGACGGTGATGGTGAACTCGGCGGCTTTGCCAGCCAGGTCGAGGTTCTGATAGTCCTCTGGGAAGGTCACGTTGACAACGCGCTCTTCGCCAGCCTTGGCGCCTACCAGGCCCTCTTCGAAGCCTGGGATCATGCGGCCGGAGCCCAGCACCAGCAGGGTGCCCTTGGCCGAACCACCGGCAAACGCTTCACCGTCGACCTTGCCGACGAAGTCGATGTTGACCTGGTCGTCATTCTGCGCAGCGCGCTCGACGGCCTCGAAGCGGGTGTTCTGCTTGCGCAGCACTTCCAGCATGTTGTCCAGGTCGCTGTCAGCCACTTCGGCGCTCAGGCGCTCGACCTTGATCGACTCGAGGCCCGCAACAGTGAACTCAGGGAACACTTCGAAGATGGCGACGAACTCCAGATCCTTGCCCTTTTCGAAGGACTTGGGCTCTACAGCCGGGGCGCCAGCCGGGTTCAGCTTCTGCTCGACGATGGCTTCGTAGAAGGAAGCCTGGACCAGGTCACCGAAAGCCTCTTGACGGGCGTCCGCCTCGAAACGCTGACGGATCACGGTCATCGGTACTTTACCAGGACGGAAGCCCGCAATTTTGGCGCGCTTGGCAGTCTGCTGCAGACGCTTGTTGACTTCGTTCTCGACGCGCTCGGCCGGAACGGCGATGGTCATGCGGCGCTCGAGAGCGGAAGTGTTTTCAACAGAAACTTGCATGGATATTCCTCGTTGCACAGACGTTAGCCGGCGTTAGCCCGACTCCAGAATCAAGGGCAAACATTCTAGTGAGTCACGCAGCAGAAGTCACCCCACACGGGACGACTGAAAACAACGCCGGTCGATTAACTTTCAAGGCCCGCACGGCACAGCGCCGGGCCTGCTTCCAACAGGGGCTGCACGGCGCCGGAGGGCGGCCTGCAGCCGAAATACTTTGTCAAACAACTACCCGCAACGCATTCGCCTCCTTTATTGAGGATCAATGTCGTTGAACTGGCAGTATTCCTCCCATTCCAGCCCCAGCGCCTCAGCCACTTCACGGTGCGTTTCCAGGCGCATGGCCTGCAACTGCTCCGGGGACTCAGCAATCAATTGCAGCGCCAGCTCCCAGGGCTCAATGCCCTGCTCCTCGGCGGCATCCTCGAACGCCCACTCGATCTGCTGGGCCTGTTCGCGCGCATCCAGCTCGCGGATCTCCTCGAGCAACTGCGGATTGGCGTCGGCAAAGCGCTGCAGCGCCAGGGCCTGACGGGCTTCTTTTGCAATCATCGTGATGTCCTTTGCCGGCCAAACGGGCCGGTGTTTCAACCGGCTGAAATCTAACAGCTTTTATTGGGGTGCCACCAGAGGATTACAAGGGGCGGGGTTTGATTTGGCCGAGAGGTGGCTCACCACGACATTTCCAGCACCGGCGAGGCGACCACCTTGTTTGCCCGGCACGATATCGAGGAGGAACACCAGGAGCCGCGCGGGCGACGCTCGACCTCAAACAAAGACACCAGAACACTGAAGGCGTGCACACCACAGCCCCAAAACAAAAAGGCGCCCGATCTCACGATCAAGGCGCCTTTCAGGAATATGGGGTGGACGATGGGAATCGAACCCACGACAACTGGAATCACAATCCAGCGCTCTACCAACTGAGCTACGCCCACCATATTGCGGTCTTGCGGTACAACCTTACAGAAGCATGGTGCGGACGAAGAGACTCGAACTCTTACAGCTTGCGCCGCTGGAACCTAAATCCAGTGTGTCTACCAATTTCACCACGTCCGCGTAACGCTTAAAACAAAGGCGCCAGATGCTATCGAGGCGCCCTTGAAAAATATGGGGTGGACGATGGGAATCGAACCCACGACAACTGGAATCACAATCCAGCGCTCTACCAACTGAGCTACGCCCACCATATTGCATTACAACCTACTTGCTTGCCAAAGCTGCCTAATGGCGCACCCGGCAGGACTCGAACCTGCGACCATCCGCTTAGAAGGCGGATGCTCTATCCAGCTGAGCTACGGGCGCTTAAGCTTGAAGCCTAACCGAACGAGACGCTAACAAGGAACTGTTAAACCACTCATTCTGCCCGACTTAGCCAACCAGTGCTAGGCTGTGCCCGACAAGTGCGGCGAATCTTATAGTCGACCCCGAAACTCGTCAACACCTTTTTCGAAAAAATTTAAATTATTTAAGGGGTTAGGGGATTTGCCCGACCACCCGCCTTTGCCCTTGGCCCATGTCGTGCGAGAATGCACGTTCTTTATTGTTCCTTCTCGATGGTTAATCACGCGTCTATGACTGCACACCTAATCGATGGCAAGGCTATCGCCGCCAGCCTGCGCCAGCAGATCGCTCAACGTGTCGTGGAGCGTCGCCAGCAAGGCCTGCGTACGCCGGGCCTGGCAGTGATCCTGGTCGGCACCGACCCCGCCTCCCAAGTCTATGTCTCGCACAAGCGCAAGGACTGCGAAGAGGTCGGCTTCATTTCGCAGGCTTTCGACCTGCCCAGCGAGACCACGCAACAAGCCCTGACCGAGCTGATCGACCGTCTCAATGACGACCCGGCCGTCGACGGCATCCTGTTGCAACTGCCGCTGCCGGCACACCTGGACGCCTCGTTGCTGCTCGAGCGCATTCGCCCGGACAAGGATGTGGACGGCTTCCATCCGTACAACATCGGCCGCCTGGCCCAGCGTATTCCACTGCTGCGCCCGTGCACACCGAAAGGCATCATGACCCTGCTGGAAAGCACCGGCCAGGACCTGTACGGCATGAACGCGGTGATCGTCGGCGCGTCCAACATCGTTGGCCGCCCGATGGCCATGGAACTGCTGCTGGCCGGCTGCACCGTGACCGTCTGCCATCGCTTCACCAAGGACCTGGCCGGCCATGTCGGGCGTGCCGACCTGGTGGTCGTGGCTGCCGGCAAGCCGGGCCTGGTCAAGGGTGAGTGGGTCAAGGAAGGCGCCATCGTCATCGACGTGGGCATCAACCGCCAGGAAGACGGCAAGCTGGTCGGCGACGTGGTCTACGAGACTGCCCTGCCCCGCGCCGGCTGGATCACACCGGTGCCGGGCGGCGTCGGGCCGATGACCCGGGCGTGCCTGCTGGAGAACACGCTGTACGCGGCAGAAGAGCTGCACAAGTAATACCGCGTAATGCGAAAACGGCACCTTTTTCAGGTGCCGTTTTTTTGCCCGTGACAAATGACCTCTTCGCGGACGAGCCTGCTCTTGCAAGCGGTTGTCCGCCCCCAGGGGGCGGGGGAAGCCACCACGGTGTTCAGCCTATCACTTCCTGGCCGCCTCCCAAGACTTCAGCAGTTCGTTGTAGCTGACGGTCTCGCCCATGGGCTTTTCGTTGGCCAGCTTGGCTTTCGGCGCACCCGGCTGGTCGAACCAGTACTGGGCGTCCTTCTCCGGATTCAGCTTGGGTGCACACGCCGCCTGGGCATTGGAGCGTTGCAGGCGCTCCATCATGCGGTCCTGGTCGCGGGCCAGCCCATCCAGGGCTTCCTGCGGGGTCTTTTCGCCACTGGCGACTTCGGCGATATGGCTCCACCACAATTGCGCCAACCGCGGGTAGTCCGGCACGTTGGTGCCGGTCGGCGTCCACTGCACCCGCGCAGGGCTGCGATAGAACTCCACCAGCCCACCGAGCTTGGGCGCCAACTCGGTCATGGCCTGGGAGTTGATGTCCGACTCACGAATCGGCGTCAGGCCGACGATGGTCTTTTTCAGCGATACGGTCTTTGAGGTGACGAACTGGGCGTACAGCCACGCCGCCAAGCGTTGCTTCTCGGGGGTGGACTTGAAGAAGGTCCACGAGCCGGTGTCCTGGTAGCCGAGTTTCATACCCTCTTCCCAGTATGGCCCCTTCGGTGAAGGCGCCATGCGCCACTTCGGCGTGCCGTCGGCATTCACAACCGGCAAGCCGGGCTTCGTCATGTCGGCGGTGAACGCGGTGTACCAGAATATCTGCTGGGCAATGTTGCCTTGCGCCGGCACAGGGCCGGCTTCGGAGAATGTCATGCCTTGCGCTTCCTTGGGGGCGTAGGCACGCATCCAGTCCACGTACTTCTGCGTGGCATAGACGGCGGCCGGCCCATTGGTATCGCCGCCGCGGGTCACGCTGGAACCCACCGGATGGCAGTCCTCTACGCGAATGCCCCATTCATCGACCGGCAAACCATTGGGCAGGCCTTTGTCGCCGCCGCCGGCCATCGAGAACCAGGCATCGGTGAAGCGCCAGCCCAGTGACGGGTCTTTCTTTCCGTAGTCCATGTGCCCGTAGACACGCTTGCCGTCGATCTCCTTGACGTCTTCGGTGAAGAACTTGGCAATGTCCTCGTACGCCGACCAGTTCACTGGCACTCCCAGTTCATAGCCGTACTTCTCTTTGAACCTGGCCTTCAACTCAGGCCGTTCGAACCAGTCGGCGCGGAACCAGTACAGGTTGGCGAACTGCTGGTCGGGCAGTTGGTAGACCTTGCCATCGGGCGCGGTGGTGAAGGAAATACCGATGAAGTCCTTCAGGTCGAGGGTCGGCGAGGTGTAGGCTTTGCCCTCGTTGGCCATCAGGTCGGTGATCGATTCCACTTTGCCGTAGCGAAAGTGCGTACCGATCAGGTCGGAGTCGTTGACCCAGCCGTCATAGATGTTCTTGTCCGACTGCATCTGCGTCTGCAGTTTTTCCACCACATCGCCTTCCTGCAGCAGGTCGTGGGTCAACTGGATGCCGGTGATCTCACTGAAAGCCTTGGCCAGCACCTTGGACTCGTATTCATGGGTGGTGATGGTTTCCGACACAACGTTGATCTTCATCCCGCGAAACGGCTCGGCTGCTTTGATGAACCACTGCAATTCGGCCAACTGCTGTTCGGGGGTAAGGGTCGAAGGCTTGAACTCGCTGCCGATCCATTTCTTTGCCGCCTCTTCGTACTGGTCGGCCCAGGCTGTGCCTTGCACGCTGGCCAGTACCAGCAACGCGGCCAGGGTCAAATGTCGCCTGTTGTGTTTGTTGTCGAACATTGTGATCTCCCGTTTCAGTTATCCCACAGGGCCGCTTGCTCAGCCCCAGCGCAACACCACCGCCAGCCACGCCAGCGACAGCAGCGAGGCCACCCACAATGGCCAGTCGCTGACACCGACCACCAGCAGGTGCAGGTAGGCGCTGGCCAGCAGGCCGATGAACAAACGGTCACCACGGCTGGTGACCAGCGGCAAAAAGCCCCGTCGCTCTACGCAGGGGCGACGCAGTTCAAGCAATGTCATGCCCAGCAGCAACAGGCCCACAGCGGCGAAGAACAGCGCTGTCGGCAGGGTCCAGGCCATCCACTCCATGCGTTGCCCTCCTCACACCCGGCCCAGGGCGAAGCCCTTGGCCACATGATTGCGCACGAACCAGATCACCAGCATGCCCGGCAAGATGGTCAGCACCCCCGCCGCCGCCAGCACACCCCAGTCGATGCCCGATGCCGACACCGTGCGGGTCATCACCGCGGCAATCGGCTTGGCATTCACCGAGGTCAGGGTGCGCGCCAGCAGCAGTTCGACCCAGGAGAACATGAAACAGAAAAACGCCGTGACGCCGATGCCGGAGCCAATCAGCGGTATGAAGATCTTCACGAAGAAGCGTGGAAAACTGTAGCCGTCGATGTAGGCGGTTTCGTCGATTTCCCTAGGCACGCCCGACATGAAACCCTCCAGGATCCACACCGCCAGCGGTACGTTGAACAGGCAATGGGCCAGCGCCACGGCAATGTGGGTATCGAACAGCCCGATCGACGAGTACAACTGGAAAAACGGCAGCAGGAACACCGCCGGTGGCGCCATGCGGTTGGTCAGCAGCCAGAAGAACAGGTGGCGGTCGCCGAGAAAGCGGTAGCGCGAGAACGCATAGGCCGCGGGCAACGCCACAAGCAGTGAAATCAGCGTGTTCAGGCACACGTAGTACAGCGAGTTGATGTAGCCGCTGTACCAGCTGGCGTCGGTGAAGATCACTCGGTAGTTGTCGAGCGTGAACGCCTGCGGCCACAGGGTCAGGCCGCCAAGGATCTCGGCGTTGCTCTTGAACGACATGTTCAGCAACCAGTAGATCGGCACCAGCAGGAAGAAGAAGTACAGCAGCAGGGCCATTGATTTGCGTGTGCTCATGGCCTAGTCCTTGTCGGCATGGGTCATGGCTGTGTAGAACAGCCACGACACCAGCAGGATGATCAGGAAGTACACCAGTGAAAACGCTGCCGCCGGCCCCAGGTCGAACTGCCCTACGGCCATACGCGTGAGGGTCTGGCTGAGGAACGTGGTCGCATTACCTGGCCCGCCGCCGGTCAGCACGAACGGCTCGGTGTAGATCATGAAACTGTCCATGAAGCGCAGCATCAACGCGATCACCAGCACGTTCTTGAGCTTGGGCAGCTGGATATGGCGAAACACCGCCCAGCCCGAGGCCCGATCGATGCGCGCGGCCTGGTAGTACACGTCGGGGATCGCACGCAGCCCCGAATAGCACAGCAGAGCCACCAACGAAGTCCAGTGCCACACATCCATCACCAGCACGGTGAGCCAGGCGTCGAACGGGTCACCGGCATAGTTGTAGCTGACCCCGAGCTTGGCCAGGGAAGCGCCGAGCAGGCCAATGTCGGCCCGGCCGAAAATCTGCCAGATAGTGCCGACCACGTTCCACGGGATCAGCAACGGGATAGCCATGACGATCAGGCACACCGAGGCCATACGGCCTTTGGTTGGCATGGCCAGGGCGATGCCTATACCCAACGGAATTTCGATCAGCAGTACACAGGCCGAGTAAATGAACTGGCGCAGCAATGCGTCGTGCAGCGCCGGGTCGCGCAGTACCTGGCGGTACCAGTCGGCACCGACGAAGTAGCGGCTGGACTGGTCGAAGATGTCTTGCACCGAGTAGTTGACCACCGTCATCATCGGCACCACCGCGCTGAACGCGACCAGCAGGAACACCGGCAGCACCAGCCACCAGGCCTTGTTGTTCGGCACCTTGTTGTTCATGGCCCGGCCTCCAGCAGCACATCGTCGACATACAGCATCAGCCACTGCGCCGGCAGGCTGACCCAAGCCTTGTCCACAGGCAACGGGCGGTCCTCGCCCAGCCTCGCCTTGAGCGCGACACCGCCCAGTTCGAGGGTGACGATGCGATAGGTACCCAGGTCTTCGACGTCCAGCACCCGTGCCGGGTAGGCACCCTCGAACGGGCTGTCCCACAGCTGCACGAACTCCGGGCGAATGCCCACCTGCAGCCGCCCGCCCGCCCGTGCAGCCAGGCGCTCGCACAAGCCATCGGGCAGTACCAACTGGACATCGCCGAACACCACCGCGCCCGCCTCGGCACGCACGTCAATCAAGTTCATGCCCGGGCTACCGATGAAATAACCGACGAACGTATGCCGCGGTCGCTCGAACAGCTCGCGCGGTGTGCCGAACTGGACGATGCGTCCGCCGTGCATCACCGCGATCTTGTCGGCGAAGGTCGAGGCCTCCAACTGGTCGTGGGTGACGTAGATCATGGTGATGTTGAACTGCTCATGGATCTGCTTCAGCTTGCGCCGCAGCTTCCACTTCAGATGCGGGTCGATCACCGTCAGCGGCTCGTCGAACAGGATCGCCGACACGTCATCGCGCACCAGGCCACGCCCCATGGAGACTTTCTGCTTTTCATCGGCGGTGAGGTTGCGTGCTTTCTTGCGCAACACGGCAGTCAGCTCGAGCACTTCGGCAATTTCTTCCACCCGGGCACGCACCCGGGCTTCATCGAGCCCCTGGTTGCGCAAGGGGAAGGCCAGGTTGTCGAACACCGTCATGGTGTCGTACACCACCGGGAACTGGAACACCTGGGCGATATTGCGCGCCTGCGGGGACAGCTGGTTGACCGGCTTGCCGTCGAACAGCACCTCGCCATGAGACGGCGTCAGCAGCCCGGAAATGATATTGAGCAAGGTCGACTTGCCGCAGCCCGACGGCCCGAGCAACGCATAGGCACCGCCCTGTTCCCACACATGTTCGAGTGCGTGCAGGGCATAGTCTGCCTCGCTGGCGGGCTGGCGGCTGTAACTGTGCGCCAGCTGTCGCAGGCGGATTTCGGCCATCACCCTCTCCTCGCCTGGCGCAGCCCCGGGGCCTGCACCAACACCCCGGCGCTGTCGAAAACGAACAGCTTGTGCGTGGGGATGAACACGCGTATCGGCGTGTCCACCTGGTATTCGTGCACCCCGGGAAGGTGCAGCACCATGCGCCAGTATTCGTTGCGCACATGCAGAAATGTTTCTGACCCACTGATCTCCGCCAACTCCACCAGCACCGCCAGCTCCAGGTCATCGTCATGGGCCGGCACCAGCGCGATATGGCTGGGGCGCACGCCGAAGCGGTAGTCACCCTCGGCCAGCGGCTCCAGGTCGGCATTGCGGGCAAAGTGCACGGTCTGGGCCAGGCTCACCTCGTTACCCGTGATACGGCCAGACACCAGGTTGATCGGCGGCTCGGAAAACAGCTCGGCAGCCAGCACGCTGCTAGGGTGCTGATAGACCTCGGCGGTGGGCCCGCTCTGCACGATACGGCCTTCGTGCACAAGCGTGGTGGTGCCGCCCAGTGCCAGCGCCTCGTTGGGCTCGGTGGTGGCGTACACCGCAATGCAATGGCGCGCCGCGAACAGCTCGCGCAGCTCCTGGCGCAGGCCTTCGCGCAACTTGTAGTCGAGGTTGACCAATGGCTCGTCGAAGAGGATCAACGAGGCATCCTTGACCAGTGCCCTGGCCATCGCCGTGCGTTGCTGCTGGCCACCGGAGAGCTCCAGTGGCAGGCGTTGCAGGTAGGTTTCGATGCGCAGCATCTCGGCAGTTTCCTGCACCCGCCGTCGGATCTGGTCCTCGGCCATGCGCGCCTGGCGCAGCGGCGAGGCGATGTTTTCGTACACGCTCAAGGTCGGGTAATTGATGAATTGCTGATACACCATCGACACATTGCGCTGACGCACCGGCACACCGGTGACGTCCTGGCCATCCATCAGCACCCGCCCCCGGTCCGGACGGTCCAGCCCGGCCATCAGGCGCATCAGGCTGGTCTTGCCGGCCAGGGTGCGACCCAGCAGCACATTGAACGAACCGGGCTCGAAACGCAGTGACGCATCGACGATCCACGGCTGGTTGTCGACGCTACGGCTGACCTGCTCCAGCACCAGGGACATGGCGTGGCCTTTTTGTGATTGTTGTCTGCCGGGTACAGCCAGTTCCGTGCCAGTCCTTCCCCGGTGCTCTGGCCCGGGGCCTGGGTGGCAGCGCTGGCAAATAGCGGGCGCGCACGTGAACACAATCACTGCACAACTGGACACTGGCCAGTTTGACAATGAACAGCCGTGAACAACACTGAACGGCGGTCGACCCATGACAACAATCACACAGGACAGGCCCATGGCCGCATCCGCTTCGACCCACACCCGCCTGATCCAGGCTTCCTGGGACCGCTGCCGCGACCACGGCCTGCAGCCGCAGCATGCGCCGGATTTTGACTGCCTGTCCCGCGCCGAGCTCAGCGCCCTGCTGGAGCGGCGCCAAAACCTGCTACGCCTGACCCGCGAGGAAGTGCTACCGCACTATGCGCACCTCTTGGGTAACGCCAGCTACCTGGTGATGCTGGCCGATGCCAGCGGCTGCCTGCTCGACAGCTGGGGCTCGCGGCGTTTCATCGAACCGCGCCAGCACCATGGTTTCAGCGCCGGCGCCCATTGGCACGAACGTGGCGTCGGCACCAATGCCCTGGGCACCACACTGATTTGCGCCGAAGCGATTCACGTCGGCCAGGACGAACACTTCCTGCGTCAGAACCGCTACATGTCCAGCGCCGCCGCCCCCCTGTTCGACGCCGCACGGCAGCTGGTCGGGGTGCTCGACGTAGCCAGCGACGGCTACCTGCCGGCCAGCCAGACGCTTGGGCTGGTGCGCATGATGGGCCAGAGCCTGGAAAACCGCCTGATCCTCGCCGAACATGCTGACCAGCATGCACAACTGATCTTCAACAGCGCCTCCGACAACCTTGACAGCCCTTGGGCCGGCTTGCTGGTGTTCGATGAGCGCGGACAGGTGTTGGCTGCCAATCACCGGGCCGATAGCCTGCTCGGCGTAAACCCGCTGCAGCAAAACATCGAGCAACTGTTCCAGTTACCCCTGCAACAGCTGCTCAGCCATCCCCGACAACAGCCCTTCGCTCTGCAGGCCACCGGGCGCAACCGCTTTCACTGCCAGTGGCACCCCCCACGCGAAACCCCTCGACGCCCCGAAGCCGGCAACGCCGAGCCGCGCCTGGAAAAAGCCTTGATACAAGCCGGCCTGCTATTGGAAAAGGACATCCCGGTGTTGGTGGAGGGCGAAACAGGCGTAGGCAAAGAAGTGTTCGTCGACACCCTTCACCGGGCCAGCAGCCGCGCCAAGCAGCCGCTGGTCGCCGTAAACTGTGCGGCGATCCCGGCCGAACTGGTGGAGTCGGAACTGTTCGGCTATGACAAAGGCGCGTTCACCGGCGCCCACCACAAGGGCAACCCGGGGCTGATCCGCAAGGCCGACCACGGCATCCTGTTTCTGGATGAGATTGGCGACATGCCACTGCCCACCCAGGCCCGCCTGCTGCGCGTACTGCAGTCGCGCAGCATCCAGCCGCTGGGCAGTGGCGAACCGGTGCCGGTGGATATCCGCGTGGTGTCGGCGAGCAATCGAAACCTGGCCGAAGAAGTGCGCGCCGGGCGCTTTCGCCAGGACCTGTACTACCGTATCGCCGGCCTGACGCTGGTGCTGCCCCCCCTGCGCGAACGCGCTGACCGGCGCCAGCTGATTGAGCAGGTGCATGCCCGCTACCGCGAGCCCGGGCAATCTGCGCGGCTGCCCCCGGCCATTATCGACCTGTTCGATCAACACCCCTGGCCGGGCAACCTGCGCGAGCTGGTGAGTGTGCTACAGGTGGCGTTGGCCCTGGCGGCCAACGGGCCAGTCGGCGTCGAGCACCTTCCAGCGGGTTTTCTGGCCGAGTCGAAAACACCGGTGCCGATAGCGACTGAAGAGACGGACCTGCAGAGCCTGGTCGAGCAAGCCAATGGCAACCTGTCGGCGGTGGCCCGCCAACTGGGTATCAGCCGCACCACACTGTACAAGCGGCTGCGTGGGCGATGAATCGATTGGCCCTGAAGCGCGCCGCACAGCAGGTTTTCGAAGCCACCCCTGATCGACAGCAGGTGGTGCCCCCGTGCAGCTCAAGACCACGGCCCGCTGATGGCCTTCAAGGGTCACGCCACTGCACTGGCTGCCGGTAGGCCTGTGCCCAGGCTTGCACGTCACTGGCGGGCATCGGTCGGGCGATGCAGTAACCCTGCGCCAGCTCGCAGCCCAGGCCCATCAGTACCCGACCGTGCTCGACACTCTCCAGCCCCTCGGCAATCACCTCGCGGCCAAACGCCCGCGCCAGACCGATCACCGCCTCCGTCAGCGCCAGGTCGTCCTGGTCATGAAGGATGTCACGCACGAACGACTGGTCGATCTTGATCGTCTGGGTCGGCAAGCGTTTCAGGTAACTCAAGGACGAATAACCGGTGCCGAAATCGTCCAGCGAGAAACGCACACCCAGCGCACGGCAGGCATCCAGGCAGCGGCTGACATGCTGCAGGTTGTCGATGGCCACCGACTCGACGATTTCCAGGTCCAGCAGCGCCGGGTCCACCGCCGGGTACGCTGCCAGCAACTGCTGCAGGCGTTCGGCAAAGTCATTGCGCTGCAAATGCCGCGCGGCAATATTCACGCTCAGCGACCAGGGCTGCCCTTGGCGCTGCCAGGCCTGCAACTGGCTCAACGCCTGCCCGATCACCCACTCGCCGATTTCGACGATCAGGTCGGTCTGCTCTACCCAGGGCAGGAAATCGCCTGGCGGCACCACACCACGGCCTGGCCGCTGCCAGCGCAATAAGCCCTCGAAGCCCAGTACCTTGCCACTGCGCAGGTTGACCTTGGGCTGGTAGTAAAGACACAGCTCACCGTTGCGCAGCGCCCGGCGCACGCGCGCCACGGTCTGGTGGGTGGCCTTGAGCTCCTGTTCCTGCGACACGTCGAACAGATGGTAACGGTTGCGCCCGCGCTGCTTGGCCACATACATGGCCTGGTCGGCGTGGCGCACCAGGGTGTCGGCATCTTCGTCATCCTGCGGGTACAGGGTCACGCCGATACTGGCGCTGAGCGACAGTGTATGCTCACGCACCACACAGGGCGCCGCCAAGGCACGCAACACCCGCTGCAGGGCTGCATGCAGCTGGTGCTCATCATCGACATCGCGCAGGATCAGCACGAATTCGTCGCCCGACAGCCGGGCCACGGCATCCCCACCACGCAGGATACTCTTCAGGCGCTGCGCCACTTCCACCAGCAGCAGGTCACCCACGGCATGCCCGTAGCCGTCGTTGACCGCCTTGAAACCATCCAGGTCGAGCATGCACACCGCCAGCGAGATGCCTTCGCGGCGCGAGTAGGCCAGGGCCTGGTTCAGCAGGTCGGACAGGTAGGCGCGGTTAGGCAGGCCGGTGAGCACATCGTGGCCCACCCGCCACTGCAAGGTATGCAGCAGCTGGCGCTTCTCCGTGACGTCAAAGCGGATCGACACATACTTGCGCACCTGGCCTGTCAGCGGATCGACCAGTGGCACCATGGTGCTGTCGACCCAGTACAACGAACCGTCCTTGGACCGGTTGCAGATTTCGCCCTTCCACACCCGCCCGGCGACCAAAGCCCGCCACATGCCGACAAAGAACGACGGTTCATGCAGCCCGGAATTGAGGATGCGGTGGTTGGCCCCCAACAGTTCTTCACGGCTGTAGCCCGAGATGCTGCAGAACTGCTGATTGACGTAGGTGATGTTCCCACGCAGGTCGGTTTCCGAAAAGATTGCGGCCGCGTCCACGGCCGCGCGATAGTTATCATCCATAAAGCATCCTGCCTTAGCGGTTGAAGCGCTCCACCAGGGCGCGCAATCCGGCGCACACATGTTCCAGTTCGGTACCGCGCGAGGCGGCGGCGTTGGCGCTGTGGGCGCTGTGCTGGGCAATACCGGCTACGCCGTTGATCTGCCGCGAAACATCTTCTGCCACCGCCGACTGCTGCTGCGAGGCGGTGGCCATCTGCTGGCTCATGTCGCTGATGCGCTGTACCGCGTCACGAATGCCATGCAGCGCCTGTCGGGCTTCCTGCACCTGGGCAACGCCTTGCTCGGCACCGTCGATGCCTCGGCTGGCGATCGCCACGGCTTCCTCGGCGCCACTGCGCAGGGCATCGATGATGGCCTGGATGTGCAGGGTGGACTGGCGGGTCTTGTCGGCCAATGCCCGGACCTCGTCGGCGACCACGGCAAAGCCCCGGCCCTGCTCGCCCGCACGGGCAGCCTCGATGGCGGCGTTGAGGGCCAGCAGGTTGGTTTGCTCGGCAATGCCGCGGATCATCCCGGCTGCCTCGGCGATGGCGCCGGTCTGACCCGCCAGGTGGCTGACCGCCTGGTTGATCTGCGTCACAGTGCTGGCCAGGTTTCGAATGGCCGTGCCGCTGGCATCGGCCACATGGCTACCTTGCTCGGCCAGCAGGTGCGCCGTGTGTGCCTCGGCGGCGGTCAACTGCACGTGGTTGGCGACTTCGCCAATGGAGGCGGCCATCTGGTTCATTGCAGTGGCGCTCAGGTCGGTTTCGGCACGCTGCTCCAGCAATGCCGCCTCGGTGCTGCGCGACAACTGCCCGGCATCGCGAGCGGCCACGGCCATTTGCCCGGCCAGATCGCTTAGCCGCGTCAATGCGGTTTTCAGGCGTGCCTCTTCGCTGATCAGCATCAGTTGCAACTGCCCGGCAGCACCCGACAGGTCGCTGTAGGTCAAGGCTGCAACCGGGTCGGCGAAGGCACCTTCGGCACCCTGCACAATCTGCTGCAGCTGCCGCCCGAGGGCATTGCGCGCCCATAGACCGCAGGCCACGAACAGCCCCACGGTCAGCCCCTGCCCCACCAGGCCAGGCCACAACTGATTGGCACCCACCGCCAGCAGCCCACCGGCCAGTGGCAAGGCCAAGGCCTGCGTCAGCAAGCTCAGACGGCGCGGCGCCGACAATGCCGCCTGACCGTTGCGTAGCCGCGCATAGAGGGCTTCGGCACGGGCTACTTGCTCCCGCGTGGGGCATACGCGCACCGACTCGTAACCCACTACCCGCCCACCTTCGAGGATGGGCGTGACGTAGGCATTGACCCAGTAGTAGTCGCCGTTACGGCAGCGGTTCTTGACGATACCCATCCAGCTCTTGCCGGCTTTAAGGTAGCGCCACATCAACTCGTACACCGCCGGCGGCATGTCCGGGTGGCGCACCAGGTTGTGCGGGCTGCCGATCAGTTCGGCCTCGCTGTAGCCACTGATGGCGGCAAACTCAGGGTTGCAGTAGGTGATCAGGCTGGCGGTATCGGTAGCAGAAATCAGCCGCTGATCGGGGGGGAAACGTTGCTCGACCGGGGTTACCGGCAGGTTGAGGCGCACGATGAGACTCCATTCGATGACAAGCCGGTACCCAGTACATCGACGGCCATCGGAACCGATTCATGAGGATCCGTTCCAATGGGCAAAAGCGCTTCCTGCCGTTACGGCACGAGGCCGAACGGTACAAGGAAGGTGACGATGACTGACCGGTCAAGCCATGAATTCTACGAAATTCATCACATAAATAAAACAAAGGTGATCGATCATGGCGTTGCGCCACATTGATAGATATCGTTAAGTTCTTGATTCTAAATGGGAATTAAGCGATGACGAGATCAGCTTTGGGTATCGCCCTGCGCCGCTACCGCAAGCTGGCGGGCCTGACCCAGGCACAACTGGCTGAACGAACCGGCTTCGACCCCAAGACCATCAGCCGTTTCGAAACCAGCACCTACACCCCCAGCATCGATGCAATCATGGCGTTTGCCCAGGTGCTGGGCGTCAAGCCCAAGGACTTCTTCGCTGAACCGGACGACGAAGAGGAGCAGCGCGCCTACCTGTTCGGTGTCATCCACAACGCCCCACCCAAAGATCTTGGCAAGCTGATTGCAGCGGTGGATCAGGCACTGGCCAAGCCCTGAGCTATTTCAAGCGCCCCCTTTTACGGCACGCACCGAACTAGAGCATGGCAGGCTGGATTGCCCCACAACTGGTCAGACCGGTAAGGCCAAAAAACCTTGCAATCAGGTATTTTTCGCGCTTTTATGGCCTCGCGCTGAACAAACCGGTAAGACCACAATAATTAAGTCCTGCGCTCTTTCGCCCCGTGCGGCTACCGAAGCAAGGACACCGATCAGAGACTCCTCCCATGCTCAAATGGTGCTCGCGTTCGATTTTCCTGCAAGTCGTACTCGGCCTTGCCCTCGGCATCGCCTGCGGTCTGAGCTTCCCCGACCTCTCCCTGCAACTCAAACCCCTCGGCGACGGCTTCATCAAGCTGATCAAGATGCTCATCGGCCTGATCGTGTTCTGCGTGGTGGTCAGCGGCATTTCGGGTGCGGGCGACCTGAAAAAGGTCGGCCGCATCGGCCTGAAGTCGGTGATCTACTTCGAAGTGCTGACGACCCTGGCGCTGGTGATCGGCCTGGTGTTCGCCTTCACCAGTGGCATTGGCAGCGGTGCCAACATTCACCTGGATCAACTGTCCGCCGCCGATGCCAACGGCTTGGCCGAGCGCGGCCAGCACATCCATGGCGCCACGGCGTTCTTCATGGACCTGATCCCCACCTCGGTGATCGGTGCCTTCGCCGACAACAACATTCTTCAGGTGCTGCTGTTCTCGGTGCTGTTCGGCAGCGCGCTGAACCTGGTGGGTGACTCGGCCGCCGGCATTTCGCGACTGATCAACGAACTGAGCCATGTGATCTTCCGCATCATGGGCATGATCGTGCGCCTGGCGCCGATCGGCGTGTTCGGCGCCATTGCCTTCACCACCAGCAAGTACGGCCTGGCGTCGCTGCAGCACCTGGGCGGGCTGGTGGCGCTGTTCTACCTGACCTGTGCCGGCTTCGTGCTGATCGTGCTGGGCACCGTCATGCGCCTGTCGGGCCTGAAACTGCTGCCGTTGATCAAGTACCTGCGTGAAGAGCTGACCATCGTCCTGGGCACCGCCTCTTCCGACGCCGTGCTGCCACAGATCATGCGCAAGCTTGAGCACCTGGGCATCGGCAGTTCCACGGTTGGTCTGGTGATCCCTACCGGCTACTCGTTCAACCTCGATGGTTTTTCCATCTACCTCACCCTGGCGATCGTGTTCATCGCCAACGCCACCGGCACGCCACTGGAAATGACCGACCTGCTGACCATCCTGCTGGTGTCGTTGGTGACTTCCAAGGGGGCTCACGGCATCCCAGGCTCGGCACTGGTGATTCTTGCCGCCACCCTGACTGCGGTACCGGCGATCCCTGTGGTTGGCCTGGTACTGGTGCTGGCGGTGGACTGGTTCATGGGTATCGGCCGGGCGTTGACCAACCTGATCGGCAACTGCGTGGCCACCGTGGCCATTGCCCGTTGGGAGAAGGACATTGACCTGGAGCGTGCGCAGAACGTACTCGACGGCAAGCCTGGCTTTGCCCCCACGCCCCGCAAGCAACCCAATGCCCATCAACAGGAATTCTGAGCGAACGTGGCCGGCATTGATGCCGGCCCTTCCAGGAGCGAAACGTGATCAGCTCATCAACCGTCGTCAACTCAGTGGTGGAAAAACTCCGCCAGGCCCTGGCCCGCGGCCAATGGCGCACCGGCGACATGCTGCCAGGCCAGCGCGAACTGGCCGAACAACTGGGCATCAGCCGCCCCAGCCTGCGCGAAGCGGTAACCGTGCTGGAAACACTGGGCCTGGTGCGCTCGTTACCCGGCAAGGGCGTGTTGGTGCTGGATGCCGATGCCCAGGCTTCGGGCGTGGAAACCAGCGCAGCGGCCAGCCTGGCCGACGTGCTGGAACTGCGCTACACACTCGAACCGTTCATCGTCGGCCTGGTGGCGCAGTCGGCCAACAGCCAGGACATCGGCCAGTTGCGCCTGACCCTGATGGACATGCGCGAAGCGCTGGAGGCCGATGACAGCGAGGCCGGGGTCAAAGCCTACATAGCCTTCCATGAGGCGCTGTTCGCCCTGACCACCAACCCGATTTTCCAAAGCGTGGTGCAGCAGACCGGCAATGCCCTGAAGCAAAGCGCCGACATGCTGCGCAACTCGCCAGAGCACCTGGCCGCGCGGCTGAAGGAAAACGAAGCGGTGGTGCGCGCCATTCGCGAACGCAGCAGCGCCCAGGCCAGTGCCCAGATGCGTCAGCACATCGTGGCCGAAGGGCTGCGCATGGGCATCGCGCTGAATATCCCGGACGAACATCCACATCCATGACCTCAGGAGAGTGCCCATGAACGCCGCCCCCCACTTGCCTGCCCTGCTCGCGGCCGGCGAAACCCGCCTGTCGGCCGAGCAGATTTATCCGCGGCTGTTCGACGCCATTCTCGAACAGCGCCTGCCGCCGGGCAGTCTGTTGCCCGAACAGGCACTGGGCCATGCCTTTGGTGTCAGCCGCACGGTGATCCGCCGCGTGCTGGGGCGCCTGTCCGACCAGCAGGTGGTGGTACAGCGCCCCAGCCACACCGCACATCTGGCTGCACCCGACCCAGACCAGGCACGTCAGGTGCTCAGTGCCCGGCGTCTGGCGGAAACCACGCTGATCACCCTGGCCGCGCAACGCGCCCGGCCGGCGCAGGTGCGCCAGCTACGGCAACTGGTGGAGCGCGAGCGCCAGCACCATGAGCGTGGCGAACGCTGCGCAGCGATCCGCCTGGGCGGCGAGTTCCACCTGAAACTGGCGCAGGTGGCGGCCAATGCACCACTGGCGCGATTTCTCAATGGGCTGGTGCCGATGACCTCGCTGATCATCGCTCGCTACGAAACGCCGTGCTGCGATCACTGCGCGTGGGAAGAGCATGCGGCAATCATCGATGCCGTGGAGCAAGGTGATGCCGAAGCGGCGCTGGGGTTGATGCACAGGCACCTTGACCGTCTGGAAGAAAAGCTGGACCTGGAATAACCCGACCAAACGGACGCGATCGCTCCCACGCAGGCCGCGCTCACGCAACCATCTGCATCTGAGCGGATGCGGGCGATGGGCTGCACAGCAGCCCCAATAACCCCACCCTATACTTCGAGAACCACCCCAGCCTCTACCAGGGAGGCGGTCGCGTGAGTTCTCGAGTCCTCCTGTTGCTCTGCCTTCTGCTGGCCCTCGGCGGTTGTGCCAGCAAGCGCCCCCCTGCCCCGCCGCCACCCACAATACTCACTCCCGCGGCCTGGCAACGCATCGATCAGGAACTGATAGAAGCCTCGGCCGGTGCCGCCGGCTCGGCCAACGACTATGCCCGGCGCTCCATGCGGGTGTGGAAGGAGCAAGTGCAGCAACGCACCGAAAGCGACTTCATCCCCTGGTTCACGGGTTACTGGACCCAGCAGTGGCTGACCCTCAAGGTGGCCTGGTACAAGCTCGACAGTGGCGAGGGTCGGGAACCGGCAGAAAAACGCCTGGCCCTGTACCTGCAGGAGCAGTATCACGCGCGGGTGATCGAGCCGGTAGCCGAGCAGATCAACCCCGAGGGCATCCGCGACCGCGCCTGCGAACTGTACCTGCAACTGCTCGGCCAGCAACTGCCGGCCATCATCAGCCGTTACAACGCGCCGCCCGAGCAGTTCAGCCAGCGCCTCAACCGTATCCCCGCCATCGCCCTGGGGCCACCGGATGCGCGCAATGCCAGCCTGTATCAGCTGCTGCGGGCCAAGTCACTGGACCAGCAGCCGGCCTGGCAAGCCATGCGCCAGCACTTGCATCAGCAGGCCAGCAAAGGCCCCGGCAGGACCGATGTCGGGCTCAACTCGGTGGCCACCCAGGCCAGCGAAAAGCTTGGCGCCACCCTGGCCCCACGCGGTATCGCCAGTGCCGCGGCATCGGCAGTGGGCAAGGTGGCAGGGGCGATGATTTCGATTGCTGCAGCCGGTTACGGGATGATGACCCATGACCGTGATCACCCGCAGATGGTCGAACAACTGCGGGTGATCCTGAACGTGGCGTTGAACCAGGAATGGCAGGAGTTGATGGAGAACCGCCAGAGCGGGGCCATGGCGGGGGTCTATTACCTGTCGGGGCAGGTTGAGGACAGCTTGCTGGCCAGTGCGCCGCGGCCGGTGGAGCAGCAGGTCGAGCAGCAGCAGGCGCCTTTGATCATTCGCCTGCCACCTTAGAGGCGGCGTGTGCCGGCTCCTTCGCAGCGCAAGGCTGTATCAAGCTGCGGCCAGGGCAGCGCTTGGCAAGCCAAACACACGATCAAACGCCCAGTTGTAGGCAAAGGTGTAGCACGGCACCAGGATGATGAACGCCATATCCACCAGCAGCGCCTCCAGCAATGTCATGTCCAGCCACCAGGCAATCAGCGGAATCAAGTAAACCACCAGGGTCAACTGGAAGCCGATGGCATGCACCACCCGCCGCGCCACGCTGCGCCCACGCTTGGCCTGGCGGCTCTCCCAGTACTCGAACAGGGTGTTGTAGATCAGGTTCCAGAGCATGGCGATGGTGGTGATCATCACCGCCAGCGGCCCGGTATGCGACGCCTGCGTATCTGACAGGTAGGCCAGCCCGAGGGTCGACATGCACAGCCCGATCAGTTCATAGAAAGTCACGTAGACCAGCTTGCGTTTCAATCCCTGCACCTAGGTTACCTCCAAAGACAAAAAGCGACGCGGCGATCATGCTTCAATGCACTTGACAGCAAAAGTCAGCAGCTGTCAGATCAACTGACAGGAGGCTGCCATGAACTTTTCCAGCGACAACATCCAGCTGTTTCTGGCCGTGCTCGACCACGGTTCGTTTTCTTCCGCTGCGCGTGCCCTCAAGCGCGTGCCTTCAGCCGTGAGCATGGCCATTGGCAACCTTGAAGCAGAACTTGGCTACAGCCTGTTCGAACGTGGCCCGCGTGAAGTTCGGCCAACCGCACAGGCCTTGGCCCTGGAGCCACACGCCAGGCTGATTGCCGAACAACTGGGGCTGCTGCAGGTTCATGCCCTGGAGTTGTCCCAAGGGCTGGAGAGCAGCCTGACCCTGGCGGTGGTACCCGACATCGATCACCGCCCGCTGCTGGCGGCCATCGCCAACCTCGGTGAGCGCCACCCCTTGCTGGACATTGCCCTGCTCAGCGCCCCGCAGGAAGAAGCCCTGCACTTGCTGGACAGCGGTCGTGCCGACCTCTGCATAGCCTTTGCCGGCCTGCAGGTCGATGCCCGTCGCGGCTTCCAGCACATCGGCATGGAGTCGCTGGTAGCCATCCTGTCGCCGGCCCACCCGGCCTTGCGTGAGGGGCGTATCCACTACCTTGAGGACCTGACCCAGGTGCGTCAGATTCTGGTGCGCAGCCGCGATCTGCCTCTGGCTGACCCTCGCCCGCTGATCGGCGCCACACACTGGTCCACCGACAGCTTTGACCTGGCGCTGCAGATGGTTGAAGCGGGCTTGGGCTGGGGTGATCTGCCGTTGTCGCGGGTCGCGCCGCTGCTGGCCAGCGGGCGCCTGGTGCGCCTGGAGTTCCGCAATACACACAACGCGCTGCAACTGCCCGTGCATATCCTGTGGCGCAAACAACAGCCGCTGCAGCAAGCCGCACGCCTGCTGATCGAGCAGTTGGCTGACCCGTGACTGCCGTCCGTCGAAACGCCTGTAAGAAATTTCTCTAAGCACTTCAATCTTTTACCCCTCGAGCCGATATCTCGGTCGACAGGCCCCGCATCGCGTCATGAGCGCGCTGCGCCCTCCCTTCATTGGCTCAAGGTCTCGAAACATGAACCTGAAATTTCGCCACAAGATCCTGCTCAGCGCCTGCGGCGTCGTGGTCCTAGCATTTGCCCTGTTCACGCTCTACAACGACTACCTGCAACGCAATACCATCCGCCAGAATATCGAAGCCTCGGTGCAGCAGTCCGGTGCACTGACCGCCAGCAGTGTGCAGAACTGGATGAGCGGGCGCATTCTGGTGCTGGAGAACCTGGCTCAGGACATCGGCCAGCAAGGCGCCGGCGACACCTTGGCAGGGCTGATCGAGCAGCCGTCCTACACGCGTAATTTCCTGTTCACCTACCTGGGCCAGGCCAACGGCGAATTCACCCAGCGCCCGGATGCCCAGATGCCCGCCGGTTACGACCCGCGCCAGCGCCCTTGGTATGGCGCCGCCGCCAACGCCGGGCAGACCGTGCTGACCGCCCCGTACCAGGGGGCAGTCGGTGGCCTGATGGTGACCATCGCCACGCCGGTGAAGAGCAAGCGCAATGGCGAACTGATCGGTGTGGTCGGCGGTGACGTTACCCTCGACACACTCGTCGAGATCATCAACTCGGTCGACTTCGGCGGCATCGGTCACGCCTTCCTGGCCGACGCCAATGGCCAGGTGATCGTCAGCCCGAACAAAGACCAGGTGATGAAGAACCTCAAGGACATCTACCCAGGCAGCAACCTGCGGGTTGCCGCCGGCATGCAGGATGTCACCCTCAACGGCCAGGACCGCATCATCTCGTTCGCCCCGGTGGCCGGCCTGCCTTCGGCGCAGTGGTACATCGGGCTGTCGATCGACAGGGACAAGGCCTATGCCGCGCTCAGCCAGTTCCGCACCTCGGCGATCATTGCCATGCTGATTGCCGTTGCCGCCATCGCCGGCCTGCTCGGCCTGCTGATTCCGGTGCTGATGAGCCCGCTGACCACCATGGGCCGCGCCATGCGCGACATCGCCGAGGGTGAAGGTGACCTTACCCGCCGCCTGGCTGTGCAGAACAAGGACGAGTTCGGCGAACTGGCTACCTCGTTCAACCGCTTTGTCGAGCGTATCCATGCCTCGATCAGCGAAGTGTCCTCGGCCACCCGCCTGGTGCATGATCTTTCGGAAAAAGTGGTCAGTGCGTCCAATGCGTCGATCAGCGGTTCTGAAGAACAGAGCATGCGCACCAACAGCGTCGCTGCCGCCATCAACGAACTGGGCGCCGCCACCCAGGAAATCGCCCGCAACGCCGCAGATGCTTCGCAACATGCCAGCGGTGCCAGCGAACAGGCGCACGGTGGCCGTGAAGTGGTTGAAGAAGCCATCAGCGCCATGACTGCCCTGTCGCAACGGATCAGCGAGTCGTGCGCGCAGATCGAAACGCTCAACGCCAGCACCGACGAAATCGGCAAGATCCTCGACGTGATCAAGGGCATTTCCCAGCAGACCAACCTGCTGGCACTGAACGCCGCCATCGAAGCGGCCCGTGCCGGTGAAGCCGGCCGTGGCTTTGCCGTGGTGGCCGACGAGGTGCGCAACCTGGCGCACCGTACTCAGGAGTCGGCGGAAGAAATCCACCGCATGATCACCAGCCTGCAGGTGGGCTCGCGCGAAGCGGTGCACACCATGAACACCAGCCAGGTTTCCAGCGAACAGACCGTGCAGGTGGCCAACCAGGCCGGCGAACGCCTGGCCAGCGTGACCCAGCGCATTGGCGAAATCGATGGCATGAACCAGTCGGTGGCGACAGCGACCGAAGAACAGACTGCCGTGGTCGAGAGCCTCAACCTGGACATCACCCAGATCAACGCCCTGAACCAGCAAGGGGTGGAGAACCTCAACGAGACCCTGCGCCATTGCGACCAGCTGGCCCAGCAGGCTGGGCGTTTGAAGCAGTTGGTGGGCAGCTTCAGGATCTGATGGCCTTGGGGGCGCTTCGCCCCCTTGCGCAACGCAAGGCCGCTTCCACAGGTGTTACGCGGTTGCCGTGGAAGCGACCTTGTGCCGCGATCGGGTTGTCATGCAGCCCGTTACGCCAGCGCCGCTTCAACAGCCTTGCCCCGCCGCACCCAGGCCAGCAGCACCGCCGCCATCAGCACAAAGCCCAGGTAGCCAAACAACGGGTACACTTCGCCCACCAGGCTGATGAACCCCACCAGGCTGCAGCCGAACGCCACCACCCCGGTCACCACCGAGCCCCAGCGGAACTTCGTCGTGCCGGCCGGTAACAGCCGCGAGAGGAAGGAAAACAGCGTGCCCACCGCGGTGTTGACGATCATGCCGAAGATGATCAGGCACATCACCAGCCCCAGCAGTGGTGACACTTCGTTGGCAATCGACAGCATGGGCATCGGCTGGTCGGCCACACTGTCCAGGCGCGACAGCAGCCCGGCACTCATCACCAGCATGAGGCCGCCTAGCGCTGCACCACCGAGCAGGCCTCCCCACACAGCGGCTTTCTCGCCCTTTGCCGAACCGCCCAGAATGGCCAGGATCGGCGCACCCGCGACGATGTTATACGACACATACAAGAACGCCCCCAGCAGCCAATGGCGGGTGCCGGCCTGTTGCTGGCTGGCCACCTGATCGAGCGCAGCAAAGCTCTGCTCGCGGGTGATCACGGCATACAGCGCTATTGCCGAAGCCACCAGGATCAGCAAGGGTGTGATGGCGCCAATTGCAAGTATCATCTTGCGCACGTCCAGGCACACGATACCGACTACCACCAGCGTCACCAGCACGCTGCCGGTCAGGGCCGGGATGCCGAACTGCTGCTCCAGCAAGGCACCACCACCGGCCAGCATGACCACGGTGACGGCGAACATGAAAAAGGTGATCAACCAGTCGACGAACATGCCCAGGTGACGGCCGCAGATGGCCAGGATCACATCCTTGTGCGAGGTGGCCTGCTGGCGATTGCCCAGCCCCGCCAACGCCATGCCGAGGAAGGTGAACAAGGCGGCGCTGACCAACGCGCCAGCCAACCCCCACACGCCGAAATCGACAAAGAACAACAACAGTTCCCGCCCTGAAGCGAACCCCGCCCCCACGATCACGCCGACAAATGCGCCGGCAATCTTCAGCTGCTCTTGCATGTGAACCTCTGGATTTATTGTTGTTTTGTCATCGCCGTCGCATACCGGTTGTAGGGGCGGCCTTGCAGCCCATCGCGACACAAGGCCGCCTCTACACGGGCTCTTTGCCCGGTCAGGCGTCGCCGACGAACGCCTGCACTTCGATCTCCACATCCACGCCCAGGGCCAACGCCGAAGCCACGGTGGAACGCACCGGTAGCGCCGCGCCGAAGAACGCCTTGTACACCTCGTTGAAGCCGGCGAAATGGCGCATGTCCGACAGCCAGACCGTGGCCTTCACCACCTGGTCGAGACGCGCGCCACAGGCCTCCAGGCTTTCGGCGATGCGCTCGCAGGCAGCACGGGTCTGGGTCTGGATATCACCGCGCACCACTTCGCCGCCAGCGCTCATCGGCACCTGCCCGGAGAGGAACAGAAAGCCACCGGCCTTTACGGCGCGGGAAAACGGGAACGGCAAGCTGCTGGGGAAACGTTGAATGTCATTGCTCATGGGATGCTCCTTTCAAGGTTGCTGGAAACGGGCCGGGGACAGGCGCTCGGGCGCCACGCCCTGGCTGACAAGGTCGGGACACACGGGCTGGCCCATCAGCAAGTCGGCGGCCAGGCGCGAGGCGCCCGCTGCCGACTGGATGCCATAGCCACCCTGGGCTGCCAGCCAGAAAAACGCGGGTGCATGCGCATCGAAGCCGATCACCAGGTCGCCGTCGGCAACGAACGAACGCAGCCCGGCCCAGGTGTGGCTAGGGCGGCGGATCGCCAAGGTGGTCATGGCTTCAATGTTGTAAATACCCAAGGCCACGTCGAACTCCTCGGGCGCGGCATCCTGTGGCTCAACCGGGTCGGCATTGGCTGGAGACCCCAACAGTTGGCCGGCATCAGGCTTGAAGTAGAAGCTTTCATCGACGCCAATCACTGCAGGCCAGCGGGCAAAGTTTTGTTCTGCCGGGCCGGGGAAGGTGAACGCGCTACGTCGGCACGGTTGCAAGCCGATGCGCGCCACCCCGCACTGCTCGGCCACACGGTCCGCCCAGGCACCTGCAGCATTGACCAGACATTGGGCCTGCAGACGGCTCCCATCAGCCAACTCCACCTGCCACACGCCGTCCAGGTACCAGGCCTGGATCAGCTCAGCGTTGCAGCGCAGTTCACCGCCGGCAGTGCGATAACCACGCAAGAAGCCTTGGTGCAAGGCATGTACATCAAGGTCCATCGCACCTGGCTCAAGCACCGCGCCGGCCAGGGTTTCGCCACGCAGGCTGGGTATCAGTGCCAAGGCCGCGTCCCGGTCCAGCAGGCTGACCTCTGTGCCATTGGCCAGGTTCTGCGCGTAAGTTTGCTCAAGCAGTTCACGTTGCTCCAGGCTGGCCACATACAGACAGCCTCGCGGCTCCAGCAGCGGGTGCTCACAGAAGCCCTGCGGTGGCGCTTCGTAGAAGGCTCGGCTGGCGCGGGTCAGTGCCTGGATCTGTGGGGTGCCGTAAGCCTCCATGAACATGGCCGCCGAACGCCCGGTGGAATGGTAGCCAGGCTGCGATTCACGCTCGACCAGCAGCACACGCTGCTGGCCGGCCAGGCGGTAGCCCAGCGAGGCGCCGGCGATGCCAGCACCGATGATCAGGGTGTCGTAGGTCGGGGTCATGCACGCTCCTGCCAGGCAAATTATCATTTATGAGAATTCTAATATATGAGAATTTAGAAATGCGCAAGGGTCCAAGGTAAGATGCCCGACCAACGCCGCATGCCGAGATCCCTGAATGCCTTCAGCTCTACCCCAGCTTGACCGTGCAGTAGTGGGCCAGCGCCTGCGCCAGGTGCGCAAGGCGCGCCAGATGACCCTCAAGCAATTGTCCGAAGCCAGTGGCGTACCGCTGTCCACGTTGTCGAAGATGGAACTGGCGCAAGTGTCGGTCAGCTATGAAAAACTGGCCGCTGCTGCGCGGGCGCTGAATGTCGATATTGCCCAGCTGTTCCGCGCCAGCGGCACGGTCAGCACCCCGGTGCCGGTGACCGTGGTGGTCGACTCACTGCCCGCAGCGGCGGGTTATTCGACCGGCACCTACGACTATTATCCGATTGCCGGGGATTTCCCCGCACGACGCATGACACCGGCTTATGCCCGCATCATTGCCCGGGAACGCGGCCAGTTCGACGATTTTATTCGCCACCCCGGGCAAGAGTTCGCGCTGGTGCTGAGCGGGCGCGTGCGCATCGAGTTCGAGACCGGCGAAGCGGTCAGCATCGGGCCGCAGGAGACGGCGTATTTCGACAGCCAGGTGGGGCACATCTACCTGTCGGAAAGTGATGACGGTGGTGATGCCCATGTCATGGTGGTGATGACTGATCGTTGATCGGTCGCGCCCGCCCAAGGCAAACCCGGTTATAACCTAATAACGAACAAGTCTATTTGGCTATAAAAAAATCTATATGCTGACTGGCATCCGATAACGGGCAAAGTTGGGCAGTCGAGTAGCGTATGGATGTAGGTTCTTTCGGTTTCACCATTGCTGGCCTGGTCGTGGGCTTCATCGTCGGTATGACCGGCGTCGGTGGCGGCTCGCTGATGACCCCGATCCTGTTGTGGTTTGGTATCCACCCGGCGACCGCTGTCGGTACCGACCTGCTGTATGCAGCGATCACCAAAGCCAGTGGCGTCTGGGTGCACGCGCGCAACAAGAACATCGACTGGAAGATCACCGGCCTGCTCAGCCTGGGCAGCGTGCCCGCAGCGGCGCTGACCCTGTGGTTCCTCAGCACCCTGCACACCGATACTTCGGCGCTCAACGCCATCATCAAGCAAGGCCTGGCGGTGGTGCTGATCCTGACCGCGCTGGCCATCCTGTTCAAATCGCGCCTGCAGGCCTTCGCCAGCCGCCATGCCGGTGATCACTACCACCTCAGCGACCGTAGCCTGAACACCCTCACGGTGCTGACCGGCGTGGTGCTTGGAATAATGGTCACCCTCACCTCCATCGGTGCTGGCGCCCTGGGTACAGTGGCGCTGTTCCTGCTGTACCCGTTCCTGGTCACCCGTCGCCTGGTCGGTACCGAAATTGCCCACGCCGTGCCACTGACCTTGGTAGCAGGCCTGGGCCACGCGGGCATGGGCAACATGGATTGGTCGCTGCTGGGCTACCTGCTGCTGGGCTCGCTGCCAGGCATCTATCTGGGTAGCCACCTCACCGGGCGAATCTCCGACCGCGTGCTGCGCCCTTGCCTGGCAACGATGCTGCTGCTGATCGGTTACAAGCTGGCGTTCTGAGCCTTAGCCCAGGCGCAACCGCCACTGCCCGGTAAAGCTCAGTTCCAGGCGTGACAGCGGCAGCACGTCGATTCGCTGCCCGGCACTCATCGGACACCCAAGCACCTGTACCAGCATGGCGCGTATGACCATCGGGTGGGTCACGGCCAGCCAGTCACCCGGCCTGTCAAAGGCCGCCAGCCAAGCGGCCAGGCGCTGGCATAGCGCAGCGAACGACTCGCCACCATGCACGGCACTGGCCGGATCCCGCAGCCATTCTGCCAACGCCTGCGGTTGCTCGGCTTGTAGCTGCTTCAAAGACAAACCCTGCCAACGCCCAAGGTCGCAATCGGCCAAGCCCGGCTCGACCTGTACCGCCCCCGTTAACCACGCCGCCGTCTCGCAGGCCCGCCGCTCTGGCGCACTCAGCAGTTGCACGCCTGATCGGTCGGCGTCTGCCTGTCGGGCTAGCGGCAGGATGCCATCATCCGTATGGTGCAGGCGCCCGTTCTTCTGGGCCTGGGTCAGGGCATGGCAAATCAGGGTCAGGCGGATGGCTTTCACCAGGCATTTCTCGCAGCGGGCTGGGGTGCATGGTTTAGCACGCTGCGAGACGTTTGGCTGCAACAATGTCGCCGGCCATTCGCGATCCGGTTGACTTGCGATTGGGCCGCGGAGCGGCCCTTTGGATCAGAAGTTGATATTCAGCGCAGCAAACACCGCCCTGCCCGGCTGGTTATACGTGTTTGCCCCCGAGCTGCTGGCGTTGCCGCCGCGCAGGATCTGCTTGTCGAAGACGTTGTTCACGCCCACCCGCACGTCGTAGTTGGCATTGAACTTGTACCCGGCGCTCACGTCCACCAGGCCATAGGCCTCGACGTCCTGCTGGGCGGTCTTGTCGTAGTCCTGCTGGGTGCGGTAGTTGTAGGTCGGCGATTTTTGCTTGCCGAAGTAAGTACCCGCTACCTGGAATGACAGCTGCTCGGTGGCGCGCCAGTCGAGGCTGGTGTTGACGGTATATTCCGGGATCACCGACAGCGGCTCGCCCGTTTCGCGATCATCGTTGTCGAGCATCCAGGTCAGGTTGGTGTTCCAGTCCAGGGTCGGGGCCAACTCGATGAAGAAGTTGCCTTCGACACCTTCCACCCGCGCCTTGCCGGCGTTGTCCCACTGAGTCACACGGCTGCCGGTACCCATGGTGTAAAGCACATCGGTATCACCGATGATCTTGTTCTTGTAGTCGTTGCGGAAGTAGGTGGCACTGGTGCGCCAGGTACCCCGGTCGTACAGCAGGCCGATTTCCTTGTTGACGCTGATCTCGGGCTTGAGGTCGGCGTTGCCCTGCAGGTAGCAGCCGCCGTTGTTGGTCTGTTGCACACTGCAGCCGTTACCGCGGCTGTACAGCAGGTAGTTGGGGTTGGACTGGTACAGGTTCGGAACCTTGTAGGCACGGGCAATGCCGCCTTTTACCGACAGCGCTTCGGTCAGCTTGTGCGACAGGTTCAGGCTGGGGCTGAAGTTGTCACCGAAGGTTTCGTGGTGGTCGAAACGCAGGCCCTGCGTAAGGGTGGTGTCGCCAACGATGATGTTGTCTTCGACAAACAGCGCATAACTGCGTGCGGTCACCTTCGAGCTGCTGCGATCGAAGCCGACAAGGCTGTCATTGTGGGTGGGGTCGGAGCTTTGCGGGCGCAACGAACCTTGGTCGTTGAGGGTTTCGTACAGGTACTCGCCACCCAAGGTAAGCACATGTTCTGTGCTGCCCATGGCGAACGGCAGGTTCACCTCACTGCTCAGGCGTGTGTTACGCAAACGTGACATGGCCCCACCTTCGTCGCTTGGGGCACCTTCGGTGCGGCCAGCCAAGCCCTCGTTAAGCCGCCAGTTGCGTACGTATTCGTAGGCCAGCGTGGTCTTGCTGGTACCCCAGGTGAAATCACCGAGGTGGGTCAGGTCATAAGTACTGCGCTGCATCACGTTGGTTTCGTGGCCGTAGAGGCTGGAGACGAAGTCGACGTCTCCGCCGCCATTGCTGTTCATGGTGTCGCCGGCAAAAATGTTGCCCTGACGGCTGTAGCCGGCACTGGCTTCGAGGCGGTGCTCGTCGTTCAGTTTCCAGCTGAGCAGGCCGTTGATGTCCTTGTTGCGAACGCCTTCTCGCCCCGCAACCAGGGCGCTGGTGGCATGCCCGGCGTTGATGTCCAGATCGTCGGCGTCAGTCTTGGCCAGGCCACCGTACAGGCGCACACCCAGGTTATCGGTCAGGCCGCCACCGAGGTTGAAGTTGGCTCGCCGGCTGGCGCCTTCTGCGCTGTCTTCGGGCAGTTGCGTGTACAGGCTGACGCTGCCTTTCAGCTCGTCGGAAGGACGCCTGGTGATGATATTGACCACCCCGCCCATGGCGCCGGAGCCGTAGCGTGCGGCGGCCGGGCCACGCAGGATCTCGATGCGCTCCACCGCTTCGGCCGGCACCCAGTTGGTTTCACCCCGAGTATCACGGTCACCGTTCCAGCCATAGCGCACAGCGTTGCGCGCGCTGGATGGCTTGCCGTCGATGAGGATCAAGGTGTTTTCCGGGCCCATGCCGCGCAGGTCGATCTGCCGGTTGTTTCCGCGTGCGCCACTGGCACTGTTGCCGGTCAGGTTAACCCCGGGCTCGCGGCGGATGATGTCGGACAGGTCATTGGCCGGTGGGTGGCGCTTGATGTCCTCGGCCGTGATGATCGACGTGCCCAGGGCCTGTCGCGCCTCGCGCTCGGCGGTGATCAGGGTGTCCTGGATCACCAGCGCGTTGTCGGCGACGGGCGCTTCCACTACCTCACCCGCACGCAGCTCCTCAGACTCTGCCGCAGTCGCCAGCATGGACGGCGACGCCAGCGCGACGAACGCCAGGGCCAGGCTGTTGGATGAAGTTCTGCACTGCATGGGTACATCTCCTGCGATTCATGAGCGAAAAGGCACATCCCTGTCGGAAACCGGGAGCCCTCGCCCACCGGCCCCGCACTCAGTTTGGCGGCCAACAGGGGTGGTAAATATAGAGAGTCGCAAATGCGAGTAAATCTTATTTACGAAGTTTACATGTTTGTAACTGGACTTTGCTGAACCATGATCTTTGGCACAGCGAGGCTCGCGAGCCTCCCTGTGGGAGCAACGGTCTTGCTCAACATTTGATAAGCCTTCGCGCTCGCCTGTAGGAGCGGGTTACCCGCGAACACCGGCGAAGGCACCCTATGACGGAATGACCACCCTGCATTCATGGACAGTTCAGTCATGTCCGCAGGCTGTTGCTGCCATCCACCTATCCGATTTGCATCCTGTGCGCAGGCATCTACAGTTTCGACGTACAACGCTGCGGAGCGCCCAGATGCGTGGCGATGACAACAGCTGCGCAAGCACTGCCAAAAGCCTGCCGAAGATGCCGCGCAGCATCTGGGCGCTGGGCTTCGTGTCGATGTTGATGGACATTTCCTCGGAGATGATCCACGCCCTACTGCCCCTGTACATGGTCAGTGTGCTCGGCGCTTCGGTGATCGCGGTGGGGTTCATCGAAGGAATCGCCGAGTCGACTGCATCGTTCACCAAGGTGTTCTCTGGCGCCCTCAGCGACCGACTGGGTAAACGCAAGCTGCTGACAGTGATCGGCTATGGCCTGAGTGCGCTGATGAAGCCGGTATTTCCCATGGCCTCCGGACTTGAGTGGCTGACTGCGGCACGCTTCGTCGACCGTGTCGGCAAAGGCATTCGGGGGGCACCGCGTGATGCGCTGGTGGCCGATGTTACGCCGGTCGAGCTGCGCGGCGCGGCGTTCGGCCTGCGTCAGGCGCTCGATACCGTGGGCGCTATCCTCGGGCCATTGCTGGCGATCGTGTTGATGTGGCTGACAGCGAGCCATTTCCAGACCGTGTTCTGGGTAGCTATTATCCCGGCGTTCGTGGCGGTGTATATCCTAGTTGCCTTCGTTCACGAACCTGAAGCCTCAGCTATGGGGCGTCCGGTACGCTCACCGTTGGCACTGCACGCGCTGCGGCGCCTCGGGCCGGTCTATTGGCGCCTGATCGGTCTGGCCACGTTGTTCACCCTCGCCCGTTTCAGCGAGGCGTTCTTGCTGCTGCGGGCTCAGAACATAGGCCTGACACCGCTGTGGGCGCCGGCGGTACTGGTATTGATGGCGATGGCCTACTCACTGTCGGCCTACCCTGCCGGCGTGTTGTCGGACCGAGTGGGGCGCCGTGGCGTGCTGATGGCCGGGCTAGGCCTGCTGATCACTGCCGACCTGCTGCTGGCCCTTTTGCCAGGATGGGTGGGGCTTGCCTTTGGGGTAACGGCCTGGGGCCTGCACCTGGGCTTCAGCCAAGGCATCTTCTCTGCCATGATTGCCGACAGCGCCCCCGCCAACTTGCGCGGTACCGCCTTCGGCCTGTTCAACCTGCTGACCGGTGCGGCGCTGCTGATAGCCAGCGTGGTTGCCGGATTGCTATGGGAGAGTGCGGGGTTCCAGGCAACCTTCCTGGTGGGTGCAGGGTTTGCCGTCACCACCCTTGCAGGACTGACGCTGCTGCGCTGAACCTGGCTAGCCTGGCGGTTCACGGCTGCGGCGCACGCAGGTTGAACAGTTCCATCCTGTAACCCGAACGCTCCCGCCGCAGAGGCCGAACGCCTGGCCAGGGAGCGCCGCCTGCCGGTGAAGGCGTTCGAGTGGTTCGGGTCACCAAGGATGTCGGCAATGCACGCAGTGAAGGGGCCAAGCTGATCGCGATGCTGGATGGCGATCTCCCCCTCAATCCGAGCTAGGCCAGCGCAGCCTCCTGCTCCAGCAACGACCAACCGCCATGCCCATCCACCTCAAGCCGGTGAGTATGGAACGCTGCCAGCGTGCTGCGGTGGCCGACACTGACCAGCAATGCACTTGGCATTTCCGAGCGCAACAACGCATACAGGGCATGCTCGAGCCCCTCATCCATCGCCGAGGTGGACTCGTCGAGAAACACCACCTCAGGCCGGTTGAACAGTACCCGGGCGAACGCCAGACGCTGCTGCTCGCCCACCGAGAGGATGTGTGACCAGTCACAGCTGACGTCCAGACGCTCGGCCAGGTGGGCCAGGTTGACCTGGCGCAATGCCTCCTGCATGAGCAACTCATCCTTGGAATTGCTGGCTGCCGGGTAGGCAATGACGGTACGCAAGTCACCCAGCGGCAGGTACGGGCGTTGCGACAGGAACAGTGCCTGATGCCCCGTTGGCCGCCTGACCTTGCCTTCGGCATACGGCCAAAGGCCCGCCAGGGCACGCAGCAGCGTGGTTTTACCACTGCCCGATGGCCCTTTGATCAACAAGGCCTGACCGGCGTGCAGGCTCAGGTCCAGGTCGGCGATAAGGGCATGTCCGTCCGGGCGCAGTACCTGTAATCCCGCAATCTGCAGCGCATGCGCCTGGTCTTCGGTCGTGACGCGCGGCAACGCACTTGCCTGCTGGTTGGCATCGAGAAAGCCGGTGAGACGGTCAAGGGTCGCGCGGTACTGCGCGAACGCATCGTACGACTCACGGAAGAACGACAAAGAATCCTGCACCTGCCCAAAGGCCTGGGAAGTTTGCATGACGTCGCCCAGCTTGATCGCCCCACTGAAGAAGCGCGGCGCCTGAAGAATGAACGGAAACACAACGGCAACCTGACTGACACCCAAGTTGAAGCCACTGAACTTCAAGTTCCGGTACACCAATGCCCAGGCATTCACGATCAAGGCAGCAAAACGGCCGAGCAACGTGCCCCGCTCGACTTGCGAACCTTGGTAGAAGGCAATGTTCTCGGCGTTCTCACGCAGACGCATCAATGCGTAACGGAAGTTGGCGGTAAGTTTCTCGTTGAGGAAGTTAAGCCGGATCAACGGGCGCCCAAGACGGAAGGCGACCCAAGTGGCGACGATGACATACAGGTAAACGGCAAATACCATCGCCCGAGGGATCTCTACGCCGGCCACCGTCAACGGTGCCGACAACCCCCAGAGGATGCCGGTGAACGCCACCAGCGAAACCAGCGCACTGACTGCGCCTAGGGCAAGGGTGACCGAGTTGGTGACGAAAGCGTTAACGTCCAGTTCGATACGTTGGTCAGGGTTGTCCACTGGCTCGGCAAGGAACTGGCCACGGTAATAGGCATCGCCCTGCATCCAGTCGTGGGTCAGGCGCTCGGTCAGCCAGACCCGCCACTTGATACTGAATGCCTGGCTTACATAGAAGGTGAACAGCGAGCGCAGCACATGGATGGTGGCCAGTACCCCGAAGACGCCGAGCAGGTACCAGAACGCCGCTTGGTCAAGGCCCTGCAAGGCGCTGTAGAAGCCGTTGTACCAAAACGAAAACAGCACGTTCAGGCGAACCGAAAACAGCGTCAGGACCAGCAGCAGGGCAAACACCAGCAACGGCCGCCAACTGCGCCTGAAACTGAAATAGGGCCCGGCAAGCTGCCAGAACTGGCTGCCCCAGCGTGTACAACTTACGGCCAGAGTTGCGGCTGCGGTGAAGCTGACAAGGGTGATGAACGAGGCGATTGCCAGCCAGCTTAGGCTCTCTTGCAGGGCCTGATGCCAGTTCATTTCCATGGTAAGTATCCGTGCTGAGTATTTCCGCGAGCGTAGCATTACGCTGTCATTCGTCAGGTATAAATGACGCACATTTCATGATTTGTAGGAGCGGAGTTACCCGCGAAAGGGCCGGCCCTGCTGGCCAATCTCCACCCGCCGTTCACCGTTGCCGCCGCCACGGTATTCGCGGGTAAACCCGCTCCTACACAGATTGGTGGTGGACACACATCGGGGGGTGGACACAGGCCATTGTAGGAGCGGGTTTACCCGCGAAAACCGGCGAAGCCGGTGCCATCTCCGCTCTCGAGCAGGTCAAGTTTTTTTGCCCACAAAGACAAAACCCCTACCTGCATATGCAGATAGGGGTTTTGCGAAATGAATCTTGACGATGACCTACT